>Ga0316204_10000348_pt1 | contig 183105 bp, 157 predicted proteins | sample 6monrhotite_MG_2_FD_205661 | JGI IMG/M metagenome (GOLD analysis project Ga0316204, IMG submission 205661) | Microbial mat bacterial communities from mineral coupon in-situ incubated in ocean water Damariscotta River, Maine, United States -... | ecosystem: Environmental > Aquatic > Marine >... | reverse complement strand
TTGTGTGTGTGGGGGGGTTGAAGTAGGTGGAAAGACGTGCTCTTCGGGGACGGAAGCGCGGTGCCGCAAAGCGGATGGATGTGGGCTGCGACTAGCCGGTTGCCTCAGCAACGGCCGATTCAAACGTAGATTCGATTACCTCAAGATTAACTCGCATTCCGAATTCTGATCGGATTCGTTCTGCGAGAGAGCGGGGGTATGGATCGACTATCCTCATGTGAAACTGATTTTCACTTAGTGAAACGGCTCTTTGCAGTAGTCGCCACGCTTCGGTGTCGGTTGGCGGAAAGCTGTAGCCGATTACCGTGGTGACATCCGATGTAGCCATCGAACGAAGTGCTTTGGTCCAAAGGGAGCGAAAGCGATTGCCAGCAAAATCGTAATCTTTTAGTCGCACAGGACCAACAATCATTGGCATAGTGAGAAAATCGCTTCCGTTGCGGACGGTGCTTCCGGCTGGAATGACGTCGGGGGCGCCGCCAAATAGAAGCGTGTCGTGATCTGGTGTTTTCTGTCTCTGTATCCACCGCGGAAAACTAGGTGGGTAATAAAAATATGAGTATGGTGGGTATCCAGGCCTAGAGCGATTTCTGTAGGTTTCATACACATCTTTTGCGTAAAGGAAGCAGCCAATTGGAAAGTCACCAAAATCAAAGAGCCTGCTTGCGGGTTCCTTAAAACTTGTGTGCAAGTTAAACGAGAGATAGGGCATTACCCAATTAGTGGAGCCGTGGAGTTTCAGGAGCTCGACAGGGGCGCGGCATGCGCGGTTGGGCTGAAGCCAACCGTTCATATAGATCGAATCAAAGGAGAGTCCGTAGCCGTTCGTAGGTCGCCATGGCGTCAACTCGTGGAGGCAGCGATCTAGTAGGCAGTCCCAATTGAAAGTGATGATAGTGTCGCTATCTGTAAGGCGGCGGACGAAACGTGAATAAGTGAACCCAAGCTGTCCGTCTTGTATTTCATTCAGGACGCATGAGAAAAGAAATATCATCTGATTGTAGGCGTGTGTTAGTTCAAAAAAATCTGCTCGATCTTCACTGCTCCAATTATTAGCATATTTTGACATCGCAATTCGCCGCTGGTCGATGTCAGTCAGGAAATCCTCAATATTTTCATTCCAGTGTTCAAAGTCACTGATAGACATGCCGCGAGAACGGCAGGCAAAGTTGATGATACTCCCGATACGTACGTGTTGATCCGACGCGACATCAAGTAGGTTGAAGGTCTTAAAAAACTCAAAGGCAAGTGGGGGGGAGATCCCGGTGCTGGATTCGCTGTACGATTTCGATGCGCCGGCTCCAAGAATGAAAGTGCGAGTTCGAACGCGCCTGCTCACCACTCCGGCCCACCGGTGTAGCGGGCGTAGACGTCGGCCATGGCTTGGACCATTTCGCCCGTGGTGCGGTTGGGCAATGCGATTGGCGGCCCCGTGTTCACCATGTCGGATGGATCATGTTTTTGACATCCGAGATGCGGCTGGCGGGGAAGCCGCTCTTCTCGGCGTGCTCGCGGATCACGTCTTCGCTTGGCGCGTCGTACACGCAGTAGATCCGGTCGTCGGTCACGTAGCTGTGCAGCCAGGTCAGGCCCGGGGCCATGCTCGAGATGGTCGAGCAGGACTTGGCCGATGCTCCCTGCAGGTCGTCGCGGGACATGTTGCCTGCGCCGGCGATGTCGCGTTCGATGATGTATCGGGGCATATTCAGCTCCTATTTGGCATGATTGCGGGTGCGGTCTACCACTCGGGTCCGCCGGTGTAGCGGCCGTAGACGTCGGCCATGGCTTGGACCATTTCGCCCATGGTGCAGTTGGCGAGGGCGCCTTCGACGAGGGTGGGCATGACGTTGTCGTTGTTGCGTGCGGCTTCGCGGATGGCGTCGAGGGCTCGTGAGACCCCGTCCTTGTCGCGGCGGTTCTTGAACTCGGTGAGGCGGTCGACCTGGACCGTCTCGACTTCGGGGCCGATCTGGAGGATGTCGATGGGGCGGCCTTCGGAGTCGTCTACGTATTCGTTGACGCCCACGATGATGCGGTCGTGGTTCTCGCATTCTTCGCTGAAGCGGTAGGAGGCTTCGGCGATCTGGCGTCGGAAGTAGCCCTGGTGGATGCCGCGGACGACGCCGCCGTCGTCGATGGCGGAGGTGGTGGCGTGATCGGGCTTCCATGCGCCCCGGCCCATGTCGTCGATGTCGGCGATGTAGGCGAGGGCTTCGGCTTCGACGGTGTCGGTGAGCGATTCGATGAACCAGGAGCCGCCGAGAGGGTCAGTCGTGCGGGTGACGCCGGTCTCGTGGGCGAGGATCTGTTGGGTGCGGAGGGCGACGGTGACGGCTTGCTCGGTGGGCAGGCCCAGGGTTTCGTCCATGGAGTCGGTGTGGAGCGACTGGCAGCCGCCCAGGACGGCGGCCATGGCTTGGTAGGCGACGCGGACGATGTTGTTGAGGGGCTGTTGCTCGGTGAGGGAGCAGCCGGCGGTTTGGACGTGGGTTTTCATGAACCAGGAGCGTTCGTTCTTGGCGCCGTAGCGGTCCTTCATCATGCGGGCCCAGATGCGGCGGGCGGCGCGGAGTTTGGCGATCTCTTCGAAGAACTCGTTGTGTGCGTTGAAGAAGAAGGAGAGGCGGGGGGCGAACTGCTCGATGTCGAGCCCGCGGATGAGGCAGGCTTCGACGTATTCCATGCCGTCGCGGAGGGTGAAGGCGAGTTCCTGGGTGGCGGAGGAGCCGGCTTCGCGGATGTGGTAGCCCGAGATGGAGACGGAGTTCCACTTGGGGAGGTGCTGGGACTGAAACTCGATGGTGTCGACGACGAGTTTGGTGGAGGCTTCGGGCGGGTAGATGAACTCGTTCTGTGCGTGGAACTCTTTGAGGATGTCGTTTTGGAGCGTGCCGCCGAGGGATGACCAGGGGATGCCGCGTTGCTTGGCCATGGCGAGGTACATGGCCCAGATGACGCATGCGGGGGCGTTGATGGTCTGGGAGACGGTGACCTGGTCGATGGGGATGTCGGCGTAGAGGCGGTGCATGTCTTCGATGGTGTCGATGGCTACGCCGCACTTGCCGACTTCGCCGAGCGAGAGCGCGTCGTCGGAGTCTCGGCCCATGAGGGTGGGGAGGTCGAAGGCGGTGGAGAGGCCGGTGTTGGCTTTGGTCTTGGTGGTCTTGCCGGCGTTGAGGATGTACTTGAAGCGTTTGTTGGTGTCGTCGGCGGAGCCGAAGCCGGCGAACTGGCGCATGGTCCAGAGGCGTGTGCGGTAGCCCTTGGGGAAGAGGCCGCGTGTGTAGGGGTATTGGCCGGGCGATGCGATGTCGCGATCGATGTGCTTCATCGACTCGGGGGGGTTGCCCGGTGCGTAGAGGGGGTCGAGTGCGATGCCGGAGATGGTGACCGACTGTGGGTCGACCGGGTTGGGGTTGGCGGGCTTGGCAGCGGCGTCGGTGGTGAGTCGTGTGTTGTCTGCGGTGGTCATTGGTCGGTCCTCCCTCTGGACTGGCCTGTGCTTGGTACTGGTGGTCTGGTGCTAGTTTAGGGGATGTGATGGGGCGAGGGAATGGCGAAACCCCGCGCTGGGCGCGGGGTTTCGGGGGTTGAGGTTGGAAGGGGTCTTGGTTCTATTCGACGACGTTGCGGCGGAGGAAGTCCTTGATGAGGGCGGCGATGAGGTCGCCGTCTTCTTCGAGGGCGAAGTGGCCGGTGTCGAGGATGTGGGTTTCGAGGTTGGTCAGGTCGCGGGCGTAGGGGTGGGCGCCTTCTTCGGGGAAGATGTAGTCGTTCTTGCCCCAGGTGATGAGGGCCGGGGGCTGGTGCTGGCGGAAGAGGGCCTGCCAGGTGGGGTAGCGGTCGACGTTGGTGCGGTAGTCGTAGAAGAGGTCGAGCTGGATCTCGTTGTTGCCGGGGCGGTCGAGGAAGAACTGGTCGATGTTCCAGTTGTCGGGGGAGATCTGGTCGGGGTTGCGGGTGCCGTTGGTGTACTGCCACTGGGTGATGTCGGGGGTGAAGAAGGGGCGGAGCTGGTCGCGTTCGGCGTCGGCGCCGGTGCTCCAGTAGGCCTTGATCGGGTCCCAGAAGTCGCGGAGGCCTTCGGTGTAGGCGTTGCCGTTCTGGATGATGAAGGCTTCGACGGCTTCGGGGTCGCGCTCGAAGAGGCGGAAGCCGACGGGGGCGCCGTAGTCCATGACGTAGAGGGAGTAGGTGTCGAGCCCGAGTTGTTCGGTGAGTTCCTCGACGACGTCGGTGAAGTTGGCGAAGGTGTAGTCGTAGTCAGTGTGGGAGGGTGCGGAGGAGTTGCCGTAGCCGGGGTAGTCGGGGGCGATGACGTGGAAGTCTTCGGCGAGCTGCGGGATGAGGTTGCGGTACATGTGGGAGGAGGTGGGGAAGCCGTGGAGGAGGATGACGTGGGGGGCGTCCTTGGGTCCGGCTTCGCGGTAGAAGATGTCGAGCCCGTCGATGGTGGTGGTGTTGTGCGTGACGGTGGGGGCTGCGAGGGCTGCGGCTGAGGCGGTGAGGGTGGCGAGTGCGGCGAGGGTTTGTGCGGTGCGTTGCATGGCGTGTCCTTTCGATGCATATGCATCTATTAATTTGCGTGTGCGGCGCGATGCCGCGTTGGTGATTTCGGCTAGACGTGCTGGGCTGACTTGACGAGGGCATTGGAGAGTGCGCTGCCCAGGGTTGACTCGGTCTGGGCTTGTGCTTGTTGCCACAGGGGGAGTGCGCGGCGGAGTGCGGCGCGCCCGGCTTTGGTGAGGCGGAGGAGCTTGGTGCGGGCGTCCTCGGCGGTTTCGGTCTCGACGAGCCCGAGCGAGATGAGGCGGTCGATGTTGCGGCTGAGGGTGGTCTGGTCGATGCCCATGGGTGCGGTGAGGTCGGCGGCTCTGGGGGTGTCGGAGCCAGCGATGTAGACGAGCAGCGTGACCTGGGTGCTCTTGAGCCCGGTCGGGCGGAATGCGTCGTCGTAGTGGGCCTTGATGGCGCGGTCGAGGCGGCGGGCGGAGGTTGCCAGGCATCCTTGGAAGCGTGCCGCGAGTTGGGTGTCCTGCTTGGTCATACGGGGACAATAGATGCAGGTGCATGAATATTCCCGACTCGAACAAGAAATCTGAGGCTGGGGGCTCGGGCTTGTAGGTGTGGGGGGCTTGGGGGCGGTTAGGCCGCGTTCCGGTGCTGCCCGCGGCGGTGCTGGGCGGCTTTGAGTGCGTCGACGTCGCTGGTGGTGCCGGCGATGATGAGGGTCTGGCCCTCTTGGAGGGTGTCGGCGGGGCACGGACGCATGGTGAGATCGCCTTGCGGCGATCGGGAGGCGACGATGGCGAGTTTGGGGTGGTCTTGGCCGAGTTGGGAGATGGTCTTGCCTCGGCTGGGTGCGTCTTTGGTGATTGCGAGTTCGGTGAACTTGAGAGAGGCGGCGGTGCTGCCGTCGGCGCCGTAGAGCATGGCGGCCACGTCGGGGCGGAGCATGAACTCGGTGATGGAGTCGCCCCCGTACTGGGAGGGGCTGATGACGGTGGTGGCGCCGGCGCGTTGGAGTTTCTGTATGGAGTCTTCGGCTTCGGCGCGTGCGATGATGATCGCGTTCGGTGCGAGGGCTCGGGCGGTCAGGCAGATCATGGCGTTTGCGGAATCTGATGACGTGACGACGGCGATGGTCTTGGCGCGTTCGATGCCCGCGGCGGTGAGGGTCTCGTCTCGGGTGGCGTCTCCGCGGATCGCGATGTAGTCGAGCGCGCGTGCGTCGGCGACGGCCTGCTCGTCGGTATCGATGCAGACGGCGGGCATGTGCTGTTCGGTGAGGCGCGAGAGGACGCGCTGTCCGGTGCGGCCGAGGCCGCAAACGATGTGGTGGTCGGTGAGGTGTGCGGCTTTGCTGAGCATTCGTCGCTCCGGTTGGATGGCTCGGGTGGCGGCGCATGTGATGAACTGGCTTGCGGCGTAGGAGACGGTGCCGATGCCGCCGATCATGAGGACGGCGGTGAATCGTTCGCCGTTGGCGGTGAGTCCGTAGTCGCCGTAGCCGACGGTGGTGAGCGTGACGAGGGTGAAGAAGAGGGATTGCCAGGGCGACCATCCCTCGATCCATGTGTAGCCCGCGGTGCCGAAGAGGATGACGACGGCGCAGAGCACGAGCGAGCGGCGGATGGTGGGGTCCCAGTTCCAGGGCAGGATGCGGGCGGGCGGGCTGGTCACACCGTGGGCATCGGGCGTCTTGGGCGGGGCGATGAGCGTGGGTTTATGAATGGCGGTGGGGGTATCGCCTGGCCCGGTAATCTGTGGATCCTGGGGTGCGGGCGTGTGCGATCAGCGGGTGGGCTCGGGCCATTTGGCGCGGTCGCTGGCGACGTGGTAGTGGGGGTCTTCGGAGATGTTGACCTCGACGAGGTCGCCCGCGCGGTCGAGGAGTATGCGGCAGTCTTCGGAGAGATGGCGGAGGTGGAGCTGCTTGCCGAGTTTGGTGTAGCGGTCGGCGAGGTTGTTGATGGCTTCCAGGCCCGACTGGTCGTAGACGCGGCTGAAGTAGAAATCGATGACGACGTCTTGGGGGTCTTCGGCGGGGTCGAAGAGATCGCGGAAGCGTGTGACGGAGCCGAAGAAGAGCGGACCGTGGAGTTGGTAGATTTTGGAGCCGTGCTCGTCGAACTTCGAATCGGCGATGAGGTGGCGGCTCTTGGACCATGCGAAGATGAGGGCGGAGAGTGCGACGCCGATGAGGACGGCGGTGGCGAGGTCGTGCATGAAGACGGTGTATGCGGCGACGACGAGCATGACGATGACTTCGGGGACGGGGATGCGTCGCCAGGTCTCGAGGGTGGTCCACTCGAAGGTGCCGATGACGACCATGAACATGACGCCGACGAGGGCGGCCATGGGGATGGCCTCAATGTAGGGGGCGAGGAAGAGGATGAAGAGGAGGAGTGCGGTGGCGGCGGTGATGCCGGAGAGGCGGGCGCGGCCGCCCGATTTCACGTTGATGAGCGATTGACCGATCATGGCGCAGCCGCCCATGCCTCCGAAGATTCCGCAGGTGACGTTGGCGACGCCCTGGCCCACGCATTCGCGGTTGCCCGAGCCTCGGGACTCGGTGAGTTCGTCGACGAGTGTGAGGGTCATGAGCGATTCGATGAGGCCCACGCCGGCGAGGATGATCGAGAAGGGGAGGATGATGCGGAGGGTGTTCCAGTTGAGCGGGGGGATGATGTATTCGTCAAACCAAATGAGGATGGGGAGCCCGCCGGCGATGCCGACTTCGTCGGTGTTGACTGCGGCGATGGCTGCGGCGGTCTCGGCCTCGGTGAGCGGCGCGAGCGGGCCCTTGGATTCGGGCTTGGCTTCGATGCCTGCGGGGAGGTCGGTTGTTGCGGCGGCGAGGATGGCGGCGTCTTTGTCGGACTGGGCGTCTTTGACGGACTTGGCGAGTGTGCTGTCGACGAGCATGTCGCGGACCGTGAGGACGGTGCGGACGTCTTGGCCGGCGTCGTTGGTGGAGTCGGTGTTGGCGTTGATGAGGTAGGCGGCGCCGGCGATGGCGAGGATGGCGACGAGGGATGAGGGGACGGCTTTGGTCAGCTTTGGGAGGAAGGCGATGATGGCCATGGTGACGGCGACGAGGGCGAGCATGGTGTAGAGGCGCGTGCCGGTCAGGAAGGACATGGCGCCGGAGGTGTCGAGTGTTTTGAAGGAGCCGATCTGGGCGAGGAGGATGACGACGGCGAGCCCGTTGACGAAGCCGAGCATGACGGGGTGGGGGACGATGCGGATGAACTTGCCGAGGCGGAGCAGGCCGACGGTGATCTGGATGAGTCCGCAGAGGACGACGGCGGGGAAGAGGTACTCGATGCCGTAGACGGCGACGAGGGAAACGACGACGACGCCCATGGCGCCGGTGGCGCCGGAGATCATGCCGGGGCGGCCCCCGAGGACGGAGGTGATGAGGCAGATGATGAAGGCGGCGTAGAGGCCGACGAGGGGCGGGACGCCGGCGAGGAAGGCGAAGGCGACGGCTTCGGGGACGAGGGCGAGTGCGACGGTGAGCCCGGAGAGGATCTCGGTGCGTGGCGAGCCGGAGAGACCGGTGCGGAGGTCGAACGTGTTGATGATGCGGTCTTTGAGTTCGGTCATGGGGGCTCTTGGGTGTGCGTTGATCGCGGGGCGGATCGTTCGGGCGGCAACCATAGACCGAGCAATGGATACGCGGGTGTATTTCTTGTTGGTGCAGTGTGTTGCGCCGGTGGGGGGGCGGTGTGGGTCGGCTGTGGGCGATGTTCGCGGGCGCATCGCTTGGGCGGGATACTCAGTAAACGGTCTGCTAGCGGTATGGAGGAGCCAAGCGCCAGAAGGCGTGGGCGAGGACGATCAAGAAGAAGAGCAGGTTTCGGAACAGGATCCGTGCCCAAGGAAGGCTGGGAGGGGATCGGTCTTCGGCGAGTCTCGTCATCCATGCCGCGTCGCAGGGCCACTCGGCGAGGTCGTTGAGCCAATCGGTGGGGATGGATTCGGGGCCGAGTCGGGCGCCTGCGATCGCTCCGGCGATGGCGGCGACGGTGTCGCTGTCTCCGCCGAGGGCGACGGCCGATTCGATGATGCAGCGGAAGTCGTTGGGGGTACGCAGCCAGCAGTACAGCGCAGCGGGTACGACATGGTTGATGTAGCCGGTGACGCCGTCATGTTGATTGATCGCGGCGGCGAACTCGGTTGGGGATGCGTTGGCGGCGAGCATGTCGGCGGCGAGTCGGAGGTGGGCGTCGAGCTCGGGATTGAGATGGGTTGCGAGTTGTTCAGTGACTGTGTTGATAATGGATACTGGTTGATTCAGATCTTGGTCGGGCGCGGATGCGAGACGTGCGGCGAGTGCTACGCATAGGGCACCGGTGATGGCTCTGGGATCGGTATGGGTCAGGCGGGTGGACGCGATCACGTGGTCGGTCATTGCTTTGTGGCTCGGGATGGTGACCCCGAGGATGGCGCTGCGCATGGCCGGGCCAGCGCCGGCGCTGTGGACGCCGCTGGATCGATTGATGACCGGGATCCAGAGTTTGATGCAGGCGCGGAGGGTGGCGAGACCGGTTCCGGCGGGGAGTCGGAGCATCCACCATTTCAGTGATCCGGCGAGTAGGCGACGGAAATGCTGCAGATCTCCGTCGGCTCGGCGGATGGCGAGGAGCGTGAGCACCGTGTGTTCGGTGTCATCGCTGCAGAGCCCTTTGCCGAAGACGAGCGATTGGCGGAGTGGAGGGTCGCCGAACAGCGATTCGGCGCGGTGCCGGGACAGGACTTCTCTCGGTAAGCCGATGGAATCGCCGGCGGCGGTGCCGAGGAGGCATCCCAAGGTGGAGCGCGTTTTTGTCAAGGAATCCTGCGCGGTTGCTGCTTTGGGTTGAGCGGCTGGTGTGGTGCGGGAGACGGCATTTGGTGCTGTGCGACCATGATCCCGCCGTCATGCTACCAACGTTTGTGCTTGGATCAGCAGTCGTGGGATGCGGAAAGCGGGTGATCGGGATCGAACCGACGACATTCAGCTTGGGAAGCTGACGTTCTACCACTGAACTACACCCGCGTGGTGTCCTGATGTCAGGGAGTGATGATAGACGGGGACGGCTGGGTTGGCGAGTTGGGTTGGGGGGCGGTTGGGGCGGGGCGCGAGCGCTCGGGGTGGACGGATTCGAGGGTGCGCAGGGGGATCCAGGCTTCGGCGTTGGAGCTGGCGGTGAGGGTGACGCGGGCCCAGGTGTCGCGGGTTTCTTGGACGGTGATCTCGGTGCCGGGGGGGAGGGGCTCGGAGAAGGCGGCGGGGTAGATGTCGGTGTCGGGCCCGGTGCGGGCTGGTGCGGATGCGATGACGACGGCGGCGGGTTGGTTGCTGTGTTGTGCGTCGATGGCGAGGAAGGCGCCGGCGATTCCGGAGAGGGCGATGAGGGCGACGGCGGGGGGCGTGAGCCAGGTGAGTGGGCGTGTTTGTGCACGGGCGGCGAGGAGGATGCGTGCGGCGAGGAGGAGGCACGCGATGGTGAGGGCGGCGATGGCGGTGAAGAAGACGGGGGTGCGGGGGATCTGCGCGGTGGCGGCGTTGGCGATGCGGCGCCAGATTGCGGCGCGGCTCTCGGGGACGGTCGCGTCGAGCAGGGATCGGGCGTGGGTGAGCGAGGCGGCGATGGTGGGGTCGGCGGGGTTGGCGTCTTGGGCTCGGCGGTAGGCGAGGACGGCGCGGCCCAGGTCATCGGCGAGGAGGTGGGCGTTGCCGAGGGCGCGCTGGAAGGGCGGGTTGTCGTGGGCGCTGGGGATGTCGGCGGCGTTGAGGAGTGCGGCGGCGTCGGCCGCGAGGGCGCGGGATCGGGGCGGGTTGGACAGGCGGAGTTGAGCGGCTTGGTCGAGGAGATCGAGGGCGGGTTGGAGTTGATTGTCGTCTTTGCGCAGAACGGATTGTGTTTCGGCGCGTGCGGGCAGCGCGGCGTGCGTGATTGCGGCCGTGAGCGCGAGCACGGCGAGTTTGATGAGTGTGTGGCTGGGTCGCATCAGGCGAGCTCCCTTCCGGCGTCGTGGGTGATCGGCTGCTTGCGCATCGTGTTGCGGAGGGCGCGGATGGCTAGGCGGGTGTCTTTGGCGGTGACCGGTGGGGCGTGTGGGGTGTTGGACTTTGGGGACTCGGCGGGTGCGAGGGCGTCTTTGAGGGTGCGGACGATGCCGGGGTGCGCGGGGAGGCGATCGAGGTCGGCGAGGGCGACGGCGTCGGGGTTGCAGTCGAGGGCGGCGGCGGCGGCGGCGCGGACTGCGTCGGTGGGGGCGCTGCGGAGGGCGCTGTGCTCGGCGCGGCGGAGCTTGCGGTCGCGGACGCGGGCGGGGTCGCGGCGGCGGTGGATGGTCATGGCGGCGGCGACGGCGGCGAAGAGTGCGGCGGGCCCGGTGGTGATGGCTGCGATGACGATGGGGCGGCGGAGTTGCTGGGCGAGGGCGAAGGGCTGGGCGGCGTCGATTTGGGCGATGGAGGGTGCGGCCCAGAAGGCGGGGTCGGCGGGGTCGATGCTGCGGCGGGCGTCGGAGGCGCGGGGGGTGAGCCCGGGGGTGACGATGGCGTCGGCGATGGTGGCTTCGCGGACGGCGCGGATGTCGAGTTGGATGGGATCGGAGCGGACGGTCGTGTAGGTGCCCGATTCCGGGTCGAAGGTGCTGATCTCTACGGGGGGTATTTCGGTGGCGCGGTCGGTGAGGGCTCGGACGGTGGTGGTGTAGATGCGTTTGCCGGCTTGGCTGGGTGTTTGCTCGGTCCAGCCTTCGGGGGAGTGGCGGAAGAGGTTGTCGAAGGCGGCGGCGTCTTCGAGGTCGGGGAGGGGGTTGCGGCTGGGCAGGGGTTCGTTGGCGAGGAGTTCGACGCGGAGTGTGATGGGGTCGCCGACGTTGGCCGAGGTCGGGTTGGCGAGGGCGCGGAGTGCGTAGGAGCCGATGAGCCCGGTGAAGTTGTCGGGTTTGTTCTCGGTGGGGACTGGCAGGACGGTGAGGCGGAGGGGCTCGGATTCGGCGTAGGCGCGGGCCCAGCCGTCCACGGAGCGGGCGCGGTTGAAGACGACGCGGATGGGGCCGAGCGTGATGTCGCCTGGGGTTGTGGGTGAGATGCGGATCTTGAAGCGGAACTGGTTGGTGCGGAAGCCGGCGGGGGAGAAGACCTGCTCGATGAGACCCAGGGCGCGATGTCCTCTGAACTCGAACTCGGCGATGCGGCCCGAGCGGGTGCTGGCGATGTCGATGGGGGTGGGGTTGAGGGACGCGGGGAAGTCGGAGGTGTCGAAGTTGGCGTTGCGGACGGACTCTGGCATGGTCCAGGCGATGGTGATCTCGACGGACTCGCCGGCGTAGAGGGTGGTGCGCGTGGCGGAGATTTCGACGGGCGCGTCGGGGGCGGGCTCTGGGAGGAGCGCTTCGAAGCGGACGGGCTGGGTGCGGAGGATGGAGCCGTCGGGGAGGGTGAGGGTTGCGGGTGGGATGGTGTTGACGCCGGGCGTGAGTGCGGTGACGCGGTATTGGTGGGTGAGGTTGTTGACGGTGACGCGCTGCGTCTGGCCGCCCTGGCGGCGTGTGGTGACGTAGGCGTTCTGGCTGAAGTTGACGTACTCGGCGCGGACACCGGCGGGGAACGCGGTGGTTGGGATCGCGTCGGTGTTGGCGTCGGAGAGGATGATGTTGTAGATGAACTGGTCGCCGACGTAGACGCGGTCGCTCTTCACGCTGGCTTGCAGGGTCTGGGCCGCTGCGCCGGAAGCGAGGCAGGCGAGGGCCGAGAGGAGCATCAGGATGGCGGTTGGGATTCGGTTCATAGGCGTGCGTGGTTCGTTGTGGGCTGGTCTGATGTGTGTTGGGATTACCAGTCGCGTTCGACGCGTCGGCGTCCGGTCTTCTGGAGGTATCGCATGCGCTCGGCGCGTTCGCGGCGTTCTTTGTCGATGAGCGCTTCGGCGAGGGGGTCGACCTCGGGCGGCTCGGGTGATTCGGCCTCGCCGGGCTGCTGACCGGGCTGGCCCTGGTTCTCGCTGGGTTGCTCGGACTCGGATGGGTTTTGCTGCTGGCCTGGCTGGTCGCCGGTTTGGTCTCCGGGCTGATCGGAGGGGTCACCCCGCTTGTCGCTGGCTGCGTCGCGGGCCTCTTGGGCGGCTTGGCGGAGGGACTCGGCGGCTTGCTGCTGCGACTCGGCGGCTTCGGCGGGGTCGCCCTGCTCGAGGGATTGCTCGGCTTGGGCTTGGGATTGTTGGGCCTGCTCGAGTTCGGACTGGGCCTCTGGCGGTGCGGCGGTCTGCTGGGATTCCTGCGCGGCCTGGTCGGTCTGCTCGCTGATGGACTCTTGCTGTTCTTGGGCGGCCTGGTCGGCCTGCTCGGGGGAGCGTTCGTTCTGCTCGGAGCGGGACTCGTTCTGGTCGGCCTGTCGCTGCTGCTGGTCGGCGAGTTGTTCGAGTTGGTCGGCGAGTTCGTCGAGGGCTTGCTGTTCTTGTTCGAGTTGGTCGCGTTTGTCGCGGAGGGCTTGGATCTGGTGGCGGAGGCGCTCGGCGTTCTTGGCGGCGTGGGTGCGGGTGGCGTGGGTGGTGGCGTGCTCGGTGTCGAGGGCTGTGTCTAGCACCGAGTGGAAGGCGCGTTCGGCGCGGGTGTATTCGATGATGCGGGCGTCGATGTCGGCGATGGTGTTGAGGGCTTGGGCTGGTGTTTCGGCGTCGGCCTGGTTGATGATGCTGTGGGCGAGGTTGTAGCGGGCCGCGGCTCGGAGCGCGGGGCTGGCAGCGGCGCGGTCGGTGTCGCGGAGGAGGGTTTCGGCGCTGGGGTCGGCCAGGGCGAGGGCGATTGCGCCGGCGTTGTAGCGGGCGTGGGCGGCGACGGTGGGGTCTTCGCAGCGCTCGGCGAGGTCGGCGAGTGATGCGATGGTGTCGGCGGTGTGCTCGGTCTGCTTGAGGATGGCTGTCAGGCGTCGCTGGGCGGTGTCACGCGTGATGGGCGCGGTGCCGGTTTCGCGTTGGGTGTCGAGCCGGACGGGGGGCGCGGGGTTGTTTGTTGTGGGTTGATTCGGCGCGGGCTGGGCGGCAGCTGGGAGGGTGAGCGGGGCGAGCAGGAGTGCTGGGATGATCGATTTGATTACCACGGCGTGCTCCTGGACCGGCGGGGGATGAGGATGCGTTCGGCGGCGATGAGGGCGAAGGCGGGCCAGAGGAACCAGTGGAAGCGTTCCTTGTACTGGATCATCGTGGTCTGTTCGAGTGAAACCTGCTCTGCGGTTGCGATGAGGTCGCGGTAAAACTTGGGGAGGTCGAGGGTGCCGGTGCCGACTTCGAGGTAGGCGTTGGCGGGGGAGGCGGCGGCGATCTGGGTGAGGGTCTTGGAATCGAGGCGGGTGCTGACGGTGTTGGGAGAGCCGTCGGCGGTGCGGATGGTGGCGCCGGTGGTCGAGCCGATGCCGATGGAGATGATGCGTACGCCTCGCTGTGCGGCGGCCTGTGCGGCTTGGACCGGGAGGGACTGCTGGTCCTCGCCGTCGGTGATGAGGATGATGTCGGTGTGGGCGCCTGCGTCACGGTCTTCGCGTTTGGGGACGACGAGTTCCATGGTTTTGCGGATGGCGTCGCCGATGTTGGTGCCGCCGCGGTCGACGCTGACGGGTGTGAGCTCTTCGAGAGTTTGTGCGAAGAAGAGGTTGTCGGAGGTGAGGGGGGCGCGGACGGAGGCCGAGCCGGCGAAGGCGACGAGGGCGAAGCGGTCGCCCCGGAGTTCTGCGACGAGGTCCTGGATCCAGAGTTTGGCGCGGTCGAGGCGGGTGGGGGCGACGTCGGAGGCGAGCATGGAGCGCGAGACGTCGAGGAGGAAGACGATGTCGCGTCCGGTGCGTTCGGAGTCGATCTCGACGGGGTCGGACTGGGGGCTGGCCATGGCGCCGGCGAGGCAGGCGATGGCGAGGCTGGCGAGGAGGGCGCGGGCGAGGTCGGAGCGCTTGCGGGGTTTGCCGGCGAGGCGCTCGAGTTGGTCGGGGTGGGCGTAGCGGGCGAGGCGGCGGGCGCTGAGCGCTCGGTGGATCCAGATCGCGGGCGGGGCGAGTAGGGCGGGGATGAGCAGCAGCAGCCATGCGGGCTGGGCGAGTTGCCAGGTGTCGAAGAGTTGGAGGGGCGGTGTGCTCGGGGCGATCATGCGTGCATCCTCCGGAAGAGGAGGGCGCGGAGGAGGAGTTCGAGGGCGAGCAGGGCGACGCCGATCCGGGCGGGGCGGTGGTAGAGCTCGGTGACTTCGGTGGTCTCGTTGACGCGGATCTCGGTGCGTTCGAGCTGGTCGATCTGCGCGTAGATCTGGGGGAGGTCGGCGAGGTCGGAGACGGGCCAGAAGCGGCCGCCCGTGTGCTCGGCGACGATGCGCATCTTGCGTTCGTTGACGGGCTGGACGCCTCCGCCGAAGCGGCCGGCACCGATGCGTGTGCCGCCGCGGATGCCGACGATGTAGATTTTGACGCCCCAGTCTTTGGCGAGCCCGGCTGCCTCTTCGGGTGAGTACTGGCCTGCGCGGTTCTCGCCGTCGGTGAGGAGGACGATGGCCTTGGAGTTGAGTGTGAAGTCGGGGTCGTCGGATTCGGACTTGAGGATGTCTTCGGCGGCGCGGAGGCGGGCGGTGGCGAGGACGAGCGCGTCGCCGATCGCGGTGGAGCGTTCGCGTTGGTCGCTGGCGACGTTGACGAGTTCGAGGGATTCGACGAGTGCTTCGTGGGATGTGGTCAGGGGCATGAGGGTGTCGGCGTAGGAGCCGAAGACGATGAGCCCGATGAGGTCGCCGGGTCTGCCGGTGAGATCGGGGTTGGCGCCGGTCTCGTCGCCGAGCACGAAGCGGCGGACGACTTTTTTGACGGCTTCGAGGCGGTTGGTGCGCTCGCCTTCGAACTCGGCGGGGTCGTTCATGGAGCCTGAACGGTCGACGACGAGCTGGAGGGCGATGGCGTCTTGGGAGGACTCGGCGTTTTGGGTGAGTTGCTGGGGGCGGGCGAGGGCGTAGGTGATGAAGACGAGGGCGCCGAGCCGGGCCAGGGTCGGGAGGAGGGTGAGGGCGGCGGCGGGGGAGGAGCCGGCGCGCTGGGCGCGACGGAAGACGGGGGCGAGGACGGCGGACGCTCTGGGGCGTCGCCACAGGGCGAGGAGCAGCCAGGGGATGACGACGGCCAGCGCGGCGAAGGCCCAGGGTTCGGCGAAGCGGAAGGTCATGGGGTCGCCTCCGCGTGCTCGCTGCGCGCGTGGGACGCGGGCTGGGTGGCGATGAGTTCGAGGGCGGCGGCGGCGACTTCTTTGGGGTTGAGCGCTTGGGGTTCGGGCGCGAAGCGGGCGCGTTCGCAGCGGGTGATGAGGGCTTGGAGTGCGTCGCGCGAGCTGGGCATGGGCTCGGCTTGGGTGAGGGCGCGGTGGAGGTCTGGCAGGTCATCGTCGGCCGGATGCTGGGCGTTGGCGATGGCGCGGATGGTGTCGGCGGGCGTGTCTTCGGGCTGGGGCGCGGGGCGGCGGGCGAGGCGCCAGACGAGCAGGGCGGAGGCGAGCACGACGACCGAGATGATGAGACCCGCGATGTTGTTGGGCTTGGGCTCGGCGGGGACCGGCATGGGCGGGGCGGGCGCGGCCAGGGCGGGGTCGTCGTCGGCGGTGAGCACGCTGGTGACGGTGATGTCCAACGCCGGTGTTTGGAGGGCGCGGGTCATGCCGTCGGTGGTCCACTCGATTGTTGCGGGCGGGACGGTGTAGGTTCCCGGCAGATAGGGCTCGAGCGTGATGGTGCGGGCGCGTTCGATGCGGGCTGGGCCGGCGGTGTCGGCGGTTGCGGTGTCTGCGTCGGCGTCGAGGGCGCGAGGCTCGGTGTCGGTTGATTCGGTGCGGGTCCAGCCGGCGGCTTGCCAGTCGGGCTCGATGAGGGTGACGCTGCTGGCGACGGGGCGGCGCATCGTGATGGTGACGCGGAGGCGATCGAGGGTGGTGATGGTGGTGCGATCGGCCGACAGGATGAGGTCGATGTTGGCGTTGTCGTCGGCGGAGGAGAGTTCGATGGCGGGGGTTGGCGGCTGTGCGGGCTCGGCGTCGCGTGTGCAGGCGGTGAGCGTGAGCGCGGTCAGGAGGATCAGGGCTGTTCTGAGCGGTGCTGATCGGATGAGGGTTGCGCGGCTCGTGGGGTTCATGACCGGCGCTCCCTTGTCTGGAGGTAGCGGGCGAGCCCGTCTACGAAGGGGCGGTCGGTGGAGACGCGGACGCGGTCGACGCGGGCTCGGTTGAGGGCCTGGTCGATGGCGAGGTCGTCGCGCTTGGCGGCGGCGGCGTAGCGGGCGCGGACGCGTGCGGAGGTCGTGTCGACGGTGACGCGCCGGCCGGTGATGGGGTCGGCCATGCGGAGCAGGCCCATCTTGGGCAGTTCGCGTTCGCGGGGGTCTTCGGGGGTGATGGCGGTGAGGTCGTGCTTGCGGGCCATGAGGCGGACGGGGTGGGCCCAGTCGGGTTCGCGGTCGTCTTCGGGAAGATCGGAGAGGAGGTCGGAGATGAGGAAGACGATGGCCGAGCGCTTGAGTGTGCGGCTGAGGTCGGCGAGTTCGTCGGCGAGGGGGGTCGGTTGTTCGGCGGGCTCGGCGGTTAGCAGTTCGCGGATGACGCGGAGGGCGTGGGTGCGTCCTCTGGCGGGCGGGAGGTGGAGGGGCTGTTTGGCGCCGAGGAGGTGGAGCCCGGCGAAGTCGTTGTTGCGGGTGGCGGCGAGGGTGAGGCAGGCGCCGATCTCGGCGGCGAGTCGGTGTTTGGTTTTGGCGGTCGAGCCGAACATGGAGGACGGGCCGCAGTCGACGGCGAGGATGACGGTGAGCTGGCGTTCTTCGACGAAGCGTTTGACGAACGGCTTGCCGGCGCGTGCGGTGACGTTCCAGTCGATCCAGCGGACCTCGTCGCCGGGCTGGTACTCGCGGACTTCGGAGAACTCGATGCCCTGGCCTTTGAAGGCCGAGTGGTACTGTCCGGACAGGAGATCGTCGACACGCCGGCGGGCGCGGATCTCGAGTTTGCGTACGTCACGCATGAGTTCTTCGGTGAGCATGGTGATGCCTTTAGGGGATCGGCACGCGGTTGAAGATCTCTTGGACGATGTCTTCGGGGGTGACGCCTTCTGCTTCTGCTTCGTAGCCGACGATGACGCGGTGGCGGAGGACGTCCATGCCGACGGACTTGATGTCGGATGGGGTGACGAAGGCGCGTCCTTCGAGCAGGGCGTGGGCGCGGGCGGCTTTGGCCAGCGAGATCGAGGCGCGGGGTGAGGCGCCGAACTCGATGAGTTTGGGCAGGTCGAGGCTGAAGCGGGTGTGGGCGGCCGCGGGGTCGCGGGTGGCGTGGACGATCTCGACGATGTAGTCGCGGATGCGTTCGTCGATGGCGACCTGGTGGACCGCGGCTTTGGCGGCGCGGATCTGGTCGAGTGTGACGACGGGCTGGATGTCGATGGGGTCGCTCATGACCATGCGGTCGATGATGGTGCGTTCGTCGGCTTTGGTGGGGTAGCCGATTTTGAGTTTGAGCATGAAGCGGTCGACCTGGGCCTCGGGAAGGCGGTAGGTGCCTTCTTGCTCGATGGGGTTCTGAGTGGCGAGGACGAGGAAGGGGTCGCCGACGGTGTAGGTGGTGTCGCCGATGGTCGCGGACCGTTCCTGCATGGCTTCGAGGAGGGCGGACTGGACCTTGGCGGGGGCGCGGTTGATCTCGTCGGCGAGGACGAGGTTGGCGAAGACCGGGCCCTTGCGGGGCGTGAAGGTGCCCTCTTTGGGGTCGTAGATGAGGGTGCCGATGAGGTCGGCGGGGAGCAGGTCGGGTGTGAACTGGATGCGGGAGAAGTCGGCGTGCATCGCCTTGGCGAGGGTGGTAACGGTGAGCGTCTTGGCGAGCCCTGGGACGCCTTCTAACAGCACGTGGCCGTCGGTGAGGACACCGATGAGGAGGGCGCGGACCATTTCGGACTGGCCGACGACGACGCGGGCGACCTGGTCGGCGAGCCCCTGGATCGGGCGGGCGGCTTCGTGGACGGCTTGCTCGTTGGCGGGCGCTGGTTCTGTCACTGATCCTGGCACTGGGTCGGTCTCCTGAGCCTGTCCGGTCCGCTGTTGATACGGACGGGGTCCACGGTGGGTCCACGGGAAGCCGCGGGCGGTGGTTGTGCTACAGGATGCCCGCGTTGGAAGTTCCCGTCGTCCGAGTTTTCGGGAGCGGGAAGTTGGTCTTTGGGGGGGTCAGGCGTTGGGGGCGGGCGGGGGCGCCTGCTGGCCCTGGTTGAGCTCGATGGTGCCGAACTGCTCTTCGTACTGGCGGACGGCGTTGCCGAGCGACATGACGAGACGCTTGGCGCCGGCCCAGTTCATGATGACGCGGGAGCCGACGGAGAAGACGATGGTGGGCTGCTGCCCGGGCGCCTGCATGGGCAGGTTCATGCCGAAGTCCATGACGACCTCGTCCTGGGTGTTGGAGGTGCGGATGGTGTTGGCGTAGGTGCTCGTCATCTTGGATTCGTCGATGCGGAGCTGGATCTGCTGCTGGGGGGGCTGTTGGTCGGCCATGGTGGTGGTCCTCGGGTTGGCGTGGTTCGGGGGTTGTGTGTCGATTAGTGCCGGAGGGGGGACTTGAACCCCCACTCTGTTTCCAGAAGTGGATTTTGAATCCACCGCGTCTGCCATTCCGCCACTCCGGCGAGTGGTGGGGATGGTAGACGGTGCGGGGACTTGCGTCGTGGGGTGGGGGTGGCTGTTTGGGATGGATTCTGCGCTATGCTTGCGGTCCTGCCGGGCCAATCCGGCGGGGGCGGTCCGGGTCGGAGGCGTGCCCAGGCGGATCGTGCAAGAGTCCCGCACGCGACACCGAGGTAAAACGGATGTCTGACAACATTATCAAGATCGAAGACGTGGGGCCATGCCGGAAGCGGATCGCGATCGAGGTGCCCGCCGATGTGGTGGACGGCACGATCCAGGATTCGTTCGACACGGTGGTCCACGAGGCCCAGCTGCCCGGTTTCCGCAAGGGGCGCGTTCCTAAGCGGTTGATCGAGAAGCGGTTCGGGGGTGCGGTGACCGACGAGGCCCGCAGCCGGCTTATCACGCAGGCGTACCAGGACGCGGTGGAGTCCAACGGGCTCAAGGTGCTCGGGCAGCCCCCGGCGTCGGCGTTCGAGGGCGTCGAGGTCGAGAAGGGCAAGTCGATGAACCTGGAGGTCGAGGTCGAGGTGATGCCCGAGTTCGAGCTGCCCGAACTCAAGGGCGTGAAGGTGCTCAAGCCCGACTCGGCGATCCCGGACGGTCTGCTCGACGACGAGGTCCAGAAGATCTGTGTGAACGAGGGCACGCTGGAGGACCGTGACGAGCCCGAGGCGGGCGATTACGTCATGGGTGTCGCGGTGATGACCGACAAGGAGGGCACCGAGCACTACAACATCGACGGTGCGGTCGTGCAGATCCCCGAGTCGGACAGCGACGGCGCGGGGATGGTCCTGGGCGTGATGGTCGCGGACTTCGGCAAGCAGTTCGGCAAGCCCAAGGCCGAGGACGAGGTCACGGTCAAGGTCAAGGGCCCGGAGAACCACGAGGTCGAGGCGATCCGTGGCAAGGACCTGACGGTCTCGTTCAAGGTTGTGAACGTCTACAAGATCATCCCGGCGCCGGTCGCGGACATCGTGGCCAAGTTCGGTTTGGCCAGCGAAGAGCAGCTGCGGGAGATGGTCTCGCAGCGTCTGGGCCAGCGCGCCGAGGTGCAGCAGCAGACGGTGATGCGTCAGCAGGCGCTCAAGTTCCTGGCCGACCACACCGAGTTCGACATGCCCGCGGGCCTGACGAGCCAGCAGGCGGCGCGGACGCTCGAGCGTCGGCGTTTGGACCTGATGTACCGCGGCGTGGACCCGATGGAGGTCGAGAAGAACATGGCCGAGCTGCGTTCGTCTTCGAACGAGGCGGCGGTGCGTGAGCTGAAGAACTTCTTCCTGCTCAACAAGGCCGGCGAGCAGATGGACGTGCAGGTCGATGAGGGCGAGCTGAACGCTCAGATCGTGCGGATCGCGATGGAGCAGGGGCAGCAGCCCGCGGCTGTTCGCGAGGCGATGATCAAGAACGGTCAGATCCAGAACCTGTTCCAGCAGGTGCGTGAGCACAAGACGCTGGACGCGATCCTGGCTGACGCGGAGATCGAGGAGGTCTCGGCGGATGACTTCAACACACGGATGAAGGACCTGGCGTAAGGCGGGTCGGCATCCTGCTTACAAACGAGAACGCTCGGGGCAACCCGGGCGTTCTTTGTTGGTACGTAGTCAGCATGAATGCGAGACGTCTGATCAATCTGGTGATTGCGATTGGTGTGCTGGGCCTGGGTTGCTGGGGCGTGTTGGTGTGGCTCTTTCGTCGCACGTATTCCCGCCCGGTCTGGGAGTACGCCGAGTACTTTCCCGATGACAGCGGTGTCGCGGGCGCGGCCGACGTATCGCTCCAGGTCTGTGAGAGGCTCGCGCTCGATGCGTTGGCACCCCTCGGGATATTGGTTGTGGTTGTTGTGCCGCTGCTGCTTTGGAACGCGATCGGCGACCTCCCGGTCAAGCGTTCGGCCTGAGGATTGAGCGTGCATTCAATGCGGCGTTGAAGATGCCGGGCTTGCGCCCGGTGCTGGCAGGAGGTTCAGGCGTCGCGGCGGGATCGCTTGAGTTGGTCGGCGATGCTGGCGAGGCGTGATTCGTTGAAGTGCTGGTTGATGGTGCCGCAGTCGGGGCAGGTGACGCCGTGGGCGTCGGCGGGGGTCTGTGTGAGGTCGATGCCGCAGCCTGCGCAGGTGGGCAGGGCGAGTCGGGACGCCATGGAGTTGACGACGGCGGCGGCGGTGATGATGGCGACGCCCAGCGCGGGGAGGACGGGCACGGAGAGCCAGCCGACGACGGCGAGGGCGCCGAAGACCGAGGCGACCAGGACTGCGAAGGCGCGGAGCCTGAGTTTGTGGAGCCAGTTCATGGGGTGCCATCCCTCCGGGGTGATCATCGGCGATTCCGTTCGCTTGGGCTGATGATAGCCGGATTTGGCGGGGTTTGGGGGTGGACTCAGAGCGTGGCGGGGGCCTGTGGGGCGGTCAGAGGGGGCGGTAGAGGTCGATGATCTCGCGGAGCTTGTCGGGCCCGGGGAGGTGGTTGACCTGGACCTCGACGCCGTCCTGGCCGGACGAGGAGATGCCGATCTTGCCGACCTTCCAGACGCGTTGCCAGAAGGTCTGGTCGACCTGGACGTTGCGGATGTTGTCGTGGACGACCTCGGAGGTGGAGCGGCGGAAGAAGCCGTTCTGCATGGTGGTGCGTTTGGTGGTGATGATCAGGGCGGCGGAGTAGCGGTCGATCCACCACCATGCGAGGAGCCCGGTGGAGATCGCGGCTCCGGGTGCGGCCAGCAGGAGCCACCAGTTGGAGTGGTCGAGGGCGAGGGCGTAGACCAGCCCGGTGGCGCTGAGGAGCAGGGCGAAGACGGCGGCGGCGAAGCGCCCGGGGCGGCTCTTGAACCAGCAGCGCCGGACCTTTCTGACGCGGACCTCGGGGCCGTGGTCGGGCGGGAATCCCGCGGCGGCGGCTTTGTCGATGGACTGGGTTTGGCTGGATGGCTCGGGTTCGGGCTGGGGCTTGGGCTCTGGTGCGGATTCGGCGGGGGCGGGCGCGGGCTTCGGGGATGGGATGCGGTTGATGTCGCCGCACTCGGGGCAGGGGTATTTGGTGCCGGCGAGATCGTCGGCGACTTCGAGCGGAGTGTCGCAGTTGTCGCAGGTGATGTGGATCATGGTTGGGCCCCTCTGGGGTGCGCGGTCTGCGCACGAAAAAGCCTATCACGGTTGTGTAGGCTTGGTGTTCCTATCGGAATGATTGGGATTTTGCCGGTTCGAGTCTCAGGCGTTCCACTTGCGGGTGGCGGGGCCGTTGTAGGCGGCCCGCGGGCGGATCAGGCGGTTGTTGGCGTGCTGTTCCATGATGTGGGCGGCCCAGCCTGAGACGCGGGAAGCGACGAAGATGGGCGTGTATTGGGGGACGGGGATGCCCATGGTGAAGTACGTCATGCCGCAGGGGAAGTCGACGTTGGGGAAGATGTTCTTCTCCGTCTCCATGATGTTCTGAACGGTCTCGCCGAGTTCGAAGAGTTTGACGAACTCGGGGTCACGTGCTTCGGCGGCTTTGCGCCCGAGGGCGTGGAGGATGGGGGCGCGGTGGTCGCCGTTCTTGTAGACGCGGTGGCCGAAGCCCATGAGCTTGCGTTTGTCGGTGAATGCCTGGTGCATCCAGTCAGTGATTTTCTTGGTATCGTTGTCGGGTCCGATGTCGTTGCGGATCTCGGAGAGCATGTCCATGGCGGCTTCGTTGGCGCCGCCGTGGAGGGGGCCTTTGAGTGCGGCGATGGCTCCGGTCATGGCGCCGTGCATGTCGGCGAGGGTGCCGGCGATGACGCGGCTGGCGAAGGTGCTCGCGTTGTAGTCGTGCTCGGCGTAGAGGATGAGGCTGACGTCCATCGTCTTGACGGCTTCGGGCGTGGGCATCTGGCCGGTCATCATCCAGAGCAGGTTGGCGGCGTGTGAGAGGGTGGGGTCTTGTGCGACGAAGTCGCGCCCGTCGATGGCGTTCTGCATGTGCCCGATGATGGTGGGAACCTGGGCGAGGATTCGCTTGGCTTTGCGGAGGTTGGCGTCGGCCGAGTTGTCCTGGCAGTCGGGGTCGTAGTGGGCGCAGATGGAGACGGCGGTGCGGAGGAGGTCCATGGGCACGCCGGAGTGGTTCTTGACCAGGTCGGCGGAGTGCTTGAGGTTCTCTTTGACGAGATCGGGGATGTCGCGGTTGGCGACGAGCTCGGCGGTGAAGCGCTTGAGCTGGTCGGCGGAGGGCTTGTCGCCCTCGAGGAGGAGGAATGCGACCTCTTCGAAGGTGGCGTTGGCGGCCAGGTCTGCGATCTCGTAGCCCCGGTAGATCAGCGCGGATTGCTCGACGTTGCAGATGGCGGTTTCGCCGGCGATGACGCCCTCTAGGCCTTTGGTGACGGGTGCGGGCGGCGTTGCGGTGGGGGTGGACATGGCTGGATCCCTCGGCAGCGGTGTCTGGTTCTTGGAGTTGGTACGGACGGTTGATGGTAGGATGGGTCTGGGTCGGTCGCGGCGAGGTTGTTGGAGGGCGGATTATGAGCCGGATCGTGTCTCAGTTGGTGCTGGCGATGCTGCTGCTGCCGGCGTTGGCGCTGGCGTACACCATCTCTTTCGCGTTGTTTGAGTCTCTGACCCGGTTCAGCGATGAGGGGTCGTTGTTTTACGCCGGTCTGATCACGTTCATTCTGGTGCTGTTGTTGTGGACACTGCTCTGGCGGAGCAGCATCCGTTGGACCGGCACCCGGCTCGGGCTGACGATCGGGATGACATTCGGTGTCGTGCTGGCGACTGGTGGGGTCGGTTGGCTCTTGGGTCTGGCGGTTGGCGAGGAGTTTGGGTTCTTTATGTGGGGCGCGTTGTCGAGCGTGCTGTGGCCGATCGGGTCGATCCTGGTGTGGCGTGAGACGAAGGGCGAGCGGATGGCGAGGCTCGGGGGCGGCACGGACGGGCGCGTGGTGCTCGCGTGCCCGGTGTGCAACTACGACCTGGCGGATCAGCGCGAGGCGAAATGCCCCGAGTGCGGTGGGGAGTTCACGCTGGGTGGGCTGATGGCCGCGGGTGATCGGGACTCGGAGTCGTCTATCTCGGCGGGTGCGTAAAAAAATTGTCGCTCGATGATGCGCGATTTGGCGCGATGGCGCGTGCGGTGTGCGTCGCAGTTCCGTGGCGTGGTGGGCGCATCGGCAGAACAAAGCAGGTCTGATACGTGTTGCGCACCTCAGCGTTGTGCGACCTCCCCCGTGAGGGGTGGTGCTGCGTCGTAACTGTTGTATCGGGCTCATCGCAAAACCGCTCGAACAGGGCATTGTGGTTTATGCGAAATCGCATACGTTGAGGTCGGCCCGGGTTGACGCGGGCGGCTCGTTCGTTGGGGAGCATTCACAGATTGGACCTGTTTGGCCGGCGCGTGTGCGTCGGGCGGTTATCACATTGGATGTAGGAGCAATATCGATGAAACGGCTTATGGCAACACTGGCGATTTGTGGTATCGGTTCGGCGGCCTCGGCTTGGGGGCTCTTTGGGACCGCCGGGGTGATGGTGCACAACGCGGCGGCCGGTGCGGACGCGGACACCGCCGCGGCGATCGGCGCGTGCGTGACGAACTTCAGCAAGGACGGGTGCGAGGGGGTGGTCGAGCCCGGGGTGTATGAGCGCCTGGGCTGTGTGGGCACGGACTGCAAGACGATCCGGGTGCGGGATGCGGTGTATGTGACGGACATGAAGTCGAGCGGGCTCGCCTGCAGCGGCACCCCGGGTTGCTTGAGTCGGTGCGACGAGTTCCCCGACGGGCGGATGACGCTCAAGTTTGACTACATTCTCCGGGCAGACTCGTGCTGCCCGTTCAGGGGTTCCTGGGTCGGTAAGTGGGAGTACCGCACCAACAGCGGTCGGGTGTACGCGGGTGAGGCCCACGGCACGATCGGCGTGGGGACCAACCGTGAGTCGCGATGCGACGTCGCGGGCGACAAGTGCGAGAAGTGCTACGACGTGCAGACGCAAGACAACACCTGGCTGGTGGGCATTGAGGGATCGTTCCGCGGGCACCCGCTGCTGAGCCCGACTGCCGTGCGCGACGAGTTGAACTTCACGATGGACGGGACCTGGGTCGTGGAGCGTGGGACGCACAACCCCTTCGGTGATGCGTTCAGGGTGTTCAACCGCTTCGACGGCGTGTTTATCGACTACTGCCCGTGATCGCAGGCGCTCGATGAGGGTCGATCCTCACTCCCGGGCGGGCGCTCGCGCGCTTGTCCGGGTTTTCGTGGCGGTGGTTGGTTTGGGTTGTGCTTTGCGCCAGCCGCACTCGGGGCAGCCGGGGGCGAAGTCGGCGTTGAGGGCGTAGGCGCAGCGGGGGCAGTTGCCCTTGGTGTAGCGGCGGTGTTCGCGGATGATGCGGTAGAGGTGGTGTATGGCGTAGGCGAGCACGGCGTAGAAGACGGTGTTGAAGATGAGGCCGGCCCAGATAGGGCGGTAGGGGATGGCGCGGGCTTCATACCTTGGGTTGAACATGTTGTTTGGGTCAGGCAGGCGAATACCACCGGGAGTCCGTGTCGATTCGTCCCGTTCTACGATCAGTTCATTCCAGAAACTGAGCGCGGGAAACCCCGCTGCACATTCAAAGCCGCCGAACTGTCGGACTTGTTCAAGGGTTTCGAGTTCTGTGCTGTAGAGCAGGCCCCAGCCAGCGTCCGAGCCCAAAGTCCAAGCAAAGAATGGACCGTTCTCGAATGGGATATCGAAGCGAGTCCTTCTTGGTGCTGTGAAGCTGTTGAATGGGAGTCCGGGGGGCATGCTGGCCGAGAATCCGGGATCGAAGTACCAACCCCGTCGACGGTAGCCAAAAGAGTCGATCGTACTGGCAACAATTCCCGCGGAACGATCGGTGACTATGTGACCAATCTCGGGCCCCGGCGTGTATCTCTCGTTCCTAGCCGAACTGTATGAAACCCAAGAAAAAATCACTGAGACAAGGGCGTTCAGCAGGAAACCAATAAAGGTCCAAGCAAAGAAGCCTTTGATGATTCTCACGCCGGGAACTCCCAGGGCGTGCCGGGCGTGTAGCCGACCATGTTGTAGAGTTCTTCGCGGGTCTGCATGTTGCCGAGTTGGGATTCGAGGGTGCCGGTGGCTTTGAGGTCGGCGAGGGCGGAGGAGATGGCACCGAGTGCGATGCGGAGGGTGCTGACCGGGTAGATGACGATGTTGTAGCCCATCTGCTCGAAGCGGCTCAGGGGGATCATCGGGGTCTTGCCGAACTCGGTCATGTTGGCGAGCATGTGGGGGCGCTGGTCGCCGAGCGTGTCCATGGCGGATGCGAAATCGGCGAACTCCTGCTCGGTGGTCAGGCCTTCGGGGAAGATCATGGTGGCGCCGGACTGGACGTAGACCTTGGCGCGTTCGACGGCGGCGTCGAAGCCTTTGACGCCCTTGGCGTCGGTTCTCGCGCAGATGATGAAGTCACCATCGGAGCAGTCTTTGGATGCTTTGGCGGCCCAGGCGATTTTGCTCGCGGCTTGGTCGGTGGGGATGAGGACTTTGCCGTCGAGGTGGCCGCAGCGCTTGGGGAAGATCTGGTCTTCGAGGTGGAGCCCGGCGGCGCCGGCGTGGTTGTATTCGATGACGGTGCGCCGGGTCATTTCTTCTTCGCCGAAGCCGGTGTCGGCGTCGGCGAGGACTGGTAGAGCCGAGCCCTGGCAGACCTCGCGGACGACGCGGGCGAAGTGGTCGAGGGTGAGGAGCCCGACGTCGGGGACGCCGGCGGCGACGGAGGTGGCGCCGCCCGAGACGTAGGCGGCCTGGAACCCGGCGTCGCGGACGGCCATGGCGACCAGGGCGTTGAAGGCGCCGGGGGCGGCGACGCAGGACTGGGACATGGCGCGGCGGAGGATCGATCCGGGGTGTTCGGGCATGGGCGATCTTATGCGCGGGCGGTGTCGGTGGGTGGAGTCCCCGGTCCAGGCGCGAGCTGTCGGCGGGCGTGGACGGCCAGCGCGAGGTGGTGGTCATCGTGGTCGGCGAAGAAGAGGGCGCTGTCGACGACGCGTTTCTGGGTGGCGAGGCGCTCGTGCCAGGCGGAGCGGGCGAAGAAGTCGGGCGGGTAGGACTCGAGGCGCTCGATGGTGCGGGCGCGGGTGGCTCGGAGTGCGGCGACGACCTCGGCTGGGTCGCGCTGCTCGTGGGGCTGGTCGGTGGTCTTGGTGTTGGACATGTCGGCGGCGGGGAGGACGGGCTCGGCCCGTTCGTAGGCGTCGAGGCGGGCGTGGAGGAGTGGCTCGAGGTCGTCGAGGTGGGCGATGTGGCGGATGATGGACCAGCCCTGGGGCGGGGCGGTGGCGAGGAGTTCGCGCGGGGCAGATGCGAGGAGTTCGGCGGCCCGTGCGGGCGTGCCGCGGAGGCGCTCGATGATGGCGGGGTGGAGCTCGGCGGGGAAGTCGAAACGCCAGCGGCGGTAGATCCAGGGGGTGAGGGTCTGGTTCATGCGTGGGGCTCCCGGTCTGCGGTGGGGGGTGCGGTGGGGATGCGGTACACTGTTGCCATGATATTGACACGGAACGCGGCGGTTGTTTGGGGCGCAGGTTTGGCGTGGGCGGGGTGCGCCGGGTGCGCGGGGCCCAAGTTGACGGAGCGACCGTCAGAGGAGGTCCGCGGGGAGCCGGTGCGTGCGGTGGATGTGTCGCCGATCGTGGATGCGCGGCTGTCGCTGGCGGCCGAGCCGCGGGACGGGCGGGTGATCGTGATGCGTCAGCCGACGGCGGACGAGCTGCGGGCGTTCGCCCAGGACGGCGGCACGACGGTGATCAACCTGCGGACGGAGGGTGAGGTCGACGGGTTGGAGTTCGATCAGGGGGCGTTGGTCGAGTCGCTGGGGCTGCGGTATGTGTGGATGCCGATGCGCGGGAGCGAGCTGGATATCGAGCGGGTCGGCCGGTTCGGCGCGGCGCTGGGGGCGAACAACGGCGAGGGCGTGCTGCTGCACTGCGCTTCGGGCGGACGCGCGAGCGGGATGTGGGCGGCGCACCTGGCGGTGAATGAAGGGTTGGATGATTGGTCGGCGCTGTCGCGCGGGCGGAGTGTGGGATTAGGAGGCGGTATGGAGGCGATCGCGAAGCGGATTATGCTCGAGGTTCCGGACCGGGTGTTGCTGGCGGTGGAGCCGGCGAACCTGCGGGCGAGTGTTGATCGATTGGCAGGTTTCGGAACGCGGCACACAGTGTCGGACACGACGTCGGACGTGCGCGGGATCGGCGCGGCGCGGCGGTGGGTGAAGTCGGCGTTCGAGGACGCGGTTTCGGGCTCGGGTCGTACGGGCGCGTTGGCGGTGCGGGTCGGGTTCGATCCGCATTCGGTGCCGGCTGATGGTCGGCGGATATTGGAAGACACGGAGGTGGTCAATGTGGTCTGCACCATCCCCGGTGCCGATCCGGCTTCCAGTGACCGGTTGTATTACGTGCTGGCGCACCTGGACTCGCGGGCGACGGACGCGAACGACCACATCTCGGACGCGCCGGGCGCGAACGACGACGCGTCGGGCGTGGCGGCGTTGATCGAGTTGGCGCGGGTGCTGTCTGCCGAGCGTCTGGACTCGACGGTGGTGCTGATGGCGACGTCGGGCGAGGAGCAGGGGCTGTACGGGGCGCGGTTCCACGCGCAGGCGGCCCGGGCGAACGGGGCCGACATCCGGGGCGTGCTGAACAATGACACGATCGGCAATCCGCTGGGCGCGGACGGTCGCGAGGCCCGGGACGAGGTTCGGATCCTGTCCGAGGGATTGCCGCTGGAGGTGCTGGCGCATGATCCGGATCGTCTGGCGACGTATGTGCGTCAGGCGCGGATGCTCGGGTCGGAGTCGGACGGGATCTCGCGTCAGCTGGCGCGGTATGTACACGAGATCGGCGAGCTGCACCGGGCCCCGGTGCGGGCCAAGCTGGTGTTCCGGCCGGACCGGTTTCTGCGGGGCGGTGACCACACGCCTTTCAATGAGCTCGGGTTCGCGGGCGTGCGGTTCTGCGAGGTGCACGAGGATTACACGCAGCAGCATCAGGACGTGCGGGTCGAGAACGGCGTGCGGTATGGCGATCTGGCGGAGTACGTCGATGCCGGGTATCTGGCGGACGTGACGCGGTTGAATGCGGTGACGCTGGTGCACATCGCGAATGCGCCGTCGACGCCGACGAGCGCGCGGATCATCGTGGCGAACCTGGACACGGACACGACGCTGCGGTGGGACGCGAGCCCGGAGCCGGACGTGGCGGGGTACGAGATCGTGTGGCGCGAGACGACCAGCCCGGTGTGGGAGGAGTCGCAGGACGTGGGCAATGCGACCGAGGGGTCGGTTGACCTGAGCAAGGACAACTGGATCTTCGGCGTGCGGTCGTACGACCGGGACGGGTATCGGTCGCCGGTGGCGTTCCCGATGCCGGCCCGGGAGTGATCGCGGTCAGGCGATCGTCGGCGTGTTGATCTCGGTGACCAGGCGGTCGAGCATCGTGTCGTGGGCGGGCTCGAAGATCAGGCGGTCCATGGTGGTGGGCGGGATGAAACCCAGCCCGGCGCTGTGGGTCATGAACGCTTTGAGGTGGCTGTAGTAGGCGTCGGTGTCGAGGAAACCGATGGGCTTGTCGTGGATGGCGAGCTGGTTCCAGGTGATGGCTTCGAATACCTCGTCGAGGGTGCCGACGCCGCCGGGGATGGCGAGGAATGCCGATGCCCGCTCGGCCATGATGGCTTTGCGTTCGTGCATGGTGTTGATGATGCAGAGCTCGGTGCAGCCCTCGTGGGCGAGTTCGACGTCGACCATCGAGCGTGGGATGACACCGATGACCGGGGCGCCGGCTTCGAGTGCGGCGTCGGCGAGGACGCCCATGAGCCCGACGTTGCCCCCGCCGTAGACGAGTCCGAGGTTGCGCTCGGCGAGGCCCCGTCCGATGGCGCGGGTGGTGTCGGCGAAGACGGGGTCTGTGCCGGTGCGGGCGCCGCAGAAGACGGCGATGTACGTGCGGTCGGATGGGGCTGATCCGGTTGTGTCACTCATCGTGAATTACTCGTAGCCGTCGCGGGTGCGGATCTCGAAGTCGTGCAGATCGCGGATCTCGTCTGCGGACTTGGCGCCGAGGTTCTGGAAGCGTTCGATGATCGTGGACGGGTCTTCCTGGACGAGCTTGCCGAGCAGGTTGAACTTGTGGGCGAGGATGGCCTTGAGGTCGGCGGTGGTATTGCGGGCGTGCCCGCCGGGGTACATAACCATTCCGGAGTCGAAATCCGTGCCGTCGGTGTCGGTGATGACGACGGAGGTGGGGATGCCGTCGGGGTAGCGGCGGTCGTACTCGTCGCCGCCGTGCGCGAACTCGATGCGGTCCATGAGCGAGCGGGTGCGTTCGTTGACGATGGCGTCGGGCGCGTAGTCGTAGGGCTCGAGCATGAGGCTGGTCCAGTCGGCCTTCTGCTGGCTGAGCGCCTTGCGGAGCAGGGTCGAGACGATGTAGACCATGGAGTGGTCCGCGGATTGTCGAGTGGTGGGGTCGCGCTTGGCGGGGTCGCCGATGATGCCGAAGGCGGGCTCGTAGGCGGTGATCTTGATCTTGGCGATCTGTGAGCCGCTGGCGTCGTCGAGGAGGTGGGGCGCTTTGTTGAGCAGGTCCATGATGGCCTGGATGGCGCCGGCGGACTGGTGCTCGTAGAGGCCCAACTTGAAGTGCATGCCCATGACGGCGAAGTCGTCGCCCGCTCGGCTGAGGACGAGCTTGAATGGTGAGGCGTCGGCCTGCTTGGTGTTGGCGGACTCGGCGTTGACGCTCTTGAACATCTGCCCGGGGCCTTCGAAGATGCGGAAAATCGATTCGGGGTTGCGGAAGATGTCGCGCGGGCCCATGAAGCCGGACATGGAGCGCTTGACGCTGAGGACGGCGAACTCGGTGGTGATGGCGGCCGACGATCCCTTGGAATCGGAGAGCTGCTTTCCGGCGCGGATGGCGCGGAAGGGGATGGCGTGGGCGACGGTCATGCCGATGGCGGATTCGATCTGTTCGGCGGTGGCGCCGAGCATCGCTCCGAAGACGGCGGCCGAGGCGATGCCGCCGTGGACGACGTGGTCGATCTTGTAGGTCTTGAGGCTGAAGACTTCGGCGAGGCGGCCGCGGATCTCGTCGTGGAGGACCATGGCTTTAAGTGCGTAGGCGCCGTCCTTGCCCATGAGTTGGGCGGCGGCGATGGCGACTGAGTAAAAGTCGTTGTGCCCGAACTCGCCGGCGGTGTGTCCGAGTTCGGGGTTGTAGCCGAAGTTGGTGCCGTTGGAGTCCCACTCGCGGACGGCGGAGCAGTTGGCGACGATGGCTTTCTCGGGCTGGAGTTGGTCCTTGGAGCCGAAGACGGTGGCGCCGCGGCGCTGGGCGCGTCCGATCAGGTGGGTCGCGTCGGTGACGGGGTACTGGAGGGCTTCCTCGCGGAGCACGGTGGGTGCGTTGGTTTTGAGGGCCAGCGCCGAGAGGCCGCAGAGGACTGCGTCGGTGAAGAAGTTGTTGGTTTTGTCGAGGACGGCCTGGGAGGGCTCGCCGCGTTTGGCGGGGTCGCTCGAGAGGAACCCGATCGCGAACTGGGCGATGCCGAGGGCCTGGTTGGTGTCGGCGGGGAGGGTGACTTTGGTGTCGGAAGCGACGGCCGGCATTGGTGGCTCCTATCGGCTGGATCTCATTCGTGGCGGGTCGCGTCCGTCCTGATAATCGGCGACCCGGGTCGGGATGGTAGGAGGGCCGGTATGTGGCGTAAACCGGGCGGAATGGGCGTGGGCGCGGGTTTATCGCGGGATGTCGGCGTTGATCGATCCGGCGTAGACGAACCAGCCCAGCCCGGTGGTGAAGACCCAGTTGCCGTAGAGGGCGTGCTCGATGCCCGCGGCGAGTGCGGAGCGGGAGCGTTGGTAGGTCCAGGCGAAGAACAGCCCGCCGAAGAAGGTCATGATCAGGGCGGGGATGTTCCAGAAGAGGGCGTGCATCCAGCTGAAGGCGGCGGCGTTGGTGATGAGCAGCGCGGTGCGGTTGGGGATGAGGGCGGCGTAGCGGTGGTAGAAGAAGACGCGGTGGGTGATCTCTTGGGGGAAGGCCGACCAGATTGGGTAGAGCAGCCAGATGGCCAGCAGCAGGAGCGGGATCTCGCGTGGCAGGCGGAGGAAGGCTTCTTTGGGGAGCACGGATGTGTGGTAGCAGAGCAACCAGGTTGCGCCGAGCAGCAGCGCCGCGTTGAGCGCCCAGAGGCTGAGGATGCGGGGCAGGGCGGGTTTGGCGCGCCGCCAGCCCCAGAGGGTCGAGCGGTCGAAGGACTTGTCGAAGATCAGGAAGGTAACGATGAGCGCGGTGGAGGCGATGAGGATCGGGAAGATCAGCACGCCCGGGCGTTTGTCGGCGATGTCCACGAGCAGGCCGAGCCCGAGTGCGCGGAGCGCGTCATGGAGGCGGCCTTGAGGATCGACTGCGGCGGCGAGGAGGGCGGGCAGGAACGTGTAGAGCAGCAGGAACTCGAGCCAGCGCTGCGTGCGTCGGCGTCGTGACAGCGTCGGGTGGTCCGGGGTGGTCATGCGTGCGGGGGTGCTCGGCTACTGCTTGGGTTCGTTCTCGGCGTCGGCGTAGAAGCCCTTGCCGACGGGTTTGAGTCGCCCGGCTTGGGCGAGGGCTTGCCAGACGTCGGGGGGGAAGTCGTTGGGGGGCATGATGGCGTCGACCTTTGAGACGCGCCCGCCCGAGGTGTAGCGGCCGCCCAGTTTGGATTCGTCGTCGAGGCGGGTCAGCTTGAGTCGTTTGTGGAAGGCGCGCATGGCGGCCTTCATGTCGGCGTCGCTGATGTCACGCTTCGGCTTGGGGGCTTGCTTGGGCGCGGGGTGTTCGAGGGCGTGGACGAGGCGGTCGAGCCCGGGGTGGTCTTGTTCCTTGAAGACGCGGGCGGACTCGGCCGCGTCGACCGGGAAGCGTGTGATCAGGCGGCTGGCGAGGGCCCAGGCATCGACGATCTTGAGCCCGTTGTCGGCGGTGGCGATCGAGTCGGTGACTTCGCGGAGTTTTTCGAGGGCGTTCATGGCGGATGGTACGGGGAACGGGAAGCCGGTGTGTCAGTCGTCTTCGTCCGCGTTGCCCAGGGCGACCATCATCATGCCCATGGGGATGACCGCGTCTTCGATGGCCTGCTGTGTCAGGCGGTCGATGGTGCGGATGCGCCCCGAGGCGACGTCGTCGCGGAGGTCGTCGAGCAGGGACTCGAGGGTGGCCAGCAGGCTGCCCCAGACCTGGTACTCGGCTTCGGAGTCGGGCAGGAAGCGCCGGACCATGGGCAGGCTGGTGGGGGGGACGAGGCGCCAGCCCTCTTCGGAGCTGCGCATGGTCAGCCCGAACGGGGGGAGGACCGGGCGGCTGTCCCAGGTGAGGGCGACCGAGTCGGCGCCGAGTTCCTGGATGCCGATGCGGTCGATGTTCTCGTTGACGGCGTTGTCGATGCCGGCGAAGGGGTCGGCGAGGAGGCGCTCGATCAGTCGTTCGCGGGACTCGCGTTTCTCTGGTGTGTCGGGGCGGTTGCGCCGCCCGGGCATGAGAGCGGCGATGATGCTGGTGGACTCGCCCCGCGCTTCAGCCGCGGCGAGTTCGGCGGTGAGTTCTTCGAGTTCGTCGGGCATCGAGGTTTCGACCGCGGCGTGGAGGTCCTGTGCGGCGCGGAGGACGCGTCCGAGCCGGATGTAGAGGTCGCTCATCCGGTCGTCGCGTTCGGTGCCGGCTTCGTCCGGGGGGACGGTCTCGACGAGTTCGACGAGGCGGTCGGCGCGACGGTCGGCGAGCATCTCGGCGGCGGATTCGAGGACGGCCCGCGGGGTGTCGGTGGTGTAGGACTTCTCTGGCCACAGGCGGACGGCGCCCCACGTGATCGCGCCCACCAGGATCAGCGAGCAGAGCGTGACCATGCCCACCAGGATGGGCAGGGGCAGGGGCTCGGAGATGGGCTCGGATGGGGGATCTGATTGGTCCTGGGCCCGGTCCGCGTCTGGTTTGGTGTTGTCCTCGGTCATTGTGCTCCCGCTTGTAGCGTACACTGGGGCATGCGTTGCACCGTCAATGGCGAGATGCAGGACCTGCCCGACGATCTTACCGTCAGCGGATTGATCGCCAAGATGGGGCTGTCGGATGCGATCTGCGCGGCAGAAATCGACAAAGAGCTCGTCCCCAAGCGAGAACGGGACGGCCGGGCGATCTGCGATGGGCAGACGGTCGAGATCGTCACGCTGGTGGGCGGCGGCTGAGCCGGCTCACGCGGCGGGTTTATCTGAATCAAGGCCATATGAGTCACAGCCAACTGAATCACTGTGGGTTCAGTCGTCGTCGGTGTCGGCGGCGGAGCGGAAGCCCGAGTCCTGATCGCCGATGCGGAGGATGGCCAGGGTGCTCTGTGCCCGGACTTCGCCGAGGGGTTTGCCGGCGATGAGGACGACGGCGTCGCCGTCCTTGACGATGCCGTCGGCGCGGACGCGTGCTTCGACGGTGTTGGTCCAATCGCGGAGGCGTCCCTTGCCTTCGGGTTCGAGGCATACGGGCGTGACGCCGCCGTAGAGGGCCATGCGTCGGGCGGCGACGCGTGAAGAGGTGTAGGCGTAGATCGGGATACGGAAGTTGTGTTGGCTGAGGTAGCGGGCCATGCCGCCGATCTGGGACCAGACTGCGACGCATTTGGCGCCGAGTTCGTCGGCGATGTGCCACGTGCCGTGCGCGAGTGCGGCGGAGCGGTGCGGGAACTCTTCGAGGCGGCTGGGGACGTGCCCGCGGTCGGAGAGTTCGTCGACGCGTGCCTCTGTGGTCTGGATGATGCGGCGCATGGTGTCGACGACGATGTCTGGGTGCTTGCCGACCGCGGTCTCGCCCGAGAGCATGACGGCGTCGGCGCCGTCGAAGACGGCGTTGGCGACATCGGACGCTTCGGCGCGGGTGGGCGTGGCGTTCTCGATCATGGTCTCGAGCATCTGGGTCGCGACGATGCAGGGCTTGGCTTTCTCGGCGCAGGCGGCGAGGATGTACTTCTGGGCGACGGGGACGGTGGCGACGTCCATCTCGACGCCGAGGTCGCCGCGTGCGACCATGATGGCGTCGCTGGCGTCGATGATTCCCGAGAGGTTGGTGAGCGCCTGGGGCTTCTCGATCTTGGAGATGACCGGGATGCGGGCGGGGATGCCGGGCTTGTCGGGGACATCGTCGCAGATCTGTTCGAGGCGGTCGCGGAGTTCGAGGATCTCCTCGGCCGAGCGGACGAAGGAGAGGGCGAGGTAGTCGAGTTTGTTCTCGACGGCCCAGTCCACGCAGGCCCAGTCACGTTCGGTGATGGCGGGCATCTTGAGGTCGGACTCGGGCAGGTTGATGCCCTTGGACGAGGTGATGCGTCCGCCGACGATGACGCGGCAGCGGAGCCACTGCCCGTCGGCGCGATCGACGACGAGCATGCGGATGGCGCCGTCGTTGATGAGCACGCGTTGCCCGGGGTCTACGTCGTGGTATAGGCGATCGAAGGTCGCGCCGAAGGTGGGCACTCCGTCGAGGATTTCTGCGTCGCCCTGGCCGTTGCGGAAGAGGATGTCGTCGCCCGGGTTGAGGATCATGCCGCCATCGGGGTCGATGTCGGGCACCTTGCCGACGCGCATCTTGGGGCCCTGGAGGTCGCCCAGGATGGCGACGGCTCTGGGGGTGTGGTCGAGGACCTGGCGGACGCGCTTGAGGCGTTCGGACTGTGCTTCGAGGTCGCCGTGCGAGAAGTTGAGGCGGAAGACGCTGACGCCGCACTCGACGAGTTTGGCGATCATCTCGACAGAGTCGGACGCGGGGCCGAGTGTCGCGACGATCTTGGCGTGGGGCGGGCGGGTCTGCTCGATGTTGAGCCACGCAGGTGCGTCGGCGTGGGCGTTGGTGCGTGCGTCGTTATGGAGCGTGCTCATCGGGACTGGACCTCCCGGACGATGGCCCGGTATTGCTGGCGGAAGAAGCGGGTGTATTGGATCTTGAGGCGGGCTTCGCGCCCGGGCTGTTTCCACTCGTTGCGGACGGTGCGGTAGTTGGCTTCGGTGAAGGGGAGCAGCGTCGTCCTGCGTGCGAAGGACTGGAGATGTCCCATCGCGTCGGCGCTCGGGGTGATCGGAGATCCGACGAGCCCGCCGGGTATGTCCGACGCCCACTGCCAGCCCTTTTCGGCGGCGAGTTCCTTCACTTCTTGCGGCAGGTCCTCGTAACCGTCCATCGCGGTGAGCGATTCGATGCGGGTCTCGGGGAAGGCGTAGAAGCGGTCCTCGAGCGAGCGGATCTCGGCGGGCGTGAACTCGCCCGATGCCCTCGCGTCGGTGAGGGCCACGTAGGCCGCCCTGCATTCGTCGGCGAGGTCAACGCCGAACGCGCCCATCATCATCTGGACGCCGGTGCGCCAGCCCGGGTTCTCGACGTCGGAGACGATCTCGAATGGGTTGACCGGATCCATGAACGTGTCGAAGTAACGCTCGTACATGGCGCGCCGAACGGGGAGTCGCCGGAGTTCGTGCTCGGCGGGTCCCATGGGCTGACCGTCGGGCCCGGTGGGGTTCGAGGCGTCGCCAGCGGGGAACTGCCAGAGTGCCTGGGCTTGGTCGGTGAGCATGAAGCGGATGAAGCGTTTGGCGAGTTCGGGGTTGGGGGCGCCGTTGACGAGGCTGATGGGGTCGGCGTCGACGTAGACCGAGCCGGCGGGGTCGGTGTATCCGACTCGGTCGCCCCCGCCCGATTCGGCGATGACCTGGGCCTGGCCCCTGCCATAGAAATCGATAGCGAGTGCGGCGGCGGCTTCGCCTTGCGAGACGTCGATGGGGGGCTTGGTCGAGCTGTTGGTGAAGTAGCGGGTCGCGCCGGACATGTTGCGGAGGACTCGCCAGCCCGCGTCCCAGCCCTCGTTGCCGAGGATGGAGTCGAAGGTGGTCGTGACCGACCCGGATTGGCGGGGGTCGGCCAGGGCGACCCAACCGATGAGCACCGGGTTGCCGAGGTCGCGGAATGCGGTGGGCGTCGGGACGTTGAGTCGTTCGAGCACGTCGCGGTTGTAAACGATGCCGAAGCTGGAGAGGGCGGTGCCGATCCAGCGTTGGTCGGGGTCGTAGAGCTGCTGGGGCCCGATCGAGTTGGGTCCGAACAGAGCGTCGAGTTCGGATTGCTCGAAATCTGCGGGCGAGGTCTGGCGGATCTGGGCGGTGAACTTGTTGCCCTCGGGGTCGGTGGCGGCGATGGACATGGGGCGGGCCGCCCCGGAGTGGTCGTAGGAGCCGCCCCCGAAGAACAGGTCGTATTCGAGCGAGCCGGCGGGCAGTGCGAAGTCGTCGGGCGCGTCGGCGGGGATCTCGCCCCGCTTGGTGAGGTTCTTGACGGCGCTCTCGAACATGGCGCTGAGCTGCTTGCGGATCTCGCTGGTGCCGCCCGGGGCGCGCCAGTCGACTTCGACGGGCTGGCCGAACTCGGCTTCGTGCCACGCGGCGAACGCGCGTCCGAACTCGTCGCGGATCTGGGGGACGTGGGGGGTGACGATGATGAGGCGGGGCGTGCCGGCGGCCGCCTGGTGCCCCTTGCGGGCGCCTGCGGTCATGGCGAAGGGGACCCCGAGGATGATGGCGAGGCACACCGCGATGACGATCCGGGCGGACATAGACAGAGTGTATCGCTCTGCCAGCGAACGGGCTTTCTTGGCGTGGGTTTCGGGGGCGTGGATCTCTGCGGGATCTACACGTAGCCCATCGACCGTTCGATAGCACCGACGAGGCTGTGGAGGATCAGCATGTGGAGTTCCTGGATGCGGTCGGCGGTGTCGCCCGGGACGATCCAGGAGTGGTCGCCGGCGTCGGCGAGCTGGCCCCCGTCTTTGCCGAGCAGGAGGACGACGAGTAGGCCATTCTCCCGGGCGGCGCGGACGCTTTCGATGATGTTGGCGCTGTTGCCGCTGGTGGAGAGGGCGATGAGGACATCGTTGGGGCGGGCGAGTCCTTCGATCCAGCGGCTGAAGACCTTGTCGAACCCGTAGTCGTTGCCGGTGCAGGTGATGTGGCCCGCGTCGGAGCAGGCCGCGGCTCCAATCGAGGGGCGGTCGCCTCGGTAGCGTCCGGTGAGTTCTTCGCAGAAGTGGACGGCGTCGGCGCAGGAGCCGCCATTGCCGACGGCGAGGACCTTGCCCCCGGCCTTGACGCGCTCAGCGATGGCTTTGGCGACTTTGGCGACCCGGTTGGCGGATTCGGCATCCGCGGCGAGGAGGGAGGCGACCCGGGCGGCTTCGGCGAACTCGGCTTGGATGATGGATGCGTGATCAGGCACAGGGATGCAGGATACGCGGGGGGGCGGGCGTGGGCGTTTGGAGATGCCCGGGTGCGTCGCGTATGATGGATCTGAGGGACCTGGGCTCCCGCCGGTTATTCGGCACCACACCGCCCAAGAGCTTTGGAGACATGCTGTTATGACCACCGCGTCCACACAGACCGCACCGTCCGTGGCCACGGATCCGCTCGCGCTGATCGATGTCGATCACGTCCGGTTCTACGTCGGCAACGCCAAACAGGCGGCGTACTTCTACGCCCACACGTTCGGGTTCAACATCTCCCAGGTCGCCGACCTGACGACGGGCAGCCGCGATGAGGCGGACTACCTGCTGACGCAGGGCAACATCCGCCTGCTGCTCACCAGCCCGCTGACCATCGACCACCCGGCGTCGGAGGAGATCAAGCTGTACGGCGACGGCGTCAAGGACGTCGCGTTCACGGTCGAGGACGCCAAGGCGGCGTACAACCGGGCGATCAGCAACGGGGCCGAGTCGGCCCAGGAGCCGCGTACGCTCGAGGACGAGCGTGGTTCGGTGACGGTCGCGTCGATCAAGACCTACGGGCGTGTGATCCACACGTTTGTTTCGCGGACAGGGCACTACTCGCTCGAGAACATCAAGCGCGGCGACTCCGAGTTCATGCCGGTGTTCAAGAAGATGGACTCGCCGGTGAACGCGTACAACAAGGCGCACCCGGCCGGGCTCATGTTCGTCGATCACCTCGTCGGCAACGTCGAAGAGGGCAAGATGGACTACTGGGTCAAGTGGTACGAGGACGTGCTCGAGTTCAAGATGTTCAAGCACTTTGATGATGCGGACATCTCCACCGAGTTCTCGGCCCTGATGTCCAAGGTCATGGCGAGCGGCAACAACCTGATCAAGATGCCGATCAACGAACCGGCCGCGGGCAAGAAGAAGAGCCAGATCCTCGAGTATCTCGAGTGGCACCACATGACGCCCGGCGTGCAGCACCTGGCGCTGCGGACCGACGACGAGCTGTCGTCGGTGGCCGCCTTGCGGGCCCGCGGCGTGGACTTCCTGAGCCTGCCGGACAGTTACTACGACATCGTCTGGGACCGCGTGAACACGATGCTGACCGAGAGCGGTCACGAGGCAGTCAAGGAAGACCACGACCGGATCAAGGACCTGGGCATCCTGGTGGACGCCGACGACGAGGGGTACTTGCTCCAGCTGTTCACCAAGCCGCTGCAGGACCGCCCGACGCTGTTCTTCGAGATCATCAGCCGGCGCGGGAGCCAGAGCTTCGGGAAGGGCAACTTCAAGGCGTTGTTCGAGGCGCTGGAGCTCGAGCAGGAGCGGCGCGGGAATCTGTAGTAGGGTCGCCTTGCGTTGGGACTTGCTCTGGGTTACTGTGCGCCCTTTGAATCAGTTCAGCGAGGGGCGTCCATGGAAACTACTACCGATCATTCATGCAAAGTCCGCCGAGATCGAACTGCCGTCAGGTATATCGGCACACAGACCTTCAAAGCGACTCTCTTCATAGATCTTGATAATGGCGGTAGCGAAGAGATCGCAGGATTGGTCGTCAAGGATTTCAATCTTCAGGGTTGTAGACTCGTATCTCAAGTTGCGCTCGATTCAGTTAGTCAAGGTCGTCTTCCGATGGTCGTTTCGTTCAGGGGGGAGGCTCAGCAGCGTGATCAGGCAGATTTCGATGGCGAACGATTTCAAGCTACCATTGTGGCGCTTAGTCAAGACAGAACGCAGGTCAGCCTTAGGTTCCACAGGCCGTTAAGGCTGGAGAAAATAGGCAATTTCAACAGATTTTTTGTAGAACCCAAAATGGATTCGCCGGAGGCTCGCAGGGTTGTTTACGAGCAGCAAGAAAAAGTAGCTCTGGGTGAAATCAGGGATCTGCAGGCAGACGTTAGATCTCGTTTTTCGAGGCAATTTTCATTACTCTCGGTAGGTGTCCCCGCCGTGGGCAGCGCAGTGGTGGCTTCGGGCTTGCTTCTGTTTGATCCCAAAGTCTTGTCGAATGCAGAGGGCGTTGTAGACGCTTACCCGGGTTTGCGGGTACTTATCCCATTGCTTGCTGGCCTCGTGTCTGTTTTTGGTTTCGTTGTGTTTCTCCAGCAATCACGCACAATACGTGCGCAGCGTGCGTTTGTGCTGCTGCTCCAAAGATATATAACGCTCGGTTCATTTCCACCTTGCTATCGAGGCTGGTATGACGCTGATTCAATCTTGCAGCAATACTTGCTTCATGGTGCCGAAGGTGGGGATCCGTTCAGGCTCCGGCCGAAAGTGAAAGATGGCTTCGGAATTACACGGAGGAGTCCGTATCCGAAAGATCCCTTTACGACAATCGGTGTGTTCTCTTTCTCAGTACTTTCGTTGTCAGCAATTGGTTTTTCGCTTTTTGCTCTCGCGCAAGGTATTCCTGATGGAGAGGCGTTTTCGCCAACCAAGGTAGTCATTGCTTCAACTGTGCTTGGAATTGCATCTGTTATCCTTGCTTTGGCGCTGATTCGCGAAGTAATACAGGTGCAGTTTGGAAAGAGGACGACTAGGCATATGATATATTTATACAGTGAGTTGATGAAATGCGCGCCGCCATATGACCCTATGCACACCGGTCCTATTCGTCTTGATAAACGGTCAGCAGGAACATCTTAGTGTGGCTTGATAGGGCGAATCCTATTTTGGGACAGCCTAGTCGTCACATATCAGATGGGCGCAGAGTATAAGTTTAGTTTGGAAGGCGATTTTGCGTTTATCGAGCGGCAATAAAGCTCTCCGTGCATAGAACTACATAGGCCAAACGTAGTCTGGGCGCCGTGATCAGCATGAGGTTCGTGCGGCTAAATGCAGTTTACTCGGGCAAAGCGAGGCGAGTGTGCCGAGCTGGACCCTGTCTAGACGGCGGGCTTTGCCGTGCTCTTCACGTGGAGTTCTTTGAGCTGGTCCTCGTCCACGATGTTGGGTGCTTCGCACATCAGGTCGACGCCGGTCATGGATTTGGGGAAGGCGATGACCTCGCGGATGTTCTCGGTGCCGGCCATGTGCATGGCGAGGCGGTCGGGGCCGAAGTCGACGGCGCCGTGGGGCGGGGCGAACTCGGACAGGTCGTCGCGCAGGAGCCGCGTGGGGAACCTGTGGGCCCCTCTTCCAATCTGGCAAAAACGCCCCTGGCCGTCCTCAGGGGGGGGTTACCAGCTCCGTAGCCTTCATCACACACCGAATTAATAAATTGCCTGTTCATGCCGTGGGCTTGAGGTAGAATATGCACAAGCAGAGTGTATGTTATCTTCTGCTCAAACTGAAAATCAGGAGGTGCTCGATGACACACGGCAAGTACACCCTCGTCGCGTTGGCTGCTGTTACGGGTGGCTTCGCAAGCCTGGGCGGCGCACAGCCACGCATGGTGATCACCGAGTGGATGTACAGCGGGGACTCCCCCGACGGGGGTGAGTTCGCCGAGTTCACGAACGTCGGCGATGCCGCGATCGATGTGTCGGGTTGGAGCTTCGATGACAAGGGGCGCGAGCCCGGCTCATTCTTGCTTTCCGGCGTGCTCGCGCCCGGGGCGTCCCTGATTATCACCGAGGATCCGGCGGCGAACTTCCGTGCTTCCTGGGGACTCGGGGCCGAGGTCATTATCATCGGAGATTTGGGCAACCCCGACGGCAGCAGCCTCGGGCGCAACGACGAGATCAATCTGTATGACTCGAAGGGTAACCTGATCGATCGGTTGACCTACGGGGACGAAGACTTCCCGGGCTCGGTGCGGACTCGGGACGTCACCGCCTCGCCCGCGGTTTCGTCCGCTCTGGGAGCGAACAGCGTCCTGGATTGGGTGGAGGCGGAGGTCGATGATGCGCAGGGTTCGTGGGAGAGTGCGCACGGTGAGATCGGCAACCCGGGTTCGTTCAAGATGCCCGGCTCAGAGCCGGTCCCCGGCGCGGTGGTCGCTTCCCACGAGAGCGGGTTTTTCGGTGCCCCCATCGCGGTGACTCTGGATTCCGACGGCGGGGTCATCCGCTACACCACCGACGGTTCGGAGCCGACCGCGGGTTCGCCCCTCTATGCCGGGCCCATCGGTGTGGCGGATCGGACCTCCGACCCGAACTACTTCTCGCTCATCCGGAGCAGCCCGATCGAGGCGTGGTCGCCGCCCGCCGGCAACATCTTCAAGGCGACCACGATGCGGTTCGCGGCGTTCAACATCGATGGCGTCTCCGGGCCGGTCACGACACGCACATACATCGTCCACCCGGACGGGCCCGATCGGTTCACGATGCCTGTGGTGTCGCTGGTGACGGAGGAGGCGGGCCTCTTCGACTACAACACAGGGATCTATGTCCCGGGGGCGATCTACGACGATCTGTTCGATCCGGACATCTCGTACTGGAACCGGGAGGCGAACTACACGCAGCGCGGCAGCGAGTGGGAGCGGCTCGCCCGCATGGAGTTCTTCGAGCCCGATGGCACCCCCGGGCCAGCGATGAATGTGGGACTCCGGATCCACGGGGGGGCGAGCAGGTCGTTCCGGCGCAAGTCGCTGCGTGTGTACGCCCGGTCCGAGTACGGGCAGTCGTGGATCGATTACCCCGTGTACCCGGGTGAAACGGTCACGCGGTTCAAGCGGCTCATCCTCCGTAACTCTGGCAACGACGGCATTCGCACGAACTTTCGGGACGCGTACATCCAGGACCTTGTGAAGGATTCCGGCGTGGCCACCCAGTGGCAGCGCCCGTGCATCGTGCTTCTCAACGGTGAGTATTGGGGGGTCCACAACATCCGTCAGCGCTTCGACAAATACTACCTGCAGGCCATGTTCGGGGCAGACCCTGACAATATCGACCTGCTCGTGGGCCCCAACTCGGACCCGGACGAGGGCGACAAGGAACAGTTCCTCGAGACGCTGAGGTATATCTTCAACAACGACATGGCGGACCCGGGTCACTATGCCCATGTCGAGTCGCTGATCGACATGGATGACTACATCACGTACACGGCGATCGAGCTGTTCATCGCCAACAGCGACTGGCCCCAGAACAACATCCGGCATTGGCGGGAGCGTGTTCCGGGCAGCCGTTGGCGCTGGATGCTGTACGACACCGACCTGTCGTTCAACTCCTCTTTCGCCACGGCTCCTTCGATCGACGCGGTGGACCGTGTGTTGAACGAGCTCACCTATCGGCACGCGAGGATGATGCAGTGCTTCATGGACAACGCTGACTTCAGGGTCGCGTTCCTGAATCGGTCTGCGGATCTGATGAACAAAGAGTTCGCTGTTTCGAACATGACCGATCGGCTGGACGCATTCCGTGATGCATTCGCCCCCGAGATGGTCGAGCACATCCACCGTTGGCGAACGCCCGTGACGTTCGATCACTGGGACACCGTGTGGGTAAACCAAATGCGCACGTTTATCAACGGCCGGCACCCGCATCATCAGTCCCACCTCGCTTCGGCGTTCGGGGTGCCTGGCACGGCCTCCGTCACGGTGCACCAGCCCCATCCGGGGCGGGGATCGATCCGTTTGAACACGATCGATCTGCCTGGCGACTCACCGTGGACCGGCACCTATTTCCAAGGCGTGCCCGTGACGCTCGCCGGCGATGCTGCTGAGGGGTACCGCTTCTTCGGATTCGATGAACTCGCGGCGGATCCAGTCGATGGCGAGGTCGTCTGGTTGCCGGGCGGGGATCAGACGCTGACGGCCCGGTTCGTCTGTCTGGCCGACTTCGACGGCAACAACCTGATCAACTTCTTCGACATCTCCAGTTATCTGGCGGCCTACACCGCGGGCGATCCGGTGGCGGACCTTGCCGAGCCGTTCGGGGAGTTCAACTTCTTTGACCTGGTGGAGTACGTGAGGCTTTTTAACGCCGGGTGCCCCTGACAGTTCGAGGCCCCGGAGGCGGCCGTGAACTCGTTGACGTGCGTGGTGCCGATGGGCCTGAGGCGGCGACGCCGTGAAGAGCGCGGCGACCACGCCGGGTGCGTGCGTACGCCTGCGTTGCATGGGGCAGGGCGTATCGGTTAGCCGCCTGGCTTGCTCTGGTTTCGCTTAGCGGCGTGCCCGGCGAGGCGTCTTGTTGTATTGAGGTTTGGCGCTAGTTGAGGTGTTGACAGATTTTGCGAGTATGTTAACATGGCCGTCTATGCTGTTCTGAAGCAGTATGGGTGTAACACACAAGAGGGCATACAATGATGAACAAAGCAACGGCGTGCTCTGCGATCGTGCTGGGGCTGCTTGTTGGTGCCGCGCAGGCTGAGATTGTGACCGTGCAGTACAGCGATGATGACGCGCCAATCCTGGCTGGCGATGGCTCGTACAGTTTGCCTGAGCTTGGTGCAACCCTTCATGACTTCTCTAGTGGTCATGCTGGATGCTATAGCGATGCGATCGTGTTGGCGGGCGATTCGGGTAAGCACTACTTCGCGAGTGATTTGGGCGAAGTTGGCTCGACCTACTTCAGTTCGGATTCCACACGCAGCCAGTTTTCTTATGGAAACGGGTGCAAGCAAGATTATGACGACCCCGCTTTTTCCAATATGCTGGGAGAGCCGGGGGAGATGTCGTTTGTCCTCTTTGGACTTGGTGGTTTGTATATAGACGACAGCATCAACGGCTACTTCCAGTTGCTGAATGTCGATGATGACTACATGCGTCTTGTCGGCTACTCGTTCAACACCGACCTCACGGGTGGGATCACGGTTCGCAACATCCCGGCTCCGGGTGCTGTCGCATGCCTTGGTTTCGCGGGGCTCGCTGGATCGCGACGCCGGCGATCCTGATCGGTCGTTACATTCATCGCAAACAAGCCGGGCGTGTGCTGCCCGGTCTTTGTATGGCACCCGCTTTGGCTCCCGGGCTACACCGTTGCCTTGGCCGTGCTCTTGACGTGGAGTTCTTTGAGCTGGTCCTCGTCCACGACGTTGGGTGCTTCGCACATCAGGTCGACGCCGGTCATGGATTTGGGGAAGGCGATGACCTCGCGGATGTTCTCGGTGCCGGCCATGTGCATGACGAGGCGGTCGAGCCCGAAGGCGACGCCGCCGTGGGGCGGGGCGCCGTAGGACAGGGCGTCGAGCAGGAACGAGAACTTGAGCTTGGCCTCGTCTTCGGACAGGCCCAGCAGCGCGAAGACCTTCTTCTGGATGTCCTGGCGGTGGATACGGATGGAGCCGCCGCCGATTTCGGAGCCGTTGCAGATCATGTCGTAGCCGTCGGAGACGATGGACTCGACGGTCTCGATGTCGCTGGGGTCGGCGGCGAGGAAGCGTTCGGTTTCTTCGCCCGTCGGCGCGGTGAAAGGGTGGTGGAGGGCGTAGAAGCGTTCGGTCTCTTCGTCGTACTCGAACATCGGGAAGTCGTAGACCCAGAGGAAGTTCCACTTGCCCTCGGGGATGAGGTCCATCTCGCGTGCGACCTTCTGGCGGAGTTCGCCCAGGGCCTTGGTGCAGACCGCGTAGGTGTCGGCCCCGAAGAGCACGGCGTCGCCGTCCTCTAGCCCCAGGCGCTCGATGAGTCCAGCGGCGATTGGTTCGACGAACTTGGCCACGCCGCCCTCGAAGGCGCCGGCGTTGAACTTGGTGAACGGGACGCCGCCCGCGCCGAACTGCTGGACGAACTTGGAGTATCCGTCGCCGACCTTGCGGCTGATCTTGGCGGCGCCTCCGGGCACGCGGATCGCCTTGACCACGCCCTTGGGCTGGGCGAGCGCGTCGGTGAACACGCCGAACTCGGTCGTCGCGGCCAGGTCGGAGATGTCCACGAGTTTGAGGTCGTAGCGGGTGTCGGGGCGGTCGATGCCGTAGGTGTCGAGCGCGTCGCGGTAGGTCATCCGGGGGAACTCGGGCAGGTCGACGTCCATCACGTCCTTCCAGAGCGTGCGGGCGAAACCCTCCATGACGGTGATGACCTCTTCGCGGTCGACGAACGCCATCTCGAGATCGATCTGGGAGAACTCGGCCTGGCGGTCGGCGCGGGGGTCCTCGTCGCGGAAGCAACGGACGATCTGCAGGTAGCGGTCGCAGCCGGCGATCATGAGGATCTGCTTGAAGAGCTGGGGCGACTGGGGGAGTGCGTACCACATGCCGGCCTGCTGGCGGGATGGGACCAGGAAGTCGCGGGCGCCCTCGGGCGTCGAGCGGCAGAGCATCGGGGTTTCTATCTCGAGGAAGCCCTCGGCGTCGAAGTAGTCGCGGGTGATCTTGGTGACGCGGTGGCGGAGGCGGAGGATCTCCTGCATCTGCGGGCGTCGGAGGTCGAGGTAGCGGTACTGGAGACGGAGTTCCTCGTCGGGCAGGTTCTTCTCGTCGGAGGGCACGAAGGGCAGGCGGTCGGTTTTGGAGAGGACGTCGAGGGACTCGACGACGACCTCGATGGCGCCGGTGGGGATCTTGGGGTTGGCTTTTTCGCGGGTGCGGACTGCGCCGGTGATGCTGATGCAGTCCTCGTTGCGGAGGCGTCCGCCGGCTTCGACGGTGTCGTCGGGCGTGCCGCCCTGCTCGAAGACCACCTGGGTGATGCCCTCGCGGTCGCGGAGGTCGACGAAGACGAGCCCCTGGCCGTGCCCGCGGTAGGCGTTGACCCAGCCTTTGAGGGTGACGGTTTGTCCGTTGTGTCCGGCCGAGAGCTGGCCGCAGGTGTGGGTTCGTTTGGACATGGGTGGGTGCCTTCCTGACGCGAAGAAAAGGCCACACGGGGCGGGCCCGAATGGCGGTGTGGGTCGGTCAGGATGGTAGGCGGAGGCGTGGCGCGTCCGTCAGGCGGCCTGGGATTGCGAGCCGGACTCGGAGGCGCGGGCGCCCTCGATCATGAAGCCCGCGATCGTGTTCAGGGCGGTGGTCCAGGCTTCGTCGATATCGCCGTTCCAGGCGTCGCCTGCGAACTCGGCCATCGAAGCGATCAGGGTGTCGCGGACCACGGGGTAGTGGGCCTCCTGGGTGCCGTAGCCGACGTGGCGGGCGCCCATGTCGCGGAGGGGCTCGGCGAGGGCGTCGATGTTGGCGACGTGCTGGGCGACGAGGCGCAGCGAGGCGGCGAGGTGGCCCTTCTGCCCGGAGAGGTCGTTGGGGAAGAGCTCACGGACGGAGGGGGCCGTGCGGAACAGGCGGTCGTAGAAGTCGGAGACCACCTCGTCGAGGCGGGGCTCGAGGAGGGCGTAGCTGGACGCGAGCGTGTCGATCTGTTCTTGCGTGAAGGGCATGGAGTGATCCTTGTGGGTTGGTGCGTTCGATCGACGGCCGCACGTGCGGGCCGCGGCTGTTGTTCAGGCGACGGCGCGTGTGTTGGTGGCCCGCTGGACGGCGCACGCGACCAGCAGGGCCCAGTCCGCTTCGAGGCGGTTGGTCCAGGTGTAATCGCAGGCGTTGGCGACGGCGGCTAGGAGTGCGTGCTCTTCGGCGCCCCAGGACGCGCGGTCGAGGGCTTGTGCGTTGAAGGGCGGGGCGTCGGTCTCCGCGGCGTTGCGGGCCAGCTCGAAGAGTTCGGCGATGATGCGGGCCGAGGCGCTCGGGCATCGCGCGTCGCGGTGGCTCATCTCTGCCTCGAACGACGTGCGGAGGTCGTCCGGGTCGTTGGCGAAGAGCTTGAAGCTGCGGGCGAGTCGTTCGATCTGTGGTGCTGAAAGCGGCATGGGAAACCTCCGTGTGTCCGAGAACCGAGAGGGGCTATCGGAGCACGGGGGCGTCGTCTTGAGCCGACTCTGCGCGGACCTCGGATCCGGGGGGATTACCAGGGGATCGGCTCGGCGTCGGAGCGCATGAATCGCCCGCTGCTGCTGGGCCCGAGCCCGTCGATGGTGGTGAGCATCGCGTTGGCGGCTTCCTCGGGCCCGAAGTGGGCCTCGGGCCCGCCCATGTCGGTGCGGACCCAGCCGGGGTGCACCATGACGCAGGCGATGCCCCTGGGCTTGAGCTCGTTGGCGACGAGCAGGCTGGCCATGTTCAGGGCGGATTTGGAGCTGCGGTAGGCGAGCCCGCCCGTGTTGGCGTCGCGCTGGGCGTCGCCCAGGCTGCCCATCTGGCTGGAGATCTGGACGATGAGCTTCTTGTTGCCCGCTTCGAGATTCGGCAGCAGGGCGCGGGCGACCAACAGGGGGCCGATCGCGTTGGTGCGCAGGCAGTCGGCGAAGGCGTCGGGGTCGAAAGTCGCGAAGTCGCCCGAGCCCTTGGGCGAGATGCCGGCGTTGTTGATCAGGACGTCGACGGGTTCGTCCGCCAGCGTGGCGGCGAGGGCTTTGCAGGATTCGTCGGAGGCCGCGTCGAGTTGCTCGACGCTGTGGGCGACGGAGCGGAGGTCATCGGCGCCGTCCGGGTTCCGGGCCGTGCCGATGACGCGATGGCCCTGGGCGGCGGCCGCTCGCGCGAGCGCGAGCCCGATGCCGCGGTTGGCGCCGGTGATGAAAAAGGTGTTTCGTGCTTCCATGGGGCATTCTATTCTCCCGAATCGGGGGTTCCGTGCGGGAGCGGGATCTGTCATACTCGACGCATGCTGACGCACCGAATACGGCTGTCCCGCGCCCGTGTCGCGACGCGCATGGGTGCGATCTGTCTCGCCCTGATTGGTGTGGCGCCCTTGCTCGGCGGCCCGTCGCGGTTTGAGCGGGCTGTCCGTGTCCGCCGGGTCCCGATCGTCAACCCGGGCTTCGAGACCACGTCGCGCGCGATGGTGCCGTTCGAGGTGACCAGCGGCGCTCGCGGGCTGGCGGATCCGGTCGGGACGTACATCTTCAACGGGGCGCAGATCGTTTCGATCGATCATCCGGTGGGGGTCGACGGCTGGCGGACGTTCGCCCCGGCAGATCCCAATGTACTGATCTACGCGGGCGTGCTCCGCCCCGGCGTGGTCGGCAAGGGCTCGGCGTTCCTCGTGGGCATGTCTGGGGATCACGTCGCGGCTTCGCGGGTATCGCCGATGGCGCAGACGCTCGAGGAGGTCGTCAGGCCCTCGACGACGTACCTGCTGCGCTTCTCCGCGGGGTACGGGCTCGACGAGTTCGCGTCGGGGGTGTACGTATCCATGCTCGCGGCCCCCGATCGCGATGCGTTCGTGTTCCAGGTGGGGCAGCCCGGTGTCGTGTTCCTGGCGAACACGTTCACGAGTTCGAGCATCATCCCGCCGCCCGCGGGGTTGATGCGGTCTTACACGGTGTCGTTCACGACGCCGGACGTGCTCCCGCCGGAGCTGGTGGGCAAGTACCTCGTCATCTCGCTGGTCGGGAGCGACGGGCTGCCTTCGATGTGCTTCGACGATTTCGAGTTGTTGGCGTATTAGACGGGTCGGCCCGCTTCGTGTGCGTCTGATCGAGCGATGAGAAACGCTCGCCCCCCATGGGAACGGGCGTGGTGCTGTTTGATCAGATCAAAGTTCGCTCATGCCATTTCAACGCACATCGCCACTGCGTTGCCGCCGCCGAGGCAGAGGGCGACGACGCCCTTCTTGCCGCCGGTGCGCTTGAGCTGGTGCAGCAGGGTGACGAGGACGCGGGTGCCGGAGGCACCGATGGGGTGGCCCAGCGCGACGCCGCCGCCGCAGATGTTTAGCTTGTCCTCGGTGATGCCGAGTTCCTTGATGTTGCACAGGACCTGGGCGGCGAAGGCCTCGTTGAGTTCGAAGAGGTCGACGTCGGCGACGGACCAGCCGGCCTTGGCGAGTGCGCCCCTAATGCCCTCGATGGGAGCCGAGAAGATGTCCTTGGGATCGACGCCCGAGGTGTGGTAGGCGACGATTTTGGCGATCGGGGCGAGCCCGAGTTCGGTGGCTTTGGACTCGGACATCACGATGGTCGCGGCCCCGCCGTCGGAGATCTGCGAGGCGTTGCCCGCGGTGACGGAGCCTTCCTTGGAGAAGGCGGGGCGGAGCTTGGCGAGCGTGTCGGCGGACGATCCGGCGCGGACGCCCTCGTCCTTGGAGACGCCGCCGTCCATGTCGGGCTTCTTGCGGTTGCCGACCTGCTTGCCCGAGAGCGGGACGATCTCGGTCTCGAACCAGCCCTCGGTTTGTGCTTTCTCGGCGCGGTTGTGGCTCTGGGCGGCGAAGCGGTCCTGGTCGTCGCGCGTGACGCCGTACTTGTCGGCGATGTGATCGGCGGCGTTGCCCATGGGCCAGCACTCGAAGGCGCAGCGGAGCCCGTCGAATGCCATGTGGTCTTCCATGGTGCCAGGGCCGTACTTGACGCCCTGGCGGACGTGTGCGAAGTGGGGGGCGCCGGTCATGTTCTCCATACCGCCCGCGACGACGCAATCGTTGTCGCCGGCTTTGATGGACTGGGCGGCCATCATGACGGCTTCGAGCCCGGAGCCGCAGACTTTGTTGATGGTCTTGGCCGACAGGGTCGTGGGCAGCCCGGCTTTGAGCCCGGCCTGGCGGGCGGGGTTCTGGCCAAGCCCGGCTTGGAGCACGCAGCCCATGATGCACTCGTCAATGGCATCCTTGGCGGCAGGCGCGTCGGCGAGGCATGCCTCGATCGCGTACGCGCCGAGCTGGGGCGAGGCGACGGATGAGAGACCGCCGAAGAAGCGCCCGATGGGGGTGCGACGGGCGGCGACGATGACTGGCTGATTCGACATGACAGCTCCCTCAAGCTGGGTTGGTTCCTGCGACCCGGCGCGCGGGGCGGGCGGGTTGGAATCGTATGCCCCAGGAGGGCGCGTCGCCCCGCCAGCGTCGCTCACGCGGGGTCACGGGGTAGGAGGGAGCCGGATTGTGCTGATTGCGCGACGGGGCCCGGCTGGCGCGATCGAGCGGCGGGGCTGGTGAATGCGTCATGACGGATCGGTGTATCTGTTTGGCTCAGGCGCGTCGGCGCAGCGTACGCACAGCACCCATGACACCGAGGAGGCCGAGGCCCGCCCAGGCTGCCGGCGGGAGGGGGACCACCGCGAAGTTGCTGCTCAGCCATGCGCTCTCGCCGTCGGGCCCGAATGCCCGGTAGTGCTGCACCAATCGGATGTCGTTGTTCTGGAGCGCCAGCACAAAGTCCGAGAGCGAGAATGTTCCGTTGTTCGCGAAAACCACCGTGAGCGACTCGCCCCCGCTGATCGCGTTCTGGTTCGGTCTGGGTGAGTTCACGCTCATGCTGAAGAAGTTGCCGCCCCACGCGCCGCCAGCGGTGGTATGGATACCGCCGCCGGGTGTCGGTGGGCTGCCGCCAGCCGAGAATGACACACCCGCGGTGTTCTGGATCGTCGCACTCCCTAGACCGGCGGTCGCGGAGCCGTTCTCAAGGTAGAAGTTCGATATGTAGCCCGTGCTCGTGCTATTAGAGAGCGTGAGCGTGAATGCTGACGCGGTCGCGGACAGCTGTGCGGACGTTTGGATGCCGGCGGCGGACGCCGCGTTGTCGCTGTACACCACGAAGTCGACGGTTTCGGCGTGCAGAGCTGAGGTTGCCACGGCGGCAGCCGCGAGCACAGGAATCGATGCTGATCTGGATCTCATGTCTTTTTCCCTCCCCTGCCGCCACAGCCCGCGCACGTACGGCGGGTCCCCTGCGGCTCTCTTGCACCCAGTCTAGGGGGTTACGCCCAGCTGGTACTCAAAATGGCAGAATTGTCCACAAAGAGGGCCTTTCTGGCGAGTTAACACGGCGTTTGCTGTCCGAGAAATGGCATCTCTGTGTTTGTGAGCTTGAGGCGGAGCATGCCCATGGCGGTGGTCGCGGACCAGAGGCGGACGGCGTCGCGCCCGCCGCGGAAGAGGAAGCGGCGGGTGTCCAGGGTGCCATCGGACGATGCGCGGGCGATCCAGACGGTGCCGACGGGCTTGGATTCGGTGCCGCCGCCCGGGCCGGCGATGCCGGTGATGGCGAGGGCGTGGGATGTGGCGAGGTTGGTCAGCCCGCCGCGTGCCATCTCGGTGGCGACATGGGACGAGACCGCGCCGTGCTGCTCGGTCAATTCGGCATCGACACCGGCGAGCTTGGCTTTGAGCCCGTTGGTGTAGGTCAGCAGCCCGCCGGCGAAGACTTCGGACGAGCCGCCGAGGCGGGTGATCATCTCGCCGAGCAGGCCGCCGGTGCAGGATTCGACGGTGCCGACCGTTTCGTGGCGTCCGCGGAGCAGATCCGACACGGCGCGGACGAGCGCGTGCCCGTCGTCCTCGGCGTCGTGGTCGGTGAGGATGGCGTCGCCCAGGGAGGCGCGGATCTGGGCGCTGGTCGCGTCGAGTTGCGCGTCGGCTTCGGCTGCGGGTCCGGTGTAGCGGACCCGGCACGTCACGATGCAGCCCGAGGCGGTGGTGCCGACGAGCGGGTTGCGTTCGCGGTCCATGAGCGTGCCGAGTTTGTGGGCGACGGCCGATTCGCCCAGGCCGAACACGGGCATGGTGCGGATGCGTGACGTGCTGCCCGGGTCGTTGGCGAAGGAAATCAGCACCTCGCGTTCGAGCATGGGCATCATCTCGCGGGGCGGTCCCGGCAGGCAGAACACGCGGGTATCGCCGACGGTCGCACTCAGCCCGGGCGCGGTGCCGTTTGGGTTGTCGAGCAGGCGGGCCGAGGCGGGGCGCATCGCTTGGACCCGGTTGGTCTCGGGCATGGTTCTGCCGCGTCCGTCGAACCAGGCCCGGAGTGTCGCCAAGGCGTCGGCGTCTTCGATAAGAGGTTCGCCCAAGGCCTCGGACAGAGCCTGCCTGGTCAGGTCGTCGGCGGTCGGCCCCAGCCCGCCTGTGACGACGAGCACGGTGGCGGCTTGGGCCAGTTCGCGGATGGCACGGACCATCTGGGGGAAGTCGTCGGCGGCGGTGCGGTGCTCGACCGTCGTCACGCCGAGGGCGCCGGCCCGTGCGGCGATTGAGGCGGAGTTGGTGTCGACGCGCTGCCCGGAGGTCAGTTCGTCGCCGATGGCGAGGATGGCGAGGGTATCTGGCATGGGCCTCGGCTTCGCGTTCGGGGCGGGCGGCGATGCGGCGTGTGGTCTACGCGTCGGTCAGCGCCGCGTGCCGGACACCAGGAGGTAGGTGCGTTCGCAGCGGACGCGTCCGTCTTCTTCAAATCCGGCGTAGAAATCGGTGAACTCGGATTCCAGCGCTGCGGCGCGTTCCGGGCTGAGGGTATCGGCGAGCAGTTTGGAGGGGCCGAAGTTGTTGCGGAAGTTCTGCCACGCCTCGGCGGCGTCGGTCGTTACGAATACCGAGGTGCCCCGTTCGACGTTGAGATCGAACGTGTCGCCCAGGAGTTCCTTGATGCGGTCTTGCTTGCCCCATGCGAATGGTGAGGGCGGGGCGCTGGCCGGATCCGCGGGGGCGGTCTTGTAGCCCTGGAATATTTTGAACATGTCCGCGACGGTGCTGTCCGGGGTCCAGAGGGTGAGCGCGATGCGTCCGCCCGGCTTGGTGACGCGTGCGAGTTCGGCGGCGGCGTCCTCGGGCTTGGTGACGAACTGGATGCCGAACGTCGAGATCACGCCGTCGAAGGAGTCGGTTTCGAACGAGAGGTCTTCCGCATCATCGACACCGAAGCGGATCGCCGGGTCGCTGAGTCGTTTCGCGGCTTCGACCTTGTCGGCCGCGATGTCAACGCCGACGGTGTCGGCGCCGGCCGCGTGCACCTGGCGGGCCGTCCAGCCGGTGCCCGTCGCCAGATCGAGGATCCGTTCGCCCGGCTTGGGGTCGAGCACGCGTACGGCGTGTTCGATCGAGTCGGCGATCTGCGCGCTGATCTCGTTGTACGCCTCCCCGCCCGCGCTCCATTGCTTGCCGACCTCGATGTTGTGCGCGCGGACTGGCATGTGCTTGGCTCCGTTTGTATCCGGCCACGGCCCGTGGAGCCGTGGCCGGATGGATTGAGATCAGGTCGATCTGCGTCGAGATCAGGTCCAGGTGTTGACCGGGCCGTCGCCTGATTGCTTGCCGTTGGGGCGTTCCTCGCCCGGCGCATGGTGGTCGGCCCGCCATGATTCGGGATAGGACTCGTCATCGATGTCCACGGCCGCCTTGGTCGGGAACATGGGGCGGAAGGTGTCGCACATGACGGCGAGTTCGTCGGTGTAGGTTTTGCCGAGCGATTTCTCGACGGTGCCCGGGTGCGGGCCGTGGGGGATGCCCTGGGGGTGGACGGAGATCGAGCCGGATTCGATGCCGCGCCTGGCTTTGTAGTTGCCCTCAACGTAGTAGAGGATCTCGTCGGAATCGATGTTGCTGTGGTTGTAGGGGACGGGGATGGCTTCGGGGTGGAAGTCGAGCATCCGCGGGCAGAACGAGCAGATGACGAAGTTGTGCCCCTCGAATGTCTGGTGGATGGGCGGGGGCAGGTGGACCTTGCCGACGATGGGCGCAAAGTCGTCGATGTTGAAGCAGTAGGGGTAGTAGCAGCCGTCCCAGCCGATCACGTCGAGCGGGTGGTAGCTGTACATGTATGAGTGCACGCAATCGCGGGCCTTGATCCGGACCTCGTGCTCGCCGCCCACGTCGAAGGTCAGGGGCTCTTCGGGGATGCGGAGGTCGCGCTCGCAGTAGGGCGCGTGCTCGAGGAACTGGGCGGTCTTCTTGGAGATGTACCCGGGCGGCGGGTGGAAGTGGCTGGCGTTGCAGGTCTCAAAGAGCACGAACTTGCCGAAGGGCATGTCGGCTTTGGGGGCGCCGCCGTAGGTGTCGTTGTCCGAGCCGTCGTCGGGGCGTTCGTCGAACTCGATCTGGTAGATCGTGCCCTTGGGGATGACCATGTAGTCCTTGCGCTGGAAGCGGAGGGTGCCGAACATGGTGCGGCAGGTGCCCGAGCCGTAGTGGAAGAACAGGCACTCGTCGCCCTGTCCGTTTTTGAAGTGGTAGGGCATCTGCTCGCTGGGCGTGCAGAGGGCCATCTCGACGTCGGCGTTGCCGTAGAGCACGACGCGCCCGGTGACGGCGTCGCCGTTCGGCTTCATGGCACCGGTCTTGGCGTGGCGCATGCGCATCACGGTCTGCTCGACGTATTCGGGCTTGGTCTCATAGAGCAGCTTCCAGCCCGAGACCTGGGTCGGCGGGTGGATGTGGTAGAGCGTGGACGAGGGCCCAACGAAGCCCTCGGTGCCAAAGAGTTCTTCGGAGTAGAGCGCCCCGTCCGGGCGGCGGAACTGGATGTGGCGGGTTCTGGGGATCTGCCCCATCTTGGTGTAGTACGGCATTGCGCTCGTCTCGGTCTTCCCCGAGCCCTGGGGCTGGGGAGGGCGTTGTGCGGCTCGGCGGGACGATCCCGACGCCCGGTCGGCGATCTACGCCGCCCGGACGGGCCGAGCCGTTGTCGGGGCATTCTAGCGGATCACCCCGCTTGGTTGGTGCGAATCCGTGTTGTGGAGCCGAATCAGAGCCCGGGTCGATACTGATCGCACGCGGGCTTTCGTCGGCGTATCATCCCGACCAGCCCTCCGGGTCTCACTCCCCCGGTTCGGCGTCCGCTCCCCCTCCTCCAGCCGGCCCGGGTTCTGCCTTGGGACGGCACGCAAGGGTACCTTTGCACCGATTTGGCCCGTACAAACTGTTCCGCAAGCTGAACCCGCTCGGTCAGTGGGAGCGGTGGATCGCGCTGCACGAGCAGAACGACACCGACCACGTGGTCTACCGCCACGCCCAGTCACTCGACGCGTACGAGCGCCGACGGATCCTTGAGATCGTCGCGAAAGTGTCCCGCCCGAACCACCCGCACCTGCTGCCCATCGACGCGTACAGCTTCGATGAGACGGGGCACCTGTGCCTTGTGTCGAACTACACCGGCAACCAAGAGGGGCTCGTCCCGATCGCGCACCTGCTGGCGCGGCGCTCGGGCCGGCTCGAGGTGCCAGAGGTGGCCCGCTGCGTCGAGCACTTGCTCGAGGCGATCGCCCACGCCCGGACGCACGGCGTGTGGGTCGAGACGATCGACCCCGACCGCGTGCTGATCGATCGGCGCGGCTCGGTGCTCTACGAGTTGTACGGCCTGGTAAATCCCCGCGTGTGCGAAAATGTGCCGGGCCCGGTCGCCGATGAGATCCGCGCGATCGCCGAGATCGCGGCGTGGCTGCTCACCGGCATCGAGCCGCGTGTGGCGCCCGTGAGCGTGACCAAGGTCGCGGGACGTCAGGCGAAGGCGTGGGAATCGTGGATCGCGGCCGCGATCGATCCGCTGGGCGGATTCGAGCGGATCGAGGACGCGCTGAGCGCCATGCCGACACGCGACGGCCCGCCGATCTCGACGGGTGCGCCGCAGGATGCCAGAGGGCCGGCCCCGCTCAACGCGGTCATGCGCAGGTTCCGGCGTGAGACGAACGGGCACAAGAACCAAGCACGCTGAACGCGGCGTCCGGGCTCGGTTGCAGCCATGCCATCGGACCCAGTCCATATGATTCAATCTGAGTGGATTCTTCAGCCCGGCTGATCGGCTGCGCCTGGCTCGGCGGTTCCGACGGACGCTGGCGTCTCGCCCTGGGGCTCGGCGTCTGGCGCGTCCGGGTCGGCGGCTTCCTGGTTCGCGACGGCCCAGGTTTCGAGCACGGCGCGTTGTTCTTCGCTGAAGTCTTCGCTGCGCGTGAGCAGGAGCCGGTCCGAGATCACGCCGAGCATCGGGTCGTCCGCGTCGAGACGCCCGAGGGCTTCGATCCACTCGTCCGGGGTGGCACCCTCAACTGAGAACGCGGCTTCGATGTCGGCTTCGGTGAGCGCGACCTGGAGAGCGGCGCGTCGGCGCTCTGGTTCGAGGGCGTCGGATAGCGGTGCGTCGGCGAGGACGACGAGCGCCTCGCCAGCGCCCGAGACATCGCCGAGGCGCAGGCGGGTTTGTGCGAGCAGCAGCAGCCCCTCGGCCGCACCGGGCGACGAGGTTGTATCGGCGGCCATCAGTGCCGACAGCGCGCGTTCGGTGATCTTGTCATCGAGGGCCGCGGCCCGGACCGCCGATGCGAGGTCGCCCGGTGCGAGTCGGGCGGCGTGGGCGATCAGCGCCCGTTCGGCGACGGCCGGCTCGAGGCACGGCAGCCCCGCGATCAGCGCGAAGCCTGCGGGTGTGGGGTCGTGGCGCGTGATGGCCCGGGCGATGACCGGGAACAGCCTGGGGTCGTCGCGGGCGGTGAGCAGGCTCGCGAGCCCGTCCTTGGATTCTCCCAGCGCGTCGGCGGCGGCTTCGCGCTCTTCGCGTTCGGGGTCCCCGAGTATCGCGCCGATCCGGCTCAGATCGGTCCCGTTGCCGAGATGGACGAGCGTGCGCATGCCGGGGGCGCCGATGCCTTTGAGTGGCAGCGAACGGAGGCGGTCGAGCGTGCGTTCGCGGTTGGCGTCGGCGTCGAGGTAACCGCGTGAGGCGAGGGCCCAGATCGCGGTGCATGCCGCGTCGAGGGGGGTGTCATCGCGTTCGAGCCAGCGGAGTGTGGAGTCGGTAGCGTCGGCGTTGGGCCAGCGGGCGATGCCCAGGAGCATCGGTTCGGCGGGCTGCGGGTGCTGCTCGTCGCGCAGGGCAGCCGTGAAGAGCAGCATCGCGTCCGGGGGGACCAGTCGACCGATCAGGTTGGCGGCCAGGGCGCGGGTCCTCGGGTCGGGGTCACGCAGGCGGGCGGCAGCGGCGGAGGCGACGTCCTCGCCGAGCGCGGTGCGGGCGGACAGATCCCGCCCGGCTAGGTCGAAGCCCAGCGATCGGAGCCAGGGACGGTCGTCGCCGATCAATTCGGCCAATAGGGCGGAACGCCCGGTCGCGTCCAGTTCGACGTGGAGGCGCCGGTAGAGGTTCAGCGTGGCGTCTTGCAGCGATCGGTTGGTCGCGTCGGCTTGGCGGTGGGCCTCAGCTTGGGCGGTCAGCAGCATGCGCGTCCAGGCGCGGTCGGTCCACGTCGCCGCGGATCGGGCCCATTCGGCCCACTGTTCGCCATTCCAGGGGGTCGGCCCCGCGCCGAGACCGGTGATATTGCGGAGGGCCCGACTGGCGTTGCCGGCGACCTGGGGGTCCGCGTCGTCGGCCAGGATGGCTAGCGTCTCGACCGATTCGCGGGTGCCGAAGCGGGCGACCGCGATGGTCGCTGCGGCCCGGACGGGGGCGGGCTGGGTGTCGGTGGTCAGGCGGGAGACGTCGCGCCAGAGCCCGGTGGGCAGCGTGACGAGCGGGCCGAGGGCGTCGAGGGTCGCTTCCGCGGTGGCGGGGTCTCGCAGCAGGCGGGCGAGCTCGGTGACCCCTCCGCCGGTGTTGGTCAGGTTCTCGATCGCGAGGGCGATGGGGTCCTCGGAGACGGGCGGGACGGCGGTCTCCCCGGTTTCGGGCTGGGTCGTGTGCCCGGATGCCGGCATCTGGTTTACGGCGAAGGTCCCAAAGAACAGGGCTGTGAGAATCACAGACCGGGCCCGATTGTGCCGAGAGAAGTTGGGTAAGTTTCCGTGTTGGTCTGTGTTTGCAGTCATGGGTCGGGCGGATTACCATTGGTGGGCGGAATCACCCGTGCATCGGCCGAATCGGTCGTGCAGGGCTCCATTCCGCCGGATGAGGCATGATGAACGACTGGATGGATGCCGAACATCATGTGGAGAAGGCGCACGAACTGTATGACGCCGGACGCTGGGATGAGGCGGAGACCGAACTCCGTCGTGCGTTATCGCTGAATCCGTTCCAAGCAGAGTGGCATTTCAACCTGGGGCTGACCCTGGAAGCGGCGGGTCGTCACGGCGACGCGGCAGGTGCGTTCGAGCGATGCTTCGACCTCAAGAAGGGTGACTCGGATCCGGACGCGAACAGTGCCCTGCTCGTCGCCCTGAATCTGATCCGTGCCGACCGCCCCGAGCCCGCCCTGGCGTGGCTGGACCGAGCCGCGGACATCGACCCGAGCAACGTTGGGGTGCAAGTGCAGCGCATCGAGGCGCTGGGCGACCTGTTGCGGCACGAAGAGGCCGAGGAAGCTTTTTATCTCGGGCAACAGATAGACCCGGCCCACGCGGACCTGTACGCGGCGATCGCCCGCGTGTTGTCGGTCCGGGGTGATCACGAGCGTTCGGTCTGGTGCCTGCGGGAAGCCGCCCGCCTGGACCCCGAGCTGCCGCGTGTCCGGGCCCGCCTGGCCCGCGCGTTCGCCGACTCGGGGCGGCTCGAGCGGGCCCGCCAGCTGTACGTCCGCGAGTTGCGTGACGATCCGGGCGATGTGGACACGCTGCTGGACCTGGGCGAGCTGTTGATGGACATGCACCGCCTGGTGGACGCGGGCGAGAAGTTCCGGCGCGTGCTCGAGCTCGAGCCGGACCACCCCGATGCGCACCACCTGCTGGGCGAGCTGGCCGAGCGTGATAACGCGGTAGCCGACGCGCTCGTGCATTACGATGTGGTGCTCCGCCTCGATCCGGCGTACCCGGGTGTCCGCACACGCCTGGCGCGGGTGATGCTCCAACGCGGGCGTGAAGAAGACCTGCCCCGCGTGCGTGATCTGCTCCGGCGCAGCCTCCGCGACGGGCAGGATGAAGAAGCGACGCCGATCGAAGAGTTCGAGGACCTGGGGCGCCTGATGCTCGATGCGGGCGTGCCCGCCGAGTCGATCCGGGCGTTCCGTACGCTGCTCGAGCGTCAGCCGGGCAGCCACCGTGCCCACCACGGCATGAGCGTCGCGCTGCTCGAGACCGGGCAGGTTTCGGATGGCATCGACGAAGCGCGCCGGGCGTTGTCGCTCCAACCGCGGTTCGTGCCAGCGATGCACAACCTGGCGCTGGCCCACCTGCGTGAGCGGCGTTGGGTGCGTGCGCGGTACTGGGTGCATCAGGCGTTGCGGATCGAGCCCGAGGACCCGACCGTGCGTCGCCTGCGTCTCAAGCTGCGACTGCACGCGTTGACGTGCGTCCTTGGCTGGTGCGGGTCGGTTGCCAGGCGATCGGCTCGGCGCGTGCTCGGCGTGATCGGTCGCCCGATCCGGGGCTGATCGCGCTCGGCGGTTGTCGCTGGGAAACTGTTACGAAGACTGATCGACGCGATCGCCGAGCAGGCGGGCGGCTTCTTCGACGTCTTTGTCGCCGCGCCCGGAGAGGTTGACGATCAGGTGCTCGTCCTTGTGCATCGCGCCGGCGCGTCGCACCGCGTCGGCGATCGCGTGCGCCGTTTCGAGTGCACAGATGATGCCCTCGTCGCGGGCGCACCAGAGGAACGCTTCGAGCGCCTCCTCGTCGGTGACGGCGGTGTACTCGACCCGCCCGGCGTCTTTCCAGTAGCTGTGTTCGGGCCCGACGCCCGGGTAGTCCAGCCCGGCCGAGCACGAGTGGACTCCCGCGGTCTGCCCGTCCTGGTCTTGGAGGACGTACGAGAGTGAGCCGTGCAGCACGCCGGGCTTGCCGTGCGTGAGCGGTGCGGCGTGGTCGCCGGGCGTCGATGAGCGTCCGCCGGCTTCGACGCCCACGAGCGTGACCTCGGGATCGTCGATGAAGGGGTAGAACATGCCGGCGGCGTTCGAGCCGCCGCCCACACAGGCGACGATCGCGTCGGGCATTTTGCCGAGGTGGCGGAGGGCCTGGGCCTTGGTCTCGCGCCCGATGATGGACTGGAAGTCACGGACGATCACCGGGAAGGGATGGGGCCCGACGACGGAGCCGAGGATGTAGTGGGTGTGCTCGACCGAACCCATCCAGTCGCGCATGGCTTCGTTGGTCGCGTCTTTGAGGGTGCACGAGCCGCTGTCGACCGGGATGACGGTGGCGCCGAGCATCTTCATGCGGACGACGTTGAGCTGCTGTCGCCGGATGTCCTCGGAGCCCATGTAGATTTCGCAGCGGAGCCCGAGGTGGGCGGCCGCGGTCGCTGAGGCAACGCCGTGCTGCCCCGCTCCGGTCTCGGCGATGATCCGTTTCTTGCCCATCTTCTTGGCCAGCAGGGCCTGGCCGAGCGTGTTGTTGATTTTGTGGGCCCCGGTGTGGGCCAGGTCTTCGCGTTTGAGCCAGATACTGGCGCCCAACTCGCGGTCTTCGTTCAGGCGTCGTGCCCGGCGCGTGAGCCCCTTGGCGGCGTACAGGGGGACGGGGCGTCCGACGAAGGACCGGTTCAAATCACCCAGACGATCCCAGAACTGTTTGTCGTCGCGGACTTTGATGTAGAGCGCTTCGAGTTGGTAGAGCGCGTCGATCAGTGTCTCGGGGACGTACATGCCGCCGAAGGCGCCGAAGCGTCCGCCCTTTTCGGGGACGGCGGACAGGCGGGCGGGGGGGCTCTGGCTGTCGCTGGCGGGCTGGCTCATGAACAATGCTATTCGCCCGGGTCGCATGGCGCGACGATCGCCTCGGCGATGCCCGCCTTCTCGTCGACCCGCAGCAGCAGCGCCAGCCCGAGCCCGAACATCGCCGCGACGACCAGCAACGCGATCGGCTGCCCCGCCAGGGCGGAGAACTTCCCGAACGCCAGCACGCCGACCATGCCCGCGAGTTTGTAGATCATGCCCCACAGCCCGAAGAACTCGCCGGCCCGGGGCTCGGGCGTGAACGCCCCGACGATGGCCCGCGACGAGGTGCCGATGCCGCCCAGCGCCGCCCCGATCACGCCCGACACCGCCCAGTAGACCGGCTCTGGCACCGAGACCCATTCCGCGCCGGCCATCGCGAGCGTCGCGACGATCCACAGGATCAGGAACACCGAGATCGTGCGCACGTGCCCGAAGCGGTCCTGCACGCGCCCCGCGATCGCGGCCGCCACACCGGCGGTGACCGCGATCACCGACGCCATCAGGATCAGTTTGTGCATGCCAAATCCCAGGCGGTCCCCGATCAGACCGAGCCCGAAGATCATCGTCAGCGTGCCGGCGCTGTAGACCGCGAACGCGATAAAGAACCGTGTGAGCTGGCGGAAGCGTGCCGTGTCGCGGGCGCACTGGGCCAGGCGTGCCAGCACACCCCTGACTAGTGGCGTGCCAGCTCCGACTTGTGGCGTCGCCCGCTCGCGCAGCCACAGCACCGAGGGGATCATGCCCGCCGCGAACCAGAGGCCCGCGAAGACGAGCATGGGGCGCATCTCGGAGGCGTCCTCGCGCCCGAACCCGAGGGTGAACGCTGCGGTGATCCCGAGCAGGAGCAGCGCCCCGATGTAGCTGGTGGTCCATCCGATGGCCGACACACGCCCGACGGTGCTGGGCGTGGAGATCTCGGGCAGGAACGAGCCCAGCCCGTTCTCGCCCAGCCCGCACGCGACTGCGGCGATGAGGTAGGCCGCGGCCGCGAGCCATGCCTGCCCGGGCTGGATCAGCCCGAGGGCCAGCGTCAGCCCCGCGCACACCGCTCCGCTCGCCAACAGCAGTTCCCGTTTCCACGCCCGTTGGTCGGCCAACGCGCCGACGAAGGGCGACAGCACGACGACCAGCAGCAGCCCGAGCGCCGATAGCTGGAACCACAGCGCCCGCCCCCGGTCGTCGTCGCCCACGATCACGCCCGTGAAGAACAGCGGGAACAGCAGCGTGTTGATGAGCAGCTGGAACGACTGGTTGGCCAGGTCGTAGATCGACCACGCGAACACCGGGGCGGGGTTTGGGAGCGATCGGAATGGGGGCGGCCAGCGCATCGACAGGCAGACTACCCGGGCCCGATCATCGCTGCGCGTCCCGCTCGCCCAGCAGGGCTTCGCTGAGGAAATCGAGCTGGATGTTCTTGGCGTCGTTGGCGTATCGCCCGAAGCCGGCGTGCTCGGCGGGGGCCCCGGTGTCAACGAAGGTCTCGAGGCGGATCAGCGACCGGTCGGCGCCCTGGGCTTGGTAGTGGTCGCCCAGGCGATCGAGGAAAGCGCGTTGCACGCCGATGGGCACGAGTTCGTCGCCCTCGTTGTGCAGGGCGAGCAGCGGGATCGGGCGGAAGGTGTCGAGGTGCTTCGCGGTGTCGATCCGCTGGACCGATGCCCGGTCGTGCTCGACGGGCCAGTGGGGGGTGTCGGCGTTCTCTGCGTCGAAGTAGAGCCCGGCGAGGTCGCCGGTCGTGCCCTCGATCGCGGCTGCAAGGAACGGGTGGGGGTCGCAGAGGCGACGCAGCGTCGCCATGCCGCCGGCCGACATGCCCCCGATCGCGGCCCGGGACAGGTCCATGCGTGGGTAGCGTTCGCGGATGGACGCGAGCACCCCGTCGATCTCGGAGACCATCTGCTCGACGACCTCGGGCGTGTGGCTGGGGTCGTGGGAGCCCTCGACGTAGCGCTGCCCGTGACCGGGCAGGTCGAGCGCGACCGCGCCGATGCCGGCGCGGATCCAGCGTTGGTAACGCCCCGGGTCGAGTTCCTTGTGCACGGTCCGCCCGTGCATCCAGAGCACGAACGGGACGGGCGCGTCGCCCTCGGGCGTGGCGATCAGTGCGGGGACGTCGTCGCCGAGCGTGTCGGTGACCGATCTCGATTGGAGCGATCGGGGCATTCGTGCGAAGCGTTCGTCCAATCCGGATGCCCCGCTCACAGGACGACCGTCGCGCCGGGCTCGATCGCTTCGGGCAGGTCGTGCGCTGACAGCTCGCCCTGGTCCTGGGCGGTAAGCGGTGAGATCTCGATCACCGCGTCGACCGAGCCGTCGGTGCGTCTGGGCACCGAGACGCTGTTGGCTTCGAGCCAGCGGGCGGCCCGTTCGGTCTGGAGGCGCTTGCTCGAGACGATCGAGTCGTTGCCGGTCGCGTTCTTGACGGGTGCGAACTCTTCGAGCCGGTCGGTCTCGACCACGATGGAGCGGTCGGCAATCGGGATGCCGTCGAACACGAAGCGTTCGAGTTTGATGGCGTTGGGTTCGTCGGGCTCGCGCCGGGCGCCGGTCTCGGGGTCGAGGTTGGGGACCTTCTTGATGGCGCGGTGGAAGGGCAGGGCGAAGGCGTCGTCGCTGGTGACCTTGTCGACGAAGTCGACGCCGATGGCGTGGATCGCGACCGAGCCGGCGTTGAACGCCAGCCCGCCTGCGCTGTTGGTCTGCTTGGCGAGGTCCTCGGGCAGGTCGGAGTACTCGATCACGCACGTGCGTCCATTGCCCAGGCAGAAGACGCCGACCTTCTCGTCCCAGCTGGCTTTGGCGACCATCTTGGAGCTGAACTGCCCGGACGAGTCGGGCGACGAGGCGTGCAGCCCAAGGAAGACGGGGTCGACCGGGCGGGTGCTGGGGTTGTCGACCTGGAAGTAGGACAGGTGCTCGACGCCGCGTTGGCGCATGTCATCGAGGGCGCCCGAGACGCGGAGGGCTTTGAACGACCCGCCGTGCCCGTCGGGGTTGGTCGCGAGCATGCCCGGTTCGGCCAGCAGCAGGGCGCCGCTCTGCTTGTCGATGCTGGGCATCACCCCTTGGGGGAAGAAGCGGACCGCGCTGGGTTCGAGCCCGAAGTGGTCGTTGGCCGCGAAGAACGACACGGTCGCGTCGTGGTTCAGCGGGCTGGTCATGATGTACCAGGGCACGGTGACGCTGTGGCGGCGCTGCGTGCCCAGGATGCCCTCGGCGAAGATCTGGAACAGCGGCTTGTTGTTCACGCATGAGGTCGGGAAGCAGCCTTTGGGCCCGTCGTAGCCGAGGCGGGAACCCTGCCCGCCCGCGACGGTAAAGCATGCGACCTTGCCCGCCCGGATCAGCGCCTCGCCCGTGTGACGGGCGGGTTCGCGGGACGGATCGTCGAGCCCGATGACCTTGGCCGGGCTCAGGTCGGCGGGGATGCTCTCTGGGGTGTACGACCGCCCGTTCTGCTCGATGAGCGTGCCCAACTCCTCGAGGTCCAGCCCGGCGAGCTGCTCGAAGAACCGGGACCGCGCTTCAGCGTCGAGCGTGTCGGCGTGGTGGACGAGGTGCCCCTGCCCGAGCGATTCGAGGCGTTGGCTGATGTGCTGGGTCGGTGCTGTATCGGTCATACGCGATCTCCTCAGATCCAAGGGCTCGGGGATCGTACGGCCCGCGTGGCTCCGATACGATCGGGCATGAGCGACAACGCATCTACAGGCGATCTGATGGCGACCCCGCCCGCACGCGCGTTGGTGGCGCCGTCCATTCTGGCCGCGGATTTCGCGGACCTGGACGGGGACTGCCGGGACGTGCTGGACGCGGGTGCCGATCTGCTGCACGTGGACATCATGGACGGGCATTTCGTGCCGAACCTCTCGATCGGGCCTGCGGTGTGCGGCGCGGTTCGCAGGGCGTGCCCGGGCGCGTTCCTGGACGTCCACCTGATGGTCACCGACCCGGACATGTTCGTCGATCCGTTCGTCGACGCGGGGGCGGACTTGATCTCGTTCCATGTTGAGGTCCGCGAGGGCATGCCTTGCCGGGACCTGATCAAGCGGATCCGGGACAAGGGCGTGAAGACGGGGATCGTGCTCAACCCGCCGACCGCTGCCGAGCGGGTGATGCCGTACGTGGATCTGGTGGACCTGGTGCTCGTGATGAGCGTGAACCCCGGGTTCGGCGGGCAGGCGTTCATCCCCGAGGTGCTCGACAAGGCCCGGATGATCAAGCCGGCGCTCCGCGCCGATCAGCGCCTCGAGATCGACGGCGGGGTCTCGCCCGAGAACGCGCAACAGGTCCGCGACGCGGGGTTCGACGTGCTGGTCGCCGGATCGGCGGTCTTCGGGCTGGCGCGAGGGGCCCGTGGCGAGGCGATCGACCGGATCGCCGGCCCGACGACGAGCCCGGTTTCGTCCTAATCGCCTCCCCGAGTCCGGGTGTTCTCGGTCTGGAGGCGTACGAAATGTGCGGCGAAACACGAACGAATACCGAACAATAGTGGGTTCCCCGAGCCCGTCGGGCGGGTTGGTACGTAGACTTCTGGTTCGCACCGGGCCTGTCCGGTCGATAAATGTCCATGGCGTCGACGTCTCGTCGCCCGGAGGATCCGATGGCCAAGCCACACCACGCAACGCTCACCCTCGTCTCGGCGGCCGGGACAGGGTGGGATGAAACCGGGCGTCTGCTGGGCAGATCCGCGGTGGTCGCGACCGATGACGGGCTGACCGAACTGCACGGGCGGGCGACCGAGATGGCCGGTGAGGCGGCGGCGGACCTGGTGCTGTGCGGGCCCGAGGATTCGGCACGTGCATCGGCGTCGCTGCTCTCCGAGGCGTTCGGCTGCAAGCTCCGGGCCCTCGACAGCCTGGCCAACATGGACCTGGGTTTGTGGGAGGGCACCCTCCGCGAAGAACTCGAGGGGCGTTGCCCGTCGGCGTACAAGACCTGGCGGGAGCAGCCCGAGATCATCCGTCCGCCCGAGGGCGAGTCGCTGGGCGAGGCCCTGGATCGCGCCAGTGAGGGCATCCGCAAGGCGGTCGAGAAACTCAAAGCCAAGGCTGACCAAGAACGTCCCCGGGTGGTGGTCGTGGTCCGCTCGATGCTGTGGGCTGGGCTGATCGCCCGCTTGGACGAGGAGGCCCGCAAGGGGTTCTGGTCGCTGGCGGGCCAGACCGGATCGGTCCGATCGTTCGATATCGCCCTGAGCGAGTTGAACCCGGACCCGGCGTCTGTTTCTGCCTGAGCCGAGGATCTGACTGAGCCCGTGCTTCTGGAAGACTGTTCGGAGACCCGCGAGCCGCACCACACACCAGCCCGAATGCCCTCACGCGGGGCCGGCCGCCCGGAGCGAGCTTGACGTAGGATGCATCCATGAGCCCGACCGCGACCCGCACCTGGACTGATATGAAGCAGACCGAGACCCAGACCCGCCGGTCCGTGCCGGAGGGTCTGTGGCTGCGCTGTCCTTCGTGCGCCCAGATGATCTATCGGCGTCAGATGGAATCGAACCAGCACGTCTGTCCGGACTGCGGGCACCACTTCCGCATCGGCGCGGCCGAGCGCATCCGCCAGCTCGCCGACCCGGACACGTTCGTGCCGATGTTCACCGGATTGCGTCCCAAGGACCCGCTCTCGTTCACCGACCTGAAGAGCTACCCGGACCGCGTCCGGGCGGAGCAGGTCAAGACCGGCGAGAACGAAGGCTGCCAGGCGGGCGAGATGTTTATCAAGGGTCGTGCGGTGATGGTCGCTTGTTTGGACCTGACGTTCATGATGGGCTCGATGGGCAGCGTGGTGGGCGAGATGCTGACCCGCGCGATCGAGCACGCGACCGAGCACAAGCTGCCCCTGGTCATCTCTTCGTGCTCGGGCGGTGCCCGCATGCAGGAGGCGGGGCTGAGCCTGATGCAGATGGCCAAGTCCTCGGCCGCCCTGGCTCGGTTTGATGACGCTGGCGGGCTGTTTATCTCGCTGCTGACCGACCCGACCACGGGCGGTGTGACAGCGTCGTTCGCGATGCTGGGCGACGTGATCATCGCCGAGCCCAAGGCGTTGATCGGCTTCGCCGGGCCGCGCGTGATCCGCCAGACGATCCGCCAGGACCTGCCCGACGGGTTCCAGCGGTCCGAGTTCTTGCAGGATAAGGGCATCGTGGACCGCGTGGTGCACCGTCACCAGCTGCGCAGCGAGATCGCACGCCTCATCGACTACTCCGGCGCCTGACCGTGCCCGACCCCAGCGTTTCAGCATTGAACCACCGCGCCCGTGCGTTCGGCGCGGGCCTGCTGCACGCGCTGCTGCTCGGGCTGTCGTTCCCGCCCGTGGGATGGTGGTTCCTGGCGTTCATCGCTCCGCTGCCGCTGTTTTGGGTGGCCAAGAACCCGGGTCGGTCGGTCGTGGGCGCGGGATTCTGGGCGATGATCGGGGTGGCGCCCTTCTGGGTGTGGAGCCACGCCTGGGTGTCGTCGATCTCGGTGGCGGGTGTCTACCCACTGGTGGTCTACCTGAGCCTGCACACGTGGGTGTTCGTGGTCGCCGGGCACCGGGCGTTGCGTGGGCCGATCCCGGGTGCGTTCGTGTTGGCGATCGTTTGGTGCGGGATTGAGTTTTTCCGGGGTGCGATCGGCTGGTCCGGATACCCGTGGTACATGCTCGGTCACCCGATGATCGATTCGGCCAACGCGGCGCTGGCGTGGCCCGCGGCGGTTGGAGGCGTGACCCTGGTGTCGATGCTCGTGGCGCTGCCCCCGGCGTGGCTGGCGACGCGTCGGGCGGGCGATGGGCACGGTGATCGAGAGGGTGGGCGGGCGACGGCGATCGCGATCGGCACCCTGTGTGTCGTTTGGGTCGCGTGGGCGATACTGCGCCCGACCGCTGCGGAGTCTGACATCCAGCCATTCCGCGTCGGCGTGGTGCAGACCAACGTCCCGCAGGACAACCGCATCGACTGGTCCACCGCGCAGAGGCTCGACGACTGGCTGACGATGCGTGCCCAGACCGAGCGTGTGGCCGCGAGCGACCCGGCGCCCGACGTGATCGTGTGGCCCGAGGGGCTCGTGCCGGGGTGGACGCTCGACCCGGTGGCGCTCGACCTGGAACGATCGCGTGCCATCGTGTGGCACGTTCGTCCAGAATCAGAGGCGCAGGCCCGGCGTCTGGCGGCGTACCCGTCGAGGACGCCCGCGACCCTCGTAGTGGATGAGATTTTGGAGATGCAACGATCGCTGGGCGTGCCGATGCTGCTGGGCGCGGTTGCGTACGACAACCTGCGGATCGTGAATGGCGATACCGGGCTGGTCTACGAGAATGACGCGTTGTACAACAGCGCGTTTCTCGTCCAGAACGGGCGAGTGGGGGACGTGTGGTACGACAAGGTCCACCTAACGCCGTTCGGCGAGATCATGCCGTACATCTCGGCGTGGCCCTGGTTGGAAGAGAGCCTGCTCTCGTTCGGGGCGCAGGGCATGGCGTTCGTGCTCGATCCGGCCCGATCGGTGAAGACGATCCCGCTGTTCCTGCCGGGCGATCGATCGGTCGAGATGGCGACGCCGATCTGCTTCGAAGCGACGATGCCCGGGGTGTGTAGGAGGCTGGCGAACGTGGCCCATCGGACCGGGCGGCCTGTGGTCCTGATCAACATGACCAACGATGGCTGGTTCGCGGGATCCGATCGGGGGCGGGGCATGCACGCCCACGCCGCCCGGTGGCGGTGCGTCGAGTTGGGGGTGCCGATGGTCCGGGTCGCGAATACGGGGGTCTCGGGCTCGATCGACCGGTTCGGACGGGTCATGGGCTCGTTGCCGCCTCGGGAGGCGGGCGAGGCGGTGTTCCCGGTGGTGCCGGGCGTGCCATCGACGGTCTATGCCCGCCTGGGCGAGTGGACGGGTTGGGGGGCGATGCTGGGGCTGGTGGGGCTGATGTGGCTGGGCGGGGGGAGAAACTCCCGCCTGGGCGAAAGATCGGCCGAAGAATGCGGCAAGGGCTGAACCCGGGAGCGACCCCGGGGATACAACCCCAGCGAGCCCGACCTTGCCCACCCGCTTGCCCACCCGCTTGCCCACACGCTCGCCCCACGCACGAGCAGACGAGGAACGAATCGATGGGATCCATCCGCTTCATCAGCCGCACGACCCGAGCCGCTTGTTTGATCGGCGCCGCCGCCACGGTGCTCAGCGCCGGCGCGTGCGGCTTCCAGATCGAGCCGGACCCGGAGTTCATCGCCCGGTCGCAGGGCACGCCCCTTTCCAGCGACCAGGCCACTGCGACGCCGGCCAGCGAGGAACGGGGCGCGGCTCGCCCCGCTGGACAAGTGACGACGCCGAACACCGCGCGCCGGTCGGGGCGGAGCCTGGACACGCGCCGCGTCGCGGAGCCGGCGCCCGCGATCGAGCCGGCACCGATCACGATGCCCGACGGACAGCTGACACGCCCCGTCATCATCGACCGGCTGATGGTGATGGCTACGAGCGACGTGCCGCAGGTGCGGGCGAACGCGATCGAGGGCCTGGAGCGTGCGGGTGCTCGGGCCGAATCGGTGGTGGCGTTGGCGCTGCGCGATGAGAACCCTGGCGTGCGTTCGGTCGCGGCCTCCGTGGCGGGGCGTGCGGGCTTGATCGATCTCGCGCCGACGCTGCGAGCCATGCTCGATGACGAATCACCGTTCGTGCGGGCATCCGCGATCGGGGCGCTCGGCGCACTGGGGCGCGACGCCGATCCGACGCCGCTGTCCGAGATGCTGCTGACGGCCAAGAGCCCGCGTCTGCGGTCGCACGCCGCGTTCATGCTCGGCGAGTTGGGCGATTCTTCCGCGGTGCCGATGCTCAAGCAGGCGTGGTCGACGCCGATCCGCAACGCGTCGGAGATCGAGCGGCGCCTAGTGCGCTTGCAGATCGCCGAGGCGTTGGTCAAGCTGGGTGAGGACGGGAGCATCGACGCGATCCGTGCGGCGTTGTACCCGGCGCGCCCGGAGGAGTTGGAAGCAACGGCCCTGGCGGTGCAGATCATCGGGGAGGTCCGCGATCGCGGATCGATCGACCAACTGATCTACCTTTCGAACGAGGAGTCGGATCGGTTGATGCCTGCCGAGGTTCGGCTGGCGGTTGCCGGTGCGATGGCTCGGATGGGGATGACCGAGGGCGGGTTCCTGGCCGACGAGTACCGGGAGTACGCGAATGCGGCAGTCCGGGCTCAGGTCGCGGTGGTGTACGGGCGGACGGGGCGGGTTGAGCACCTGCCGAAGCTGCGTTCGATGCTGCAGGACTCGTCGGAGTTGGTCCGTGTGGCCGCAGCGGCGGGTGCCTTGGACCTGCTGAGCGGCGGGGCGACGGCCGACGCGGCCCCCTGAGCGGGGCCTTGGGCGATGATCAGGGTTGATCACGGCTCGGTGGGCGGGATCCATCGTGGTGCCGCCTGCGTATCGACGCCTCACGGGGACGGAGCGGCTCGGTTCTGGGCGTCCTGCACGCCGGAGCGGATGAGGCTACACTTCGCCCCCCAGATTCCCGGGCTGTCCGGGGTGTCTTTTGGACGACGATTTCGGCATGAGTCGAGGAGCGGACCGTGCACATTCTCACGAAGGTCTTTGTTCTGTTCGCCGCGGTGCTCAGCATCCTGATGGCGGCTTTGTCAATCTCGTATACGGTCAATGCGGACCGCATCGTGGATGACTACTCCAACGCCATGGCGGCCAAAGAGAAGGCCGATGGCGACCTGAGCGTCTTTAAAGCAACCAACGGCCAGCTGATCGCGGCCCGCGAGGAAGAGATCCGCGGCGCCCGCGAGGAGCTCGCCTCCCGCGAGGCCGACACGCGTCGTCTCGAGGCGGCCAACAGCGAGCTGCGGATCAACCTCCGCCAGGCGGAGGCGGCCAGGGAGTCGATCACCGCCAAGATCGCCGAGCTCGGCATCGCGGTCGAGACCCAGGCCAAGATCATCGATGAGTACAAGGGCGAGCTGACGCGGCTGCGTATGGCCGAACTCGATTACCGCGACGAGAAGATCGATATCGAGGGACAGCTCTCCGATCTCGAGAGTCAGGTCATCGTCTACGAGCAGGTCAAGCGTTCGCTCGACGAGCAGCTCGAGGAACTGCGTCGGGCCTTAGACATGGCGCAGAACGGTGTGAGGACGGCCACTGGTGTCAGCACGCCTAGCACCCCCGATGGGCCGCAGATCCGCGGCTCGGTCGATCAGGTCACCACCGATCCCGCGACCGGCGAGTTGCTCGTCCAGATCAACCTGGGTACGAACGATCGCGTCGTCGAGAACTCGCGTCTGTACATCCACCGCGGCAACACCTACCTCGGCGAGTTGATCGTCTTCCAGGCCGACCTGAACCACGCGATCGGTCGGATGGGGTTCACGGTCGACGGCCAACGTGTCCGTGCCGACGACGGGGTTATGAGCCGTATCGGCAGCATCAGCGGCATCTAACCCGCGCGACCAGCTACGTCAGGAGATAGGCATGAGTCAGTTTGGAATGCAGATGCCCGGCGGGGGTGGATCACGCGGGCCGAGCCCGGACGTGTACACTGCGCTGATGTGCGTTGGCACGGTGTGCATGATCGCGGCGGTTGGGCTGCTGTGGTTCGCGGGCTCGAAGATCGCGCCCGGCGGCATGCCGCTGAAGGTGCAGGACACCGACCCGAACACCCGGATCGAACTGCCGAGTTGATCTGGCTCGGGCTTTGGCGAGGGCATCTCTCTAGATTCCCTGGCTTCGCGGACCGGCAGAAACGGCACGGGCTTTGGTCCGAGAGAATGTTTCTCAGTCTCCAGGTCGGAAACACCGACGCATGGAGTTGACAGCACGCGGAATCGACGTACGATTCCATCCGCTCGGCAGCGTACTGCGATGCCGGGCACACAACTTGGGGCGGTAGCTCAATTGGTTAGAGTCCCGGACTGTCGATCCGGTGGTTGCGGGTTCGATTCCCGTCCGCCTCGTTTCAAGCCTCGCCGCACGGCGGGGCTTGTTGCTTTTTGGGTTATGCCGCGGGTGGATGATCGGTCGGGGTGGTCAGGCGTGCCCGCTCCACGCGAGCATGCCGCCCGCGACGTTGGTGACGTCGTACCCGCGACGCTGCAGGTAGGCGCTCGATCGTGCCGAGCGGGCTCCGCTGCGGCAGACGACCAACCACTGGGCGCCGGGGTCCACGCGGTCGAGGTGGTCGGCCAGGCGTGTGTGCGAGCTGTTGATGGCACCATCGGCGTGCCCGGCGTCGAACTCGGTCATGCGCCGGACGTCGAGCACGCGGGCGCTGCCGCCAGCCGCAAGCTGACGGGCTTGGTCGGGGTCGATCTCGTTGATCGTGGCGATTGGCGCGCCGGACGACTGGTAGGCGTCTAAATCGGATGCGTCGAGCCAGCCCTCGATGTTGTCGAGCCCGATACGGATGAGGCTGCGGATCGTCTCTTCCCTGTCATCGGCGTCGGTGATGAGCACGATGCGGTCGTCGGCTCGGACGAAGGAGCCCGCGTCGGTGCAGAACGAATCGGTCAGGGGGAAGGACATGGCGCCGGGCACATGCCCTGCGCGGAAGTCCTCCCAGGGGCGGGTGTCGACGAGCGCGACACGCTGGGTGTCGAGCTTGGCGAGGGCGGCTGTGTCGATCCGGGCTGGGTCGGGCAGGACTCCCAGGATGCGGGGGCCGTCGCGGTTGACGCGTTTCATGTCGGCGAAGTAGAGCGGCGGCTCGGGCTGGCCGGACAGGACGAAGTCAACGAATGTCTTCTCGTCGGTCGCGGCTTTGAGGGTCGGGTTGAAACGTCGCTCGTAGCCGACGGTCGAGGTCGGGACGGCCCCGAGGGCCTTGCCGCAAGCGCTGCCGGCGCCGTGCCCGGGCCAGACCTGGGCGAAGTCTTCGATGACGCCGGGCGTGTCAACGACCCGTCCGACGGTGCGGTAGAGGTCGCGGGCGGAGGTCTCCATCGCGCCGGCTTGTCCGGCGGCGGTCTCAAGCAGGTCCGGACGCCCCAGGTCGCCCACGAACATGAAATCGCCCGAGAGGATGCCGATGGGGGTGTCGGCGTTGCTGGCGCGGTCGGTCACGCTGAAGCAGATGTGCTCGGGCGTGTGCCCGGGCGTGTGGATGACGCGGAAGACGATCGATCCGATCGTGAACTCGTCGCCGTCGCGGAGGATCTGGCGATCGGGCAGACTGTCGGCCCAGGCGTAGCTCCAGTCCGGGCCGCCCTCGCCCGACAGGTAGACCTTGGCGCCAACGCGGTCGGCCAGCTCTCGGCTGCCGGACACGAAGTCGGCGTGGATGTGCGTCTCGGTGGTCGCGATGATCCGCAGCCCGTGGCGCTCGGCCAGCTCGATGTAGCGGTCCACGTCGCGTTCGGGGTCGATGACGATGGCTTCGCCGGTGCGCTGGCACCCGATCAGGTAGGTCGCCTGTGCAAGGCGTTCGTCGTAGACCATCCGCATGAACATGGAGATCCTCCTCGGCGTGGGGGCACGCCGCAGATCGGCGTCCATCGATCGTATGGCTCTTGTGGGGGGCGGGGCGGCGGGATTGCACGGGGCGCGGGTGGCGTTACCATGGTGCGGTCCGCCCGCTCTGGGCGGTTGGCACGTCCAGTCTGTCGCGTGTCCAGCATGGAGATTGACCCGATGATCCGAACCGTCCTGGCACTGTTGATGTTGTCCCTCTCTGCCCTGCCGGTTTCTGCGTCCGGCGGGCTGCCCGTCGAGGGTGGTCCGGACGCCGGGGGGTTCGTGGACCTGTTCAACGGGCGCGACCTGGAAGGCTGGGTCGTCCCGGGCGATGCTGCCTGGGGCGTGCGAGACGGCGAGATCGTCACGCTCAAGCCCGGGCAGGGCGGGTGGCTGCGGACCGAGCGGGCGTACCGGGACTTCGAGATGACGCTGGACTTCTGGATGCCCGAGGGCGGCAACTCGGGCGTCGGGCTCCGCGGCTCGTCCGGGGGCGACCCGGCGTTCACGGGATTCGAGGTCCAGATCCTCGACACGCAGGGCGAGGAGCCCGGGCTACGCAACTGCGGAGCGGTATACGAGGCGGTGGCGCCGGCGACGATGGCTGTGCGCAAGGCGGGGCAGTGGAGCAGCTATCGCATCCGACTCGTCGGGGACACGCTGGACGTCTGGCTCAACGGCGAGCACATCCACGACGCGACCAGGCTCGACGATCGGGGCTTTCACCGCAATGAGTCCCAGCCGCTCCCGCTGAACGGGCGGGCAACGACCGGGTACATCTCCATCCAGGACCACGGGCACCCGTTCCGGTACCGCAACATCCGCATCTGGGATCTCTCGCCCGACCCCGAGCCGGTCGGGATGACCCACCTGATCACGGGCATGCGGGCGGGCGGTGTGCCCGAGGGGTGGTTTCAGGAGGACGGGGGGGTGTGGACGATCGAGGGCGGGGCGTTGGTCGGGCGTGGCGGGCCCGGGCACCTGTTCACGACGGCGCGTTTCAAGGACTTCGAGATGCGGGCGCTGGTCAAGACCAACGAGCGCGGCAACTCGGGGATGTACTTCCGCGTCACACCCAACCCGGACCCGGGCAACCCCTGGCCCAACGGATACGAGTCGCAGGTGGATCACCACGACCCGAAGAACTTCACGGGCTGCATCTACAACGCCGCGTGGCCGACGTACATCGGCGGGCCGATCACGCGTGACGACGCGTGGTTCGATTACCGCGTGCGTGTCGAGGGCGAGCGCATCCGCACGTGGATCAACGGCGTCCCCATGGTCGACGCGTTCCTGGACACCCACGCCGAGGGGCACTTGGCGGTCCAGGGGCACCACGACACGAACGTGATCATGTACAAGGACATCCGCGTGTTGACGTTCGACTAATCGGAGGCTCGGGCCCCGAATCGTGCCAGGGTCCGCCCGGCGTCCCAGAGGATGCAGGCGCTCAGGCGGTCGGGGTGACCGAGAGTGACCTGGCAGTTGTGCAGCATGATCTGGGCGTGCATCAGGGCGGCGGACGAATCGCGTTGATCGTCGGTGCTGCTGGCGAGCACGACGAATACGTGGATGCCCCAGGGATGGTTGGTCCCGTTGTCGGGCTGGAGTTCGGCGACCTGCCAGCGTGCGGCGTCGAGGGCGCGGTCGATCATCGCGGGTTCATCGCGGTCCAGCCCCAGGCGGAAGAGCGCGTGCAGGGCGCCCAGCTCGGTCTCGGTGCGGGATTCGATCGCGGCATCGGACAATGTCGGGTCGAGCGGGCCGGTCCCTAGGCCGTCCGAGTTGGCGCCGAAATCGGCGATGCGGCTGTCGGGCTCGTGGACCGCCCACCACAGGCGGTCGTCGAGGTCCATTTTGGCAGGGCGGTCGTCGCCCGGGGTGACACCGAGCATCGCACTGAGGAATGGTGCGGCGACCCGGGCCCGGTGTCGTCGTTCGTCGGTGAAGTTCTCTACGAATGCGGTTCGATCTTGGTGCGCAGCCCGGTCATCGACGACGGGCGTCCCCGCGAGCGCGTTGGCGCCCACGGCTTGGAGTCGATCGCCCCATTCCTGCACAAGATCCGTTGGCTGGGTCACGGCGGATGGTACGTGGCGTGCGCGTCGCCCGACGCACGCCCGGCTACCCTCTCGCGTGCGGATTATAACCACCCCTGATCACGCTGTGACCGCGTCGTGCGTGCTGGTGCCCACGATGGGCTCGCTGCACGCAGGTCACGAGACGCTGCTGCGTCTGGCCAAGACGGAAGGCGATCGGCGCGGGGTGTCCGCGGTTGCGACGGTGTTCGTGAACCCCACGCAGTTTAATGAGTCGACCGACTTCGACCGCTACCCGCGCGATCTGGACCGAGACTGTGCGATCTGCGAGCGGTGCGGCATCGACGCGGTGTTCGCGCCGGCGCCCGGTGTCGTCTATCCGAGCGATGCGAAGATCCCGGTGCCGGAGTTGCCCGCGGTCGCGACCGAGCCCGGGCTGGAGGACCTGTTCCGCCCGGGGCACTTCCCGGGCGTGTGCCAGGTGGTGTCGCGGTGCTTTGACCTGTGCGACGCATCGGCGGGCGTATTCGGCGAGAAAGACTGGCAGCAGCTCCAGGTAGCACGGGCGATGTGCGAACAGCAGGGGGAGCAGCGGGGGCGGTTGATCGAGATCATCCCGGGGGCGACGGTTCGTGAGGCGGACGGTCTGGCGATGAGCAGCCGCAACTTGCTGCTGTCGCCCGAAGCGCGGGTAGAGGCGGTCGGCATCTCCCGAGCCCTGCTTATCGCGGCGGCTGAGCCGGATCGCGATCGAGCCCAGGCCGTGCTTCAGGGCTCGCTAGGCGAGTCGGGCATCGAGCCCGAGTACGCGGTTCTGCGGGACGCGCGGACGCTGCTCGAACCCGCGCCCCAGGGTCATCCTGATGGGCCCGGGGCACCGTGCCGCCTGCTGGTGGCGGCTCGCGTCGGCGGGGTCCGCCTGATCGACAACGTGGCTTGGCGGGGCGCTGAGCCCGCGGTCTAGCCCACCTAGACTGGTCGCTATGACGACCACCGCCCTCACCGAGACGCCCCTGAAGGCGTTCCACGTCGATCACAACGCCCAGCTCGTGGACTTTGCCGGCTGGGAGATGCCGCTCAAATACGGGACGTCGGTCCGCGAGGAGCACGAACAGACCCGCGCGTCGGGCGGGATCTTCGACGTCTCGCACATGGGGCGGCTGTCTGTGTCCGGGCTGCACGCCAAGCGTCTGCTTGAGCACGTCTGTTCGCGCCGGATGGGCACCATGCAGGACGGGCAGTGCCGCTACTCGCTGATGTGCAACGCGCAGGGCGGCGTGATGGACGACGTGATCGTGATGCGGATGGACGACGACGATTACCTCGTCGTGGTGAACGCGTCGAACCGCGCCAAGATCGTCGAGCACCTCAAGGCGGTTATCGCCCGGCGTGATTTCAACGTCAAGTTCGAGGACCGCACCGAGAAGACCGCGATGGTGGCGTTGCAGGGGCCCAAGGTCATGGACCTGGTCTCGGGCGTCTCGAAGGAGATCCCCTCGCTGAAGCGGTACCGCTTCTCGGTCAAGAACCTGATGATCATGAAGCTGTACGTCAGCCGTACCGGCTACACGGGCGAGGACGGGGTCGAGGTGATCCTGCCCGCGTCGGCGGTGGGCATGGCGATGAAACTGCTGCTCAAGGACGTGAAGATGGAGGAGGCGGACGCGCTGCTCCGCCCGGCCGGGCTGGCGGCCCGCGACTCGCTGCGCCTGGAGGCGGGCATGCCGCTGTACGGGCACGAGCTAGGCGAGGAGATCAACGCGCTGTCTTGCGGCATCGATTTCGCGATCGCGCTCGATAAATCCGAGGAGCAGGACGGCGAGACGTTCATCGGGCAGGATGCGCTGGTGAAGACGCAGGCGGAGGGTGGGCCGAGCACAAAGCTGGTCGGCATCGAGATCGACGGCAAACGCACCGCACGCCAGGGCATGCCCATCCTGGTGAATGGCGAGCCCGCGGGCGTCGTGACCTCGGGCTGCCTGAGCCCGACGCTTGGCAAGTCAATAGCGATGGGCTATGTCGCAGCGGGGCACGCTGAGGTTGGCACCGGCGTGAGCATCGATGCGGGGCGGTCGCACCTCGAGGGCACGACCGTGGCGATGCCGTTCTACAAAGCGCCAAAGAAGTAACGCGGCCGGCCCCGGGCGATCAGACCTCGGGGAGCTGGACCCAGCCCTCTTGGGTGTGGCGGACGATCTGCCCGGTCGATTCGTAGATCACCTGTTCGGCGATATTCGTGCAGTGGTCCGCCATGGTGACGGCCAGCGTGGCGATGCCGTGCAGCTCGAACGCGACCTCGACCGCCATCCGTCCGTCGGCGACCCGTTCTTCCGCGTCGCGGACGATCAGGTCGTTGAAGTTGAGCACGGTGCCCTCGCTGGCGAGCACGGATCTGGCCAGGCGTTCGTCGGAGCCGGCGAAGGCTTTGACCGTGTCGCGGACGATGCCGACGACCGAGTTGGTCATGACCTGGAGGGTCTGCGGGAATGGCGTGGTGCGGTCGCCCAGGCGGACGACCTTCTCGGCGACCTCGGTGGCCGCGTCGGCGATGCGCTCGAGTTCGTTGTTGACCTTGACAGCGGTCAGCGATGAGCGGATTGGTTCGGGTTCCAAGCCGCACGAATCGCGAGAGGCGCGGACCAGCAGATCGACCATGTGGCGTTCGATCTCGATGTCGGCTTTGTCGACCTCGTCGTCGCGGCACACGATCTCTTTGGCGGCTTCGACGTCTCGCTCGTAGACCGCCTGGAACACGCTGGATGCCATGTCGGTGACGATCCCGCCCTGGCGGGTCAGATCGCTGCGGATCTCTTGCAACTCTTGGCGGAACTGGTCGGGGTTCATCGGCATGCCGTGTGGTCCTCGGCGCGGCGCTTCTGGGCGTCCGTCAGCCCTTTCATCGGGCTTCCGGAGCGTCACGTTGAGGAGCGCCGCGTGTGAAGCAAGCCTATCCTCGCGCCGATCGTCCTGCAGCCACTTTTGCGACCAGAAGACGGAGTTCCACCCATGGCATTCGATATCGATCTCATCCACGCCCGCCAGATCCTTGATTCCCGGGGCAACCCGACGGTGGAGGTTGAGTGCGTGCTCGAATCGGGCGTTGTCGGGCGGGCGGCGGTGCCCTCGGGCGCTTCCACGGGCGAGAACGAGGCGGTCGAGCTCCGCGACGGAGGCGAGCCCTGGATGGGCAAGGGCGTCGCCCAGGCGGTCGAGAACGTCAACCAGCGGATCGCGATGGAGATCGAGGGCGTGGACGCCCGCGACCAGGAGGGCATCGACGCGGCCATGATCGAGATGGACGGCACGCCCAACAAGTCGGATCTGGGCGCGAACGCGACCCTCGGGGTTTCCATGGCCGTCGCGAAGGCGGCCGCCGAAGCCGCGGGGCTCCCCCTGTACCGCTACCTCGGCGGGACCGCGGCCAAGACGCTGCCGGTGCCGATGCTCAACATCCTCAACGGCGGCAAGCACGCCGACAACACGGTGGATTTCCAGGAGTTCATGATCCAGCCCTGGGGCTTCGATGACTTCGGGCAGGCGCTGCGGGCGGGCACAGAAATCTATCACCACCTCAAGGGCGTGCTCAAGAAGCGGGGCATGTCCACCGCGGTCGGCGACGAGGGCGGCTTCGCGCCCAACCTCAAGGACAACGAGGACGCGTTGAAGGTCATCGAGGAAGCCGTGGACAAGGCGGGGTATTCCTGGGGCGAGCAGATCTTCGTGGCCCTAGACCCGGCGACGAGCGAGCTGTGGAACGAGGCCGAGAAGGATGGCAAGAAGGGCTACAAGTTCTTCAGTTCATCGCAGGAGATCGTTTCGTCGGATGACATGGTTTCGCTATGGGCCGAGTGGTGCGAGAAGTACCCGATCCGTTCGATCGAGGATGGCTTAGCCGAGAACGACTGGGACGGCTGGGCCAAGCTGACCGCCCGCGTCGGCGACAAGGTCCAGATCGTGGGCGATGACTTGTTTGTCACCAACAAGAAGTTCGTCGAGCGGGGCGTGGCCCAGAAAGCCGCCAACGCGGTGCTCGTGAAGGTCAACCAGATCGGCACGCTGTCGGAGACGTTTGATGCGGTGAACTATGCGACCCGGAACCGGTTCGCGTGCGTGCTCAGCCATCGCTCGGGCGAGACCGAGGACTCGACGATCGCCGACATCGCGGTGGCGACGAACTGCGGGCAGATCAAGACCGGTGCCCCTTGCCGCAGTGATCGCAATGCGAAGTACAACCAGCTGATCCGGATCGCTGAGGAGTTGGGCGAGCAGGGCGAGTACGGCTCGACCACTTGGTGGCGGTAAGCCTGGGGCTTGTTTGTTATGCCTTGACGCATGTTTGGCGGTGTGATCTACTGTGCATTTGCTCTGGGAGATACACGTGCGAACAACACTGCCACTCATCGTCTGCTGCGCCGCCGCCTCCGGAGCGCCGGTTGTTTCGGAGTTTGGAGCGTCCGCAGAGGGCTGGCTGATTTCGACCCGGCGGAGCACCGACGGATTCATGTCCGAGGTCGCGTCCTACGCGCCGACTTGGGAGAGTGCTGGCGGAGATCCGGGTGCTTGCGTGAGCGAGGCGGATCCTGACACGAACTGGAGTTTCTATCGTGCTCCGGGCGCGTTTCTGGGGGATCAGTCCGAGCAGTCGGGTCATGGCATCCGATTCAGCGTCCGAACATCGCACACCGAGTTGAGCGAGGGCAGGCTGGTCATCCTGATCGGTGGCGGCTTCGCTATCAGTCACATGATCCCGGAGCCGGAGATTGGCGAGTGGTCACGCCATCGAATCTCGCTCTCGGAGGGTGCTTGGGTGGCCTCCTCGGTTGGGGCGGGGCCCGTGGCGAGCCAGACGACCATCGACGCCGTGCTCGCCGATCTGGGCGAGTTTCTGATCGGGATGGAGTACGGATCGGACGTGCTCGAGGAGATCGTTTCACTTGATACGGTCTTGCTCGGTGTGTGCACGGCGGATCTGGTGCCCCCTTACGGCGCGTTGAACTTCTTCGACATCCAGCAGTACATCACCGACTATCTTGCGGAGTCGCCGTCGGCTGACCTTGCGGCACCCTTCGGGGCATTCAACTTCTTCGACATACAGACGTACATCGGGCTCTACGTGGCGGGGTGCCCGTAACCGAGGCGGCTCGTCGTTGAACCGATCGTCGGTACCGCCGCGGGCCAGCATGGCTCGACGACATGTTGGCGCTGAGCGTCTGACTCCGGGTGCGGGGTCGAGCTGCCTCTTTGAATGATCGCATATGCCAGTTTGAACCCAGGGCGCATTGGTCCGGTGGATTGTCGTGCGCACCGCTGGGCCCGGTGTCGGGGGTGGGGTTTCCGGGTCGAACATCATCCGTGTGAGGAGCCTGAGTCCCTTGCAGATCCATAACGCGATGCGAGGTGGGGCCCGGATTGTGCCAATATTCTTGAAATTGGCTGGCATTATCGGGTAGGGTGAAATCCTTAGGGGGATTCCGGCGTGGTGCCGGCCCATGGTTCATTGTGTTAGAGAGAAAGAGAGCTCACGATGAAACTCACACTTGCGGCGGCTGTCGTCGCGGCGGTCTCGACCGCGGCGTCTGGCCAGTATTTCAGCGACCTGGAAGCCGATAATGGCGGATGGGCCGGTTCCGGTGACTGGGAATGGGGCACGCCCGTTGGGTTTGTCGGCGGCTTCGGCTCGACCGAGCCGACCGGCGGCTTCTCGGGCGACAACGTCTGGGGCACGATCTTGGGCGGGGACCACTCGCCCAGCCTCGTCAGTACCCTCAGCCAGTCGATCGCTGTGGCCGGCCTGACCGACCTGAGCATGAACTTCTATGAGTGGTCCGACTCGGGCGGCAACACGTTCGATATGGCCCGTGTCATCGTCAATGGTGACGAGCTGTACCTCAGCGATGGTGACAGCGGCGACGCGTGGCGCAACGTCGATATCGACCTGTCGGCGTACGACGGCTCCGCCTCGCTGGACATCAGCTTCGAGTTTTCGACCTCGGCGGTCGTCGAGCGTACCGGCTGGTACATCGACGATATCGCGGTCCGTGGCGTGCCTTCTCCCTCGGCGATGGCGCTGCTGGGCCTGGGCGGGCTGGTCGTGTCGCGTCGTCGGCGTGCGTGAATCGGTCAAGCGATGCAGTGTCATGTGACCTGCTCTTCGCGGGCCGGCTCCTCCGGGAGCCGGCCCGTTTCTGTGCGCATACATAGAGTCTGTTGTCCGGTTTCCGTCGAACGAGAGGTTCTGTATGCAAGATCCAAGCGACAGTAAGCAAGCGCGGATCACCGTCCGGTCGCGCGAGTTGATCTGCGCGGGGCGTTCGTATGACTTCGAGCGTCTGCACATCGTGCATCCGGACGGTATCGAGCGGACCAAGCCCGTGGTCCGCCATCGCGGGGCGGCATGTGTCATTCCGATCATCGACACGGACGCGGGGGCAGAGATCGTGCTGGTCCGCAACGGCCGGGTCACGATCGAGGACCTGCTCTTCGAACTCCCGGCCGGGGGGATCGACGCGGGGGAGGAGCCCATCGTCGCGGGTGCCCGCGAGTTGGAGGAGGAGACGGGGTACCGGGCCGCAACCGTGGAGGCGCTGGGCCGGTTTTATACCACGCCGGGGCTGACCGACGAGCTGATGCATGTCTTTGTGGCCCGGGGGTTGGAGCATGTCGGGCAGAAGCTCGAGCCCTACGAATCGCTGACGGTGCATCGGTTCGGGGCGTCGCGCCTGCTGGAGATGATCGATGGCGGAGAACTGATCGATGGGAAGACCATGCTCGCGCTGCTGCTGGCGGTCCGCAAGGGCGTGCTCACGGGCTAGCCTATGAGCGGTATGGCAGGCGACCCGACACACAACGACCCGTGGAAGCGGGGCATCGGAGGCGGTGCCGGGGGGCTGTCGCGTTTGTTCGGCGAGGGCGAACTCTGGCTGCGCTGGGGTGTGCCGGTCGGGCGGGTCGCGGGCGTGGTGGTCCGCGTGCATTGGGTGTTCATCGTGCTGGTGGTGGCGGGCGTGATCATGACGCTGCCGCGTCATCAGAGCGGGATCGGGTTCCGCCTGCCTGCGCTGGCGGCGTTGCTTGTGCTGTCGTTCCTGCACGAGATGGCCCGCGTGTTCGCGTGCCGGCGTGTCGGGGGTGAGACTGACGAGATCGTGCTCTGGCCCCTTGGGGGTCTGGGCGAGCACCACACGCCGCGTGATCCCAGGCAGGAACTCAAGTCGGTGCTGGCTGGGCCGACGCTCCATGCGTTGCTGCTGCCGGTGTTCGGGCTGGTGTTGTTCGCGGCGACCCGGTCGTGGGCGGTGGCGTTGCCCAATCCGTTGGATCTGGGGCGGTCGGTGTACTTCTTGGGCGGCGCGGACGGGACAGTCTCGTGGTGGGTGATCGTGCTGTGGTCGTTCCACGCGGCCAACATCGTGCTGCTGCTCTTCAATCTGTTGGTGCCCATGCACCCGTCCGATGCGGGGTCGGTTCTGCGGTGCCTGCTGTGGAAGCGGGTGGGCTATCACCGGGCCCGGTGGCTATCAGCCCACATCGGGCTGGGCGTCGCCTGCGGGATGGTGCTGGTCGGGGCGGTGTTCGCGGACGGCAAGCTGCTGATCCTGGTGGGGGCGTTCGGGGCGGCGGTGTGCTGGGCGGAACGGCGACGGATTCAGTTCCTGGCGGGCGAAGACCCGGTCCTCGACGCCCCGCCCGCTCCAGAGCCGGAGGACCGTTCGGTGCCCGAGCAGGCCGAGGTCGACCGGATCCTCGAGAAGATCTCGGAGGTCGGGATGGAGGGGTTGTCCGGGCGGGAACGCCGGGTGCTCAAGCGGGCGACGCGCGAGAGCCGAGAAACGGAAGGCGGACCGGGCGATTCCGACGAATAAGCCCGGGCGTCGGCGCCTCGGGCGACCCTTCGCCCGGGATCGGGCGTACGCCACGCACCAGGGAGCGACATGGGCATCCACGATCGAGACTATCAGAGGGCCGATTCATCCCGCGGCGGGGGTGGCATGCCCGGACGAATCGGGGGCAAGCCCAATCCGAGGGACTGGTCCTGGAACACTTGGCTGATCATCGTCAACTGCGCGGTTCACTTTATAGCGGTGACCGTGCTCTCGAGCTCCAACGGGGCCGGGCGAAGTTGGTCGACGTTGCACGAATTCGGGCATTTCTCCACATTCGAGGGATTCCAGCGGTTGCAGGTGTGGCGTCTGGTCACGTTCCAGTTCCTGCACTCGCCCGACAGCTTTTTCCACATCTTGTTCAACATGTTCGGGCTTTGGGTGTTCGGGCCGATGGTCGAGGAGGCGCTGGGTCGCAAGCGGTACCTGGCGTTCTATCTGACCTGCGGCATCGCGGGCGGGCTGCTGTACATGATCCTGAACTTCGTCGGTATGTTCGGCATCCCGCTGCCGGGGGCGCTGGACGTGAGCAACAAGACGCCGCTGGTCGGGGCGTCCGCGGGCGTGTTCGGGGTGATCGTGGCGTGTGCGCACATCGCGCCCAACGCCCGCGTGCAGCTGCTGTTCCCGCCGATCCCGCTGAAGATGACGTGGATGGCGTACGGCTATGTCGGATTGGCGGCGTTCAATCTGTTCTTTGGCGGGCACAACGCCGGGGGCGACGCGGCCCACCTGGGCGGGGCGATCGCGGGCTTCTTCTTCATCCGCAATCCGCACCACCTCGTGGACTTCTTCGATGTCTTCAAGGATTCGCGTCCGAACGCGGGCAAGGGGGCGCGGACGCGCCGGGCCAAGCCGCCCAAGAAGGCGCGGGCCAAACCGAGCGGCGAGGTGGACCGCATCCTCGACAAGGTCAGCCGGGAGGGGATCGCGTCGCTGACGGCCAAAGAGAAGAAGATCCTCGAGAAGGCCAGCCGCGACGAGGCGTAGCGTGGCGGCGCGGGACGGTTCGCGCCCAGGCTAACCTTGGCGATGCCCACGCCCCTGACGTTCACGATCCACGCCCGGTCCGGGCACGCCCGCGCGGGCACGGTCTCGACGCCCCACGGCGAGTTCGAGACGCCCGCGTTCATGCCGGTGGGGACGCGTGCGTCGGTCAAGGGCGTCATGCCCCACATGGTCCGCCAAACCGGCGCCCAGATCCTGCTCAACAACACCTATCACCTGATGCTCCGTCCGGGGTCCGAGCTGATCCAGCGCCTCGGGGGTGTCCACCGGTTCATGAACTGGGACGGCCCGATCTTGACCGACTCGGGCGGGTACCAGGCGTACTCGATGGCCGACATCAACGCGATCGATGACGACGGGGTGTCGTTCAAGTCCATCATCGATGGGTCCAAGATCCGCATGACGCCCGAGTCGGCGATGAAGACCCAGAACGAGCTGGGCCCGGACATCATGATGGCGTTCGATGATTGCCCGCCCTCGGTGGACCCCGACGCAGGCCCGGTGAACCAGACCCGCCTGCGCCACGCCGCCCTGCGGGACGCGGGCAAGAAGGCGTACGACCACGATGCCCGCCTGGACCTGGCCAACGAGCGGACCGTCCGCTGGCTCGAGCGGTGCAAAGCGGCGCACGCCCGCCCCGACGAGCAGGCGTTGTTCGGGATCGTGCAGGGGGGGACGGATCTGGCGAGGCGCGATTGGTGCGTCGAGCGGATCGCCAATATCGATCTGCCCGGGTACGCGATCGGGGGCGTCGCGGTGGGGGAGTCGCCCGACGACATCGCCCGCGTGGTGCGCCATACGGCACCGACGATGCCCGCGGACAAGCCCAGGTACCTGATGGGCGTGGGCTACGAGCGGGACATCGTCGCGGCGGTCTTGGGAGGTGTGGACATGTTCGATTGCGTCCTGCCCACCCGGAACGGGCGGAACGCCAACGCGTTCACGGGCGAGGCGGGCGAGCAGGGGCAGATCCGGCTCAAAAACGCCCGGTTCAGCGAGGACCTGCGCCCGATCGAGGCGGGGTGCGATTGCCCGGCGTGCGATCCGGCGGGCAACGGCTGGGCGACCTTCGAGGGGCGTCCGTTCAGCCGGGCGTATCTGCGGCATCTGTTCGCGGCCGAGGAGATGCTGGGCCCGATCCTGGTCACGCTGCACAACCTCCGGTTCTTCCAGCGGCTCATGGCCGATCTGCGGTCGGCGATCCGGTCGGGCGATTGGGACGGGTTCGTCGCCAAACGCCCCCATCTGGGCGGGCTCGTGGCGGGGTCGGTGCCCGAGCAGGGGTGAGGCTGGTCTTGGCGTGGCGGGTTGCTCAGCGGAGGCCCCGCGGGCAGAATCTGAGTCGGGTGCGGGCGGTGCGTGGGGCGTGAATCTGGGCGGGCTGGCGTCCCAAGAAACGAGGACGGGAACGGTTCGGGTGTCCTATGATCCCGACCCTCGCTATTGATGGGGCCCGGAGATGCTGCGCCGATGATCGAATTACCCGCCTCGCAGGTTGTCATGTGGTCGATGGTCGCGGTCCAGGAGGGCTCGGGCGTGCTCGGTGCGCCCTCGGGGGGAGCCCCCGCAGGGGCCGCTCCTGGTGGTGCTGCGGGGGGCGGCGCGACCCAGGGAGGTCCGATGGGCGGGATCTCCTGGTTCATGCCCATGCTCGCGGTCATGATGGTCTTCTTGATCATCTCGACGACGATGAGCGGGCGAAAAGATAAGAAGCGCCGGGCCGCGATGCTCGCGTCCGTCGGCAAGCGTGACCGCGTGCAGACGATCGGCGGCATGATCGGCAACATCATCGAGATCAAGGGCGATGAGTATCTGCTCGAGACCGACCGGGGGACCAACAGCCGGGCGTGGATCGCCAAGACGGCGGTGTCGGCGGTGATCCGCTCGGCGAACGCCGGGGGCGATGGCGCGGATGCGACAACAGAAGCGACCGACGAGACCGTCAAAGCGTGAGTAGGACCGATCGAGCGATGCCCCGACCGGGGGCGGAGCAGTAGCCGATTGACTGAGACAGACGAACGGGCGTGGCCGCAGCGGCGTCGCCTGGGACAGACCCGAACCGAGGTTCCCCCGCCATGCGGCACCTGATGCGCAACATCTTTATCTCGCTCGCGCTCGTCGTCATCGCGCTCTTCGCGATGAACCCCCCGAGCGAGAAGGTCCAGCTGGGCAAGGATCTCCGCGGCGGTTCGTCGCTGATCTACGCGGTCCAGGTCGATCGCACCGAGGACCCCAACGATGTGATCCCCAAGGTCATCGACGTGCTCAAGCGTCGCATCGACCCCAACGGTCTGTTCGAGATCTCGATCGTCCGCCAGGGGCAGGACCGGATCGAGATCACCATGCCGCTGCCGGGCGAGAGCGTCAAGGCGCTGCGTCAGGCGTTCGAGGCCGAGCTGGCCAAGCTCGATGTCGCGTCGGTCGGCTCGGCCCAGTTCGAGCGGATGATGCGGATGCCCGCCGATGAGCGTTTGGCAGAGATCCAGCGGGTCGGCGGCAGCAACGCGGCCCTGCAGGAGGAGCTGATCGTGGCGTCGTCGTCGTACGACGAATCCAAGCTCTACCGCACGCAGCTGAAACTGGCCGAGACGACCGACACGCCCGAGGAGATCCTCGACGAGTTGGCGCAGAAAGCCGCGGAGGCCGAGATCCGGTACGAAGCCGCCCGCGAGCGTGTGCTGGTGGCGGGTGTCCGCCCCGAGGACGTTCGCCGGGCGTTGGAACTGCCCAACGACGCTCGGAATATCAAGGACGACCGAAACGACGAGATCGTCGAGATCGAGAGCGCCCGGTCCCGGGCGCTCCGCCAGATCAAGGAGCGCCACCCCGAGTTGGTCGAGCAGCTAGACCGGGTCGTGGAAGCGTTCGACGTCTACTCGAAGAACCGCGGAGCGCTCGACGACACGTCGGACCTCAAGCGTCTGGTCCAGGCGTCGGGCGAGCTGAGTTTCCGCATCGCTGTGGACCCGGAGGGTTCTGCCGAGTCGGCGGTCACCCACCCCGAGGAGCAGCGTCTCCGCGAGGAACTGCGCGAGAAGGGCCCGCGTCAATCACGTGCCCGCGACGCCCGGTGGTATCGGGTCAACAAGCTGGACGGCTGGTACCGCAACCTGAGCGAGTATGAGGCGATCAACGAGAGCCCGGCCGCGTTCTTCTTGAATCGCGGCTACGTCGTCGAACCCTTCGGGGGCGATATCTACATGCTGTGCTTCGACGCACGCGGCGTGCGGATGACCAACGACGAGGGGCGTTGGAAGATCTCCCGTTCGTACCAGACTTCCGACTCGCTCGGTCGCCCGGCGATCGGGTTCCAGATGGACCCGGTGGGCGCTCGGCTGCTTGGTGATCTGACGGGCGACAACACCGGCAACAGCATGGCTGTGCTGCTGGATGACGAGGTCTACACGGCCCCGAATCTGCGCAGCCGCATCAGCAACAGCGGCATCATCGAGGGCGAGTTCACGCCCGACGAGATCAACTATGTCGTCCGGGTGATGACGGCCGGTTCGCTGCAGGCCAAGCTGGGCGCCGAGCCGATTTCCGAGACCACCATCGCACCCGAACTCGGGCAGGACAACCTGGACAAGGGCCTGCTGGCGGGCATGGTCGCGCTGGCGATCGTCGGCGTGTTCATGATCTTCTACTACTTCGGCTTCGGCGTGGTGGCGGTCATCTGCCTGCTGGCCAACGGTGTGCTGATTGTCGGTGCGCTCGCCCTGTCGCGTGCGGCGCTGACGCTGCCGGGCATCGCGGGCATCATCCTGACGTTTGGTATGGCGGTGGACGCCAACGTGCTCATCTTCGAGCGGATCCGCGAGGAGATGCGCAAGGGGCTGGACCTGCGGACGAGCGTCCGCCTCGGTTACGAGAAGGCGCTCAGCTCGATCGTGGACGGCAACGTGACCAACCTGATCGTCTGCTTCGTTCTGGCGAACGTGGGCACGCAGGAGATCAAGGGCTTCGCGATCACCCTGGGTATTGGCGTGGCGTGCACCATGGTGTCGGCCCTGCTGTTTAGCCGGGTGATCATCGTGGTGCTGGTCGACAAGGTGAAGGTCCGCAACCTGAAGATGCTGCCCACGGTGGTGCCGTTCGTTGAGCGGATCTTGGAGCCCAAGATCGACTGGATGAGGCTCCGCCCGCTGTTCATTGTCATCTCGACGTGCTTCGTCGGGCTGGGCATCGCGATGGTCGCCTCGCGCGGCCAGAAGATGCTCGACACCGAGTTCCTGGGCGGCACGTCGGTCACCATGACCTTCAAGGAAGGGCCCGACGGCAGCCGCATCACGATGAACCGCGCCGAGGTCCAGGAGATCGTCCAGGCGATCGGCGAGGCGGCGGGAGACGAGTCTTCGATCCGTGACCTGCGATCGGCAGAAGTGATCGCGGTCGACCCACGCGAAGGCGGGCTCGAGTCGGACACGTTCGTGATCAAGACGATCTCGGTGGATCGCCCGGAGATCGCCCGCGTGGTTTCGGGAGCGTTCCAGGACAAGCTCGATGCGCCACCGCCTTTGACATTCCGCAGCGCTGGGCAGACCGACGCGCAGATCTCTTCGGCGGTGTTCCCGATCTTGGATCGCGTGCTGGGCGACGTCATCGGACGCCCGGAGATCCGAAACGACGTGAGCGACTTTGCGGGCGGCGTGGCGATCGTGCTCGACAACATCGAGCCGCCTACCTCTGTCAAGCAGCTCCAGGACCGCATGAACCTGATGCGTTCCAAGGAAGACTTCGTGGACGTTCTCGGGCGACAGTCCGAGATCATCGTGACCGATGGCGATTCCGATGCGATGCGTTCAGGCGTGATCGTGGTGCTCGACCCTGGGCTGGGATTCCTGGACAACAGCGAAGCGTGGCAGGCGGAGATCGCCCAACGCGAGTGGGATCTGACGCTGGCGGCCCTGACAACGACGACCGACGCGATCAGCGTGCAGAACTTCTCGCCGGCGATCGCGGCCAGCTTCCGTCAGAAGGCGGTCGTCGCGGTCGTGCTGTCACTACTGCTGATCCTGATCTACATCTGGGTGCGGTTCGGCTCGGTGCGGTATTCGCTGGCGGCGATCGCGACGCTGACCCACGATGTGTTCGTGGCGCTCGGACTGATCGCCCTGGCGGAGATCCTCTACGACACGCACATCACCTGGCTGGAGGACGCGGCTCGTTTTGCGCTCATCGAGCCGTTCAAAATCGACCTGAACCTCGTCGCGGCGCTGTTGACCATCATCGGCTACTCGCTCAACGACACGATCATCATCATGGACCGCATCCGCGAGAACCGCGGCAAGCTGTCGTACGTGACGCGTGACGTGGTGAACCTGTCGATCAACCAGACGATCAGCCGTACGGTGATCACCTCGGGCACGACGCTGCTCGCGGTGCTGATCCTGTACGTCGAGGGCGGCGCGGGTGTGCGTGCGTTCAGCTTCACGCTGCTGGTAGGCGTGCTGTTCGGGACGTACTCATCGATCGCGGTGGCCTCGCCGCTGGTCTGGTCACGCAGGCGCGACCGGACCAAGCTGCTCGCGGGCAGCCAGTCGGTGTCCTGACCCGGGCGAGGGTGAGACCTGTGGGCGGATTCCGTGCTGGAGCGGGCGGCTGTCTCGGTCGATAGAATGTCTGTATGGGCGTCATGGACGAACGATCATCGCGGATCTTCGTGGGCTTGTGCCTGCTGGTGCTGCTGTGGATCGGCACGTACTGGCTCTACGAGCCCGGGCGTCCGGCGTCGGGTGCTGAGGTCAGCTTCGACGAACCCGTCGAAGCGACCCTCCCGGTGCCGCCTCCCGACCCGGATCCGATCGATGAAGCGCCGGTGACGTTCGAGGATCCGCCCCAAGGCGGTGCTACGGATTTGGCCAACGGCGGACGGACGGATGGCGCCGTGATCCGGGCGCCCGAGTTCAGGGACTATGTCGTCAAGGACGGCGAGACGTTCAAGAGCATCGCCCGCGATGAGCTGGGCAACGTCGGGCTGTGGAACGCCATCGCCCGGTCGAACCCGCTGCGCGACCCGCGCCGCCTCAAGGCAGGGGACGTGATCCGCCTGCCGCTCGATCCGGCGAACATCCAGGGGGTGCTGGTGTCGGGTGATACGGGCGAGCCGCTGGATGGGGGCGCGGGCGTCCCGGACGAAGAGCCGTGGGTGGAGTACAGCGTCAAGTCGGGCGATTCGCTGAGCCGCATCTCGCAGGCGTACTACGGCTCGAGCCGGCACGCGGACGCGATCTTCGACGCCAACCGCGACCAACTCCGCAGCCCGGACGCCCTGAAGATCGGGCAGGTGCTGCTGCTGCCGCCGATCACGACCGACGATTAGTGGTGCCCGGCGCGTGGGTTTGGGGCGGTCGGGCTCGATATCATCGGGCATGCCAGCATCGCCCAATCCAGCGCCTGTCTACATCGTCACCGGGGGGGCCGGCTTCGTCGGCTCCAACCTCGTAGCCGAGCTCTATCGGCGCGAGCCGGGGGCCCATGTCTACGTCGTCGACGACTTCCGGACCGGGTCGTACGCCAACATCGTCGATGCCTGCGATCGGGCCGAAGTGGGGCCGTTCAGGGGCTCGGTGCTGGCCGACGGGATCGGCGACCTGAACTGGCAGCCCGCGGTCGAGGGGCTCCAGCCCCGGGCGGTGTTCCACCTGGCGGCGATCACCGACACCCTCGAGCACGACGAGAAGAAGATGTTCGCGGGCAACACCGAGCCGTTCGGGGACATCCTCGAGGCCTGCGCCTCGGCCGAAGTGCCGCTGGTGTACGCGTCGAGCGCTGCGACCTACGGCACGCCCGCGCAGTCCGAGAGCAAGACCCCGTTCCCGGAGGACGCCGCCGGTCGCCCGCAGAACGTGTATGGGTTCAGCAAGTGGCTCATGGACGTCGAGACCGAGCGCTGGTTCAAACGCTGCGACGCGGAGGGCGAGGCCCGTCCGCACGTGGTGGGGCTGCGATACTTCAACGTGTTCGGGCCCGGCGAAGCGCAGAAGGGCAAGATGGCGTCGATGGTCTGGAACCTGACCAACCAGATTCTCGACGGCGGACGCCCCCGCCTGTTCCGGAGCGGCGAGCACGAGCGGGATCAGGTGTACGTCGATGACGTGGTCGCGTGCACGATCGCGGGCAGCGTGCCCGGGATCACGCCCGGCGTCTACAACTGCGGCTCCGGGCGGACCACGTCGTTCAATCAGATCGTGGAGGCGATCAACGAGGCGCTGGGTTGCTCGGTCGAGCCCGAGTACTTCGACATGCCCGAGGCGATGCGAGGGACATACCAGCACTACACATGCGCGGACATGTCCGCGGCGGCCGAGGGCCTCAACCACCGCCCGAGCTGGTCGCCGATGGACGCGATGATGCGGTATGCACGCCACATCGCGTGCGAGCGTCGTGAGGCGGGGCTCCCGATCAAGATCGACGCCGCCCAAGGAGCTTCTGCGTGACCATCAAGCGTGTTCTCGTCACCGGCGGCGCCGGTTTTCTCGGGTCCCATCTCTGCGAACGACTGATCGCAATGGGTCACGACGTGATCTGTCTGGACAACTTTTTCACGAGCCAGAAGACCAACGTCCAGCATCTGCTCAAGCACGAGAACTTCGAGCTGCTCCGCCACGATGTGACGCAGCCGTTGTGGCTCGAAGTCGATCAGATCTACAACCTCGCCTGCCCGGCCGCTCCCGGGCATTACCAGTACAACCCGATCAAGACCATGAAGACCTCGGTCATGGGTGCGATCAACATGCTTGGCATGGCCAAACGCTGCAACGCCAGGATCCTCCAGGCGTCGACGAGCGAGGTTTACGGCGACCCCGAGGTCCATCCCCAGCCCGAGTCCTATCGCGGGAGCGTGAACCCGATCGGTCCCCGGGCGTGCTATGACGAGGGCAAGCGGGCGGCCGAGACGCTGTTCATGGACTACCACCGCAAGCACAAGCTCGACACGCGGATCGTGCGAATCTTCAACACGTATGGGCCGCGCATGCACCCGTTCGACGGGCGTGTGGTGTCGAACTTCATCCGCCAGGCGTTGGAGGGCAAGGACATCACGATCTTCGGCGACGGGTCCCAGAGCCGCTCGTTCTGCTACCGGGACGATCTGGTCGAGGGGCTGGTCCGCCTGATGGAGTCCGAGGTCCAGGGCGTGCATCAACCGATCAACATCGGCAATCCGAGCGAGTTCAGCATCCGCGAGCTGGCCGAGCGGGTGATCCGCCAGACCGGCGCGCCGAGCAAGCTGGTGTTTGAGCCCCTGCCCGAGGACGATCCGACCCAGCGCCAGCCCAGCATCGCCCGGGCGGAGCGTCTGCTTGGGTGGGGGCCGACGATCGAACTCGAGGACGGGCTCGAGCGGACGATCGAGTACTTCAGGGGGATCGACCTGGGCGATTTCCGGGCCCCGACACCTAACTTTTGAGGAATTGACCCTGGCCGGAACGCCCGGTTCTTGGGTGAGATAGCAGGATTCATGCGGGCCGAGGCGAGCGTCCGATAGAGTCTGCGAATGCTCGTTCCAACCCTGCCGGCATCCCGGTTTCTGGTTCTCGATGACGCGGATATGCCGTCCGCGGTGTCGCTGGCGCTGGCCGCCGAGCGTGTGGGCGACGATCGAGCCGAGCCCGTGATTGTGCCGACCTGGTGGCAGAGCGGCGCCGACGAGGCGATGCCGCTGGTCCACAAGGCGGTCGAGCGTCACGCGTCTGTCTACGGCGTCCGTCGTGTCCACGCGGAACTGGTCGTGGAACCCTCCGATGAGCCCGGGTCGGCGTCTGTGCTGTCCCAGTTGCTGCTGGCGGCGGTGCCCCTGGCGCTCCGCGAAGGCTGCGACGCGATCCTGTTCCCGATCCGCCCGGCGTTGGCCCAAGAGACCGGTGACATCAGCGTCGAAGGAATCGCCCGCGAGGTCGACCGCTGCGAGCTGGTGGCCCGCCTGGCGAGCCTCGACAACGAGCGTCCCTGCTCGATCGTCACGCCCATGGTCGACCTGAGTGACCGCCAGATCGTCGATCTCGCCCGCGATATGGGCGTGCCCGCCGAGGTGTGCTGGTGGAGCGGCGTGGGCGGCGAGGCGTTCGCCGAGTCGTGTGCCGCACGCTGGGGCGCACCGCGCCGTTTGGCCACGCCATCCGGGCGGGGCGAACCCGTCGCCCGTCGGGCCTAATCGATCGCGCCAGTGCCCGGAGTTTCCGGGCATCGCGGCGTACGATCCCCGACTATGACCACCGCCACGCAAAGAACACTGTCGTCTCCCCATCGCGGGGAGGTCCACCGCTGGTCGCAGACGCTGATCCCGACGACGCGGGAAGCGCCCGCGGACGCGGAGATGCCCAGCCACGTGTTCATGACGCGGGCCGGGTACATCCGGCGTGTCGGCGCTGGCATCTACAACTACCTGCCCCTGGCGTGGCGCTCGCTCAAGAAGATATCCGCGATCGTGCGTGAGGAGATGGACGCGGCGGGTGCGTCCGAGATGCTCATGCCCACGCTCGAGCCGATCGAGCTGTACAAGGGCACCAAGCGTGACGTGGACTACGGCGACCTGCTCTTCAAGCTCGAAGACCGGCACGGGCGTGTCGCGGCGCTGGGGCCGACGCACGAGGAGGTCATCACCGACCTGATGTGCGCCTCATTGACGAGCTACAAGCAGTTCCCGCTGAATCTGTACCAGATCCAGACGAAGTTCCGCGACGAGTTCCGCCCGCGCGCGGGGCTGCTGCGCTGCCGCGAGTTCATCATGAAGGACGCGTACTCGTTCCACCTCGATCTCGAGGGCGAGACAGGACTCAACGCGACGTACGACAAGATGTACCAAGCGTACACAAACATCTTCACACGCTGCGGGCTGGATTTCTCGGCGGTCGAGGCCGAGGCTGGCCCGATCGGCGGCTCGGCGTCGCACGAGTTCATGGTCAACTGCGCCAACGGCGAGGACACGATACTGGTCTGCCCGGAGTCTGGGTACGCGGCCAACGTCGAGAAGGCCGAGATCGGTGAGCGGGCGTGGTCTTGGGACCAGAGCGCCGTTGCCGAGATCGAGAAGCGGCACACGCCGAACATGCCCGGCATCGACAGCGTGGCCCAGCACCTGGGCTTTGATGCGTCGCAGATGCTCAAATCGATCGTGTTCCGGACGAGCGAAGACTCGCCCCGCTGGGTGGTCGCGGTGGTCCGTGGCGATCACGAGGTCAACGAAGCCAAGGTCCGCGACGCGGTCGGTGCGGGCGTCGAGCTGGCGCCCGAGAAGGATGCCAGGGAGGCGGGGTTCGTGATTGGCTATGTCTCGCCCCGCGTGGTAGCGTCGATCGACGCGCTGCTGGTGGTCGATCCCGACGCGACTGCCTCGGGCTCATGGGCGACCGGCGCGGACGAGAAAGACCACCACATCACCGGATTCAACTGGAAGCGGGATCTGGGCGGTTTGATTGATGTGGGGAAGGTCACCGTCGCGGACGCCAGAAACGCCGAGGCGGGCGATCCGTCGCCGCGGACCGCGGGCGCCACGCTCGAAGCCAGGCGGGGCATCGAGGTCGGGCACATCTTCAAACTGGGCACGAAGTACTCCGAGGCGTTCGGGCTGTCGGTGCTCGACAAGGAGCAGAAGAAGCGATCTGTGATCATGGGTTGCTACGGCATCGGGGTGTCGCGGACGCTGGCGGCGTGCGTGGAGATGGCCCACGACGACGGGGGCATCCGCATGCCGGCGGCGATCGCTCCGTACCACGTCCACATCGTGGTGATCAAGCCAAAGGAGGACGGCACGCTGGCGCGTGCCGAAGAGATCGCGGGCCAGCTCGCCGGGCGCGGGCTCGATGTGCTGGTGGACGACCGCGACGAACGCCCGGGCCCGAAGTTCAAGGACGCGGACCTGGTCGGGCTGCCGGTCCGCCTGACGGTGTCGCCCAAGTCGTTGGGCGAGAACAGCGTGGAGTTCAAGCTGCGGTCCAGCGAGGGCAAGGGGGAGTTGACCCCGATCGGAGAAGGGATCGACCGGGCCGAGTGTGAGATCCTGGCCATGATGAACGCCTGACGGAACTTTCGATGTTCCACGCCGGGCCCGGTGCGGATGGAGCGGGCTTGGTATAGGCTTGAGGCGCATGAGAACGCCAACCGTGTCGCTGCCGGTCCTCGCCCAGACGCCAGCCCGCGCATGCCCGGGCGACGCGGACACACCCAAAGACAAGTGCGGCGTCATCGGCGTCTGGGGCGACCCCGACGCGGTCCGCCAGGTCTATCTCGGGCTGTACGCCCAGCAGCACCGCGGCCAGGAATCGGCCGGCATCGCGGTCTCGAACGGCGACGCCATCGAGGCGCACGTCGGCATGGGGCTCGTGCCAGAGGTATTCACCGAGCGTGTCCTAGAGACCCTGGAGCGGGCCAGGACCGTCGCGGAATCGGATCGCGCTTCGACCGCGACGGGCGGGGCGATCGGGCACAACCGTTATTCGACCACGGGCGGTTCGAAGAGCTGCAATGCCCAGCCGCTCGTCGAGGAGACGATCGACGGCACGGTCGCGATCGGGCACAACGGCAATCTGGTCAACGCGGGGGCGTGGCGACGGGCGTTCGCCGAGCAGGGGCGTTTGTTCCATACCACGTCGGACACCGAAGTCATCGTGCACTTGCTAGCGTCGCCAGAGCAGCGGGCCACGCCCGACCCGCTCGCGGCGACCTTGCGCAAACTGCAGGGTGCGTTCTCGCTGGTGTTGCTGCACCCGGACCGCATCGAGGCCGCCAGGGACCCCTGGGGCTGGCGTCCGCTCGTCTTGGGCAAGCTGCCCGGCGGGCGGGACTGCGTGGCGTCGGAGACGGTGGCGCTCGATGTGATGGGCGCCGAGTTCGTGCGTGAGGTCGAGCCGGGCGAGATCGTGACGCTCTCGGACGCGGGCGTTGAGTCTCGACACTTTGCGCCGCCGGCTGAGCGCCTGGCCCGGTGCGTGTTCGAGCACGTGTACTTCGCGTCGCCCGCCAGCAACGTGTTCGGTCAGTCGGTGCAGATCGCGCGCGAGCGTTTCGGCGCAAAGCTGGCTGAAGAATCGCCCGCTGACGCTGACTTTGTGATGCCGATGCCCGACTCGGGGCGGTCAGCCGCCAACGGATACTCGACCCAGTCCGGGCTTCCTTATCGGGAGGGGATCGTTCCCAACCGCTATGTCGGGCGGACGTTTATCAAGCCGACGCAGCAGGAACGCCGTGCGGCGGTGCGATTGAAGCTCAACGTCGTGTCCGAGATCGTCTCGGGCAAGCGCGTGGTGGTCGTCGATGACTCGATCGTCCGGGGCACGACGACGCGCGAGAAGATGAAGCAGATCCGCAACGCCGGTGCGACCGAGGTCCACCTCCGGATCTCGTGCCCACCGATCCGCCACCCGTGCCACTTCGGCGTGGATTTCGCGACGCGCGATCAGCTGGTCGCGCACGAGCGGACGGTCGAGGAGATCCGCCGGTTCATCGGCGTGGACTCGCTGTCATTCCTCTCGCACGAGGGCATGCTCTCGGTGATGAAGCACGAGGATGCGTCGTACTGCACCGCGTGCTTCTCGGGCGACTACCGCATCGACGTCGAGCACCCCGTCGCGGACGAGGTCGTGTTCAAGGCGCAGATGGGCATGTTCGGCACGCCCGCGGTCTAACGACGCACGCGTTCACAAACACAAGCAAAGCGTTCGCCTTACGACGCGTCGGCGTCACGCCCGACCGCGACCAGCCCGAATCGGGCGTCGAGCCCTTCGTACGAGAACGGGTCGGGTGAGTCGGCGCCCTGGATCGCGTCGCGGAGCCCGATGCCGTTCAGGTCCGCCAAGGTCTGGCGGAGGCGGGACCGGAACTGCTCGCTGGTGAACGGACGCGGGGCGACGAGTCTGGCGACCGCCAGGGAGCGGGCGCCGGGCATCGGCACGCCGATCACGATCGGATCCGATTCGAACTGCTCGGGCGTGGCCAGCGGATCGATGCCTTCGAGGGCGGCGACGCCCGCGTCGCGGAACACCTGGCTGTTGAGGCGTTGGTCCACGCTGCGGGCCAGCGGGCCCTGGTCGATGCGGAGCTGGCTGACGCGGATGTTGGGATAGACGCCCGGGCGTTGGACGCCATCGGGCAGCAGCCCGCCCGCGGCGACATCGACCGCGCTCACGACGCCTTCGGCGCCCCGTGCGGCTTGCTTGATCTGGGTCTGCATCGCCAGGAGCTTCTCGTAGCCCTTGACGCTCTTGTAATCGGCGATGACCTTGGAGCGTCCCGCGTCATCGATCGATCGGGACGGGCCCGCGGGCAGGAAGTCCGTGACCAGGATGTAGTAGCGGTTGCCCGCCTGGTCCTGAGCCGCGGGTTCGATCTGCGGCACGCCGACCTGGAGCCCGATCGCTTCGAGCAGCCCGCGTTCGGAGATCTGTTCTGGCATCTGGCTGACCACGGTGACCCGCGAACCGGCTCGGTAGAACGCGCTCCCGACGGTGGGGATCTGCGCGATGTCTGTCCCGCTTAGCCAGCGGGCGTCGAGCTGCTCGATGGTGGGGGTCGGGATCGCGATGTCGCGCGACGCGAACTCGGTGACGATCAACTCTCCCAGGGCGGACATCGACGGGCGGCGCTGGGCCCAGTCTTCGGGCAGGACGAGCAGCCCGCTCTCGTTCTCCAGCTGTCGGGTCACGCCCAGGACTTTGGCGCGGATGATCTGGTCGGCATCGACCAAGAGACGGTCGGCACGCTCGGCGCGGAACTGCGCTTCGATGTTGGCCCGCTCGGAGGCGAAGTCGCCCGGGAACTGGCGGGTGTCCTCGGGCTTCTCGCTGTCGAGCTGCCAGATCTTGCGGAGTTCGACGCGGTCTGTCGCGACGCTGCTGAGGAACTGGGCCCGGTCGAGCTGGAGCCACGCGAGCTTGACGCGTGCGGGCTGGGCGTAGCCGACACCGAACTCGTCGTCGCCGGGCTGCGAGCCCGCGCGGGGCTCGAAGAACGCCTGGAGTTCGGACTCGGTCGGATCGGCGATGGTGTGGGCGAGCATGGAACCCGGGATCAGGGAGGCGTTCATCGCGGCCGCGTTATTCATGGCGCCGACGCCAGCCCGCGCGCCGCCCGGCGAGTAGGCCGGTGCGGTCAGGTACAGCTGGCTGAGGCGGTAGGCGCCCTGGAACTTGGCGAGCATGCGCCAGATGTCGTCCTCGGTCGAGCCACGCATGACGCCGGTCATGCTCTGCACTTCGCGCCGCGCGTTGGCCCGCATCAGGTCCATCACCTGGTCGGCCTGCCCGAGCAGTTCCTCTTGGGTCACGGCGCCCTGGAAGATCGCCATCATGTTCTGCTGCACGAACTGGCGCGCGGTCAGCTGGGCCTGGATCTCGATTAGTGCCCGCCCGTCCTCGGCGCCGCCCACGAGCCCGGCTTCTTCGGCCAGGCGCGAGAGCATCAGCCAGTGGTGGACGCGGTCCACGTCGTCGGTGGTCTCGGGGGTCAACCCGAGCCCGCCCTGCGTGCGCGAGGCGAAGACGACGGGCGCGACCCGCTGGGCGAGTTGGAGTTCGACGGACGCCTGTTCACGCGCAAACGAACCGACCGTGGTGCCGTCCGCGTAGCGGGCGACGGTGCGGTTGCTCTGGGATCGCTGGAACGAGGTGATGACCGGCTCGAGCAGGAACACGACCATCAGCAGCGAGCCGCCGACGGCGAGGATGATGAGCTGGTACTTGCGGATGAACTTGAGCATGGTCGCCCCGTATACAGCGCTTGTTGGGCGCGGGTTGGCCAAGAAGAAAGGCCGCGGACGATTACCCGTCCGCGGCCCGCATTCGTTTCGCCCGCCGAACTTTGCGGCGTGTCAGTCGGGCGGATGGATTTAGCGATAGAACTCGATGATGAGGTTCATGTTCACGTCGAAGGGGACCTGGTCAGGGGTCGGCAGGGCCGAGACCGTGCAGCTCAGGTCCGAGGGGTTGAACGCGATCCAACCCGGCACCTCGTGCCCGCCCAGCGATTCCATGTTCTCGCGTGCGAGCTTCTGGATGCCGTCCTTGAGCGTGATCTTGTCGCCGACCTTGAGGCGGTAGGACGGGATGTCGACCTTGCGACCGTTGACGAGCACGTGACCGTGGCCGACCATCTGACGGGCCGCCCAGATCGTGCGGGCGACGCCCATACGACGGATGACGTTGTCGAGGCGGCGCTCGAGCAGCTGGAGCATGAGGTCGCCCGAGTTGCCCTTGCCGCTCTTGGCGGCGTCAACGATCGAGGCGAACTGCTTCTCGAGGACGTTGTAGTGGTAGCGGAGCTTCTGCTTCTCGATGAGACGGATGCCGTAGTCGCGCAGGCGCTTGCCGCGGTAGCCGTGGATGCCGTTGCCGGTCAGCTGGCGCTTCGAGGTGTGCTTGGGGATGTCGGCGATCGGGACGCCGACGCGACGGGAGAGCTTGACCTTGGGGCCGGTATAGGTGGCCATGAGACGATTCCTTTTCTTCCGTCCGCACAGCCCGTCGGTCCGAATGGATCGGTGACGATCATGCGGTGCTGGGGCTTCCAGCGACCAAGCCGGGGGGCCGAGTCTTCGGTCCGGCGTACAGGTCCGGGCACATCGCCCGGCAGGTCGCTATTCAAGGCTCACCGCCCCTCCCGGTCAATGGCAGATGGTCGGGGATCGTCCGGTATCGCATGTCCCGGGGTCCCGGGCGGCCAAGGATCAGGCATGATGGACCTGACCCGCAGTAGCGATGGGGCGAGCGCCGGCATAGCCGTCCAGACGCCCTTTGGGCCCTTGGTGATCCGTTCGATCATTGGGATCGGGCGGAACTACGCCGAGCACGCCCGTGAGCAGGCGGCCGACGTCCCGGACCGCCCGATGGTGTTCACCAAATCGCTGGGGGCCCTCGCCCTCCACGGGGAGGACATCGTCATTCCCCGGATCGCCCGCGACCCCGACACCGGCGGCAACCAGACCGACTTCGAGGCCGAGCTGGGCGTGATTCTGGCCAAACCGATCCGGGACGCGAGCGAGGCGGAAGCCGGCGACGCGGTGCTGGGGTACTGCGCCGCCAACGACGTCTCGGCCCGCTGGTGGCAGAAGAAGGGCTCGAACGGTCAGTTCTGGCGGGGCAAGTCGTTCGACACGTTCTGTCCGATCGGGCCTGGCGTGGTGCCCGCGGGCGAGGTCGATGACCCGCAGCGAGTCTCGGTCCGCTGCCGGGTGAATGGCGAACCGATGCAGGACGGGACCACGGCTGACATGATCTTCCCGATCCCGACGCTGCTCGCCGGGCTGTCCCAGGGCATCACGCTCGACGCGGGGACGCTGATCCTGACCGGCACACCCTCGGGCGTCGGCATGGCACGCACGCCGCCCGTGTGGCTGTGCGATGGCGACACGGTCGAGGTCGAGGTCGGATCTGTGGGCACGCTGAAGAACACGGTCCGTTTCGGGTGAGTCTGGAACGCAGCCATCACGGGCGCAAGGTGGGGCTCCGCCTGGCGGTGTTGCTCGCGTTGGCGATCGGCGCGTGCGTGCTGCGCTTGATGGTCGGGAACGGCTCGCTGGCATGGGCCGAGTCTCGGGCGATTTTCGACCTCCGCCTCGGGCGGGTGCTTTCCGGAGCGGCGGTGGGGAGTGGGCTGGCGATCGCGGGCGTTCTCCTGCAATCGCTGCTGCGGAACCCGCTGGCGGCGCCGGACCTGCTGGGGCTCAGCGCCGGGGCCGGGTTCGCGGTCACGCTGTTCACACTGCTGACCGGGGCGGCGATCGGGGTCGCGTCGTCGGGCGTGCCCGCGCTGCTGGGCTCGATGGCGGTGCTGGGCTTTGTGTGGGTGCTATCGCAGCGCCGGGGCTTGATCGACCCGGTCACCATGATCCTGGTCGGCGTGATCCTGTCGGTGCTGCTCGGTGCGGGCGCATCGCTCTTGCGGACATTGCTGCCAGATCAGGGGCAATCCGCGGCCCGCTGGATGATGGGCTCGATCTCCGACAGCGTGTCGCGCCCGACGGTCTACGCGGTGTGGGGCTTGGTGATCGTAACCGGCGCGGTGTCGTGGTCGATGGGGCGGCGCTTCGACGCGGCCAGCCTTGGCGAGGACGAGGCGCGGTCGTCGGGCGTGCCCGTCGGCGCGGTGCGGGCGGTGCAGTTGGTGGGGGCGGGTGTGCTGACCGCCGGGACGATCTTGCTGGCCGGCCCGGTCGGCTTCGTAGGCTTGGTCTGCCCGCACGCGGCCCGCATAATCCTGGGGCCCTCCCACAGGGCGCTGTTAATCGGCGCGGCCTGCTGCGGAATCGCGCTGGTCGTCGGGGCCGACGCGGGCGTGAAATCGATGCCCGGGCCGGGCGGACGCGTGCCCGTAGGCGTGATCACATCGCTCATCGGCGGACCGATCTTTTTGGTGATCCTGCTGCGTTCGCGCCGGGCGTGGAGCTGAGCGACCGTCTTAGGCGTTGAAGTATCGCGCTTCGGGGTGGTGGACCACGATCGCGCTGGTCGATTGCTCGGGCACGATCTGGTGGTTCTCGGTCAGGGCGCAGCCGATGCGGGTGGGGTCGATCAGACGCCAGATCGCGTCGTGCCCGGACATGTCCGGGCAGGCCGGGTAGCCGAACGAGTAACGCGAGCCCCGGTACTCCTGCTTGAAGAGCCCGGCGGGCGTGGTCGCGTCCTTGCTGGCAATGCCCAGTTCTTGTCGCATGCGCTTGTGCCAGAGCTCGGCGAGACCTTCGGCCCCCTCGACACCGAGCCCGTGCCAGTACAGGTAGTCCTGGTACGCGCCGGAATCGAAGAGCGTCTTGCATTTCTCGGTGATCCGTTCGCCCATGGTCACGCACGAGATCCCGATCACGTCCTTCGCGCCGGCGTGTTCGCACTCGTCGGCGTCGCGGAAGAAATCGGTGATGCACAGTCGCCGGTTGCCGGGCTGGCGGGGGAAGGTGAGGCGTTCGATCTCGCGGGCGTGATCGTCGGGGTCATAGAGCACCAGGGTGTCTTCGTGCGCCGTGCAGGGGAAGTAGCCGTAGACGAGCTTGGGCGTGAGGATGCCCTCTTGCTCGGCTTCGATTGAGAGGCGTCGGAATACCGGGCGGGCCTTCTCGTCGAGCATCGATTCGTAGGCTGCTTTGGACAGCGTGCCGCGCTTCATCTGCCATTGCACCGCGAAGAGCGCGGTGGGGTTGATCAGCGAGAGCACGTCCCTGAGCGGGACGGACTCGATCACGCGCGAGCCCCAGAAGGGCGGCGTGGGCGCATCGATGTCTCGGGCGACGTCCGAGCGAACGGGGCGTCCATCGTCGGGGATACCGGCGTTGCCCGCGGCGATCGGGACCTCGCCCGCGGCCACGCGTTCGAGCGCTGCCGAACGTTTTGCGATCCGCTCTTCGATCTGAGCGTCGATCTCGTGGGCCTTGCCCGAGCCAAGGCGGTCCATGATGGCCAGGCCCTCGAACGCGTCCTTGCCGTAGTAGAGCGGGCCGTCGTAGACCTCGCGGAGGTGCCCCTCGGCGTAGGTCCGCGTCAGGGCGGCCCCGCCCAGCAGCACGGGCACCGAGATGGCCCGCGCGTTGAGTTCGTTGAGGTTGTCCTCCATCACGTGGACGCTCTTGACCAGCAGGCCCGACAGCCCGACGGCGTCCGCCTTCGTGGTTTCGAGGGCATCGAGGATGTCGGCGATGGGCTGCTTGATGCCGATGTTGTGGACGGTGTAGCCGTTGTTGGACAGGATGATGTCGACGAGGTTCTTGCCGATGTCGTGGACGTCGCCCTTGACGGTGGCGAGTACGATCGAGCCGCGGGTCTGGCCATCGGCCTTCTCCATGTGGGGCTCGAGATACGCGACCGCCTTCTTCATAACCTCAGCCGAACGCAGCACGAAGGGGAGCTGCATCTGCCCGGATGCGAAGCGCACGCCGACGACCTTCATGCCCTCGAGCAGGTGGTCGTTGACGATCGCGAGCGGTGCCCAGTTGCCCAGCGCTTCCTCAAGCGTCTCTGGAAGCTGGTCGTTCTCGCCGTCGATGATGTGGTGCTGCAGGCGTTCGGGCAGGGGCAGGTCAGACAGCGAAGGACCGACGGTCTTGACGGTCTCCACGTCGGTGAACAGGTCGATCAGCGTTTCGAGTGGGTCGAAGGACTCGTCCGTCACGCCATCCGGCAGCCCGGTGCCGCCGATCTGTTCGGATCGCTTGTCGTAGATCAACGCCAGGCACGCGTCGAGCTGTTCCTTGGGAATGCTCGCCAGCGGCAGGATCGAGCCGGCGTGGAGGATCGCGCTACTGAGCCCGGCTTGAGTGAGCTCGTGCATGAGCACGGAGTTGATCGCGACGCGGGCGGCCGGCTTGAGCCCGAACGACGCGTTGGAGAGGCCGCACGTGATCTGGACGGTTGGGAAGCGTTCGGCGATGAGGCGGGTGCCCTCGATCAGCTCCAGGGCGCTGCGTCGATCCGAGTCCATGCCGGTCGACACGGGGAGCACCAGCGGATCGATGAAGATGTCCTCCAGGCGCAGCCCGTGATGCTCGGTGGCCCGTTCGATCGCACGCGTGGCAATCGCGAGTTTGCGGTCGCGGGTGCGGGCCATGGCTTCTTCGGGATCTTCATCGATGGTTCCCATGACCAGGGCGGCGCCGTAGCGCTTGGCGAGTTGGCAGAGCTGGTCGAACTTGTCCTCGCCGTCCTCGAAGTTCGCCGAGTTGAGCACGCACCGACCTGCGGCGGCCTGCAGGCCCGCTTCCATCGTGGCCGACTGGGTCGAGTCGATCATGATCGGGGCATCGACCTCGCGCGACAGGCGTGAGACGACCTCGTGCATGTCACGCAGGTTGTCGCGCCCCGCGACGTCGACGTTGACGTCGAGCAGGTGCGAGCCGGACTTGACCTGGGCCCGTGCCAGGGAGATCACGCCGTCCCAGTCTTCTTCTTCGAGCAGGCGCTTGAAACGTCGTGAGCCGGACGCGTTGCAGCGCTCTCCGACGAGCAAGGCGCTGCTGTCCTGGCGGTGCTCGACCACAGAGAACAAGGACCCGCTACCAGCCGGTGCCTCGATCATGCGCACCGGCGCGGGCGCCCGCCCATCGACGGACGCGCGGAGTTGGCGGATGTGCTCGGGTGTCGTGCCGCAGCAGCCGCCCACTGCGGAAATCACGCCGAGGTCGAGCAATCGCCCCAGTGCGTCGACAAAGCCTTTGGGTTGGAGCGGGTAGACCGTCTGGCCGTCCTGGAGCACGGGCAGACCGGCGTTGGGCATGACGGTGATGGGGCGGTCCCAGAGGGCACCGAGCGCCCTGATCGGCTCGATCATCTCGACCGGACCGGTGGCGCAGTTCAGCCCCAGCCCGTCTATCGGCAGGGGACGCAGCGCCTCGATGGCGGCTTCGATCGAAGTGCCCACCAGCATGGTGCCCGTGAGTTCGATCGTGACCGAAACCAGCACGGGCACTCCATTGGGATCCCCCGTTTGTTTCTCGATCGCGCGACGGGCGGCCTGGACGGCGCACTTAACCTGGAGCAGGTCCTGGCAGGTCTCGAGCAGCACCGCGTCGACGCCGCCCGCGACCAATCCCTCGGCCGCCTCCTGGTAAGCGTTCCCGAGTGTGTCCCAGTCGATCTGTCCGAGCGTCATCAGTTTGGTGCCCGGGCCGAGCGAACCGAGGACGAAGCGGGGGCGGTCGGGCGTCGAGAACGCATCGGCCTGCTCTCGGGCGATGCGGGCCGCCGCTTCGTTCAACTCGAACGTGCGCCCGTCGAGATCGAACTCCTCGAGGACGTGGCGGGCCCCGCCGAAGCTGTTGGTGGTCACCGCATCGGCGCCCGCTTCGAAGTACGACCGGTGGATTCCGGCGACCGCATCAGGACACGAGATGCTCAGGACGTCGGTGCAGTTCTCGCATCCGAGGTAGTCGGCGTCGAGGTCGAGGTCGAGGTTGTGGACCTGCGTGCCCATCGCGCCGTCGAAGACCAGCATGCGATCGCGCATCGCATCGAGGATGGAGGGTCGAGCGGGGTTGGTGGGCGAATCGGGGGTCATCCTTGCCTCCTGAGGTGCCAGCGGACATCCATCATTCGCTTCTTCGGATATACGGATCAAGCCAGAGGAGCGGAAATTCGCAGGTAATGGCACATCGCGGACTCTGCGCACGAAAAAGCCGGGCCCCACGGAGGGAGCCCGGCTGAATGAACCCTGGTTGTCAGCGACCGATTACGGGCAGCCGGCGTTGTAGAGCGAGATGTACTCGGAGATATCGAAGAAGTTCAGCGAGCCGAAGGGGGCGGCGAGGTCGGCCGCCGGGTCACCCGCGTTGTAGAGCCCGATGTAGGCCGCGATATCAAAGAAGTTGAGCGTGTCGAAGGGCTCGGCGATGTCGGCCGGCGAGCAGCCGCCCGGCTGTTCGCAGACGAACTCGGAGAACTCGACCGCGTCGACCGCGGCTTCGATGACCGAGCCGGTGCCGGCGTCCTCCGCGATGAAGCGGATGCGTACCTGGGCGGTCGTGCTGACGAAATCGGCGACCCTGTGAGAGACTTCGAACCAGCCGCCGTTGGACTGGACGCTGGGGCCCACGACCTCGAGGTTGGTCCACGAGGAGCCATTGTTGTCCGAAATCTGGACGGTGAAGATGTCCGCATTCGGGGCGCCGCCCGCGGAGTTGTGGTACCAGCGGGCGTAAGAGACGACCGCTTCGGGGTTGCCCGAGAGATCGACCGCGGGCGAGGTCAGGATGGTCTGGCCGTCGTCCACGTCGGTGTTGGATCCCGCGCCGCCGTTGCCGGTGACGAAGGCGAAGCCCGAGCCGTCGAAGTCCTCGGGTGCGTCGCCGCGCGATCCGTCGCCGCCGGGAATGGCACGTTCCCATTCGCCAGCGCCGGAACCGCTGACCGGTCCGCTGACTGACCAGCCCTGGTTGGTCTGGAAGTTGTCAGCGAAGCTCACCACGACGTCACCGACGATCGCTTCGAACGGATTCGCCGGGCCGCCCGAGGGCAGGCTGATCGAGCCGGCGACCTGGCCGTTGGCCTGGATGTAGAACTGGGGCATATCGCCGCAGTCTGCGGCGGGCAGATTGGCTGTGTAGGTGAGGCCGCCGGTGCTGACCAGATCGGACGCCTGGTACGAACCGGATGTGCCGGCCCGGTAGAACAACTGGGGGGCCCCATTGAGGTTGTCCTCACGCGGGTTGATCGTGACACTGAACGATGCGGCCACGCCAGGGTCGAGCGATGACGGGGGTGTCGCGACAATCTGCGGCCCCAGGAACGGCAGTTCGAGTGTGCCGATCGCCAGGTTGTAGAGCTGGATGCTGTTGGCCGCCGAGCCGCTGACGCGGATGACGTAGTCGCCGGCATTCTCGGCGTCGAAGATGAGGTCCTCGGCTCCGCCGAATCCGGTCGCGTCGACCGAGGCGAGGGAGACAGTGGGTGCCGCGGCGTCGTAGATATCGAGACGCAAGTCGTGAATGGCGTTGTAGTTGGTCGAAGCGCCGGTGTTGCACGCCTGGGTCTGGGTGCCCTGGTCGTAGGTCGCGGCGGAGGGCGCGACGTTGATGATCACCTGGGCCGGATCGGTCAGCGTGATCGCGTAGTAATCCTGGTCGGAGTTGTCATCGATCGACACGTTCGTTACCGATGCGACGTCGTTGATGCCGAGTATGCCGACTTCGGGTGCGTTAAACGGATCGTCGCTCATCGGCTCGAAGTTATCGCCGTAGTGACGCTGACCGTTGAGGATGTCGTCGAGCTGGGGGCCGTCGTAGGCCGTCGAGATGAACGGCTCCATGAGCTTGGTGCCGACGGCGGGGCAGACGTGGAGCATGCCGAGTCCGTGGCCGTGCTCATGTGCGGCGACGTTGCGGAAGCGCAGCGAGTTGCCACCGGTGTTGTTGTAGAAGGTGTCGAAGGCGTCGAAGATCATGTCGCCGTCTTGGGGGAAGTTGTTGTACGCGAGGACGCCGCCGTTGCCGTCGTTCACGAAGTTGAACGCGCCGATGCGGACGTCGCCGCGGACGCCGAGGACGCCGGCCGAGGTGTTCGTGTTCACGCCGTCGTCGTTGGGCTCATAGACATAGGTGGTGCCGATCAGATCGGACCAACGGTCGAAGATCTGGTCGAAGATTGCTTGCCAGTTGGCGGGGCTGCCGTAGATGCCGTTGAGCCAGGCAAAGAGGGCCGACTGGCCGCCGCCGAGTCCGAAGTTCAGGTCCGTCACCGTCGTGCCGTCCGGGATATAGGAGTACGTCAGCGTGGTGGGGGTGCCCTGGGTCAGCCCGGTCCCGTCGGTCGCGGTCCGGGTCCAGCGGTTGTTCTGCTGGAAGCGGAGGGTGAAGGGCAACTCGAGGAGCTGGTTCACAGCAAACGCGTACTCGCGGTCGGTATCGGGCGCGAAGCAGAGCGCGGGGGGCATGACGCCCTTCTCGAGCGTCTCGACGATCGCCCAGAACATGTTCTTCTGACCCTCGGTGATGCGGGCTTCGAGCTCGGGGTTCATCAGTTGCTCGGCCAAGGCGCGGGGCGCGATGTTCGAGGGCTTCGCGGCGCAGTCGGACGCCTCGCATGAGTGCATTTCCTCAGTGCCGAAGCCGCCAGCGGCGACGATGGCGCGGCGCTGGTCGGCCGGCAGCAGGGTGATCATGCGCGATGCGATCTCGTGCTGGGCGAGCAGATCGGGGTGTGCGATGGCGTCGGGGACGCGCTCCGCGGTGTCGGTGCTCACCGAGATTCCCTCGGCGCCCGTTGCTTGACCCGCAATCGCGGCGAGCAGCACGCCCGTACCAATAATCAGTTGACCCTTCATCAGCTTCCTTTCTTCGATGACCGCCACCGCGTCGAAGCGCGGTCGTCTCCACAAGCGCGGCACGCCCAAAATGGACGTTCCGATTCAAAAAACAAGGCTCAGCGGGCCCGTGTAGCAGGTTCTCCACGCACGCCATGAAACCCTCACCTCGGAGAGAATGTCCGAGGAGCCACGGGCGGGGCTGCTCCCACAGAGCAGTCCGTCCGAGACAAGATGCCACGGATACGCACCGAAACCCCCTCCTGATGCGGAAATCCCGCTCTTTTGGTGGTTTGCCCCATGAGCGGCGATATCCCAAAGCCCGGTATCGGGGGCTCCGAGGTTGACAGGGTCAAGAAAAAACCGGACCAGATGGTCCGGTTCGTGAGGCGGTTGAGAATGGCTTGGAACGGCGATCGTTCAAGCGTGCGGCTTACGGGCAGCCGGCGTTGAACAGGGTGATGTAGGCCGAGATATCGAAGAAGTTCAGCGAGCCGAACGGGGCCGCGATGTCGGCGGCGGGATCGCCCGAGTTGAACAGGGTGATGAAGGCCGAGATATCGAAGAAGTTCAGCGCGCCGAACGGGGCCGCGATGTCCGCGGCCGAGCACTGCCCGACCGAACCGATGAACAGGGTCAGAAGGTAGCGCTGGATGTTGTTCGTGCTGTCGCCGCTGATCTGGATGAGGTACTCACCCGGTGTGAACACGTTGGCCAGCAGGGACTCGGTCTGCCCAGCGGGCTCGGCGTTGACGAACTCGATCGGGGAGAACGGTGCATTACCCTCGAGCAGGAAGATCGAGAGATCGTGCATAGCATTGTAATCGGTCAGGCTTCCGCTTGAGCCCTGCGGGCCCTGCGCGTAAGCCCCCGCGGACGGAGCGACCTCGATCTGTACCTGGCCGGGCGAGGTCAGCGTGAACTTGTAGAAGTCGAAATCCAGGTTGTCGTCGATCGAGACGTTCTCGAGGATCGCGAAGCCGTTCACGCCCAGCGCGCCGAGGTGGGGCGGGTTGTCCGGGTCGTTGCTCTCGGGCTCGTAGTGATCGCCGTAGCGGCGCTGCCCGCCGAGGATTTCGTCGAGCTGCGGGCCGTCGAACGCCGTGGTCGCGATGGCTTCCATGAGCTTGGTCCGGCTCAGCGGCCCGACGTGGAGCATGCCCAGCCCGTGTCCGTGCTCGTGTGCGGCGACGTTGCGGAGCCGGCGTGAGTTGCCGGAGGTGTTGTTAAAGAAGTTGTCGGTATCGAAGATCATGTCCCCGTCGTTGGGAAAGTTGTTGTACGCGAGCACGCCGCCGTTGGTGCCGTCGTTGGCCAGGTTGAACGCGCCGATGCGGACATCGCCGCGGACTCCGAGGACGCCAACATTCTGGTTGGTGTTCACACCGTCATCGTTGGGCTCGTAGACGTAGGTCACGCCGATGAGTTCTTCCCAGCGGTCGAAGACCTGGTCGAAGATCGGCTGCCACTGGGCGGGTCCGCCGCCGTAGATGCCGTTGAGGAACGAGAAGAGCACGGAGTTGCCGCTGCCCACACCGATGCCGATGTTGGGGATAAATGTCCCGTCAGCGACGAAGGAGTACGTCAGGGTGATGTTGTCGCCCTGCTGGATGCCCCCGCCGTCGGTCGCGGTGATGTTCCAACGGTCTGTGCCCTGGAAGCGGGAGTTGCCGTTGCCCATCGAACGCTGGAAGAGCTCGCCCACAGCCTCGACAAACTTGGGATCGACGTCGGGCGTGAAGCACAGCATCGGCAGGCGGTAGCCCTCGTCGATGGACTGCTGCATCTCGTCGAGCATGGCCAGTTGTTCCTGGGTCATCTCGGCCCGGAACTCGGGGTCGGTGATGTCGATCGGATCGGCGGGCGGCGCGACGCGTCCGTCCAGGTCGGTGTTAGACGCGTGGAAGTGGGCGCACCCCGCGTGGGTGTGCTCGGAGCCAAACCCGCCCTGATCCTCGATCATCGCGCGCTGGTCGGCGGGGAGCGAGGGCAGGATGAAGCGGGCCAGATCATGCTGGCTGAGGGCTTCGATGCTGGCGATGGCTTCGGGGATCTGCTCCCCGTTGTCCCAGGAAATCACGCCGAGCTGGGCGGCGTTGGAGCCCCCGCAAATCGCGCCCAGCGAGATGGCCGAAAGGGCCAGCCCGGTTTGGATGTTCAAGGTTCCGGTCTTCATGCTTTGCCTTCCTCGCAGATTCATATCGTTCACGCCCGCCGGGTGTACACCGGCAGAAACCCGAATGGCGACACGCCCGGTCCGCTTCCGGGCCGGGGTGATTCGATGGTTGATCAAGCCCTAGACACCGCCCGGAGAACCCCGGTGATGTTTGCCGATTCGGCTCTTACAGACGCCAAATCAGCGGTGCTGACCCTCTCTCTACGCAGGATTGCACGCCGATGATCCCATGCAAGCGTTGAAATGGGAAAAGCCCCACATCTCGGGATATCGAAGAAAAAACCCGCCGAGCCTGGGGCTGGCGGGTCCGAAAACAATCTGCGATGGGTGAGGTCGCTGCCGCGGGTTTGCGACTGCTTACTTTTTGCCCTTCTTGGCCTGGAAGTAGTTGCCGGCGAACTTCTTCTGGAATTTCTCAACCCGACCGGCGGCGTCCACGAAGGCGCTCTTGCCGGTGAAGAACGGGTGCGAGCCCGACCAGACTTCCACCTTGATCTCGGGGACCGTCGCGCCGACGGTCATCACGACCTCGCCGTTGTGGTACACCTTGCACGAGGGGTAGTAGGTGGGATGGATGTCCTTCTTCATGGCTCGCTCCAGAGGGGTCGACCATACCCGGTCCTCGGGCCCGGTCGAGCGGCAACGATAGACCCATCGTCTCGTCGCGGCAAGCAGTTCCGAGATACGAGCTTGCTTACGGCATGCTCCACCAACCTGTCGCAACAAATATTGTATCAGCGGTGCCGCTGAGCCCCTTCGGACCTCGAGGGCCGGTTAGGCTCCCGGCGTGAATGTCCCAGAGATTATCGTCATCGTCGTCGGGCTCTATGCCGCGTTGGGGCTCCTGATCGGGCCCGCCTTGCTCTTCGTGCGGGGGCCCAAGCGGGACCATGCGCTGGGCGGCTCGGGGCGGTCCGTCCGTCTGTTGCTCATCCCGGGCTCGGTCGCGGTGTGGCCCGTACTGCTCTTCGCCTGGCGGTCCGCCGACGGAGACTCCAAATGAACCGTGCCCAACGCAAGGCCCATCCCTGGATGTGGCTGGTGGTCGGAGCGGGGGCGGTCGCGGTCCTGCTGTGGGGCCTGTCGGTCCGATCCCCGCACACGTCGGCGGCCCAGGCTGCACCGAGCGCCGGAGCCACGCCATGACCAACGCCTACCGATGGGTTCAATGGAACAAGCACAAGCGGGTCTATGACGCGGTGATCGTGGGCGGGGTGGTGGCGTACATCGCCGGCTTCGTCGGGATCAGTGTCGCGACGGCCCCCGCGCCGGGCGAAATCATGCCGCCGGTGCTGGTCATGCGGGCGCTGGGAACCGCGGCCGCCCTGCTGCTGCATGTCATTCTCGCGATCGGGCCTGCGTCGCGGATCTGGCCCAGGCTTAGTCCGCTGCTCTACAACCGGCGCCACCTGGGCGTGACGTGCTTTATCGTCGCGTTCTTGCACGCGTTCATCGCCATCGGGTTCTACGGCGGCTTCGGCGTTGACAACCCGCTCATGGCCGTCCTGGCCGGGCCGGGCACGCGCGTGCCGTTCGAGTTGTACGGGTTCGGGGCGCTCTGCGTCTTGTTTGTGATGGCGGCGACCAGCCATGACTTCTGGCTCGCCAACCTCGGGCCCCGCGTGTGGAAGACCATCCACATGCTGGTCTACGCGGCGTACCTGCTGCTGGTGGCGCACCTCGCGTTCGGCGCGTTGGTGAGCGAGAAGAGCCCGGTCTACGTCGTGTTGCTCGTAGCGGGGATCGTCGGGCTGGTCGCGCTCCACGTGGTTGCGGGGTTCCGCGAATCGGCTCGCGATGCGGGCGGCGAACCCGCGGGAGGCTGGATCGACCTTGGAACCTGCGAAGACATCCCCGAGGCTCGCGCCCGTGTGGTGTGCGTGAAGGGTTCGGAGCGGATCGCGGTCTATCGAGATGGTGAGCAACTGCATGCCGTCAGCAGCGTGTGCGCCCACCAGGGCGGCCCGCTGGGCGAAGGCAAGATCGTGGATGGCTGCATCACCTGCCCCTGGCACGGCTACCAATACGACGCCAAGAACGGGCAGTCGCCCCCGCCCTACACCGAGAAGATCGAGACCTACGAGCTCCGCGTCGAGGGCGGGCGGGTCATGCTGAACCCCGAGCCGAACGCGCCGGGCACGCCGACCGACGGCACCAGAATCAACACCAACGCGGAGGGCGCCGATGTCTGATAGCAGCCCACCCGACCGCGACGAGTTCTACGTCGGGTACCTCCCGACGCCGCCCAAGCACCTCCAGGTGCTCCGCGTCCTCGTGATGATGATGGCGGTCTGGATCCTTGCCATGGCGGGCGTCATCTCGTTCTCCATGCGCGACCCGGGCGAGGCGGTCTGGGACACGTCGAAGGAACAGACGTGGACCGGCACGCTCGTGATGGAGCCGTACCCGATGCTGCTGCCCGATGACGGGTCGGCGGGCTACCTGGTCGTCGAGATGGGCAAGCGGGGGGCGCAGGAACGTGTTGCGCCGTTCGCACGGACTTCCGTTTCTTTGCGCGGCTTCCTCTTGGAGCGCGACGGGCGCCGGATCATCGAGTTGACACCGGAGGACCCGGATGACCAGGCAATCACAGCCGCGCAAAGCCAGGGATCGATTGACTTCCCGCCGATCGCGTCGGGCGAGCACGCCAGTCTCGTCGGCGAGATCGTGGACGGCAAGTGCTACCTCGGCGCGATGAAGCCGGGTGATGGAATGACCCACAAGGCGTGCGCCACGCTGTGTCTCCGCGGCGGGCTGCCGCCCATGGTGGTCACGCAAACCGAGGCCGGACACGAGTTCCGACTGCTCATTCTCAACGGGCGGGTGGCCCTGCCCGAGGAGTTGCTGGCGTTCGTCGCCGAGCCGGTCCGGGTCGAGGGCGAGTTGATCGAGTTCGCGGGCATCCCGGCTGTCAATGTCGATCCGGGCGGGATCTCGTTGGTCCCGTGAGGGGCTGAGGCAAGAGCGACCGCGGCGCGATATGCTCGGGCATGAGCATTTTTCTGAAGCAGTTTCTCGCCGTCGTTGTCCTGCTGGCGGCGATCGTTGCTACTCCCGCGTTCGCCCAGGATGCGGACGAGGGCGGGGACGACGACGCCAGCCGGGCGGAGTTTGTCGCCCACCCCGACGAGCCATCGGTGACCTACCACAGCGTGGAGATCAACGGCGAGACCGTCCACTACCAGGCGACCGCGGGCACGATCGTGCTGCCCAAGGGCAAGGACAACGAGCCCGGCGCCCGGATCTTCCACATCGCGTACCGCAAGATGGTGGGCCCGATCGAACCCGGTGGTGAGCCGGCGTTCCCCGACGCCGCGACGCGCCCGCTGACGTTCTCGTTCAACGGCGGGCCCGGATCCAGCTCGGTCTGGCTGCATCTGGGCGTGTTCGGCCCGATGCGTGTCGATCACGCCGATGACTTCGGCAATCCCGGTCCCCCGCCGCACCGCGTGGTGCCGAACGAGTTCTCGCTGCTGGATCAGTCCGACTTCGTGTTTATCGACCCGGTCTCGACCGGGTACTCGCGGGCCGAGGGCGAGACGAGCCCGAAGGATTACCACGGGCTGAACGAGGACATCGGCTCGGTGGGCGAGTTCATCCGGATGTACCTGGGACGCGAGAGCCGCTGGGCGTCGCCACGGTTCGTCGCGGGCGAGAGCTACGGGACGACCCGGGCCGCGGGGCTGGTGCGCGAGCTACAGAACACGCACGGCATCGCCACAAACGGTGTGATCCTGATCTCGGCGGTGCTCAACTTCCAGACGATCCGCTTCGATGTGGGCAACGACCTGCCGCACATATTGTTCTTGCCAACCTTCGCGGCCGTCGCGCATTTCCACGAAGCGCTCCGCCCCGATCTCCAGCAGCGCGAACTGAAGTCACTGCTCGACGAGGTCGAGCGGTTCGCGACCAACGACTACACCCTGGCCCTCATGCAGGGATCGGCCCTGAGCGACAACGACCGCCAACGCATCGCCGAGCGGGTCGCGTCGTACACCGGGCTGAGCACCGAATACGTGCTGCGCGTGAACCTCCGCCCGGACATGCCCCGGTATCCCAAGGAGCTGTTGCGTGAGCGCGGCCAGACGGTGGGGCGGCTCGACGCACGCTTTACCGCGCAGGACCGCGATGACGGGGGAGACTCGTACGAGTTCGACCCGAGTTATACCGCGATTCGCAGCATCTACACCGAGTCGATGAACGGCTACCTCCGCGAGCAACTCGGGTACGAGAGCGACCTGCGCTACGAGATCCTGACCAACGTGTGGCCCTGGTCGTTCAAGGGCGTGGGCGATAACCGGTACACGAACGTCGCGGAGCGCCTGCGGGCGACGATGCAGCAGCTCCCGTTCATGCGGGTGTTCGTCGCGAGCGGGTACCACGACCTGGCCACGCCCTACTACGCGACCGAGTACACCATGAACCACCTGATGGTCCGCCCGGAACTGCGCGACAACATCGAGATCCACGAGTACGAGGCGGGCCACATGATGTACGTGAGCAAGCCGGGGCTGGCCAAGCTCAAGCGCGATCTCGACGGGTTTTACGAGGCGACTTTGGAAGACTGAATGGCTCTATCAGCCCAGTCGTCTGCGCCGCCCGGCGAAGGCAAATCCGGCGCTCAGGCACACGATCCCGGCGGGTGCCGGCACCACGGCTCCGACGAGATCGAACTGCAGCCCGGGTCGTCGCAGGTAGAACTCGGTGAACGCTGAGAAGTATGTGACGTCTCGTACGGCGTCGTACTCAAAGAACTGGGTGATCGTGTACGACTGGTGGAGGCGCCTGAAGTCGACGCTGCCTTCTCCCGTGCCGTCTGGATCCCAATGGCCGGAGAGTTCGAGATACAGGGTGTGGGAATCGTTCGGTCCGACGAGCCCGTTGCCGCCTCCGTCGAAGCTGAGAACCTCGCGGTTGTCGCCGTTGATCGAGGATTCCAACGTCGGGGTGCGATTGGTGTTGTCGCCGATCTCGAACGTTCTCATCTGGTATCCAAAGCCGACGCTGCCCTGGATCAGCCCTTCTTCATGGAGTGTTCCGATCTCCCATTCCAAACCGAGTCGGAGGTTCTGCGGGTTGGAGTGATCGAACGCCACGCTGCGCAGATCCACGTCTCCGGTCGAGTTGGCGTACACGCCGGTCGACCCGGTTTGGATGCCGAGGTCCAACGATTGGGACGGGCCGGGGATGTAGTACTTGGCGAACGGGTTTGCGAGCCGGTGCTCGAACGCCAGCCGCACGTCGTATTCAGCCGTGGATTGGGCGAGTTGCCCAAGGTGGGCATCGATGGTGTACGACGTTGTCCGGAACGTCCGGACGATCTCGGGCTCGGGCTCCCCGAGGGCCAGGGCGGGTGCGGCGATCGCTGACGCGATGATGGCGGCGGTGAAACGCATGGTGAGTTCTCCTGTTGTGGGTTGAGACCGTCGAGCGGCGGGGTCGGGTTCGTGGGTGCCGCCGACCGGTCGAATATGCGCAGAAAACGGGGTGATGCCATCGAAGTGGGGTCAATCCCGGACGTGCGTAGGTTTGATCGGATAAAGTTTGGCAAGAACAAAGGGCAGACATTGACAGCCCGTTCGGGGTCTGATATGGTGCCTTTGCCGGGCCCGCGTGCGACGCCGCCCCCGGCCGATGACTTGTCGGGAAGGACCCCGCCGGGCATCGCACTGTGTCGATCCCCGTGCGCCCGCAAGGCTGCGGACCGAGGGCACCTCTCGCAGGTCAAGCCCCCGTCCAACACCGCCCGAGGCCCCGCACGGCAAACAGAAAGGCGATCCCCATCCGGGATCGATGTGCGCACCCATGGCCAGAAAATCAGCCGCCGAAATCGAATCGAAACTCGCCGCACCCGACAAGAACAAGGCCCAGGCGCTCGACCGAGCCCTCGCCCAGATCGACAAAGCCTTCGGCAAAGGCTCGATCATGCGCCTCGATGAAGAGGCCTACCTGAACATCCCCGGGATCTCGACCGGCGCCCTCAGCCTCGACCTGGCGCTGGGCGGCAAGGGCATCCCCCGAGGTCGCATCGTGGAGATCTTCGGCCCGGAATCATCGGGCAAGACCACGCTCGCCCTGACGGTCATCGCGAGCGCCCAGAACAACGGCGGCGTGGCCGCGTTCATCGACGCCGAGCACGCGCTCGACCCGTCCTGGGCCCGCAAGATCGGCGTCAACATCGACGACATGCTGGTCTCCCAGCCCGACACGGGCGAGCAGGCCCTCGAGATCTGTGAGCTGCTGGTCCGCTCCAACGCGGTCGACGTGATCGTGATCGACTCGGTCGCGGCACTCATCCCGCGTGCCGAGATCGAGGGCGACATGGGCGACGCGGTGGTGGGGCTCCAGGCCCGCCTGATGTCACAGGCGATGCGCAAGCTGACCGGTGTCATCGCCCGCTCGAGCTGCACCGTGATCTTCATCAACCAGATCCGCGAGAAGATCGGCGTGATGTTCGGCAGCCCCGAGACCACGCCCGGCGGGCGGGCCCTCAAGTTCTACTCGTCCGTCCGCATCGACATCCGGCGCACCGGCTCGATCAAGGACGGCGACATCGCCACGGGCAACCGCGTCCGCGCCCGCGTGGTCAAGAACAAGGTCGCCCCGCCCTTCCGCCAGGCCGAGTTCGACATCATGTTCCACGAGGGCATCAGCTCGACGGGGGACCTGATCGATATGGCGGTCGAGGACAAGATCTGCCAGAAGTCCGGGTCGTGGTACTCCTACGGCGAGATCCGCCTCGGGCAGGGACGCGAGCGGGCCAAGGAGTTCCTGGCAGAGAACCAGGAGCTGTTCGGCGAGATCCGCCAGGCGATCCTGGCCGAGCGGATGCCCAAGAAGGCGGACCTCGCTGAAGCGATCGAGGAAGCCGAGGACGTCGAGGACGAGATGCTCGAAGAAGCAGGCGTCTGATCGCCCGGATCGTTGCGGGATGTGTGCTCTCACGCGGGCTTGAACGGGGGTGTTCTTCTGCGTGGAGCGGTTGCCTCTGAGACATTGGGAGGCAATCATCGTCCCTGCCGCGGATGTGGCGGAATTGGCAGACGCGCTAGGTTCAGGTCCTAGTGGGAGTAAAATCCCGTGGAGGTTCGATCCCTCTCATCCGCATTCTGATCCGCGAGGATCAAGGCCCGGGCACCACACCCGGGCCTTTCTGCTTTTTGTACGTTTATCGCCTTCGAGACGCGTGCGCGAGGCGGATCTGCGCATGAAAAAACCGCCCGGGCGAGGACCCGGGCGGCCGTTGGATCAACCGAGGATGGGGCTCACTCCGTGTCGGTGGGGACCGTCACGAACTGGGGCACCACGTACCGGGGGGTGGTGGCGTTGAACAGTTCGTCGGTGCCGATCGGCTCGGGCAGGGCGCTGGGCATGGCCAGACGGCTGTCCCAGTTGCGCTGCGCGGCCTTGCGGAAGGAATCCGAGGTGACGCTGAGACGCTCAAGAGCGGCCATCGACAGCTCGGCGTAACCCGCGGCTTCGGCGGCGGCGATCTCAGTCCGCACGCGCTGCTGCTCGCCCTGGCGGAACAAGTCCGCGTAGGAACGGTTCCGCTCAGAGATCGACTGGGCCACGCGGCTGTCGAACTGGGCGAGCACGGCCGACTCGCCGGCGTCGGCGACGTTCATCTCGCGGCTGACCGAAGCCAGCGCGACCTGCTGCTCGGCATCGATGGCACCGCGGATGGCGATGTCTTCGGCCTTGCGGTAGCCCAGCTGCTCGTCGGCCGACGCGATGCTGCGAGCCACGTCCGCGTCGCGGATCAGCTCGTTCGCCTTGGCGAGGTGACGCATGTAACCGATGTTGGCCTCGGCCTGCTTGCGGGTGGCGAGATGACGCGCGGTCAACTCACCGGCGTTGGCGACCGAGATCCGCTCGAAGGCGTCGGCGAAGGCCGAGGCCTCGTCGAAGTTCGCCTGGGCGACCGCGATGAAGCTGGAAGCGCCCTGGTCGAGGCGGTTGAGTTCGGCGGCCAGGATCTGACGCCCGGCCTGGATGTCCTCGGCCATCTGGGCCACGATGGCACGCTGCGAGCTCTCAAGGCTGCTCGCCTCGGCGAGGAGCTGGCGGCTCTTGGCCTGCCCGCGACGCCCGCTTGCGTCACGCTGCACGTTCTGCGACGCGATCTTGCTGGCGCCGGTGAGGCGGGTCGATTCGGCCTGGGCCAGGAGCTGGTGCACCTGGGCGCCCTTCTTGCGATCCAGCGTCTCCGAGTTGCCGCGGAGCGTGGCGACCCGGGCGAAGACCTCGTTGCGGCTGGCATCGGCTTCGACCAACGCGCGGCTGCGCTCGGTCTCGGAGTGGGCGATGGTCGCGTTGGCGCGGGTCAGCATGCCCGAGACTTCGGCGTTGGCCTTCTGGCTGAACGCTTCGATCGAGGCGGACGCCGAGCGGTGCTCGGCCTGCTTGCGGTTCCACCAGTCGTTGAAGCGGCCCATCTCGGAGTCACGCATCGCGTGGGCCTCGAGGCGTGAGGCTTCGGACTTCTGGCGGAGCTCGGTAGCCTTGGCGAGCGAGGTCTTGAACGCCGCGACGTGCTGGGGCAGGACCTTTGCGGGACGCTTGCTGCCGTCGGTGAAGGTCGGTGTGGCCTGGTCGGAGCTGGTGGGGTTCTTCACGGCCTTGGTGTTGTCGAAGATCGTGAAGTTGCCCTTGCGGGTCTGCTGGGCAAACTCTTTGGCGAACTTCGCCTGGAGGCGGCGAGCCTCGGCCTGGGCTTCGGCGGCGATCTTCTCACGCTCGGCGGTGGCGATCGCCTGGGTGTGGCGGGCCTCCTCACGGAGCGATTCGGCGCGGGCGTCGGTCTCGGCCTTGATGAAGGCGCTGCGACCGATGACCTCGACCTCGTCGGCCTCGGAAAGCTGGCGGTTGACCTCGGCCATCAGCTTGGAGTACTGGCCCTGGATCGCGCGCTGGGCCTCTTCGAACGAGGTCTGGGCGCTCGAGAAGCGGGCGTCGGAATCGGCGGCCAGCTTGGCGATCTTCGCGGCGTTCTGCTGCGAGAGTTCGTCGGCTGCCAGACGCAGGTTCTCCGCGTCGGCCAGGGTCGTCTCGTAGTTGACCTGGGCGGACTCGACGGACAGCTTGTACACGTGGTCGGCGTCGGCCGTGGCGAGCAGGTCGGCCTGGGCGTTGAGCTCGTCGATCCGGCTGGCCAGCTCGTCGTCGAGCGAGTGGGCCTGCTGGGTCAGCTCCGAGACGCGGGCGTCGGTCTGGGCCTGGGTGGTGTGGATCTGCTGGCTGAGCTGCTCGACCTCGGCTTCGGTCTGCTGGGCGACGCTCTGAGCTTCGGCGCGGAGGGCGCGGACCTTCTGGGTCGCGCGGGTCTCGGTCAGCTCGAGGGCACGCATCATCTGATCGACCTCGGCCTGGCCGCGGGCCTGGACGGCGTCGCGGGTCACGAGCATGCGCTCGTGCTCGGCGAGCGATTCCTTCCAGCCGTTTTCGGCCTGCGAGCGCTGACGCTCGACTTCGGCCTGCCATTCGTTGACCGAAGCGCTCAGGAAGGATTCCTGGCGGACGAACTCGGCGTCGGCCTTCACACCACTCGCGGCGATGTTGCGGTCCATCTGGGCGAGGCGGGCGTCATGAGTGGCGCGGAGGAGTTCGGCGTCGGCGTAACCGGTGTCACGCGTGACGAACGCGTTCTCGATGCTCGCGTCCTGGGCGGCCATCGCCTGATCGAAATCGGCGAACGCGTGGACTTCGCTGGACTGCGCGGCGGCGCGCTGGGCCTCGAGCTCGGCGGCGCCGATGCGCGCTTCGCTGACCCACTGCTGCTCGAGGTTCATCTCGCCGCCGGCTTCGATGAAGGTGTCGGCGTTGAAGCCGCCCTCGACGTAGCCGGGGTCGATGGTCGCGGTGGCCATCGAGGCCCGACCTTCTTCGGTGAAGTTCTTGGCCTGCGGCGTGGTACCGTGGCCGGCGCAGCCGCCGATACCGGCGGCGAGCATGATGACCAGCGGGGAGAGACGTCGTGCCATCCCGCGCTCGATTCCAGTGACGTTGTTCATTGCAAGTTCCTCGTGTGTTGATCCGATCCAACGGCCCGCGATCGCGGACCCTCACTCCTCGGATCGGGCCGTGGATCACCCCACCAAAGGCCTTCCCTGCTCTGCAGGGCTACTTCACTCACCACACCCGTTACAGCCCCACCCGGGGTCCGCTAAGATCCGAGCTGGGTTGGGGTGTTCGGCTCTGAAGGGATGCGCGTGCTGATCTACGCTGGAATCGACGAGGCGGGATACGGGCCGATGCTCGGGCCGCTGTGCGTCGGGATGGCCGTGTTCGGCGTCCGAGAATGGCAGCCCGGAGAACCCGCCCCCGATCTCTGGGACCTCTTGGCGCCGACGGTGGCCCGCTCGTTGTCCGAGGCGAAGCGCACGCGCGCGGTGACGATCGCCGACTCGAAGCGGATCAAACTCGCCAACCAATCGAAAACGCGACACCCGCTGGTCCACCTCGAGCGCGGCGTGCTCGCCATGCTCGCGTCGCGGGGCGAGGGGCACGCCTGCTGCACCACCGATGCCGACCTGTTTTCGGAACTGGGAGCGCAGCAGCCCGCCACGGACTGGTTTCCGGGTGCCCCCATCGATTTGCCGCTCGGCAATGATCCGGGGATGCTCGCCATCGACGCCGCCCAGATCGGTGCGGCGATGGCGCGTGCGGGCATCGAGCTGCTCGGGCAGCACGTCATGATGATCGATGAACGGGCGTACAACCGCATGCTGATTGAGCATCGTTCCAAGGCTGGTGTGATCGAGCACGCCCTCGGGCAGCAACTCATGCGGGTCAAGCAGTATGTAGGAGAGGGCGACGCACTTCGCGTGGTCGCGGACCGCCAGGGGGCCCGCACGATGTACGGCGGGGTGCTGAACCGCTGCTTCGATCGCGTCGAGGTGCTCGAAGAGTCGTCCAGAGCAAGCCGGTACGCGGTCGATGGGAAGCACGGCGTGATCCTGCATTCGGAGGCCGAGGATGCGCACCTGCCTGTGGCGCTGGCATCGATGGGGGCCAAACTGGCCCGCGAACTGGCGATGGCCCGCTTCAACCGGCATTGGGGGGCCAAGATGCCCGAGCTCAAGCCGACCGCGGGCTATGTCCAGGACGCCCGGCGTTGGCTCGTCGACGCAGCCCCGATCCTCAGCGCCGCGGACCGCGACGCGTTGGTCCGTCGCGCATGAGCGATACGCCCCGCCAGCCCATACCGATGCCAGACAGCACCCATGTCAAGCGGATGCTGGACCGCGCCGCGCGGGCGGCGATGCGGGCGGTTGGCGACGCCGAGCCGAACCCGCTCGTGGGCTGCGTTCTCGAACGCGGCGGCGCCGTCATCGGTATCGGGCACCACAAGGTCTTCGGAGGCTTGCACGCCGAGCGCGAGGCGTTGGGCGACTGCCGGCGGCGGGGGATCGACCCGCGCGGCGCGACGATGTACTGCACGCTCGAGCCCTGCTGCCACCACGGCAAGCAGCCGCCCTGCACCGAGGCGGTCATCGAGGCGGGGCTCGCGCGGGTAATCTTCGCCCGCCCGGACCCGGCCGACGTCTCACGCGGCGGCGGTGCGATCCTCCGGAACGCGGGAATCGACGCCCGTTGCGTTGACTGCAGCCCGCTGGCGACGTACCTCTCGGACCCGTTCGTGCACCATGTCCGTTCGGGGCTTCCCTGGGTCATCGCCAAGTGGGCCCAGACGATCGACGGGCGGATCGCGACGCGGACCGGAGCCAGCCAGTGGATCTCCGGGGCCCTGATGCGCCGGCGTGTGCACCGCCTGCGGGCACGGGTGGATGCGGTGGTGGTGGGGCGGGGCACGGTGCTGGCCGACGATCCCCGGCTCACGCCCCGCGACATTCGGCGTGTGCGCCGGCAGCCCGCCCGTGTCATCCTGGACAGCGAGGGAAAGACGCCCCACGAAGCGACGCTGATCGCGACGTCTGATGTCACGCCGACGGTCGTCATCACCGCGAATCCTGATGCATCGTTTCCACCCGGCGTGCGCCGCATCACGGTCGGGCGTGCCGGAGCGGGCGTGGACCTGCTCGCTGCGATGCGTGCGCTGCACGAGGAGATGGGTGTCGCGACCGTGCTCGTCGAGGCCGGGCCGCGTGTGCTGGGTTCGATGATCGAGGCGGGCCTGATCGACGAGGCGTTCGTTCACATCGCACCGATGGTGCTGGGCGATGCCGAAGCGCTCCCGGCTGCCACCGGTCGCGTTGCGCCGAGCCTGACCGATGCCGGGCGGTTCGGCTTGGTCCGCGCCAAGGCGTTGGGCGGGGACATCGAGTTGCACTACCGCCGGAGCCTTGAGCCCTGATCAGTTGGGGAACGTTCTTGGGGGAGAGCCTGCTTCGTTCAAGCCCCTGAGCGCGACCAGAAAGCTAGCGAATCCTGCACGACGGCGCGGGCCCGTTTGCCCTCGGCCGTGACGATCAGTTCCGTGCCGGGCTTGGTTTCCTGATCGCGGATCATCGCGAAGGCGACGCTCGCGCCCGACGCCATGGGCGCGAGGGTGGAACTCGTGACCGATCCGACCGGGTCCGCGGCACTGTCGCCCGCGGGGAAGACACGATCGCCCTGGCTGGGCAGGGCGGCGGGCTCGCCGTCCTCTGTGATGATGCGGAGCCCGACCAAACCGCGTTTGCGCACCTTGCGTGCGTCCATGCGTGCGACCACTTCCTGCCCCAGGTAGCAGCCCTTCTTGAAATCCACCCTGCTGGCGATCACGCCGGTCTCCATGGGCAGGTTGTCGCCCGCGAAGTCGGTGTTATACAGCGCTTGCCCTGCCTCGATGCGGGCCGTGTTGACCGCGAACCAACCGACCGGCTTGACGCTCGGGGCGTCGGCCCGGAGTTTGAGGAGCTCGTCGTAGATCGCGGCTGCGTGCTCGGTGGGCATGCAAAGTTCGATGCCGGGGTCTCCGGTCAGGTCCTCGCGCTCGGCGATGACCTCGACGCCCGCGATCGTGACCTTGGTGTTCTGCCCCGGGTCGAGTTCGGCAGTGTTGGGCGAGCCGCACGCGCTGGCGAGCACCGACAATGCCCCGACTCCGTGGAGGGCCATCCGGTGGTGTGTCGCCGAGACGTCGCTGATCTCTGCGTCCTCGCTGAAGAGATACGCGGCCAAAGACTCGGCCGTGGACGCGGCGATATGGCGATCGAGTGCCATCAATACCCGGTCGGCACGCCCGCAGAGGCGCATGTCCGCGTCCACACGACCCTTGCGGTTGAGCCAGAACGACCGCCGACTGACACCCTCGTTCAGGTCCGACACCTGCTGGGTGACCATATTGTTAAGGAACGCCAGGCGATCCGAGCCCCGCACCTCGACGGTGCCCGTGTGCGGCATGTCGAAGAGCACGCAGCCCTTGCGGATCGCGGCGTACTCGATCCCCACCTCCTCGAACGCCCCGACCACATCCACGGCGTTCTCGCCCGTGCCGTAGGGGATAAGGAGCGCGTCGGAAGCGGCGAATCGTGCTTGCATGGGTGGCGGGGTCATCGTGGAAGGGTAGATCCCGTGCGGTCGGCGGGTGTGCCACGGGATCCATGCGGGGCTCCTACCCTTCCGTCCCGCCCGACCCGAGCCGGGCGACCGCGAAGACCACACCGGAGACATGCGTGAATATCGACCTGCTCAAGCGGCTCTGCGAGACCCCCGGCGTCCCCGGACGCGAGGAACGGGTCCGCGCTCTGATCCAGAAGGAAGTCAAGGGTCTGTTCGACTCGGTCGAGACCGACGCGCTCGGCAACCTGATCTGCCGACGCTCGCCTAGGGGCGCCAACGGCAAGAAGGCCGCGGCTACGAAGACCGATCCGACGGTCGTTATGCAGCTCTGCCACATGGACGAGATCGGGTTCTATGTCTCGAGCATCGACGAGAAGGGCTTCCTCTGGATCAACCCCGCCGGCGGGTTCGACCCGCGCAACCTGTTCTCCCGGCGCGTGCTCGTGTGCGCCGAGAAGGGCGATCACAAGGGCGTGATGAACCCCGGCGGACGCCCGGTCCACATCTCCAGCGCCGAGGACCGCAAGAAGGTCCCCGAGGTCAAGGAGTTCTTCGTGGACGTGGGGATGACGCCCGCCCAGGTCAACAGCAAGTTCCGCGTGGGCGACTTCATCGTCATGGACGAGCCGCTCATCGAGATCGGCGGCAAGATCGTTTCCAAGGCGCTCGATAACCGCGTCGCCTGCTGGCTCGGCATCGAGTCTGTGCGGGCCCTGCACAAGGCGGGCACCGCCCACAAGAACGAGATCGTCGTGGCGTTCACGGTGCAGGAAGAAGTGGGGCTCCGCGGTGCCAAGACGGCGTCGTACGCGGTGAAGCCCGACATCGGGTTCGGCATCGACGTGACGCTCGCGTGCGACACGCCCGGCGTGCCTGTCGCCGAGTCGGTGACGACCCAGGGATCGGGATTCGGTCTGCACATCAAGGACGGCAGTTTCATCTCCGACTACGACCTGACCACCCAGATCGAGGCGTTGGCGAAGAAGAAGAAGATCCCCTACCAGCGGACCATCCTGGGCGCGGGAGGCCAGGACGGGGCCGCCGCCCAGCAGGCCGCGGCCGGCGCGAAGGCGCTCGGCGTGACCGTGGGCACCCGCTACATCCACACCGTGACCGAGATGATCGACAAGAAGGACCTCAAGGCTGCCTGCGACGTGCTGACCGCCGCGATGTCCGAGGCGTACTGAGCCGACACGCTCGGTTGATACGCGACACGCTCGATTAAAAAGCAACGCCGGCCCATGAGGGTCGGCGTTGTTCATGGTGCGGAGAGTGGGGCCGGCTTAGAGCAGGTGCGAACGGAGCATCCAGAGTAGTGCAGCCGGGGCGATTGCCTGGGTGCCAGAAGCCCGCGCAGAAAAAACGCCCGGGCTGGCCGGGCGTTCGTGGGTCAACTGTGTTTCGTTTCGATTACGCGGCCAGGTTGGTGGCGTGCTCGATCGCCTCGACGACCTCGCGGACCTGGAACGGCTTGCGGAGGAATCCCTCGTAGCCCGCAGCCCTGAGCCCCTGCGATTGCCCATCGGTCAGTTTGCCCGACATCGCGATCAGCTTGGTCATCTGCATCGAATCGGACGAGCGGATCATGTCCGAGATGGTCCGGGGGTCGCTCTCGCCGATGTGGACATCGATGAGGACGACGTGCGGGCGGAACCGCTCGCATTCGAGCCCGGCGGCAAAGGCGGTCGCAGCCGTCTTCACGTCGTAGTTGGTCTGGTCGCTGAGGACGCGGTGGAGCACCGATCCGACCTCCTGGTCCGAATCGATGACCAGGACCCGGGTGGTCCCTGTGGAGATCCCGTCCATGGGGATCTGGTGGGCCCGCATGAAGCGGTAGAGCTCGGGCACCGGGATGCGCCGGTCCTTGGATCCGGGGATCCGGTAGCCCTTGAGCTGCCCGGAGTCGAACCATTTGGAGACGGTTCGGGGTGCTACGTTGCAAATCTTGGCGACCTCGCCGGTCGTCAGTACGTCTTTTTCAGCCGGCATGTCTCACCTCTGCACGGATATGGTGGACTCAGGCACCCCGTTGGCGCGTCGATTCAAGCCCTCACATCGGCACAATCGGACGCCCACTTCACGCCCGGACGCCCAAGAATGGGTCAGTTTTGATTCCCGGACTAGGTATCCCTGGGTTCCGGGGTGCAGGCCCGCGTTGACACGCTCGATGGGCGTCCGATACAGTTGCGGCCCGCGCCGGGCTCTCGCCCGGTCGGATCCGCGTCCGGACCCCTCGGGGCCCGGTCTCGGGTGGGTGGCAACTGCCGCCCGGGAGCAACCGTACTATATGGTCCGCGGTCGATTCCGCCCGCCCGCAGCCTTTTCTGCCCGACAGGAGATCCCCTTGCGTCTTCCGAACTCATACCGCTCCCTCGCTTGCCTCACGGGAGCGGGTCTCCTGCTCTCGATGGCCCCCCTGTCCGCCCCCGCACAGGCCCTGGGCGTCGCCCAGGCCCAACCCGCGGACGAACTCGAGCAGCAGACATCGTGGCTGAAGGACTTCATCCACTTCGTCAAGGTCGCCCGGTTCGATATCGCCGCCGACGTCGGCAGCCAGCTCCTCGAGTCCGGCATCGATCCAGAAGCGTTCGTGGACCTGGTTGACGGCTCACGCGAGCAGGCGAGGTTCGAGGAAGCCATCGCGGCCGCGATGCGCGTCCCGGTCATCGAGCCCGTCGCCGCCCGCCTCGACGTGATGTACCGCAGCGGCAAGCTGGCCAGCGTGCGCAACGCCGACGAGATCACCCGCAACATCGGGCTGCTCAGCGGCGGGCTCCGTGCCCGCCAGCTCGGACGCGAACGCCTCATCGCGGCGGGTGAGTACGCCCTGCCCCAGCTCATGGACGCGTTCCTCCAGAACCGCGACCCGAACCTGCGGGCGCAGGTCCAGCGCGTGCTCGTCGATCTGGGGCGACAGTCGATCATGCCGCTCGTCTCGGCCCTGCCCGACCTCGACCCGGCGCGCCAAGAAGCGATCGTCGACGTGCTCGGGCTGATCCCCTACCGGACCAGCGTGCCGTTCATCGTGGACCTGTTCCAGAACACCGACGTGCAGGCGGTCCGTCAGGCGTGCACCCGCTCGCTCGGTCGCCTGGACGCGGACCCCAACAGGGGCGTCGCGAGCCTGTACCGGGACTTGGCCAACGCGTACTACAACGAGCCGGGCGAGCTGACCAGCTTCGCGGGCGAAGATTTCCAGCTGCTGTGGAGCTTCGACCCGGGCCTGGGCCTGGTGATGAGCCCGGTCCGCACGCCGGTGTTCCACGAGGCGATGTCCATGCGGATGGGCGAGCGATCGCTCCTGCTCGACCCCACGGACCGCGAGATGCTGGCGTTGTGGGTGGCGGCGAACTACAGCCGCGAACTCGACAGCCCCGCGGATTACGAGAACCCGGCCTACCCGAGCGATCGGCGCGGGGCGGCCTACTTCGGTGTTGCGGCCGGCCCGGACATCGATCAGCTTATCCTGCGTCGCGCCCTCGATGATCGCGACACACCCCTGGCCCGCCTCGCGATCGATGCGCTCGCGCAGACCGCGGGGCCCAACTCGCTCTGGGGCGAGCCCCAGGACGGGCGCTTCCCGTTGCTCGAGGCTCTGACCTACCCGAACCGGCGCGTGCAGTACGAGTCGGCCATCGCGCTGGGTCGTGCGACGCCGCAGGAGACCTTCCGCGGCGCCGAACGTGTCGTGCCGCTGCTGGCCAGCGCCGTCCGCGACGCGACGGCCCTGCACGCGGTCGTGCTGACCGGCTCGGACCGCGAGTCGTACCAGGTGTTCCGTAGCGAACTGGAATCGATGGGCTTCACTGTGCTGCCGCCCGCCGAGTCCGGTCTCGACGCCATCGAGGCCGCCATCGCGGAGATCCCCGCGGTAGACCTGATCGTGACTTCGGTCGGCTTCGATCAGACCCTGCTCGAGATCGAGACCGCCCGCAACGACGACAAGCTGTCGGCCACGCCGGTCCTGGCGTTGATGTCGGCTGAGGATCTCGCCCCGCTTTCCCGCCAGTACCAGCGTGACCAGACGGTCGCGGTGCGTCGCTCGTCGATCTCCAACTCGGAGTTCGCCAACAGCGCCGACGCGTTGCTGCTGGCCGCGTCGGGCGGCGTGATCACCCAAGACGAGGCCGAGGACTACGCAGGTCGAGCCGTGCTGGTCCTGCGTGACCTGGCCGTCTCGGGCAACCGCGTGCTGGACGTCTCCGAGGGGTCGGCGATCCTGATCGACGTGCTCGGTGTAGCCGAGGGGCTGGCGATGATCGATGTCGCCGAGGTCCTCTCCTACGTCGATTCCCCCGCGGCTCAGTCCGCGATCTTCGAGAAGTCGCTCGATGCCGAGTCGTTCGACCAGATCGAGCTGCTCGCGATCGTCGCGGATTCGGGCAAGCGGTACGGCAACAAGCTCGACGCCCGCCAGACCCGGCGTTTGATCGAGCTGGCCCAGGCGGGCGACGAATCCCTGGCGACCCAAGCGGTCGCGACAATGGGTGCACTGGAGATCGAGAACTCCGAACTGGTCCCGCTGATCCTGGGCGGCGACCCTCGCCAGACCGCCGGCACCCGATAACGCGTCGCACACCGGCGACTGATCCCTCAACGCATCGATTCGAAGACACGGCCTGAGCGGCCGTGTTTTTTCTGCGCGCGTGCGTTGAAACCCCCTGAAGAGCGTGCAATCCGGACGGGGCAACCCCCTTAGGCCCGAAGATCCGGCGTCCCGGGCGTTGGCTTTGGGACGCAGATTGCCCGAACAACCGGCACGCGGGGTGTAGGCGGCGCTCCCAGTCGTTACGGCCGGTACCTGGCGGGACGGAACCTGATCCTCTTTGGTTGGCTCGCCGATGCATCGATTGTCAGACTCGGTCTTGCTTCGGAGCGGTGCGTCACCGTCCCGGGACGAAGGGCAAGGTCACTTGGCGCGGGCGGGTCCTCGGAGGATGGGCCCGTCTGAATTACCTCGGGCGACCAGTCAATGCCCGGCCGAGCGGAACGTTCGTAAGTAGCAACCGAAGGAGTGTACAGCATGCATGCAGCACGTAAGAACATGGCGAAGGGGTTTACCCTCGTCGAAATCCTGATCGTCGTCGTGATCCTCGGGATCCTCGCGGCGATCGTCGTCCCGCAGTTCACCAATGCGGCCAACGAATCGCGCGTCGGTAACGTCGCCACCCAGGTCTCGACCATCGAGTCCCAGCTCGAGCTCTTCGCGGCTCGCAACAACGGCTCGTACCCCGACCTCGCCGCCGACGGCTGGGGCGACGCCGCCACCGCCGACACGATGGTGGGCGAGGGCTACTTCAAGGAAGTGCCCGTCAACCCCTTCAGCAACTCTTCGGAAATCAACGCCTGGCCCGCCGGCACTGATACCGACGAAGCGGTGGTCTACGCCGACGGCGTGGACGGCTGGTACTACGACAGCGACACCGGTAACGTTGCCGCCGCCGCGCCCGAGTCGGCCGATCCGGACGCCTGATCGACCGATCGCAACCTTTGATTCTCACGCAGGGGCCCGGGAACGGGTCCTTGTGTCTTGAAGGCACGTGAGCTGCTCGCAGGCGATGCAGCACACAGGAGGCACGATTATGAGCCGCAACGTCACCAAGCAACATACAGGTCTCGCGCGTCGGGCCTACACCCTCATCGAGGTGCTGGTGACCGTGGTGATCTTGGGCATCGCCGGCGCGGTGGTTATCCCGTCGATGAGCGGGGCCCACGTGCTCAAGGTGCAGGCCGCGGTGCGCTCTGTCGTCGCCGACATCACTTTCGCGCAGATGGATGCCCTCGGCTACCAGGAGCCGCGTGGTGTGGTCTTTGATATCGACAACAACCGCTACACCCTGATCCAGATCACCGGTGCAGAGATCGACATCGACGCCGACGCGCTCTACGACCCCAAGGGGCCGGGGCAGCGCTACATCGTCAGCCTCGAGGCCGCCGACTTCGGCGGCGCCGAGATCACCGACGTCGATCTGAACGGTGGCGATACGCTGATCTTCGACGAGATCGGCGGCCCGGTCGCCGCGGCCGGGAGCGACGAACTCAGCTCGGGCGGATCGATCACGATCACAGCGCCCTCGGGTCAGTTCCGCATCGACATCGCGCCTTTCACCGGGCGTGTGACGGTTGTGCGGCTCGACTGATCCACGCCCCCCAGCGTTCCACCAAGCGCCGCTCGACACCGCCACGGTGCGAGCCGATGCGCTCGGGATGAAACGCAAGCGGGAACGTATCGCACGACAGGCCATGTTCGTACTCAGCGCCGGCGCCCTGGCCGGTGTCCTGATCTGGTCCAAGCTGCGACTGGTCACGGATATCCCGCGCAGTGCCTACGCAGAGCCCGAGAACAACGGCGAAGGCAAGGACCGTCCCTGGCAACCGGACGGGCCCGATGATGCCGCGTCGCCAAAGTCCGAGTCTGAGCCCGATGGGGTGCATCCCGCAACGCGCGGCGAGGCCAACACCGGTGACGTTGCGCCAGACGCGATCGACCCGGAGACACCAGATGCGGACTCCCCGGATTCTGCGGGTCGGGCGGGCAAAACCGGGGATGGCACCCCCGGCTGATTCCCGGACGGGCAGTCCGATTGCGCGGGCGCTCAAGCGCCCAAACCAGCCCTCCTTCCCAAAGTCGCGCACCAGCATCGTCGATGAAATCGACATCGATTGTCCCGTTTGACGGCAACAAACGCGAGAGCACACTGTCCCGAGTGGAACGCACCGTTGGGCATGACCAGCGGACGAGGTGAATGAGATGACTACGAACGAGCAGCCCAACCGCTTCGGCCTTTCCCTTCCGATCTCGGCCCGCCCCAGTTGGGGGATCCCGGCGCTGGCGATCACGATGCTGGCCGGCACGACCCAGGCGCTCGCCCAGGATACGGGCTTCGGGCTGCTCGACGCGATGGAAGAGACCGCCGCCCAGGCGACCTCGCCCGACGCCGCGCCCGCCGAGCCGGTCGACTTCAGCGATCTGGAAGGCTCGGTCGCGGTCAACGAATACGACCTTGTTGACCTGCACGTCAACGCGGAAGACCTCGGTGCTGTGCTCCAGTTGCTCTCGATCCAGAGCCAGCGGAACATCATCAGCTCCAACGCCGTCCAGGCGTCCGTCACCGCCGACCTCTACGGCGTGACCTTCTACGAGGCTCTCGATGCCATCCTGCACGTCAACGGGTTCGGCTACATCGAGAAGGGCAACTTCATCTACGTCTACACCCGCGAGGAGCTCGAAGAGTTCGAGCGTCTGAGCCGCAAGCCCATCTCGCGTGTCATCAACCTCGATTACCTCAACTCGACCGACGCCGCCGAGTTCGCTAAAAGCCTGCTCAGCGAGACCGGCACGATCTCGACCAGCGCCGACAGCGGCACGTTCTCGATCGCGGACGGGCTGCCCTCCGGCGGCGAGAGCTACGCGAACAGCGCCACGCTGGTCATCCACGACTTCGAAGAGAACGTCGAAGAGATCGCCGGGCTCATGACCGAGTTGGATACCAAGCCCGCCCAGGTGCTTGTCGAGGCAACCATCCTCCAGACCACCCTGAACGAGGCCAACGCGTTCGGCGTCGATTTCTCGATCATCTCCGACCTGAACTTCGGTGACTTCCTTGGCTCGGGCGGCCCGCTGTCCGTGGTCGACGGGCTCGTCAATGGGCTCAGCAAGGACGGCACCGGCGCCGACGTGCCGGCCGCGGGCGCCGACGGCGACGGCATCGGCATCGGCTCGAACATCGGCAATGTCGCCGGCGCCTCGACCCTCAAGGTCGGCATCGTCAGCGACGACGTCTCAGTGTTCCTCCGCGTGCTCGATCAGGTCACCGACGTGACCGTCGTGAGCAACCCCAAGCTTCTCACCCTGAATCGCCAGCCCGCTCGCGTGCTCGTGGGCACCAAGGTCGGCTACCTGAACACGACCACCACCGAGACGTCGACCACCCAGACCGTCGAGTTTCTCGACGTCGGGACCCAACTCTCGGTCCGCCCGTTCGTCTCCAAGAGCGGCCTGATCCGTCTCGAACTCCGCCCGCAGGTCTCCAACTTTACCCTGCGGCAGGTCACCGACAACGGCGGGGCGACCCTGACCATCCCCGACGAAGACACCACCGAGATGAACACCAACGTCATGCTCCAGGACGGCGAGACCGCTGTGCTGGGCGGGCTGTTCACCGAGAGCACGACCTCGAGCCGGCGTCAGATCCCGATCCTGGGCGATATCCCGCTGATCGGGCAGGCGTTCCGCGGCAACGACGACGAGACCCGTCGCACCGAGATCATCTTCATGATCACGCCCTCGATCGTCAACGACCGCATGATCGCCGACTCTGGCGCGATGGGGCTCGATTACATGGACGCGGCCCGCGTGGGTGCTCGCAAGTCCCTGTTGCCGTTCTCACGCGAACGCCGGGTCGGGCAGTTGCTGATCCAGGCCCGCGAGCACGCCGACGCGGGTGACACCGAACGCGCCCTCTTCCTGATCGATCGCGCCCTGAGGCTCAGCCCGATGTCGCCAGACGCCCGGGTGATGAAGTCCGAGCTGTCCAACCAGACGGAGCGGATGCCCAGCCGGTCGATCATCAACGGCATGCTCCATCGCGAACTGCTCAACGACGAGACCCGTCTCGTCAGAACCGTACCCGCCGGCTTCGAGAGCCCGTCCGAGACCGGTTCGGATTCCGGCGTCGAGCCGATCGAGTCCGAGGTCTACGCCGAAGTCGATCCCGAATCGATCTCGTCGAACGACGACTTCGAATCGTTCGAGAGCGATGGCTTCGAGGACGAGCAAAACGCCGAATGGGTGACCGCCGAGGTCGAGCCCCCGCCCTACGAGGAGATCGAGTTCTCCAACCCGAGCGACGACTTCGGCTCGTTCGCCCAGAGCGGCCCGACGGACGACGAGTTCGGCCCTGTATCGTTCGACGACGAGCCCGTGTACGTGCAGGTCGACGCCGAGGACATGCTTCCCGGCGATTCCGACTTCGCCAGCGACACCGGTTCCGAGTTTGGTTCGGAGACCGAGCCCAACCGCTTCGATGCGATGAAGTCGGTCGCGACCGCCGAAGCCGATCCGGAGCCGAGCCTGCCCGAGGACTGGTTCCGCTGGGGCGAGGACAAGAACGCCCAGAGCTTTGCCGGTCCCGAGCAGTTCGGCCAGCAGGCGACCGCTAGCCCCAATCCGGGCTCGTTCGGCGGCTTCCTGGTCATCCCCCTTCCCGGCGGCGGTGCCCTCCACATCGAGTGGCCCATCACCAGCTGGGACTGGACCAAGACTTACTCCAACGGCACGTTCACCAATGTTGATGTGGATTCTGTCACCCCCGGCATGGAGTGAGCCGCCCAGTCGGCCGATCTGATCTGCAGAACTGGACGCACCGAAAGGACCACACCATGCGGGCGGCAACCCTCATCACGCTTTGCGGCACCTCGCTCCTCCTCGGAGCATGCTCCGGGCACGGCAACTACACCCGCGAGGGCGCGTCCCTGGCCAACGAACGCATGAGCGTCATGAAGTCGGCCACGGAGTGGGAGATGGGGCGTCAGGCCTTCCTGGCAGGCGACCTCGAGAAAGCACTCCGCAAGGTCAACGGTTCTCTCTCGATCAACGAGGGCGTCACCAAGAGCCACGTGCTCAAGGGGCGCATCATGATCGAGATGGGCGAGCTGGGCCAGGCGCTCAAGAGCCTGCACACCGCCGAGACGCTCGACCCTCAGGACCCCGACGCGCAGTACTACCTCGGCATCGCGTTCGAGCGTCTCAACCGTCCCGAAGAGGCGGCCGAGCACTTCATGAACGCCGCCGAACTCGACGATTACAACCCGGGGCACGCCGTGGCCGCCTCGGAGATGCTGGTCGATCTCGACCGCGTCGACGAAGCTCGCGAGTACCTCTTGGGAATGCCCATGGCCGGGGAGAACGCGGGCATCCGCCAGATGCTCGGGCACATCGCCCTGATAAACGACGATGCGGCGCTGGCGGTCGAGTGCTTCGGGCAGGCCCGCCTGCTCGCCCCCGACGACGCCGCGATCCAGGAAAACCTGGTCCGTGCGCAGATGCTCGTCGGGATGTTCGCCCAGGCCGAACTCAACATCGCGGCCCTCCGCAAGAACGACAAGAACGACGAGCGTCGCGACCTCAAGCTGCTCCACGCGGAAGCGCTGCTGGCGGTCAACCGTCCTGTCGAAGCCCGCTCGCTCTATCAGGAACTCCTGGGCGATCCCGACATGGTCTCCGACGTGGCCGCGTGGATAGGGCTGGGCAACTCGGCCTACCTCGTGGGCGACCAGCGCACGCTGCGTCGGTCCGCGTCGCGTGTGGTGGCCCTGGCTCCAAGCTCGCACGAGGGCTACGCCCTGTGGGCGCTCTGCCATCGGCGCGACGGCGAGTTCAAGAAGGCGATGTCGAGCATCGACACCGCGATCGAACGCGACGAGACCAACCCCTCGTTCTGGGCGATGAAGGCGATGATCTTCGCCGACATGGGGAGGAACGCCGAGGCGGTGCAGGTCGCGAAAGCCGCGGTGAATCTGGCGCCGCAGGACCCCTCGTACGCCTCGCTGGTCAGCCAGCTGCGGGCGGGGACCTTCGCGTCCGTGCCTACCGACTAACGCCGGCGGCGCGCTCGGGCACGACCACTTCGGGCACCATGCCAGCGGAAACCAGGCGCAGGTCCACCAAGACCGGCTCGATGGTTGTACGCCCGTTCCAGCGCGAGAGCTTGGGCTCGACGATCGCCTCGATCGACGCGCCCGGCGGGATGCGGTCGGCGTGCGTGCTCCAGTTCCATCCGACCACGCGGACGCCCGCCCCCGTACTGCCCATCAACTGGAACGAGAGGTGGTCGCCCCGCCCGCCGAAGACCTTGGGGGTGCCCGAGATCCGACCGCGCACACGGAGCCTGACCTTCGGGTTGCCCGCCCCGAACGGTGCGAGCCGTTCGATCTGCTCGACATCGCGGACGCTCATCGAACCGTGTTCGACCGTCGCGTCGTAGCGGACCGAGGGGACGAGATCGCCCTCGCTCAATGATGCATTGGCGCACTCGATGAACCGGTCGGCGAAGGCGGTGTACAGATCGCTCGCGCACGCCATGCCCGCGGCCATGTCATGCCCGCCGAACCTGGTCAGTTCATCCGCGCAGGATTCGAGCGCACCGTGGAGATTGAATCCGTCGATGCTCCGCCCCGAGCCCTTGCACACGTCGCCCGCGTGCTGCAAGAGCAGCGCCGGGCGTCCGTACTTTTCGACCAGGCGCGAGCAGACAATCCCGATGACGCCCGGGTGCCAGTCCGCGTGGCGAAGCACGATGGCCCGACGATCGGGCCCGGTCATGCTTTCGTCCTCGGCCATCTCGCACGCCTGGGTGAAGATGCTCCGCTCCAGGTTCCGGCGCTCGTCGTTGAGGGCCGAGAGTTGCTCGGCCAGTTGGGTCGCACGCCGACCGGTCGCTTCTGTCAGCAGTTCGAGCGCTTCGCGGGCGTGCCCGAGCCGCCCGACGGCATTCAAGCGCGGCGCCAATCGGAACCCGACCGCCTCGGCGTCCACCTTGTCCGAATCGAGTTTCGAGGCATGGATCAGCGCCCGGAGCCCCTCGTTCGATGATCGCGCGAGGTTCACCAGCCCGTGGCGGGCGATGATGCGGTTCTCGTCTTGCAGGGGCACGACGTCGGCGATGGTGCCCAATGCAGCGAATCCGAGGAGGTCGAGCAGCACGCGCCGGCACTCGGGGGAGACCGTGTGTTGCCCGGCGTGCATCGTCGCCATCCGCCACGCGAGCTTGTACGCCACGCCCGCGCCGCACAGCTCGCCCCAGGGGTAGGCCGAATCCGGACGGCGCGGGTGGACCACCGCGAACGCGTCGGGCAGATCGTCTATCGACGAGGGCGGGTTGTGGTGATCGGTGATGATCAGATCAACGCCGAGGCGTTTGGCGGCTTGCGCCGGTTCGATGGCGGTGATGCCGCAGTCCACCGAGATGATCACCTTGGCGCCGTCCGCCGCGAGCGATTCGATCGCGCCAGTGTTGATGCCGTAGCCCTCATCGACGCGGTGCGGGATGTAGCCCGTCACGTCGGCGTTCGGGAGCAGCGTCCTGAGCATGTGGACGAGGATCGCCGAGGCGGTCACGCCGTCGACGTCGTAATCGCCGAAGATCACGATCCGCTCGCCCGACGCGCCGGCCCGGAGGATCCGCTCGCACGCCTTGTCGATGTCGGGCAGCAGCCCGGGGTCGTGCATCCCTTTGAGTGTCGGATTCAGGAAGCTGTCGAGATCGTCGGGCGAGAGCCCGCGCCCTCGGAGGACACGCTCGACCAGTGCCTCGCCGGGCTGGCCCGGAGCAGCCGCGTCGGGCGATCGGGGCAGCCACCGCTTGGTCATCCCGCGGAGGGGCCCGGTCTCTGTTGTCACGCTCGGTTCAGACAAACTCGCTCCGGCGGTGGGGGGCTCGCCCAGCCCGTCATAGACTGCGATCAGATATGGTCAAGCTTACCAAGATATACACGCGATCCGGTGACGACGGGCGGACCATGCTCGGCTCCGGGGCCCGGGTGCCCAAGGACGACCTCCGGGTCGAAGCCTACGGCACGGTCGATGAGGCGAACGCCTTCCTCGGAGCAGCCGTCCTGGCGTGCGAGGGCCCCCTGCCCGCGATCGCGGCGATGCTGCGGGTTCTCCAGCACGACCTTTTCGACGCGGGCGCAGACCTCTGCACCCCCATCGAGCCCGACGAGGAAGCCGGTTCGAAGCTCCGGATCCAGGCGTCGCAGACCCGGGCACTCGAGGACCTCATCGACGAGCACAACGCCGATTTGTCTGCGTTGACCAGCTTTGTGCTCCCTGGCGGCACGCCCACGGCGAGCGCCCTCCACATCGCCCGCACGGTCAGCCGGCGAGCCGAGCGTGCGGTGTCGGCGCTGCTCGAGAAGGAACGGGACCGGACCAACGCCGAGGCCCTCCGATACCTCAACCGCCTCAGCGACCTGCTGTTTGTTCTCGCCCGGGTCGCCAACGACAAGGGGGCGGGCGACATCCTCTGGCAGCCCGGCAAGAACCGGGACCGGGGCTGATCCAACTCCCGTCGAACGCCGCTTATCCCCCCAGGACACCCCGCCGACAGCATGCCCAACTTCTCCGCGACACCCCGACGCCGATTCTCTGATGCTCCCGATCAGCCCGGGCTGGACGGGTACGTCGAGTCTCCGGGCGAACTCCGCCTGCAGGCGATGCGGTTCATCGGGCTGACGGTGCTGATCGAGGGCGTGCTGATCATGACCCGCTGGGTCCTGCTGCCCAGCCTTGAGCGTGCGACGGACGCGCCCAGGAGTTGGTCGTTGGGAGGAGGGCTGGCGCTCGAGGGCGGGTGGGTCGTGATGTACCTGGCGGCCGCACTGAGCGTGGTACTGCTCAGCCCGGCGCCCAGGTGGGTCGTGCGGACCACGCTGGCATTGGCGATCGGTTCGGCGACGATCGCCGTGATCCGGCGTGCGACTGGCATCGACCCCGAGCCGGGCGGGCACGCCCTGGCGACGATGCTGATCGTCCACACCGCGGGGGCGGCGATGCTGCCCTGGAGCCCGAAGCAGGCGATGATCGTGGCGGGGACCTGGGCGGGCGTGTCGTGCCTGAGCCTGCTGGCGATCGAGGATATGGGCCAGGTGTCTGATGCTGCCGGTGTGTTCGCGTCGCTGGCAGTCACGGTCCCGGGCACCATGATCGCGTTCTTCCGATCCTCGAGGGTCGACGACCGGTTCACGCTCCGATCGCTCGAAGACCGCTATGCCAGGGTGCGCGAGGAGTTGGCCGCGGCCCGCCAGATCCACGAAGGCGCGTTCCCCCAGCCACGCGTGACCGGTGAGATCCGCTTCGCATACGAGTACCGCCCGATGAGCCTAATCGGGGGCGATTACCTGTTCGCGTCGTGCGACGATCCCAGCGACCCGATGTCGCCGATCAGCCTGGTGCTGCTCGACGTGACCGGTCACGGCATCCCCGCGGCGTTGACGGTCAACCGCTTGCAGGGCGAGTTGGCGCGCCTCCTCGCCGAGTATCCCGATATCTCGGCCGGCGACATCCTCGAACGCCTCAACCGGTACGTCTACCTGACCATGGGCGACCAGAGTGTGTTTGTCACCGCGATCGCGCTGCGGGCCGACCCGAAGGCGGACGAGGTCCAGATCGCCAACGCGGGGCACCCGCCAATGCTGGTCAAGCGGGCGAACGGGAGCATCCAGACCATCGGGGCGACGGCCACCGTGCTCGGCGCAATCGGGCCCGAGGAATACCGGTCCAAATCGCTGACGATCGAGTTCCTCGCGGGCGACTCGCTGATCGCGTTCACGGACGGCGTGACTGAAGCCCGGGCCGAGGAAGGGTCGATGTTCGGGGTGCCGGGCGTCACAGCGGTCATCGACGCCGGTCGGACGGACCAGGCGACCCGCTGGCCCGAACTGATCGCCGGGGCGGTCGAAAAGCACCACCCCGGAGCCCCAACAGACGATACGCTGATCGTGGAGATGTACCGGGTCCGCAGCGGAGGAGCATTGTGAGTCGATCGGGCGGCTTTGAAACGTCGGAGTTTCGGCGGACGTTCTCGTTGGAGACCGACCAACTGCTGCGCCGACGCCTGACCTGGTTCGTCTCGATCTGGGGCGGGCTGGGCATGCTCAACGCGCTCGCGGTGCTCGTGCTGGCCCTCGGCACCGACGCCGAAGCGATCCTGGACATTGTGTTCGGAAAGGCGGTCGGCTGGCGCCAGGTGTTCCCGGTCGCGGGGATCATCGCATGGCTCGGCGTCTACGGCACCGCCCTGTTCTACGTCCTTGCCAAGAGATCGCTCGCAGCAAGCACCCTGGTCCGCGTATCGCTGCTCCTGATCACCTTCGACGGACTCTCGACACTCGGAATGCGGATCGGTGATGCGCCATTTTCGGGCATGTGGTACTTCTGGTTTGCCCATCTCATCGCGTGCATGGTGTTCCCCTGGACCATCCGCCAGGCGTTGATACCCATCGCGATCGTGCTTCCACTCAGCTTCGGGTCCAGAATGCTCATCGAGGGCGGAACGCTGGGCGGGAGCATCGGCGGGACGCTCTGGGTGCTGCTCTCGATGACACCTGGTGTCGTCATTTCCGGATTGCGCCAATCCCAACGCGTGCAGAAGGCAAGCAACCGGTTCCTGCACAAGCGTTACGGCATGCTCCGCCAGGAACTCGCGTACGCCCGCCAGGTCCACGAGGCACTCTTCCCGGAGATCAAGCCCGACGGCGAGTTGCGCTTTCTGTACAAGTACGAGCCCATGCGCCAGATCGGCGGCGACTACCTCTACGCGAAGGTGTGCGAGGAGGGCGGGCGCGAGTGCATCAACATCGCGTTGATCGACGTGACCGGGCACGGGATCCCCGCGGCCTTGACCGTGAACCGCCTGCACGGCGAGATCGACCTCCGCTTCGCGGAACAGCCCGACATCGGGCCGGGCGAACTGCTGAAGGTGCTCAATCGGTACATCGCCCTGACCCTGGCCAAGCACTCGATCTTTGCGACCGCTGTCTGTTTTAAGATCGACGCCGAATCGGGGAGCATCCGCTACGCGGCCGGCGGGCACCCGCCCTCGTTCATCCGCGGCATCGACGGCACGCTCCGCGAGCTCGACCCGACCAGCTTCGTGCTCGGGGCCTGCCAAGACAGCGAGTTCGACCCGGGCGAGCGGACCATCGAGTTCCACGAGGGCGACTCGCTCATCGCATACACCGATGGCGCCATCGAGGCACGGTCGCCCGAGGGCACCATGCTCCGCATGGACGGGCTGCGCCGCCTTCTTTCGAGCGAACCGACGCCGGGCTTCCCGGGCGGGCTGGGCAGTTGGTCGGACCGGATCCTGACCGAGGTGACCAACTTCCGCGGCGGGCTCCCCCCCGAGGACGACACACTGGCGATCGAGGTGTACCGGGCGATCCGGGCGGACGGCGACGGCGCGGTCCGGGCCGTCACAGCCATCGAGCAGCCCGTCAGTCCTTGACGCCCTGGACCAGTCCGGGTGTGGTGTACTTGCTCAGGCAGGCCTCGAGGTCCACGTCGTTGATGTTGGCCAGGGTCGCCAGCCAGGCGAGCACGTCGGCGAACTCTTCCTCGAGGTTGGCACGCTCCGCTGGGGTTGGGGGTCGCTTGGGGCGGTTGTTGGCCGCCAGGGCGGTCGCCAGCTCGCCGAACTCCTCGGCCAGATACAGGAACGTGCCCGCGGTGCCCCGGGCCGAGTCGGTCGCGAAGTATCGCTCGCGGATGAGCCCCTGGAGCCCCCGGATGGTCATGGGGGCGGGCGTGCTGGCGTCTGGGGTGCTGGTCATAAATGAGTCTAGATCGGGTGTCTGCGCGGAGACCAGATCCCGAACCGATCTGGCCCGGATGCGGGTTTGGGGCTTGCCCTCGGCGGGGAGGGGGCTAGGATTCAGACCCGGTCAAACCGACCGGCCAATCCCTGCCCGATGTCGGGTGTGGGTGCATTGCCAGTCGTCGACCGATCAGGGTTGCCCGAACAAGCCAGACCGAGCAGAACGGACCGAGCCAAACCATGCCGACCATCAACCAGTTGATCCGCAACCCGCGCAAGACCCCCAAGGTCAAGTCCAAGGTCCGCGACATGGACGCGTGCCCCCAGCGCCGCGGCGTCTGCCTCTCGGTCAAGACCACCACGCCCAAGAAGCCCAACTCCGCGCTCCGCAAGATCGCGCGTGTGCGTCTGAGCAACGGCAAGGAAGTCACCGCCTACATCGGCGGCGAGGGCCACAACCTGCAGGAGCACTCGATCGTGCTCGTGCGTGGCGGTCGTGTCCGCGACCTCCCCGGTGTCCGCTACCACATCGTCCGAGGTGCGCTCGACGCGCTCGGCGTCGACGGTCGCAACCAGGCCCGCTCCAAGTACGGCTGCAAGAAGTCCAAGAAGTAATCAGCTTTCGCACCGCGGACCGAGCCTCGGTCCGTTTTTTATTCGGCAAGTAATCGGCGCACCGCCGGTGAACAGCGCCGGGCGACACCCGGCAGATGAGCCCAGGAGCAACCAAGAACATGGCAGGCCGCATCACCGCATCGGAATCTCAGCTCCGCCCCGACCCGCGTTTCAACGACAAGGTCTTGGCGAAGTTCATCAACTGCATCATGCAGGACGGCAAGAAGTCGGTCGCCCAGCGGGTGATCTACAACTCGCTCGATGAGATCGAAGAACGCCTCACGAAGAACACCGAAGAGGGCGCCCCGGCGAACTCGCTCGAGGTGTTCCACAAGGCGATCTCCAACGTCAAGCCCTACGTCGAGGTCCGCAGCAAGCGGATCGGTGGTGCGAACTACCAGGTGCCGCTGCCGGTCAAGACCGGTCGGCAGCAGTCGCTGGCGTTCCGTTGGATCATCACGGCCGCCCGCGGCGAAAAGGGTCGCCCGATGCACCTGAAGATGGCCGACGAGCTCTGGGCCGCCGCCCGCGGCGAGGGCAAGGCGATGAACACCCGCGACCAGACGCACCGCATGGCCGAGGCCAACAAGGCGTTCGCCCACTTCGCCAAGTAAGCCGCCAGGCCTATCCATGAAAATACCCAACCCGGAACACTGTTCCGGGTTTTTTCTTGCGCGCCCGGCGCATGGATCGAACCCGTGGGCGGGCTGGCCGATAGATGGACCATGCCCCTGTCCGCCCCGCGACCCACATCGAAGACCCGCCGATGGCTGCTGGCCTGGGTGTCGATCGTGCTTGTCGCCTCGCTCGCGAACATCGCGGCCTGGGTCTGGCACGTCGGGGGTCCGGTGCGGATCGTAAGCAATCTCGCGTGGCTGTTCGGGCTGCCCGGGTGGGTGCCGGTGTACGCGACGGGCATGCGCAGTGTCCGCGCCGACCCGGCGTGGATACTCGCTGCCAACTCTGTCGCGTGGGCTTTCTGGCTCATCGCGGCCCGGCTCTTGCTCGCAGTCCGATCCCGAATCCATACCACGCCCGGATCACAAGAGACGGAGCCGCCTCCGAGCCCTTCACGCCGTGCGTTCCTTGCCAACTCCGGCGTCGGCGTGCTCTCGGCGGGCTTCGTCGCGGCGCCCGGATACGCGACGGCTGTCGAGCCCTGGATCCTCAAGACGCGGCGCTACACGGTTCCGATCCTCGATCTCCCGCCCGCGTTCGAGGGGCTCAAAATCGTTCAGTTCGCCGACCCGCACCTCGGGCCCAGGATCCCGGCGTCGTTCGTCGAAGCCGCGGTCGAGCAGGCCATCGGGCTCGCGCCCGATGTCGTCGTGTTCAACGGGGACTATGTTGCCGGGGGCACGGTCGAGGTCGAGCGGGCAGCCGAAATCATGCGCCCTTTGGCAGAGGCCGCATCGATCGGTGCGGTGGGGGTGCTGGGCAACCACGACTGGTGGGCTGACGGCGCGATGATGCGCGACGCGATGGAACGCGCGGGCGTCCGCATGATCGACAACGGGCGCGTGTGGATCGACCCAGCGAGCCGACTGTTGATCGATCGCTCGGTCCAGAGCTCGCTCGCGCTGGTCGGGCTGGGCGACCTTGGTGAGGACGAGACCGACACCGAGCGAGCATTCGCGGGCGTGCACGGCAAGACTCCGCGGATCGTCGCGGCCCACCAGCCGGATTCGGCCGAGTTACACGTGCTCCGAGACCCTGGCGGGCCGAGGATCGACCTGATGCTCTCCGGTCACACGCACGGCGGGCAGGTGCGGATCCCGTTCCTGGGCACGCCGCTCGTGCCGAGTCATTACGGGCAGAAGTACGCGGGCGGGCTGGTCCGCGGGCCGAGATTCCCGGTGCTGGTGTCGCGCGGGGTCGGCATGTCGCTCCTGCCTGTGCGTGTGGGCGTGCCCCCAGAGATCTCGCTGATCACGCTGACGGCGGGATGACGCGATGGTTCTCGCAATCCCACTCGCTGGCCATCACGCCCCAGCCCAGGCGGTCGGTCGCCCCGATGCCCTTGATGTAGTAATCCTCGCGCTGGCGGACCTCGGCGGTCAGCCCGAGGCGCTCGGGCACCTTGGAAGAGGGCGCGTTGGCCGACGAGCAGTAGATCCGCACGCGCCGCAGCCCGAGCCCGCCCGACGACTGGTCGCTGAGCGCCCAGGAGAGGATGCGGCCGCAGGCCTCGCTGGCGTAGCCGCGACGGGTGCGGTCGTGCCGGATCCAGTAACCGGTCTCGCACGACGCGGTATCGGGTCGGACGTCGTGAACGCCGGTGCCGCCTATGAAATCGCCGGTCGCCTTCTCAAAGATCCCGACGCCGATTTCCTTGAACTTGGGCCCAGCGGTGAGCGCCAGCATCTGCTCGGCCAAGTACTTAGCCGTGAAAGCCAGGGAGGTGTGACCGGGGGCCCAGGGCATCCAAGGCATGAGGTGATCCAGCGAATCCTGGATCACGCCGTAGGCTTCCTGGGCGTCTTCGAGTCGGTAGGCACGGATCAGGAGACGCTCGGTCTCGAGGTCGACCCGGATCGGGTCGGGCGCGGACCAGGCGAGCCCCGGGCTCGGGAAGTTCAGTTCGGACGCGCAGTGGGTCATGCCCGGAGGATATCGGCTAGGGTTGCCCGTGGGCCAGTCTGATTTAACCCGATATGCACGACAGACCACGCTGGCGCAGATCGGCGTGGGCGGGCAGCAGCGTTTGCTCGCGGCCCACGCCGTGATCGTCGGGTGCGGGACGCTGGGCTGCGTCGTCGCCGATCAACTGGCCCGCGCGGGCGTGGGAGGCCTGACGATCATCGACCGGGATCTTGTCGAGCCCGGGAATCTGCAACGCCAGGTCCTGTTCGACGAGGCCCAGGCGGAGGCTCGCCTGCCCAAAGCCCAGGCGGCGGCTGAACGCCTCACAGCGATCAACAGCTCCGTGCGCACCGAACCGGTCATCGCCGACCTCCGCCCGTCGAACGCCGAGTCGCTGGTGATCGCTGGGGCCCTGGGGCAGGCGGATGTCGTCTTGGACGGCACCGACAACTTCGAGACCCGCTTCCTGATCAACGACCTGTGCGTCAAGCACGGCGTGCCGTACGTGTACGCGGGCGTGGTGGGGACCCGCGCGATGCGGGCGGTGTTCGCGCCGGGCGATGATCGCGACGGGCGTGGCCCGTGTCTGCGGTGTGTGTTCGATCGCCCGCCGGCGCCCGGGACCCAGCCGACGTGCGAGACTGCGGGCGTGCTCGCGACGGCGGCCGCCATGATCGGGGGCATGCAGGCGAGCGAAGCGATCAAGATCATCACCGGCTCGGACCGGGTCGCACGAGACCTGGTCGAACTCGACGCGTGGACCGGAGAGTACCGATCGATCGACCTGCGCCGGTCGAGGGACCCGGGCTGCCCGTGCTGCTTCGGGCGGACATTCGAGTATCTCGACGCCCCCGATCCGGAAGCCGCGAGCATGTGCGGGCGCAACGCGGTACAGGTGATGCCCACCCCGGGGCACCGGGTCGATTTCGACCGCCTGGCCCGATCGTTGGCGGGGCTGGGCGAGGTCAGACAGACGCCCTTCATGGTCCGGGCCGGGCTCAGCGAGCACCCGGGCGTGTCGTTGTCCGTTTTCCGGGACGGTCGGGCGGTGATCGAGGGGGTCGAAGACCCCTCGCGTGCCCGGGCGCTCTACGCTCGGTATGTCGGCGCGTAACCGCAGGCACACGCGCCGGACCATTTCAGCCTTAGGAGATACACATGAGCAACGCGACCACCACCAACCGGATCGGCGAGATGCTGACCCTCTCGGCCGACCGCACCTTGGGCTTGGCCAAGGGGCTGCTGACCGGCGTCAACGCCGCGGAGTTCGCCAAGCAGCCCACGGCTGACGGCAAGGTCGTCAACACCAACCACCCCGCGTTCATCTACGGGCACCTGGCGTTGTATCCCAGCGAGGTCATGGGCCACCTCGGGCATGACGGCAGCGCTGTCGCCTGCCCCGACTCGTGGCAGGACCTGTTCAAGCACGGCGCGACGTGCGAGCACGATCCCGAAGCGAGCAAGTATCCGCCCATGGACGAGATCATGGCCAAGTTCGAGTCCGGGCACGCCGCATTGATCGAAGCCATCAAGAGCACCGACGACGAAACGCTGCTCAAGCCGATCGCGGACGAGGGGTGGCGTGAGTTCCTTCACACCAACGGCGCGATGGCCGGCTTCATGGTCCACAACCACGTCATGTTCCACCTCGGGCAGATGAGCGCGTGGCGTCGCATGATGGGACTCGGCTCGGCGATGTGACTCGGCTGTGCCCTGATCTCAGAACAAAATCGAGCGGGCTTTAGGCCCGTTTTTTTGTGCGCTGGACGAGCGAGCAGTCCCGTCAGACGGTGGTGCTGTCGGCGCGCACGAACGGGTTGCTGAGTTTCTCGTGACCGATCTGCGTAACGGGGCCATGTCCGGGCAGCGCGACGGTCTCGCCGGGCAACGAATAGAGGCGTTCGCGGATCGACTTGGCCAGCGTGGCGTAATCGGAGCCCGGGAAGTCGTGACGCCCGATCGATCCGTTGAACAAAGTGTCGCCCACGATCGCGACGGGCGAGCCCTGGTGGACCAGCGTGATCCCGCCCGGTGAGTGTCCGGGGGTGTGCAGGACTGTCCAAGTTTCGTCACAGAGCGTGAGGGTCTCGTTGTCCTTGAGCAGGCGGTCGGGGGTGGGTCCGGTGACGTCGATGCCGTGTCGGGCCGAGAGGTTCAGATTCGGATCGGTCAGCCACTGTTCCTCGGCTTCGTGGATCCAGATCGGGACACCCGGGAATCGGGCCCGGAACGCGAACAGCCCGGCGATGTGGTCCAGGTGGGCGTGGGTGAGGACCACCGCTTCGGGCTTGAGACCGAGTTTTTCGATCTCGTCGAGCATGGGCTCGGGATCGACGCCGCAGTCGGCGATCCAGCACGGATCGCCGGCTTTGGCGTTCGCCCGGCAGATCACAAAGCAGTTTGTCTGGAAGGGCCCCAGGACAAAGGCCCTGATTTCTGGGCGTTCACCGGCGTTCTGTGCGCTGGGATCGGTCGGCGGGCGCGCTTCGTGTGGGACATCGGGCATGAGGCATGGTAATCTGGTTGCGGGGCCCGGGGCAGGAAACCGGGCCCGAGTTTGGGGCACCGCCCCGAGGAGGCGCCATTGACCACGACCCGCGACGTGCTGATCCGCAATATCGACGAGACGCCCAGAACGCCCGTGCAAATGGACGGGGTCAAGGGTGCCTCGATGGCGGTCATGGTGGGGCGGGATGACGGGGCCCCGCATTTCGCGCTGCGCCAGTTCGCGGTCGAGCCCGGGGGGCACACGCCACGCCACAGGCACGACTACGAGCACGAGGTCTTTATCGTCTCGGGCGAGGGGACCATTTTTCTGGGGGGCAAGGAGAACCCCATCCGTTCCGGCGACGTCATCTACGTACCCGCAAACGAGGAGCACCAGTTCCGATCAATGGAGAGCCAGGACGGGGCGTTGCGCTTTCTGTGCCTCGTCCCCGTCGAGCAGAGCTGTGGCGGGCCCGTGCCGGGCAGTTAGGGCGACTCAGCAACCGCGTCGTGGGCACCAGGTAGGAAGCGAGTAAGGAAACTCATGGACGAGCAAGGCGGCATCCCATCCACATGGATCGCGGCGATCTACGGTTCGCTCGGTGTCCTCTGCGGCGTGGCCGCGACGAAGGGCATCATGACGGCGAACGATACCTGGCTGCTGGCTGGGCTCATCGGCTTGGTGATCGTGCTGGCCGCCCTGCCCGTCGCGCTCCGGCGCCAGGGCGGCGTAGGCGTCGTGAGCCCCACGATCGACAGAGAACTGCACGAGATCCGAGGGCAGATCCGCGGGATGACGGCTGCGGTGGAGAGCATGCAGGAAACCATGGTCCTCTCCGACGACGCGCGGCGGGTGCTCAATCGCTCGCGGGAGCGCGACCTGCTGTGCAGGGCGATCCAGGAGGACATCAACAGCGAGGACTGGGACGCGGCGATGGTGCTGATCCGCGAGCTGGCCGAGCGGTTCGGCTATCGCGCCGACGCCGAGGGCTTCCGCCAGAAGGTCGAGACCGCGCGGTTTACGACCATGGACCGGCGTGTGACCGAGGCGATCCGAAGTCTGGACGAGATGATGGCCCGTGCCGAATGGGACAACGCGCTCAACGAGGCTGGGCGCATCGCCCGGTTGTTCCCCGATTCGCCCAAAGTGGAGGGGCTCCGCCATCGGGTCAGCGCCACGCGTGATCGGTTCAAGCTGGATCTCGAGCGTCGCTTCCTCCACGCCGCCCAGGCGGAACGGATCGACGAGGCGATGGAGCTGCTCCACGAGCTCGATCAGTACCTGGGCGAGGAAGAGGCGCAGCAGTTCCGCGAGGTCGCCCGGGGCGTCATCGGCAAGGCACGCGAGAATCTTGGGGCCCAGTTCAAGCTGGCGATCCAGGACCGGATGTGGGCCAGGGCGTCGGACATCGGCGAGCGGATCGTCGAAGAGTTCCCCAACTCGCGGATGGCCGAGGAAGTGCGCGGGATGATCGACACCATCCGCGGGCGGGCCGGGGTCAGCCGGGGTTGATGGACTTGTCGGAATCGGGCGTGCCCAACTCGGACCCGTCCTTGTGACCCGTAGCCTTGTCCGTGTCGCCCTCGGGGCGTCTCCACGTGTAGACGATCAGGATGCCGATGCCGACGAGCAGGAACGCGTCGGCGACGTTCGACACGTAGGGCCAGACTTCGTTCGAGCCGCTTGGCCACGCGAGCCCGAAGGGCAGGCGCATGTTCGGCAGCGGGTGGATGAAATCACGCACGCAGGCGAAACGCATGCGGTCATAGAGGTTGCCCAGCCCGCCCGAGACCACCATCGCGAACGCGAAGTGGGCCCAGCGGTCCTTCGACGCGGTCTTCTTGGCGAACAGCCATGTCGCGAGGGTGACGGCGAACAGCGTGAAGACCACGAAGAACCAGCGCTTGCCCGCGCCGATGCCGAACACGGCACCCGGATTGAGCACCAGCGTGAACTCGAGCAGTCTGGGGACCGCGACCACGGCGTCGTGCAATGGGATCAGCTGGTTGATATTCGATGCGCCCAGCACCTCTTCGCGGCTGACAATCACGGGTGTGTCGGCGATATGCGCGAAGGCGGCGTGCTTGGTCCAGAGATCGGCGATGAGCCCGATGAGCGTGGCGCCCAGGAAGATCGCCCAGGCCGGCTTGCTCCGCCCCGCCGGGACGGGTGCGCTGGATCGGGTCACGCCGGGCCGCCCCGGCGTTCCAGCTCGCGGGCGGCTTCGATGGTGTAGCGGGCCCAGGGCAACTCGGTGAGGCGTTCCTCGGGGATCGGGTGCCCGGTCAGCTCGCAGAGCCCGTAGGTGCCCGCCTCGACGCGGGCGAGGGCGTCGTCGATGTCCTTGATCAAGCGTCGGTCCTGGGCGGCTAGGTTGAGGCTCAGCGACTGGTCGTAGTTTTCAGAGCCCTGCTCGGCCGCGTGCTGGGGCGTGTTGCTCAGCCCGCCCGAGCCGCCCGAACGGAGCGCCTCGTTCTCCATGTTGGTCACGTCGCCCAGAAGCTCGGCCCGCTTGTTGATCAGCAGCAGGCGGAACTTCTCGAGTTTGAGCTTGGTCAGCGGCGACTTCTTGCGCTTGGACTTGGGCTCGTCGAAGACCGACGTGATCTTGGGCGCCGAGGGTCCCGAGGGGATCAGCGGTTTCTTCGCGAACGCCGACCCCGGGCCCAGCAACTGCGGGCGGTCGGGCATGACGAACTTCGGGGTATTGCGTGATCGCCCGCCGGTCCGCCTGCCGGTCGGCTTGACGATGGTGATGCCCTTGCGGTTCGTTGCCTTGTCATCCTTGGCGGGTGCGGCGGCCGTCTTGGAGGCGGTCTTCTTCGAGGTGGCTTTAGAGCCCGCCTTGGAAGCGGGCGCCTTACTGGTCGCAGCGCTCTTGGATGGCGCCTTCTTCGCCGGCGATTTCTTCGCGGCGGTCTTCTTCACGGGGGTTTTCTTTGTCACAGTTTTTTTGACGACCGGCTTCTTCTTCGCGCCAGATTGCTTGGACGCTGGTTTCTTGACGACCTTCTTGGCGGTCCTCTTTGCAGTCTTCTTGGTTGGCTTCTTGGCAACCTTCTTCGCGACGCCTTTCTTGGAGGTCTTCTTCGCGGCGGGCTTCTTGGTCACCTTCTTGGCGGCGGTCTTCTTGACGGTCTTCTTCGCCGTTTTCTTGGCGGTCTTCTTTGATCGGGACGACGCGCCGGCAGCCCGGGCGGGCTTTTTGGTCGCCTTCTTCTTGGTCGTCCGTTTCGCGGCTGTCTTCTTCGCCAAGCTGACACCCCAATCCGATCGGGCCCTCCGCCGGCGGGGCGGTTCAGGCCGCTGATTCGGGGCGAAGAGTAGGCTTGGGTGGCGCGCCGGTCAATCCGAATACCATATCAAACCCTAACCGCCCGGGGGCTCCTAGGTGACGCAAGCCCAGCCATGGCTGGGACTTGGAGAGGCCGGGCGTTTTGATCAGGCTGGTGCGGAAGCGTCCTGGGCGAGCTCGTCGTAGGAGCCGAGTTTGCGGAACCGGGCATAGCGGGATTCCACCAGTTCTTCGGGCGAGAGCGCCTCGAGTTCGTCGAGTTGCTCGGAGACCCAAGCGCCGAGGAGCTCCGCGGCCTTGTCGGCGTCGCGGTGGGCCCCGCCCAGGGGTTCATCGACGGATGCGTCGATGATCCCGAGCGCCATGTTGTCGCGTGCGGTGAGCTTGAGGGCCTCGGCGGCCGCAGTGTTGGTCTGCTCGTTCGCCTGCTTCCACAGGATCGCGGCGCAGCCCTCGGGCGAGATCACCGAGTACCAGCTGTTGCGGAGCATGCCGACGCGGTTGGCGACCGCGATGCCCAGGGCTCCGCCCGAGCCGCCCTCGCCGATGATGACCGACACGATGGGGACGGGCAGGCGGCTCATCTCGCGGAGGTTCACCGCGATCGCTTCGGCCTGCCCGCGTTCCTCGGCGCCGAGCCCTGGGTAGGCGCCGGGCGTATCGACGAGCGTGACGATCGGCAGCCCGAACTTGGCGGCCAGCTCCATCTTCGCCAGGGCTTTGCGGTAGCCCTCCGGGTGTGCGCACCCGAAGTGGCAGGCGAGTTTTTCTTGTGTGCTGTGCCCCTTTTGGTGCCCGACGATCAGCACTTTGCGCGATCCGATGCGCCCGAAGCCTGTGACAATGGCGGGATCATCGCCGTAGCGCCGGTCGCCGTGGAGTTCGCAGAAATCCCGGCACATCCGCTCGATGTAGTCCCGCGTCTGGGGGCGCTCGGGGTGGCGGGCGACGCGGACGGTGTTCCAGGGGGAGAGGTCCGCGTAGAGCTCCTCGAGCTTGGCGACGCGTTCTTGGCGGAGGGCTTCGAGTTCGGCATGGTTGTCCTGGGACGGGTCGCTGTCGTCGCCCGCCGTGACACCACCCAGGGCTGGGACCTCGCCGGGCGTGGGTCGCTCGATCCGGGCGATGCGCTCCTCGATCTCCAGGATCGGCTTCTCGAACTCGAGCTGGTAGAACGTCGCCATCCGGGTCTCCTGGGGCTCTGCCCGGGACGCCCGGGGCACGCCGATTCTACGCCGGGCGTCCGGCATTCGTAGGCTTGGGGATGACCAACACCCCATGCGAGGCAGAGACCGGATCGTGGCTGTTCATCGGCGCGGGCAACATGGCGACCGCGATCGTCTCGGGCGCCCGTCGCTCGGGGGTGCTCGGTGAGGAAAACGCCGTGGCGTTCGATCCGGGTGCCGGCCCAAGCGCCGATCTGGGCGACGTGTACAGCAACGTCGAGGATGCGGCTGGCTGGCTGGAGCGGAGCGGGCCCGACGCCGGTGTGATTGTGGCGGTCAAGCCCCAGATGTTCGGGGCGGTCGCGAGCGCATGGCGTGGGGTGTCCGACCGGGGCCCGTCCCGGCTGGTGGTTTCGATCCTGGCCGGCACGACCGCGGCGACGGTCTCCGGGGGTTTGGGCCAGAACGTCCGCGTTGTCCGTGTCATGCCCAACACGCCCATCCGCCTCGGGCTGGGGATGTCGGCGATCGCGCCCGGACCGGGCGCCACGGACGTGGACCTCGAGCGCGTCGAGCGGCTGTTCGGTGCGATCGGCGAGACGGTGCGGATCGGGGAGGGCCTGATGGACGCGTTCACCGCGCTGGCCGGTTCGGGTCCGGCGTATGTGTTCTACCTGGCGGAGGCGATGCAGGAAGCCGCGACGCAACTCGGGTTCGATCGCGAGCAGGCTCTGTTGCTGGTGCGCCAGACGGTTATGGGGGCCGGCACCCTGCTGGGCGGATCGCCCGAGACCCCCCGGGCGCTGCGCAATGCCGTGACGAGCAAGGGCGGGACGACGGCAGCCGCGACGGAACTGCTCGACGACGCGGGCGTGCACGACACGATCGTCCGCGCGATTCATGCGGCGCGACACCGGGGGGCAGAGTTGGGCAAGGCGACCTGAGCGGTCGTAGTGCCGCTAGTAATCGCGCCGAGAGAACCGCCAGGTGGCGAGGCCTAACAACCCGAGGCAGAACGCAAGCGAAGAGCCGATGCTGACCGCAGCACTAAACTCGCGGACCGCTTTGGATCCATCCTTGCCAGCATTCTGCATGTCGGCCCACTGCTCGTCGTCGATGCTGGCAGGACGCATGTCGTCGTTGTTCGCACCCAGTAGCTCGAAGAACTGACCGCCCACGGGGGCTTCAACTTCTCGCGCGAGGATCTTCTGGAGGTCGCCTGTCTTGGGCACGAAGAGCTCGACTCGGCGTAGCTTGGATTCCCAGGGGCTGATGCCGTCGAGGACGCGTTGGTTGGATTCGAGCTCAGCACGGATCCCTTCGAGCCGGTCAATCACGCGTTGGCTGGGCTGATCCGCATCGGCGATGATGCGTTCACCCTTCTCGATCCGTTGGCGTTGGGTCTGAACGAGCGACTCAAGCGCTGCGGTGTTCTCGGTCAGGCTGTTGCTGGCAAACTGAATGAGGAACACGACGAACCAAACCAGAATCGTGCCGAGCAGGGATGCGATCGTGCTGCGGGTCAGAACGGCGAGGAATGCCGCGATGCACGACAGGTACACAAACTGAAGCAGCAGCAAGGGGATTGCGAGCAGCGCCTTGGGGAACCACATGTCGAAACGGATCCCGATGATCAGATAGGCCAAGCCGACCGCGATCGTGAGTTGGATCAACGCGAACAACAGGATGCCGATGTATTTGTACACGAACAAGACCGGTCGGCGGATCGGCCTCGACAGGCTCAGGTCGATCGAGCCGCCTCGCAGAAAATCGGGCATGATGCTCGCGGTGGAGACGAGCGCGAGAATCATGGCGCCCCATCCAAGCCAGATCTTGAGAAACGTGCCGTTGAACAAACCCAGCACGAACAAGCGTGATCCGGGCTCGCCAGCCCGGAGTGCCTCGTTCTCGATCGGATTAAACCAAAGGAAGCGGATTCCTTCTGGGGTGAACGAGTACGTCGCGAACAACGCCACCGCGCCGAGCGCGGAAAGCGCCAGCACGATCCAGAACATGAACCTGCTGCGCAGATAGCGGAGGGTATCGATCAGAGTGGCGGTGAGGACACGCATTAGGGGCGACCCTTTTTGGTACGAGCAGTGTTCTGAGCGGCCCCTGGGGCACCGCGTGATTCGTCTTGATCGACTGTTTCCATGAACAGGTCTTCGAGCGAAGGTCGTTTACGATCGATCTGCTCGATCGCGATTCCCTTGGATCGGATGAGATCGATGACCGGCTGGACCGACGCCGGATCTTCGGACTCCATGATGATGTGCTGGGCAGATTGCTCGACCCCGAATCCGACGCGTGATTTTGCATCACGCAGCGTGTCGGGGGTAATCGGCTCACATGTGGTGATCCGGTATTGGCGCCGACCGGCTGTCAGCTCGTCGATAGTGCCCTGGCGATGGACCTTGCCCTGCACCATGATCGCGACGCGGTCACTGATCGTTTCAAGTTCGCTCAACAAGTGGCTGTTCACGAACACCGCACGCCCCTCCGCACGCAGTCGATCGAGCACGCCGCGGATATCTCGGCGTCCGGTCGGGTCCACGCCGTCGGTGGGCTCATCGAGCACCACCAACTCGGGATCATTGATGAGTGTTTGTGCAATACCGACGCGTTGGCGCATGCCCTTGGAATAGCCGCCAACACGCTTGTTGGCCCACGAGGACATGCCGACAAGATCGAGGAGTTTCGAGGTCTTCGCCCGGCGTTCCCGTCGGGAAACGCCCGACATGGCACCAAAGAAGTCGATGACTTGTGCCCCGGTTAGATAGGACGGGAACTGGTGGTGTTCGGGCAGATAGCCGACCTTGCGGAGCGTCGGCTTATGCCCCACGGGGCGACCCAGCATGGTGCCGGAGCACTTGGTGGGCCGGATCACGGTCATCAGGATCTTGACCAGCGTGGACTTGCCCGCCCCGTTGGGACCGAGCAGCCCGAAGACCTCGCCTGGGTGGACCTGGAGATCGACGCCGCGGAGTGCGTGGACCTTGCCTTTGTAGATTTTCTCGACGCCGCTGATATCGATGGCGGTCATGGTTTCCTCGCGACGACGTGAAACACGTGCCAGTGTTTGTGGGGCGATGCGGTCTGCGTGCTGGGGCGGTCCTCTTCCTCGAATCGCTCAAGGATGTATTGGTCGAACAAAGTTAGGGTTTCAAGTCGTGTGAGGTGGGTGCGGTCTTCCAGGACGGCCCACCCGTCGCGGTCGCCGAACAGCTGCCCGCAGAAGCGTCCGCCGGGCTGGATGGCCGCGTCGATGCGCTCCCAGAGCTCCGGGAAATCGGCGGGGGGGCAGAAGGGCAAGGAGAAGCTCGCGTTGATCAGCATCGCGGGCGGCGGGTTCATGCGGGCAAAGTCCTCGACGCCCAGGTCCAGGGTGCCGCCCTCGATCGCGGCTTTGCAGAGCGGGCGTTCCCAGGCCCGGCGGATGCCGTCGGCGTGCCCGTCGCGGGCCCAGACCCGCCATCCGGCTTCGAGCAACGCCTCGGTGTCGCGTCCGGAGCCGCAGCCGAGATCGACCGCCAGCGGGGCGTTGGCCGCATCGCGCCCCTCGATGGCACCGAACCGCTCGAGCGCGTGCATCAGCGTTGCCCGGGGCGGCTTGCCCTCCATGCGGTCGAAGTACGCGACCCAGTCTCTGCGTTCGGCCGCCTCGTGGGCGGGCAGTCCGGTCTTGTCGTTTCCAGGGTTCGTTTCGGTCATATCCTTCACCAATGTACCCCGATCTGCAGAGCTTTGTCGACGCGCTCGAAACCTCGGGCGAACTGGTGCGCGTGACCGACCCGGTCTCGCCCGTGCAGGAGATCGCCGAGCGTGCCAATCGGGCGTCGAAATCGTTGGCCCCGAACCACGGCAGCGCGTCGTCGAAGCGGAACGACCCCGAGTTCCACCGCTTCGGGGGCCCGGCGTTGCTCTTCGAGAACGTGCCCGGATCGGACTTCCCGATCCTGATCAATGCCTACGGCTCGTACCGACGCATGGAAATCGCGTTGGGCTGCCATGAGTACCTACTAGGCGAGGCCGTTGCACGGATCAGTCTGGCTGAAGGCTCGACCGAGAGTGTGGCGGATGAACTCAAGAAACTCAATGCATGTGGGAAGCGTCCCGGCGGATTCGACGCGATCGGCGAGATCATCGGCGAACTGGTCAAGCCCGAGCCGCCCCGGTCCATGGGCGAGGCGCTCGCCAAGGCCAAGCAGTTCGCGCCGCTGCTCAAGATCGGTCCCAAGCGACTCAAGGGGCCCGGGGCGTGCCAGGAGGTGGTCAGGACGGGCAACGCGGTCGACCTGACCCGGATGGGCATGATCCGATGCTGGGAGCACGACGGCGACTTCGAGGCGATGGGCTATCCGCCCGGGCTCAACGATGCCATCCCCGGGCTCGGGCACCCGGACATCGACGATGAGACGTGGGAGCGTGCGTTCCGCGGGCGGTACATCACGCTTGCGGGCATCCACACGATCCACGCCGACGACCGCGACGACCCCAAGCCCAAGTCGCACAACATCGGAATGTACCGCGTGCAGCTGCTGGGCAAGAACCGTTTGGCGATGCATTGGCACATGCACCACGACGGTGCGAGCCACTGGCGGAGCTGGAAGAAGCTCGGCGAGCCCATGCCGGTCGCGATCGCGCTGGGCGGGCCGAGCGTGATGCCATACGCGGCGACGTGCCCGTTGCCGCCCGGGATCAGCGAGTTGCTGATGGCGGGGTTCCTCAACGGCAAAGGCATCCGTCTCTGCCGGGCCAAGACGGTCCCGCTCTGGGTGCCCGCGGACGCCGAGATCGTCATCGAGGGATTCGTGCGCACCGACGCGGGCTTCCCCGGGTGGGAGCCGCGAGACGAGGACGCGGGCGAACTCGGCGAGGGCGCGGTCTTCGAGGGTCCGTTCGGCGACCACACCGGGTTCTACTCGATGCCGGACCGCTACCCGATCACCGAGGTCTCGTGCGTCACGCACCGCGAGGGTGCGGTCTATCCGACGACGATCGTGGGGCTCCCGCCGCAGGAGGACTACTACCTCGGCAAGGCGACGGAGCGGATCATGCTGCCGCTTCTCAAGACGCTGATCCCCGACATCGTGGACTACCACCTGCCGATGTTCGGCGCGTTCCACAACTGCGCGATCATCCAGATCAAGAAGCACTACCCGCTGCACGCGCGGAAGGTCATGCACGCGGTCTGGGGCGCGGGTCAGATGGCGTGGACCAAGACGGTGATCGTGGTCGAGGACGACGTGGATTGCCACGACCTGACGGCAGTGCTCGGGGCGGTCTGCATGCACTGCGAGCCTGGCAGGGACATCGAGCGGGTGAACGGGGCGCTCGACATCCTCGATCACGCCGCCCCGAGGCTCGGATCGGGGACGAAGATCGGCTTCGACGCGACCCGGAAGATCACCGGCGAGGACATCGACGGGGAATCACTCAAGCCGCCCGCGACGCTGCCCAGCGAGTCCGATCGTGAGCGTGCCATCAAATTCGCCAAGACGATCCCGAACGTACTCGACGCGGCGGCATCCGGGCGAGCGCCGGGCTGGTTGTTCATCCGCGCGGATCGCGGGCGGGACGAGACCGATCGCGCGGGGCTCGGGATGAAGATCCTCGACGCGTGCTTCGCTGAAGTGACCGCGTTGCCCTTTGTCGTGGTACTCGGGCGCGACGTGGACATCCACGATCACCACGCGGCGCTCTTTCACTGGGTCGCCAATAGCGATGCCGGGCGCGACACGCTGCGAAGCGGCACGGGCCAGATCGGTTTCGACGCGACACCGAAGACCAAGGGCGACGCCCGGCACGGTCAGGGCGTGCGGGCCTGGCCGCCGGTGTTGCCGACGGTGCCGCTCGCGGACTGAGTGTTCGGCTCGGCGTGCGCGGCGGGCTCAGCCGCCCAGGTTCGCGGGCTGGGAGGCGGGCACGAGGTAGGCGTCCAGTTCTTTCAGGATCGCCGTGTGCAGAGGTTTCGCGTTGCGTGCCTGGCGCCCGGATGGCACGTCGTTGAGCAGGATGCTGAACCCGATCTGTCGCCCGGTGCTCGGGTGGGTGAGCACGCCGGAGAGAGCGTAGACGCCTTTGAGGTAGCCGCTCTTGGCGTGCAACGCGGACGCGAGTTCGTCGTCGCCCAGGAACCGGGATTTGAGCGTGCCCACGCCCGGGGTCGCCAGTGATGACTTGAACATGCCCCATCGCTCGCTGTCGGTCGCGAGCCACTTCATCAGCGCGGTCAGCGTGGACGGGCGGACCCGGTTGGCGCGGGACATGCCCGAGCCGTCGGAGATGGTCGTCGCCTTGGCGTAATCCGGCCCGAGCTCATCGGAGAGGACCATGCGTATCACGGAGGCCCCGTTCGACCAGGAACCGGGCTCGCCCGAGACCTCGTACCCCAGGCGCTTGAGCAGGCACTCCGCGTAGAGGTTGTGCGAGTCCTGGTTCACGCGGTCTAACACGTCCTGGAGCGGCGTGGTAACGACCGCCTGCGGCACGACGTCCTTGAACACCTCACCCTCGTCGACCAGGCGGACCTTGGCGTACTCGGGGCCCGCGCCGAACTCGATATCCCGGGCACCGACGGCTTGGGCGAGCACGCGCCCCGCGAAGAGTGGGGGATCGTGGATCGCGACGTCGATCTCGACACGCGAGCGAACTTTTCCGAAGAGCGTCATCCGGTCGTTCGCACCGGGTCGGGCGATCCACGCGGTGTTGTTGCCCTTGCGGTCGGTGCGGCCGCGGTTGGCCAGCTCGACCCAGGGCGCCTCAGGCAGGATCTGCGTCATCGGCGTGCCGCCCGCCGCCGACGGCTCGGCGTATACGGTGATCACGTTGCGGCGCAGGTTCAGCCCGCCGACCTCGGCGCAGTACCAGCGGTTGAGCTGGTCCTCGGGCCACATGGGGTGGACATACTCCCGATCGAAGACACGATCGTCGATCACCAACTCGGAGAATCCGGTGTGGCCCGCGTCGCGGAGCACGCCCGCGATCTGGTCGAACAGCTTGGGGAGCGAGAGGTCGACGGTTGGGCGTTCGAGCAGTTCGGGGTCGCCGAAGGCGGGGTCGCCCGATCCCTCGACGATCAGTCGGGGTGGCGACACGCTCTCGTCGATCGCGAAGGTGGTGCGGAAGACGAACTCGGTCCCGAGCACCTGGAGCGCGGCGCCCGACGTGATGATCTTCATGTTCGAAGCGGGGATCATGTCCGCGTCGGGTCGGTAGGCGGCGATGACTTGGCCGGTCCGCAGGTCGATGGCGTGGACAGCAATCGACGCTTTGCCCAGGTCCGCCTGCTTGATCGCCCGTTCTATCTGGGAGTCGAGCGGGCCGCCCCAGACGATGCCGGTCAGCACCCATAGCGTCGCGATCATCGTCAGCAGCATCGTGGTTTGCTTGCGCATGGCGATTGGCCCTCCGTCAGGCGGTATCGGCGCGTTGGCGCCGGGGACTTCAACCGTCGGAGTGCGGTCCGGTTTCGGGGTCAGCCCATGCCGAGCACGTCGAGAATCGCTTCGCTCGAGCCTGGGGACCCCAGGCTCCACTCTGACCAGACCACCTCGCCCACGGAGACGGCGTTGAGGAGCAAATCTCGGGCCGGGCGGGGCAGGGTCTCGGGCGGATGCTCGGCGAAGAAACCGGCGCTGAGCGCGATCGCGACCCGGGGGGATTCCGGATCCGGCACCAAGCACGCGTGCCCGTCTGGGTAGTCGATCTGGATCGTCCACCGCCAGGGCGTGCCCTTCCAGCGGACGCTCGACCGCCCGACCCGCTTGCGGAACGCCTCCATCTCGGCGCGTGCCTCAACCGGGACGCCCGCGAGCAGGGCGTCGATGGTGGGGGTTTCGAATCGGGATTTCCATGATTCCAAGACGGTTTCCAATCGGGCGATCCTCTCGGGCGTCGCGCGGCATCCGGCGCTGCAAAGATAGATTAGGCACCCACCACAGCGTCCGTACGCTCGATGATCATCCGGGATGCCCGCCTCAGGAGACGCGTATGTCTGAATCAAGCCCCGCAGCCGCGACGCCCGAGACGACCGAGGGCACGCCCATCGTGCTGATCGTGGACGACAACGAGCACAACCTCGAACTGATTCAGGCGTTCCTCGATGAACTCGGGGGGGAGTTGCGGGTCGCTCGGGACGGCGCCGAGGCGCTCGAATCAATCGCCGAGTCCACGCCCGACATCGTGCTGCTGGACATCATGATGCCCCGCATGAGCGGCTATCAGGTCTGCGAGCGGATCAAGGGCAACCCGGCGACGCGCGACATACCTGTGGTGATGGTCACGGCGTTGAACGAGGTGGGCGACGTCGAGCGTGCCGTGGACGCGGGTGCGGACGACTTCCTGACCAAGCCGGTCAACAAGCTCGAGTTGATCACGCGGGTCAAATCACTGCTGCGCGTGCGTCACCTCAAGCTTCAGCTCGACGCGGCGATCGACGAGGTCCGCACACTCCGCGATCAGCCGCCCGAATAGACTCGGGGTCCGTCCAGCATCGATGATGACGCGCTGGTGCCTTACGGGCAGCCGGCGTTGAACTGGGCGATGTACTCGGCGATATCGAAGAAGTTGATCACGCCGAACGGGGCCGCGAAGTCGGCGGTCGGATCGCCCGCGTTGAAGAACCCGATATAGGCGGCGATATCAAAGAAGTTCAGCACGTCGAACGGCTCGGCGAGATCAGCGCGGCAGCTCGCAGGCGCAAGCGGCAGCATGAAATCGGCCAGCACCGGGCGGTGATCCGACGCCAGGCTCGACGCGATCAGCGGGTTGCCCGGGAACCCGTCGACCGGGAATGGCAGGTTGCCAGCGGACATGCCGCTGCCGATCGAGCGGAAGATGAAGGTGCGACGCGTGTCGGCGATCGAGTCCTGCCAGCAGAGGTAATCGAGCTTCGAGCTGCTGCCCTGGGTGCTCGTCTCGCCCGACACGGGCTGGACGGCCGAGTCTCGGCTGGAATCTGAGCGGTCGCGGTCGGTGCCGTCGGTCCCGCCCTGGAACTGGGCCCTTGTGAGGAACTCGACCGGCCCGTTTCCCGGGCGCTGGTTCAGGTCGCCGCCCCAGATAACCGGGGTGTTGGCGTCGAGCACGTTGCCCGCGGTCGGGAGGAACACGCGCCCGTTGGGGTCCGAAGTGCCGGTGCCGGCACCGTTGTAGTAGTAGTCGATGTAGTACGCGGTGTTCTCGGCCGCCTCGATCCGGTCGGCGAAGTCCGAGCTGCTCCCGCCGGCTTTCAGGTGGGCGTTGCCGATCACCAGATTACCCTCGTAGACATCATCGGGCAGGTCGATCTCGGCCCACATGAACCCGCGGATGCCCCCCGTGCCGCCGCCCTGGTAGGCGTCGGCGCCGACGATGAAGTTGCTCAGGGTTGATCCGCCCCCGCCGTTGATGTCGGCGAACGGGTAACGGGAGAGGATCACGTTCCGGTTGAACCCGTCGGTGTTCGCGCTCACAAAGATGTGGGGAAGGTCGTAGTCGGGCACGAAGAGCTGGACGTAGCTGGTCACTGGCGTGTTCGCGCGGAACGGATCGTTGCCGCCGTGCATCATGAGCTCGATGACTTGCGTGAGCACGGTGACGTTGTCGGCCCCGGAGCCGGTCCCGTTACCCGAGTTGTCCGCGCACTCCTGGAGTATCAGCACGTCGGGCTGCATCGCGGCGATCGTGCGGACGATGCCGTTCCAGTCGCCGGTGTTGTCCACCTTGTCGTTCGAGCTGCAGATGCCGTCCTGGACATTCCAGGTCATCACGCGGAGGTCGGTGCCATCAGACTTGGACCAGTCGCCATTGACCGGGTCGAACCCGGTCGCGGTCGTGACGCAGGCGGCAAGGAACGACAGGGTGATGGCGGCATGGCTGGGTCGCATCTCGATCTCCGAAAGTGTTGCAATACAAGATCTTAGCACATATCGCCGCTGAAACACAGCGGGCGTGTTGGTCTTGAAAAGACGCCCGCGCGGTTGGGCGCGGGCGTCCGAAAGTCATGATATCGGGCGTCATTCGCCCTTCCGGCTCACGGGCAGCCGGCGTTGAACTGGTTGATGTACTCGACGATGTCGAAGAAGTTGATCACGCCGAACGGGGCCGCGAAGTCGGCGATCGGATCGCCGGCGTTGAAGAGCCCGACGTAGGCCGCGATGTCGAAGAAGTTCAGCACGCCGCCGAACGGGGCCGCGAGGTCGGCCGGGCAGGGCGGGGGAGCGTCCTGGTAGTAGCCGACGTAGAGCGCGACCTGGTAGGTCTCGTCTGCGGGGATGTTTGGATCGAAGTTGACGCTGGTCGGGTTGTTGAACTCACCGTCGCCGTTCGTGTCGTATGTGATGCCTGTCTGGATCACGGCGCCGCCGTTAGTAATCGGGTCGGACGGATCGACCGTCGCGGGGTCGACGCCGTTCCAGGCGTTGTCGGCCAGGGCCGAGGACCACAAGGAACTCGGTGCGGGCTCGCTCTGGTTCGTCGCGGTGCCCAGGAAGTCGATCCGATACTCGGCGCCCGAGTTGGGCCCGGTGACGATCGTGCCAACTTCGAGCACGAGCTCGAGGGTGTAGCTGAAGGTGTCGGGGTTGTAGATGGCGCGGATCAGGGCGCCGTCAAAGTCCGAGTCGCCATTGGGCAGGCGGTCGAAGAGCTCGACCGCGGCGAGGAACCAGACGTTGCCAGCGGAGTCGAAGGCGGGCGCCGACATCGAAGGGCCGAAGGGCGAGCCGCCGGTCACAGACAGAAGATCGACGAGCTGACCGATCTCGTTGCCCATATCGTCGACGATCGGCTTGCCGGCGTCCATAGTGCCCGAGTTGAACTGGTCAACGTACGCGGCCATGGTCCACTCGATGGTGCCCGGAGTCGTGTAACGCCCGACCACGATCTGGTTGGCGAAGTCGCCCGCGAAGCCGTTCTCGGACATCGTGGTCGCGATCATGTTGTTGCCCAAGGCGTCGGTGCCGACCGCGACGGAACCGATGCCGCCGCGGAACGCGGTCGAGCCGGTGACGTGTCGGTTCTGGTAGGTGCCGTCGATGTACGTGGTGGTGAACCCGTCATCGTTGTCGGTGACAACCAAGGGGACCTGGAAGCCGGCCTTGCCCGTGACAGCGCCGGTCGCGTCCACGCCGAAGACGTTGACGAGTGTGGTGTTATCGTTGATGAGATCGTTGGCGGCGTTGGCCAGGGTGTAGACGCCGCCGAAGGGCGTTGCGTCGTTCCCGCCCAGCGAGCCGCGGTGATCACCCACGACGCTCGTGTCCAGGTGATTGGTGGCTGTGCTGGCCGAGCCGGCGGTGGTGCCGGTGACGAACTCGGAGCTGAAGTTCAGGCCTGCGTAGACACCGTCGCCGCCCGCGATCGAGGCGGGGATGCTGGAGGGGACCGACGTGGTGGTCGCCCCGCCGAAGAGGATCGCGTCGGTCGCGTCGGCGCCGCCCGCCGAGCTGATCAGGTTGATCGCGCCGCAGTCGCGGTCGGCGAGGCGGGTGCGGAAGATGTTCTGTCCGCTGATCTGGTTCGGGCCGTTCGCGCCGAAGTTGTCGGCCCGGTAGTACACATTACCGTTGGCGTCGATGGACGAACCGCCCAGCTGCGAGGACGAGCCAGTGAACGCGCCCGGGGTCGACACAGCGGCGACGCGCCGGTCGACATAGAGGCGGTTCGGCTCGGAGGGGTCGTAGTTGACGATCGCGCCGACGAGGGCGTTGAAGTTGGCACCGCCGTCGGAGGTGGCGAACTCGCTCATCGCCAGGGCGAACTGGTTGGATTCCCCAGTGGGACTGACGTCCTGCCCGAGGTTGTTGGCGTCGGCATTCACACCGAAGCCCGCGGCGTCCCAGAACGCGTAGGTCGGACGCGAGAACGCGGCGCCCATGAGCAGATCGGGGCTGATCGAGGTCGACGAGCCCAGCGAGTTGAAGTTGGCGGTCGCGGATTGTGTGGTCTTGAGGACCGGCGCGATTCCGAAGATGTGACCCTGCGAGGTCGTGATGGGCGCCAGGTCAATGACGTAGGCGGCGCAGTCTTGCGACCACGGGTCCAGGGCGTCACCCGGGAGGTTTCCGAGGTTGCTGCTGACCGAATCCTGTGCGAGGGCGGCGGTGTTCATGCCGGCGGCGGCGACAAGGGCCGCGATTCCGAAGTAATGGCGCATCTTCATGATCTCCATGCGGTTGTGGGGCAACGATCGCCCCGGACTCTCTCAACGTCCGTCGGTTTCCCGAGACCGGATCCCCTCAGGATCCGCGTCAACTGCCCGAAACAGCCTGGTGGCGATTGTAGCACAATGCCGGTCAAATGGGCGATTTCAGTCACTACAGCGGGTATGAATCTTCGATCAAGCCGCGTTGCACGCCGATAACAGGGAGCAAGCAGATCAGCCCGGCATTGCAGCCGCGATGGCGCCGGCCAGGCGGCAGTTATCCTCGACTAATGCCAGGTTCGCCCGCAGGGTCGCGCCGCCTGAGATCTCGTGCAGACGACCTAGCACCGCGGGCGTGACGCCCCGACCGGTGGCGTCCTGCCCGACAGCCCAAGCGGTCGCCTCGTCGAGCCATCGGCGCCAGTCGTTGGCATCGAGCTCGTGCTGAGGCGGGATCGGGTTGCACACCAGCACGCCGCGCCCGGTGCGGCGCAGTTCCGCTTGGAGAAATGACGCGAGTTCACCCGGGTCATCGAAGCGGGCGTCCACACCGGCATCCGACTCGCGCCGGTAGAACGCGGGGAAGCGGTCGGTCTGGTAGGCGACCACCGGCACGCAGAGCGTCTCGAGCATCTCGCGTGTGGACTCGACGTCGAGCAGATTCTTGACCCCCGACGCGACGACCGCGACCGGGAATCGCGTCAGGGCGATCAGGTCGGACGAGACGTCCCAGTGGTTGCCATAGCCGCGATGAACGCCCCCGATACCCCCCGTCGCGAAGACCTTGACCCCGGCGCCGGCGGCGAGTTCCATGGTCGCGCTGACCGTGGTCGCGGCGTGCTGACCGCGGCTCATCAGCACGCCGAGGTTGGCCGAGTTGGCTTTGGCGACATCCGTAGCATCCAGCAACGTGCCCAGCTCTTGCACGTTGAGCCCGACGACCGCCCGGCCATCTACAACGCCGACGGTGGCGGGCACGCCGCCCTGTTCCCGGACGATCTCATCGAGGCGTGCGGCGAGCGGGCGTGCGGCGTCTTGTGGCACGCCGTGGACGAGCAGCGTGGTCTCCAGAGCGACTCTCATACTTGCTTTTACGCCGTTGCCCGTACCGTCCATCGTCGACGATAGGCCGATAAGTTCGGGTGTTGTCCGTCGCTGACTGGCGCCGCGGGGCAGGGGAGAGACGATTGTGCGGTCTGGGTAAGACCGGCTGTCTGCGTAGACTGCGGGTGAACAACAGTCTGTCGCGGGCTGGCGGTCAGTGGCATCATACTTGAGATTGGAGCTGGGCATGTTGTGGGAACGAAACGCCCCCGGAGCGTTGACCAAAATGATCAAAGCCATCCTTGTTTCGATCGCAATGCTTGCCGTGACGGTGTCCTGCGTCATCGGTGGCGAAACCTCACCCGAGCCCAAACCGGGATACGTGATCGCGAGGATGCCCGATGGAAGGGTCATCCAGGTCCGCGAGTCTGTCGTCGAGGGCGACGCGAGCAGCTATCCAGCAGACACCCGTGCCGGCAGCGGCACCGTGAACACTTCCCCAGGCAGCGGTCAGGGTGGCGGCGGTGGTGGGGGATCAGGTATCACCCTCGGCAATAGCGGGGGCGGGTCGGGCGGCGGGGGCACCTCGTCTCGTGGTGGCGGGGGTGGCGGCGTAGACGTCTACTCCGACGATGGCGTCGGGCCGGATGCGTCCGATCCGAATCGACGCCGTATCCGTGTCTTTGCGTGGGACCGTTCCGTCCGATCGCAGTTCACCTCGATCACACAGACGATTATCGCGGATCCCCGGAGGGGCACGCCGGAACACATCGCCGACGCGATCGCCAACCAACTCGAACGGGATCGTCCTGCGAGGTTCGTGCTCAGGCTCTGGAAAGAGCTTCACCCGGCGAGGGAGCCCGTGTTCGACCTTAACGACCCGGTCAGGGTCTTCACCCGGGGTGGGATGCATCCACCGCTGGCGGACTATTGGTACCGGTTCGCGAACAGGCTCAGGTTGCGCGGGCACGTCCCCGAGTATGTGGTCCAGGACCTCGAGGATGGCATGGGCTATTGGCACGTGCCCGACGATGACCGCACGGTGTTCTTCCGCTTGATTCAGGAGGCCGAGCCTCATCTAAACGGGATCCTGCCCGGCGTCATATTCTCAACGGATCTTGACGCCCTGTTAGACCGCAGTGATCCGGCCGGTGCTGCAGCCCGGAGGGCATACGCCCAATCGGCATACGACATCCGGCGCGACATGACCCGAAACTCGATCCAGGGTCCCCTCAATCGCGGCTTTGGAGTCGACGTGGCATTCTCGAACTACAAGGACCTCCTCCCCAACTTCGATCTGTACTGGTACACGGGCGGCGGCACCCACCTGCCTTCGAGCATCTCGGGCATCTCCGCCCCCGCGACCTATCTCTTCGACCGCGGCAGGACCGGGCGGTACGCGCGGACAACCAAGCATCCGCGTTGGAACAGGCTCATCGATGCGATCAATCAAGTCCGATCGTGTGCCGCGAGCGGCCCGGTGCACCCCTGGATCGCGCCGCCCGGATACGGGCGCACGAGTGGCGATATGCACTGGGCACGACCCTCGGAAATGAACGCAGAGAACTGGCTCTGGGATGTGCAGATGAAGCACATGCTCGAGATGGGAATCGATACCTACATCCTCTGGAATCCCGAGATCGGTTGGAACCCCAACGCGCCGATGAACGATCGATTTATGGAGGGATGGTTCGGGGGCGTGACCGCATTCGATGAACTGCTGATACTCCCCGAGATCCCCCTCGACGCGAACGTGATCGAGACGAACGGCTTCCGGACCACCTACGACGAGTTCGTGAACCGGATGGGCTACGAATAGCGGACGAGTTCACCCTGAGCGGTATACCAATGAACAAGCCCCGGCCTGAGCCGGGGCTTGCTTTGTACTCACGCAATCGTTTCCGATCGCGGACGCATGATCAGATCATGGTTCCGGGTGCCCGTTGGTGCCCGGGATCGATCAGGCAACCATGTCCTTGAGGCCCTTGAGCGGGCGGACCTTGACGACGTTGCGGGCCGGCTTGGCCTTGAAGATCGTCGGCTCCTTGGTGAAGGGGTTGATCCCCTTGCGGGCCTTGGTAGCGGGCTTGCGCTGGACGGTGACCTTCATCATGCCGGGCACGTTGAAGACGCCCGCGTTGCCCTTCTTGAGGTCGGCGGCCATCATCTGGGCCATGGTGTCGAACACCGCGGCGACTTCCTTCTTCGACACACCCGAGTGATCGGCGAGGATGGTCATGACCTCGCTCTTGGTGCGGGGCTTGCCCTTGGCACCGGTGATGCGTGCCGGCTTGCGGGCCGCGGGCGCCTTCTTCGCGACCGTCTTGCGGGCGGGCGCCTTGCGAGCCGTGGCCTTGCGGGCCGGGGTCTTTTTTCGGGCGGGGGCGCGACGTGCGGTCTTCTTCTTTGCTGCTTTCTTAGCCATTCCTTGCTCCAGTCTGTCCCCGGGAATCGGGGTGGTTTACGGTGTCCTACCGCGCAGTTTTACCGGACCACCTTCGGTCGGGCAAGGGCGCGCACCCCTATTTTTGCAGGGTTTTTTGAGTTTGTGCCCCCAGCCACCCCGAATTCCCCCTGAAAAACACCTCCGAAGTCCACCACCACGGGCGCGTGATCCGATGCACCGGACCGTTTCGCGACCCCGTCGTGCCACGCATTTTGCACCGATTCACGCAGGCACGAAGACACCCAGACCGCGTCGATCCGGAAGCCCGAGCCGGTGTGGCTCGACCACGTTTCGGCGCGTTTGGTCGGCTCGATCAGGCGGTAGGCATCGGCGTACCCCAGGGTTGCCAGACGCCCGAGGAACCAGCTCCCCGTGAACGATTCGCCCCGTTCATCGAGGCGGTGCCGTCCGGTGTTCAGGTCGCCCGCGATGAGCGTTCGCCCTGCTCTTCTCGACTCGCCAAGCTTCACAAGGTGTTGCCAGTACGCGGCTTGGCGTTGGATCCGCTCCAGATCGGAACGGTGGGCGTCCGGCGCGTGCACCGCGGTCAGCCAGGTGTCGAACTCGGGCAATCGGACATCGAGCCAGCGGTTGCGGAACACCGGATCGGGTGCGGGTTCGCCCGTTTCGAGCGGAGTGCGCGATGCGATGAACACCCCGTTACGCCCGGGCCCGGGATCGGTCCACCGCTGGTGGCAGAGCCCCCGATCGAGGAGCACGCCGGCGATCTGACCGCCCATGGTTCGGCGGAACTCGGTGAGCACCACGATGTCCGGCTCGAGCCCGATCAGGCGGAGCACGATCTCCGGGGTGCGTTTTGTCCCGCCGCCGTGCAAAATATTCCACGCGACCAGTTTCACAGGCTCGTTTTGCTCCGATTTCGCTGCCCGACGGTGGATAGCGTACCCGATGACCGAGCCGCAACCGACCATCGCCGTGACTCGACGGACCCCGGGCGAGATCCGCGTCGAGGGCGCCCGGACCCTGATCCTGGGCGACGCCTGCCCGACGCGCGACGAGACGCTCTCGTTCGTCCGCGGCGCGTCGGTCATCGCCTCGATGTTCACCGATCGGATCGACGCCGAGCTGCTCGATGCGGCCGGGCCCTCGCTCAGGGGGGTCTGCACCTTCGCGGTAGGGCACGACAACATCGATCTGGACGCCTGCCGGAAGCGGGGGGTCATCGTCTGCAGCACGCCCGACGCGGTCACCGAGGGCACGGCCAACATGGCGTTCCTGCTCCTGCTGGCTGCGTCCAGACGACTCATAGAGGCCGATCGGTTCGCGAGGTCCGATGCCTATCCCGCGGGCGGCCCACTGGGCATGAGCGACTTCATGGGGCAGGATCTGGTCGGCAAGCTGCTCCTGATCGTCGGGGCAGGGCGGATCGGATACGCCACCGCGATCCGGGCCAGGGCGTTCGGCATGCGGATCGGCTACGTCGCCCGCACCCGCCACCTCGAGTTCGAGATGGCCCCGCTGGCGGGCGAGCGGTTCGGGCTTGACGACGGGCTCCGGGCTGCGGATGCGGTGTCGATCCACACGCCGCTGACGGACGAGACGCGCGGGCTGCTGAGCCGAGCGCGTGTGGCGTTGCTCAAGCCGACCGCGGTGGTGGTCAACACCGCCCGCGGGGCGGTGATGGACGAGACCGCGCTGGCCGAGGCGCTGGACGCCGGGCGCCTCTGGGGGCTGGGGCTCGATGTCTACGAAAACGAGCCGGAGGTCCACCCGATCCTGCGTCACCACCCCCGGGCGGTGCTCACACCCCATGTCGGCAGCGCCGAGCAGCGCTGGCGTGAGGCGATGTCGGACATGATCAGCGCCAACGCCTCGGCCATCATCAGCGGGCGAGAGCCGCCCAACCGAGTGATCTGAGCCCGCCCCCCTCTCCCAGAGCCCCTCGTACAATGCCGCAGGCGTCGGGGGACGCGCCGGGTGGGAGCACACGCATGAAGTGGCAGGGAAGACGCCAGAGCACCAACGTCCAGGACCGGCGCGGTCGACGCGTCACGCGCGGGCGGGGCGGGACCCGGTCCCACGCGATGCCGGTCCGGATCCGCAGCGGGAAGGGCATCCTGATCGTTGTGGTCATCGCCCTGATCGTCTGGGCGTTCGGCGGCAACCCGATGCAGGTGCTCCAACTGGTCACGGGCGGGGCGACGACACCGCAGGCATCCACGCAGCCGTACACACCGACCGCCGCTGAGGAGGAACTGGCACAGATGGTCCGCGTGGTCTTGGCGGATACCGAGGAGGTCTGGACCGAGCTCATGCCCCAGTTCGGGCGGGCGTACCAGGAGCCCGATCTGGTCCTGTTCTCGGGCGGCGTGCAGTCCGCGTGCGGCTTTGCCGACGCTGCGGTCGGCCCGTTCTATTGCGGGGCGGACAGCCAGATCTACATCGACCTGTCGTTCTACGAGATGCTCCGGCGTCAGTTCGGGGCCCCGGGCGACTTCGCCCAGGCGTACGTCATCGCCCACGAGGTCGGGCACCACATCCAGAACCTGCTGGGCATCTCGGGGCGTGTGCACCAGCAGAAAGCCGCCGGCATCAGCGACACCGAGTACAACCGACTGTCCGTGCGCCTGGAACTGCAGGCCGACTTCCTCGCGGGGGTGTGGGCCCACCACGCCCAGCGGATGTTTGATATCCTCGAGACCGGCGACATCGACGAGGCGCTCCGGGCCGCGTCGGCGATCGGCGACGACGCCATCCAACGCAAGTCCCGGGGACGCGTCGTGCCCGACTCCTTCACCCACGGCTCGAGCGAGCAACGCGTCCGCTGGTTCCGCCTGGGCTACGAGACGGGGGATCTGAGCAAGTACAACACGTTTGAGGTAGCGTGGGACGAGCTGTAGTAGAGTTGCCTGTGCCTGATGCGTGAATCCGGAGCAATGCACGTGAGCAAGTCGGATATGTCGATCCTGTGCTCACGAATCGCTGTCGATCCTCCGGCTGCGTTGACGGGAGGACATGTTTGGAATGCCCTGTCGGAATCGCACCTCGGGTGCCAGTTGTACACCTGCAGGGCTTGCGGTCACGTCTATGCGGTTGAGGTTTCGTACCAGATGTACTTTGCCGAGCGACTCGCGGAGGAGCTGAAGTGTCACTTCTGCCCAGGATGTGAGTCAAGCTTGTTCGATGTTGCCGTGGAGTATCCCAAGAACTATGTCGCTGTGACTGGGCAACTGTGCTCTACGGATATGGCTGAGTTCTGGGGCAGTGATGCCAGCAGTGTGCATCATGTGGTCTTTCCGACTTTTTACGCTTAGAGCGAGCAACTCGCGGCTTGGGATACGTCCAATCAACCGGTGCCCGCTTTCGACCCGCAAGGCGAAGGCGATCTTCAGCGAGCCACAGCACCCCGCGTACTTCGCCCTTCGGGTCGAAGCACGGCACCGGCGGGAGATCGGTTAGTTTCGCTCAGCCGCGCTTGGCCGAGCCGAACTCGATCTCGATGTATTTGGCGACGTAATCCACCAGCGACTCGGCGTGGGGGATGTCGGGGTTGCTCGTCTGCCCGTTGGGCTCGAAGCGCATGCCCTTGAAGCGGCTGACGGCTTCGTCGATGGGCAGCCCGAACTGCAATGCGATCGAGAAGGCCCGGCAGAACGCTTGGCACATGCCCGAGATGGCCGAGCCCTCTTTGGCGATCTTGATGAAGATCTCGCCGGGCGTGCCGTCGGGGTAGAGCCCGATGGTCAGGTAGCCCTCGTGGCGGTCGATCGTGAACTTGTGGGTGATCGAGTCGCGGGTGGGCGTCAGGGACTGGCGGGTGGCGAGCATGTGGGGTTCCTGGGTCACGGGTTGATCTTGGCGCTCATGCCCGGCGTGTCCAGCCCGGACCGAGCCCGAAGCAATATCGGACCGAGGGCCCGGGGCGTCTTGAGATTCGTTCCGGCGACCGCCCGGCGGGCGTGGGGGGGCGGTCCGGGAGGACGATCGGGGCTGAAAACCCGATCCGGGGAAGCGAGAATCGCACGAATCGGTGCCCGGGAGCGCCGGGATTGTTGTCTCTGGGCCCGCTGTGGCCGATACTTCGCCAGATGACACGCGGCGCGCGAACCACGGACGGGCTCGGATCGGCTGGCACCCTGGCGGTGCTGGCGATCGTGCTGCAGTTGATGGTCGCGGGGGCAGCCTCGGCCCGGGGCGACGCATCGGTCCGGATGGGGACCTCGGTGGTCCACACGCTCCGCGAGGTCGTCGAGCACGATGCCCCGCGCCTGCCGCAGGGCTCGGTCGAGGACGCCGGCGAGATCGCCCAGGCTCCATGCCCGTCCCGAGCGCCGAACCAGCCCGATGCGATCATCCGCTCGGGGCTGTGGCTGACGGCGGTCCCGCCGCCCGCGGTTGACTGACCGGCCGATCGCACGCTCTGTGCGCGCCCGCTCCCGTCGTCGAAACCTAATAAACCATCGAACAGACCGATGCGTAATCCGGGGGCCCGAGCCTCTGACCGCGTCCGACCCCATATCCAGCCGAGCCGCGACGAACGCGCCCGGCACCATCCGCAAGGCAGCACCCATGGCCAGTTCCGAGATCCCCCTGATCGGCCCCATCCTCTCCAAGGTCTTCGGCTCGCGCAACGAGCGGATCGTCAAGCGATACACCCAGCGCGTCGACGCGATCGGTGCCCTGGAAGACCAGACGCGTGCCCTCGACGACGCGCAGCTGGCCGCCAAGGTCGACGAGTTCCGCGAGCGGATGGACGGGGGCGAGAAGCCCGACGACATCCAGGCCGAGGTCTTCGCGGTCGCCCGCGAGGTGATGGACCGGGCGGTGGGAATCCGCGCGATCTTCAACCCCGAGCACGAGTTCGATGCCGGTTTGCTGCCCGCGTCGGCCCGCCCGATCTTCGACAAGATCAAGGCCGAGGCGGACGCGATGGAGCCGGCACCGGCGGTGGGGCGGTTCCTCGGCTGCGCCGAGCCGGTTCCGGGCTGGATGCAGGTCGCCATCCCGAACGAGCTCTACGAGGCGGTCCGGGAGATCTATCCCGAGTCGCGCCCGCCCTTCCGGGCCCGACCGTTCGACGTGCAGTTGATCGGCGGCATGGTGCTGGGTCAGGGCAAGATCGCCGAAATGAAGACCGGCGAGGGCAAGACGATCGTCGCGCCGCTGGCCGCGTACATGGCGTGCTGCCAGCGCCAGCAGGTCCATGTGGTGACGGTGAACGACTACCTGGTCCAGCGCGACCGCGACTGGACGTTCCCGTTCTTCTGCTATCTGGGCCTGACCGCTGGCGCGATCCACCCCCAGCACATGCAACCCGAGGAGCAGAAGCGGGAGATGTACCGCTGCGATGTCGTCTACGGCACGACGAGCGAGTTCGGTTTCGACTACCTCCGCGACAACATGAAGCGGGCGGTCGACCAGCAGGTGCAGCGCAAGCGTCAGTTCGCGATCGTCGACGAGGTGGACTCGACGCTGATCGACGAGGCCCGGACACCCCTGATCATCTCGGGCATGGCCCACGATGACCAGCCGCGATACAGCCTGGCCGACGACCTGGCCAAGCACCTCGTCGAGGCCCAGAAGCCCTGGCAGGAACTCGACGCCAAGGTCACCGCGTGCAAGGAACGCATCAAGGGTCTGGAGGGCGACATCCGCCAGGTGCGTGAGAAAGAGACCATCCCCGAACTCAAGGCGCAGTTGGAAGCAGCCAAGGCCGAGCTGCCCACCATCGAGACGCAGCGCGATGAGCACAAGCAGTTCTTCGAGGTCCAGATGGACCGCAAGCAGTCCCACCTGACCCACGACGGCATCGCCGAAGCCCAGCGACTCGCGGGCGTGGGCTCGTTCTATGTCGACGAGAACATGGACCTGCCGCACCTGCTCGAGCAGTCGATCCGCGGCTACGCGGTTTACGAGCGCGACCGCGATTACATCGTCATGGACGTGCCCGACCGCGCGACCGGGCGGGCCGAGCCGAGCATCGTGATCGTCGACACCAACACCGGTCGCCCGATGATCGGTCGCCAGTGGTCGGACGGGCTCCACCAAGCGGTCGAGTGCAAGGAGGGCGTGCCGATCAAGCCCGAGACGCAGACGGTCGCGTCGGTGACGATCCAGAACTTCTTCAAGATGTACAAGCGCCTGTCGGGCATGACGGGCACGGCCGACACCGAGGCCCAGGAGTTCCACGACATCTACAGGCTTGAGGTGGTGTCGATCCCGACCAACCGCCCGGTGATCCGCGCCGACCACGACGACCTGATGTTCCTGCGTGCCAAGGACAAGTGGGACGCGATCGTCGACGAGATCAAGAGCTTCCACGACGCGGGTCAGCCCATTTTGGTGGGCACCACGTCGGTGGAGAAGTCCGAGCTGATCAGCCGCATGCTGACGGGCAAATATCAGATCCAGCACCAAGTGCTCAACGCCAAGCAGCACGAACGGGAGGCCAACGTGGTCCTCGACGCTGGCCAGCTCGGCGCGGTCATGATCGCGACCAACATGGCCGGTCGCGGTACGGACATCAAGCTGTCCAAGTTCACCCGCGAGCAGTACGTCGAGCACCTGCTGCGCCGCAGTCTCGCGTCGCGTGAGCTCAAGGCGGACATGACCGACGAGCAACTCCGTGAGAACGTCTACCGCAAGATCGCGTCGACCGAGCTCAAGGGCGCAGGCGTGTCCAAACGCGACGCCGAATCGATGTCGTTCGAGGACCTCGAGCTGGCGCTGCTGCGCCACTGGGCCGACCAGTTCACGTGGATGAGCCCCAAGGCGGTCGAATCGGCGGGCGCCGAGGAACTCCGCGAAGAACTCGACAAGAACGGGCGATGCCTGCTGCACCGAATCCGCTGGTTCGAGGGCGTGCAGGACATGGGCGGCTTGCACGTCATGGGCACCGAACGCCACGAATCGCGGCGAATCGACAACCAGCTCCGCGGGCGTTCGGGTCGCCAGGGCGACCGGGGTTCGTCGCGGTTCTTTGTCTCGCTCGAGGACGATCTGATGAAGCTCTTCGCCGGCGAAACTACCATGAAGATGCTGTCGCGCCTGGGCATGAAGGAGGGCGACGCGATCGAGCACCCGTGGCTGTCCAAGAACGTCGAGCGTGCCCAGAAGAAGGTCGAGGAACGCAACTTCCAGATCCGCAAGAACATCCTCGAGTACGACGAGGTCATGGAACACCAACGCCAGCGATTCTACGGGCTCCGCCAGCGGGTCCTGGAAGGACGCGCGGTCAAGGACCTGATCTTCGACGACATCGGCGAGGTCGTGGACAGCGCCATCGGGGAGTACCTCGACTCGGACTACCCCGCGATGTCCGCGGCTGAGTACGCCCGCGAGCGTCTCGACTGCTCGATCCTGCCCGACCGCCTTCGCGGCAAGGACGCCAACGAGATGGACCTGACCATCCGGCGCCTCGCCCGCGAGGACGCGGCGGCGACGATCAACATGACACTGGGCGAGTACATGCCCCTGGAGGGCTCGGAGGTCTCGATCGACTTCGACTCGGCCGGGCTGCACCGCTGGGCGAAGAACCGGTTCGGTGTCGAACTCGAATCGGCCGAAGAGATCCGTGAGGGCGGAGCGGCCGAGCGTCGCGAGGTCCAGACCAGGCTGGAGGTAGCCGCGTTCGAACGCATCGACGAGACCGAGTTGCCGTCGTTGCCGACCTTCGCCGAGAAGGGCTACGGCGCTCGCCAACTCAGCGAGTGGATCAAGCACAAGTTCACCTTCGACGTCGCGCCCGATGAGATCATGAAGGCCCACGACGACGACCAGCTCGAGGTCCGCGACTTGATCATCGACCGGGCCCGCGAAGCCTACCGCCAGCGGGAGGCTGAGTTCCCGGTGGACTACGCGATGCAGAACGCGATGGCGATGGCACGCCAGGACGCCAACGCCGCGTTCGCGATGCTCGCCGACTGGAGCAAGCGCCGCCTCGGTGTGGAGCTCACGCCCGACGAGATCAAGAACACACCGCCCGCGAAGATGCGTGAGCGTTTGATCGAGTCCGGCAAGGCCGCGGGCGACGAGAACCGCATGGAGGTCTGGATCAACGAGGCCCTCTCCCAGACTGACGACACCGCACTGGACGGCTACCTGAACGAGACCTTCGGCGACGGCATCACAGATCGCATGAGGTTCCTCGACGATGACGATCGCGAGGACGCGGTCCGTGCGCGCGTCGAGACGCTAGCACGCCCCGAGATGCTCCAGTTCGAGCAGATGGTCCTAGTCGAGACCTTCGATGGCGCATGGAAGGACCACCTCTACGCGATGGATCAGCTGCGCGACACGATCGGGTTCCGGGCGATCGCCCAGACCGACCCGAAGATCGAGTACAAGCGCGAGGGGCAGCGTCAGTTCCTCGGCGCGATGCGCGACATCCGCGAGCGGGTGACCGATCTGATCTTCAAAGCCCGTCTCGCGCCCCAGCGACCCGCGCCCGCCCCGGGCGGCCCTGGTGGGGGACCCGGCGGGATGCCCGGACCGGCTCGCCCGCCCCAGGGCCAGCCCCAGGCGCCCCGCCCGGCGGTCGGCAACATCATGGGATCGACAATCGCGGGCCCGGGATTCGGGGTCGGGCCGCAGCCACGTCCCCAGCAGCCCCCGGCTGGCGGGCCCCCGCCCGCACCGCCCCCGAGCGGTGGCTGAGACGCCATCGAGACGGTCCCCGAGGGGATCCAACCCCCCCAAGCGTGCGTAACGCCAATGGGACAGCCGACGCTCCGAGAGGTATCCTTGCCGACCGGGGCCCCGATAGGAGAACGCGCATGTCCTCACGCCGACACTTTGAAGCCGCTCGAATCCGTACCAGCAGCGATCGCCGCGCATTCACGCTGGTCGAGTTGCTGGTCGCGATCGGGATCATCGTCATCCTCGTGGCGCTGACGGTCGGTGTCGGCACGGCCGTCGCCAACTCCGGTCGTGAGCGGGCCACCGAAGGGGCGCTCCAGACCCTCGACCAGGTGCTCGATGCTTACATCCAGGCCAAGGGCGGCAACCCGCCCGCGTTCGTGCGTGTTGACGAAAGCGCCATCCCGACATCGAGCCTGGTCAGCGCCGGCAAGGACGGGTTCTTCCCGCTCTTTGATGGGTATTCGGAGGATGACGAGCGGGCGGTGAACACGGTGGGGCTGTTCCTGATCGCGGCGCGTTCGGTCCCGACGACCGAGGACATCATCGCGGGGCTCGATCCCAAGTTTGTGCGCCGCTTCCAGCCCGGCGCAACCGCCGATGCGCTCCAGCCCGAGGCCACCACCATCTTCGATGCGTGGGGCAACCCGTTCCGCATGGTGCACCCCCGGTTCGACGGCGAGATCCTCGCCTCCAGCCGTACTACAGGCGACCCGGGCAACGCGATCGATATCGCGGCATCGAGCAGCACCTATCTGCAAGGCATCGAGAACAGGTGGTCGGGCGACGGGCAGCTCGGGCTCGAGAACCTCCGACGCAACGCCCTGAACGACGCCGATCGCCAGCAGGACAGCACGTTGGTGGGCGATTCCGACGGCGGCATCTGCCCAAGCCCCCGGCCCTACTTCTACTCGGCGGGCCCGGACGGCGATCCTTCGACCACCGATGACAACATCTACACGACCCGCCCCCGGTTCGAGTCCTGAAGGCGATCGCTCGCGGGCAGGGTTGAGGCAAGAAATCGGCGGGGTTCGGCGGGGCTAGATGGAGCCGCCTATCCTTGCCATCGAGGCCTGATCTAGGGCCGACAGCCGGGGTGTAGCGCAGCTTGGTAGCGCGTCTCGTTCGGGACGAGAAGGTCGGAGGTTCAAATCCTCTCACCCCGATTTTGCATGGCAGCCCACCACCGCGGTGGGCTGCTTGCGTTATAGGCCCGCAGGTCCGAGGCCTACGCATCTCTCCTGATCCGCCAGGTTCTGTTCAGCCACGGTTCTCGTTCAACCCCGAGCGGCATGCGCAAACAGCCACCTCACTGCAGCGGACAGACTGACGCATCCCTGGGCTAGCACAACGGCACTGGTGCAGCAGCAGGGCGAAGGTCTGTTTGCACAAACGAGGTGCGGATATCGGTGAAACCAGCTCGCTGATGCTCCCAACACCCTGCCGAGAGCCCACGCTGTTGAATCATCAGAGATGGAGTCGCCATGCGAGCCAATGTTGTAGTGATTTTTGCCACCTTCTTCGCCACGCACGCTTTGGCAGAGGCGCCTGATTTAGATTCAGTTATCCAATTACAGTCAGAAGCTGGAGAGTCAGGCCAGGTCGTTGTCGCTTTTCAGGGAGAGGTGGTGCTGGATACGGTCTTTGGCGAGGCTCGAGATGGTGTCGCGGTGGAGCCGGATACTCTGTTCTACATCGGCTCAATAGCAAAGATCCTGACGAGTGCCGCGGTGGTGTGCTTGGCCGACGAGGGCGCATTGGGCCTTGATGACTCACTCGAGAAGTATCTCGATGGTGTGCCCAATGCCAAACAAGGCATCACCATCAGGATGCTCCTCGCCCATACCTCAGGGCTGCCGGCGAATCATAACGATCCGACCAAAGTACTGGATCGTGAAGAGTTTCTGGCATGGGCTCTGAGCGTGGACTTGCAGTCAGAGCCTTCTGAGCAGTGGTCATACTCGAACGTGGGCTATGGCCTGCTCGCAGCGATTATCGAAGAAGCTACTGGTAACCCATATCAAGATTCCATTCGCCGCTTGGTCACCCGCCCCGCAAGGATGACCAACACTTGGTTCCTGACCGATGACTTTGATCGGGAGCTTGCGGCAGTCGGCTCGGGGGCGAGTCTCAAGCAGTACGGACTTGATGGCAACGCCGCAGAAATGGAGTGGACCTGGCTCCGTGCCGGCGCAGGGGGCGTGTTCTCAACCGCCCAAGATCTACTGCGACTCCACGATGCGATTGATAATGGAGACGTTCTCACCCCTGTACAGCTGAATTTGGTCACAACCCCGGTTCTGTCGAAGAGATATGGCCTCGGTTGGAGATTGAGTGACACTGGGAGCGGTGTCCATTATCATGACGGCTCATTCCCAGGCTTTAATGCCGAGTTCATGCGATTACCCCAGCATGATGGCGTGTTGATTGTGCTTTCAAACCAGGATGACGGTGCTCGGAGAGTACGGATTGCTATCACTGCGGCATTCGATGAAGAGTGATTGCCTTAACCTGCCTCTCGAAACACAGCCACTCTCAACGAGGCCTGCGTCACGATGCCGCAGCGGATTTCACTCCGCTGCTTTACTCTTGTTTATGGGCCCAGAGGCAGATCAGAGCCGCGATAAGTTGAGCTGGTGTCCAGCCGCCCCGATTTTGGGCATGCTCGACCAGCTGGCGATCGTTTACAGACTCTGACTGGGAGCGTGCAGTCATCGACTCGATGCGCCCCAACCCCGAACTAGAATAGCAAGATGAAGCTCTCCGTCGAAATCGATACTCCCCTCGTGCAGCGGCTGATCGCGTCGCAGTTTCCGCAGTGGGCAACTCTTCCCATCAGTCGCGTTGAGCCCAACGGGTGGGATAACCGAACATTCAGGCTCGGCGCGGACATGTCCGTTCGGCTCCCGAGTGCTCAGGGATATGCGGCTCAGGTTGAAAAAGAGCACCGATGGTTGCACACGCTCGCCCCGCATCTCCCGCTTGCAATCCCGACTCCACTCGAGCTGGGTGTTCCTGACGCGGGGTTTCCGTGGGGTTGGTGTGTGAACCGTTGGATTGAGGGTCAGACAGTTGATTTAACCGACAAGGACAATTTGCCAGAGATCGCTTTAGCATTGGCAGATTTTCTGAATGCCTTGTACCGAGTTCCAACCGCGGATGGTCCGCCCGCGGGCGAACACAACCACTTCCGTGGTGGTCCATTGGTTACATATGACGATGAAACTCGATTAGCCATCGCAGCATTGGATGGGACGATAGATCCGGTTGCTGCGACTGAAATGTGGGATGCTGCCCTGGGATCAACTTGGAGAAGCCCGCCCGTGTGGGTTCATGGCGATATCAGTGCTTCGAACATGCTTGTTCGCGACGGTCGCCTGGTTGCTGTGATCGACTTTGGCATCTGTGGAGTTGGGGATCCAGCGTGTGATCTCGTCATCGCGTGGACCTTCTTCTTTGGCGAGAGCCGTGAGGCGTTCCGCGATGGGCTGTCGCTTGATGAGGACACTTGGGCGCGGGCCCGTGGGTGGGCATTGTGGAAAGCCCTCATCACACTTGCTGGGGCAGGTGGGACTAATCCGGCGCATGCAGCAACCGCGGCTCGAGTCCTAGACGATCTCTTGTTCGACGAGACATAGATTCGGACGCATCATCGGCGCGCCGCGTTCATGTGTGCGGGCTTGCAACAAGGTCTATCTGCGTGCTTTCGAGTCCCAGAGGCCGATCCGATAGGCAAACAGTTCAACTGGTGCCCTGTCACGCGGATTTGAAGCGGGTGCCCAGCTGGCTTCCGTTATCGCGCCCAGAGAGTCGTGCGATCAAAGCCGTTCAACTTAGCAGCCTAAAACCGAACTGCATTGAGATGCAACGAGACCGGTCTGTCCCTTGTACGCATTCAGGTGCCAGGTCAAACGCATGCCTCGGGCGATTGCATTCGATTACCGATGTTTGGATCCTCATTGTCACTCTACTTGCCGAGCCGAATCATGCCATCCCATCGCGTATACATCTCCCTGCCCATCATCGCCGCGCTGTGCGCTTGCACCGGCGCGCAGAATGAACGATTGGTCGCGAGCATTCAGCCACAAGACGATACATTGATCGTGCAGGACGATACCGAAGTGGCCGGCTCATTGGACGCGTTGAAGGAGCGTGCTGAGTATGCACTGCTGGATAAGCAGGCCGTCGAGGCCCTTGCTCAGGCGGCCCAAAGGCGCTGGCCGAGGTTGTTCTCGGGATTCACCTATCAGCGTGTCGAGCGTTTCGCCGCGGGCGGAGTGTCGCACTGGATGTCGATCTGGTTGCACGAAAAGACGGGCCTGGAGTTCGTGCTGGTGCCGGGCGGCGAGTTCCAGATGGGATCGCCGGCGGATGAGGTGGACCGTCGCGAAGACGAACTCCAGCACTGGATCTTTTTGGGTCCATTTCTGATCGCACGCACTGAGTGCACGCGAGAGGCTTGGGCCAAAGTCGCAAAGTCTGAGGGGGCAAGGGCGGCGGGTCTACATGGCGGCCAGTTCGACGCATCAGATCGGCTCCCAGTCAGTGGATTCAGCCCTGCGTATGTGGATACATGGTGCGACACCGCGGGCCTGATGTTGCCAACCGAAGCGCAGTGGGAGTTCATGTGCCGAGCGGGAACGACATCGGCTTGGGCGATGGGTGCCAACAAGGGCGGCCTGCAGAAGTTCGCGAACCTTGGAAGTCTGGAGTGCCCCGAGGATTGGTCCCGTGAACCCTGGCTCGACGGGTATGGGATTCCGGTCGCTCCAGTAGGGATGTTCGCCGCCAATGCGTTCGGCCTCTTCGACGTCCACGGGAATGTCTGCGAGTGGTCCAGGGACCATTACTTCAGCTATGAGACACCGATTGAGAAAGGGACTGGAAGACGTCCCGGCATCTCCGGGGAGCGCATGGCCCGTGGTGGCAACTTTGGCGGCGATGCAGCGTTCGCGCGGTCGGCCGCCCGCTTCAAGTGCGGGGCCTGCAACTCACCCGGTGCGAACAAGGGCTTCGGCTTTCGCCCATCGATGGACTTGCCCTTCTGACCACACAACCCAACCGAGCCCACTCTCGATGAAGGGACGCTTCCGGAGAGGCGAGGCCGGTTGATCAAAGCGATCAGATTAGACGATGCGTCGCCCGTCAGCTCAGAACGAATCGTTCACAACTCATGGAGATGCCGGCAAAGCTCCTGCGCGTTAGTGGGCGCTGAACGGCTCGAACGCAGTTCCTTTGAGTTGAAAGAGCCCGTTCTCGAGCGTTCCGACCCAGAGCATCCCGACGTTGTCACAGAATATTGTGAGCGCGTAGGCGTCATCGTCTAGGGCGTAGTGCGTGACATTTTCACCGTCGTACTTCCAGATGCCATCGCCGCCGCACGCCATCCAGAGTGCGCCCGCGTCGTCTTCGGTCATGGATGGGTAGTAGTTGAAGTTCGCGTCTGCGTCGAGCGCGGCATCGGGCAGGCCCGTTTCCTTCTCGTACTTTATGAGATTGTGCCCATCGAAGAGCACGGGGTCGGGTGATACTTTGAATCGGTGTCGGGTGTTGCAGACCCAGAAATGCCCCGAACGGTCTTCGTAAATGGACCGAATACCGAAGGCTCCGCCGGAGGGCGTGGTGGTCAGGTGCTCTTCGTACATCCAGCTCAGCGTTTGGCCGTCGAATCGGCAAAGCCCTACGTACGCGGTACCAAACCACACGTGACCTCTCCGGTCTTTGTAGATGCTGTAGACACCCGAAGGAGAGAATCCGGCCCGGGGGTATTGGGCGCGAAAGGCATCCTCCGCGGGGCTCTTGGAGAGCTGCAGCGCGTACAGCTTCTCTCCGTCGTAACGGCAAGGCCCATATTCTCCCGGCCTATAGACGATCCACACGTCACTCGCGTCCAGTTTCCATCCGCCTTTCGGTGACGCTGCCTCGACAACTTCCAGGGCTGTGAATGCGGTACCATCGAACTTGAAGACCCCGCTGTTCGTTGATACGAAGACGTTCCCCTCGTCGTCCCCTTGGATGTCGCGCACATGGAGACCACCCATGCCGTCTGCGGGGCTGTAGTGGGTCAGGAGCTCGCCATCGAAATGGTACGCACCGTTCCCGTTGCTTCCGAACCAGTAATCATCATTGCTGGCTTGGTAGATCTCCCAGATGCGTGGGTCAATCTCGGTGACTCTCTGGCCGAGAGGCACATCGAGTGGCGCAGCTGGCTGGGACCCTTTGCATGAAGCACTCAGTACCGCGATGCATGCCAGCAGCACGTACGCAAAGAGACGAATTCGAATGCTCATTTCATTGACTCTCCGGATTCGTGTATGCATGCAGTTCACACCACGAGCATCGAGGACACGAGATCCCGCGTTCCGATGCTCCGAGGGTTGTACCGATGATCGTCGCGTCTTGATGCAAGCAATACGGATGCGTGGAGCGCGTCCTCAATCCCAGAGGTACCTGTCCTTCTCGAGTGCCTGAGCGGGCGTACCGACGATGAGTGGGTCCGGACCACGAACGACATGCGTGTTCTTGTCGGGGTAGTCGAGGTGCGACAGGAAGTGGCGCATGCAGTTGAGGCGGGCCCGCTTCTTATCGTCGGACTTGATGATGGTCCATGGCGCATCGGCGGTATCTGTATAAAAATACATCGCCTCTTTCGCCTCTGTGTAGTCATCCCACTTGTCGCGCGACAAGGTATCGATCGGGCTCAGTTTCCACTGCTTTAGCGGGTCGTGCTCCCGGGATGTGAAGCGCCGCTCCTGCTCGGCCTTCGTCACCGAGAACCAGTATTTGAACAGGTGGATGCCCGATCGGACGAGCATGCGCTCGAGCTCGGGGACTTGGCGCATGAACTCCAGGTACTCGAGCGATCCACAAAATCCCATCACCCGCTCAACACCGGCACGGTTGTACCAGGAGCGATCGAAGAAAACCATCTCGCCCCTCGTTGGTAGCTGCTTGATGTACCGCTGGAAATACCACTGCCCCAGCTCTTGCTCCGTGGGCTTCTCCAGGGCGACGGTCCGGGCGGCTCGCGGATTGAGGTGCTCCATGAATCGCTTGATCGTGCCGCCTTTTCCGGCGGCGTCCCGCCCTTCAAAGAGGACCACGACGCGCTGCCCTGTCTGCTTGACCCAGCTCTGCACCTTGAGCAGCTCGACCTGGAGCTCCTCTTTGTGCTGCTCATAGACGGGGCGCTTGATGCGCCGCTTGTACGGATACTCGCCGCTGCGAAATATCTTGCGGATCTGCTCGGGGCTGTGGCGCATCTCGGCCAACAGGTGTGACGCGTTGGGTTTCTGGGATTTCTTGCTCGGCTTCTTCGTGGCCGAGTTCGTGGCCGAGGGATCGGCGCCGTTTTGGTCGACTGGACGGTTATCGGGCAGTTCTGAAGCCTCGGACGATACGCCCGGTCCATGCGGGATCTCCCCGCCGTTGTTGTCAGGGGTCGGGATCTCAGGCATGTCGAACACACTCCATAAGGTGGGGGAACTGCTGGCCATACAGTGTACCGCTGTGTCTTGCAGGGCCCAAGGTCGAACCGCGAGATGTGTCGCGGCCTAGATGGCGTATCGGAGGCCCGACGCACGCAGAACGTGCGCAGGGCCCGAACGTGCAATCGCTGTCGAAGCACGTGGTTTCTTCGAGCGAACTATCGGCCACGTCCGGCTCTGGCTTGATCGAGACGAGCGGTTCACGATGCGCGGGTCTGTTAGCGAGCTGATGTGCTTTGGCGCGTGGCCGAGGAGTTTGTCGTCCCCTGGTGCGAGCCGCCCGGCGCTTGGCCAATCGCACGTCTCGCCACCACGCTCCGATACCCAGAATCAACTTGTGCCAGATGCAGCAAAGCCGTACGCTGACGCCATCTCGCCCATCGCAGCGAGCGGTGGGGTACCTTGGTCATTCAACGTATTGGGGGGAGCATCATGCTGAGCATGCACAGGACCGCAGCGTGGACCACGCTGGCACTCATCGGATCGGTAGCGGTGGGGGCCGACAGCACCGTGGTCGGCTTCGACGGCGGCTCGAGCGACGGTTTCACGGGCAACGCCCTGTTCCAGGCAACCGACGGCAACCCGGGCGGGGCCGCCCGGCACGTGACGGACCTGCTCTTCAACGACCTGCGCACCGGCGGCATCGGC
>Ga0316204_10000347_pt1 | contig 183856 bp, 183 predicted proteins | sample 6monrhotite_MG_2_FD_205661 | JGI IMG/M metagenome (GOLD analysis project Ga0316204, IMG submission 205661) | Microbial mat bacterial communities from mineral coupon in-situ incubated in ocean water Damariscotta River, Maine, United States -... | ecosystem: Environmental > Aquatic > Marine >... | reverse complement strand
GTTGGTATTATAGCTTATATTGGTTATAACCACCTAGTTAATAGGACAGATAAAGTGGTTCACAAAATGGAGGCTAATGCGGTTGAGTTTTTGGATTTATTGAATGAACCTATCTAGAATTTCATTATGAAATTAAAAGGAAGAAATAAAGTAAGTCCAGATTTTAGCATGTCATCAATGACAGATATAGTATTTCTGTTATTGGTATTTTTTATGTTGACTTCCAATGCTCCCAACGCTTTGGATTTACTGTTACCAAAAGCAAAGGGGAAGTCCACGAACACACAGAATGTTTCAGTGACCATTAACAAGAACTTGGAATATTTTGTGAATAATGAACAGATAAACGAGGAATACATTGAAATTGAATTAAAAAAGGCACTTGAAGGTCAAGAAAAGCCAACAATCATTCTAAGAGCAGAGGAAAGCGTGGCAATTAAAGAGGCCGTTAACGTAATGGACATTGCTAATAGGAATAGTTACAAGGTTATCTTGGCTGTGCGGCCAAAATAATGTCATTTTTAGATACGAGACACAAGAAAAAATCATTTACGCTTACAACTCTTCTTTTAAGCGTGTTATTGCTATTGCTTTTTTATATAGGCATGACCTATATGGATCCGCCAATTGAAAATGGTATAGCCATAAATTTTGGCACCATGGATTTTGGTAGTGGAAAGGTACAACCTAAGGAAAAAGTGCGCTCTGAACCCAAAAAGGAGGTAACAAAACCTGTAGAGCAGGTTGAGGAGCAGGCTCAGCCAAAAGAAACTGCTCCAGAAGCACCGGTTGAAAAAGTGTTGACCAGTGAGAACGAAGAGACTATCAGAATAAATCAACAAAAAGAAGCCAAACGTAAGGCGGATGCAGTGGCTAAAAAAGCAAAGGCTGACGCGGAACGGGTTGAACAAGAGAAAAAACAAACTGAAGAACGAAAAAGACAGGAGCAAGAATCCAAGAAAAAGAGCCTTGATGCTTTAATAGGAGGGATTGGAAAATCTGACGGAAAAACAACAGGTAGTGAAGGGGATGATAATAAGGCGGGAGATAAAGGGAAACCGGACGGAGACCCATATGCAACCAGTTATTATGGTAGCCCTGGAAGTGGAAGTGGCACGGGAGGTTATGGTTTAAACGGTCGTTCTTTGGTAAACAAAGGCAAAGTGCAACAAGAATGTAATGAAGATGGTCGTGTAGTGGTAAGAATTGTGGTAGACAAAAATGGAAAGGTAATAAAAGCAACTCCAGGAGTTAAGGGAACTACGAATAATGCGCCTTGCCTATTGGATCCAGCAAGAAAAACGGCATTTCTTCATAAATGGAACCTAGACTCCAATGCACCTTCTCAACAGATTGGTTTTGTTGTTGTCAACTTTAAGTTAGGTCAGTAAATGACTTATAAAGAGACTTTGAATTGGATGTTTCATCAACTTCCAATGTATCAACAAAAAGGGCCAGATGCGCTAAAAAATAAGTTAGACAACATTATTTGTTTTTCCGAAGTTCTAGGAAATCCCCATCAGAAATTTAAAAGCATACACGTAGCAGGAACAAATGGAAAAGGTTCAAGCAGCCACATGCTTGCTTCTATTCTTCAGGAAGCGGGATATAAGGTCGGCCTGTATACATCACCGCATCTAAAGGATTTTAGAGAACGAATCAAAATCAATGGAAAAACTATTGACAAAAGCACTGTAAAGCACTTTATAAAAACCCATCGATCCTTTTTAGAAGGCAATGAGCTTTCTTTTTTTGAAATGACTGTTGGAATGGCCTTTCATTTTTTTGCGGGAGAAAAAGTGGACATTGCTGTTGTGGAAGTTGGTTTGGGAGGGAGATTGGATTCTACAAATATTATTGTACCTGAGATTTCCTTAATTACCAATATAGGACTAGACCATATTCAGATCTTGGGAGATACTTTGGAAAAAATTGCTCTAGAAAAAGCTGGGATAATAAAAAGAGAGATCCCTGTGGTTATTAGTGAGAGACAAACTGAAACTGAAACAATCTTTAAATTAATTGCAGCACAAAAGAATTCGGAAATTGTTTTCGCTGATGAACTTCCAGTTAAGAATTATAAAACTGATTTACTAGGGGACTATCAGCAAAAGAATATTCAAGGTGTGGTAGCTACAATTAAAAGGTTGAAGAGCTTTAAGGTTGAGAACGCTCATATAAAAGCTGGGCTTAAAAAATGTGTTGATAACACTAGCCTTTTGGGAAGATGGCAAATTCTGGGTAAAAAACCAAAAATTGTATGTGATACGGCACACAATAAACAGGGACTTAGCCTAGTACTAGAGCAAATAAGAAAATGTGAATCTCCACGAGTACATTTTGTTCTAGGTTTTGTAAATGATAAAGCTCTGGATGATGTACTTAGCTTATTTCCTAAAAATGCAGAATATTACTTTGTAAAACCTAATGTGCCTAGAGGATTGCAGGCTAAGGATTTAAAAGGTTATGCAGGAAAATTTGGACTTAAGGGAGAGATCTCTCCATCTGTAAAAAAAGGTTTGGAGAAGGCTTTACGGAATGCAAAGGATGATGATTTAATTTATGTTGGAGGCAGTACGTTTGTAGTTGCTGAAGTGGTTTAGATATTTTACGTTTTTTCTTTTTGGTAACCAAAAAATGATGCTATATTTGCACTCCGTTTTAAGAACGGGCGCGTAGCTCAGTTGGTTCAGAGCACCTGGTTTACACCCAGGGGGTCAGGGGTTCGAATCCCTTCGCGCCCACAATTAGAAACCCACCTTATACAGGTGGGTTTTTGCATTTTATGTACTCTGTTGTCATCAGTAGGTAGACAAATTCTTCAATTTTTTATAAAAGTTACTTCCTATTTTGTATCCTTTCGTTTACAGCCTCTTTTCTATTTATTTTCAGGTTTTTAAAGGCTGATAAGTAAGCAATCCCGATAAATATTTACGTAAACCCTTATCGGATGAACCTACAATATGCTGTTTTTGTGGTAATTATATAAACAGTTTAACCAAACCGCCATAAACATGAGAAAACTTATTCAGCATTTTTTCTCTGCCCATAAAGCCCAGCCAGAGGAACATAAGGATGTATTGGAATCTAAATATGTAAAATCTGGACTTACCCTTCAAGAGGCTACTGAAATAAGACAAAAGATACAGGAGGCTTTTGAAAATGATAAAGTCTACAAGAACAATGCAATAGGTCTTAATGATCTTTCACAACATATTTCAAAGGATAGATACAAGGTTTCACAAGTACTAAATGAATATTTGGCAAAAAACTTTTATTCTTTATTAAATCACTATAGAGTAAAAGAGGCAAAAGATCTACTCATATCCCAACCATTTCTTAGTGTAAAGGCGGTAATGTATGAAGTGGGTTTTAATAGTAAGACCAGTTTTTATAGCGCATTCAAAAAAGATACTGGTTTAAGTCCAAATGATTTCCGCAGTATGGCAGTATATGCTTCTTAAAGCAATTTTCATTAAACTTTCCTACCACACAATTTCTTCTTTTAAACAAAGGTTTTCTGTTAGTAATAGAGATTTCCATACCCTCTAGAATCTACTTCGATATTGTCTTACGTAGACCAGTTTAATTCAATTAAATATTTATAAATCAAATAGATAACATCAGGTTTGTTAAAATTTAACAAACCTTTTAAAGTAGTGGCCAAAGATAATTAACTGTTAAAAAAGGTATTTCCCGTTGGGCGTGAATTATTTTATTGTTCGTCCCGTTTTAAAAGTACTTTAAATCTAGGGGTATACAATTGTTTTGTAGTTGCAATTGTAAAGGTAAGGCGGTGAGAGGCCTTACTACCTTAAAATAGAGACTTTCCAATAAGTTTTGTTTTCGTACTAGGGAGTATTATTTGAATTAGCTATCAAACACCTTATCCCGCCTGCCTTTCTCAGTTGCGCTAACTCATTAATTACTAACAAAACTTTTAACTCTATGAAAGTAAAGAAGCTATTTGGGACGCTCATCTTTATGTTATTATGTATAACATTAGCTCGATCTCAAGAAAAAACGATTACCGGTACAATCATTGATCAGACAGGTATACCACTGCCAGGGGTCAATATTGTAGTCGACGGTACTACAAATGGAACCCAATCTGATTTTGATGGTAACTATTCCATTGAAGCTAGTATTGGTCAAACATTGGTGTACACATATCTCGGTCAAAGACCAGCAAGGAGACTTGTTGGTGCGCAAAGTGTTATAGACATTCAAATGGAGGAGGATGCGCAGGCCCTAGAAGAGGTAGTGGTAACGGCATTGGGTATTAAAAGGGAAAAGCAAGCCTTAGGATACGCAGTTGCCTCAGTTTCTTCAGAACAATTAGAAGAAAAAGCTGAAGGAGATTTAGGAAGAGTCTTAATTGGTAAAGCATCAGGTGTTAATATTACACAGCAGAGTGGACTTTCTGGATCGGGAACAAACATTATTATTAGGGGATACAGTTCCTTTAGCCAAAGTAATCAACCTTTGTTCATTGTAGATGGTGTTCCTTTTAATGGAGATACCAATGCTTCAGGTAGACAGGGATCCAGACAAGATTTTATCAACGGTAACAACGGGTCTAGTAGGTTTTTAGATTTAGATCCCAACAGTATAGAAAGCGTCAACGTGCTAAAAGGTTTGGCTGCATCCACACTTTATGGATCTTTGGGTAGGAATGGTGTTATTTTAATAACAACAAAGGCTGGCGCTGGTGGTCAAGGTGCTAAGAAGACAGAAATTACAGTAAATAGTTCTTTGTTTTTTAACGAGATTGCCTCTACTCCAGAGTATCAAAATCAATATGGGAATGGTTTTGACCAGTCCTTTGGATGGTTCTTTAGTAATTGGGGCCCTAGTTTTGATAGGGGCGGAGTCTCTGGTTGGGGAAACAGTACAGCTTTTGATTCCAATGGAACACTTCCACACCCTTATTCAACTTCCGCTGCAGGGCAACAGGCTTTTCCAGAATTTGCTGGTGCAAGATATGAGTGGAGACCATATGATAGTTTTGGGGATTTTTTTAAAACTGGAACGGTTACTAATCTATCTATAAATGCAACTGGTAGTTCCGATGATGGTAAAATATCCTACAATGCCAATTATGGTCACTTAAAGGATATCGGGTTTACTCCGGGTAACAGTTTAAACAGAAACAATTTTGGTATTGGTGGTAGAGCAGTTCTTAGTAACAAGTTCACTGTTACTGGGGCGTTAAATTTTGCAAGAACAAAGTTTATGTCTCCTCCGGTGGCATTGAGTCAAGGTAACGGAGCAACCGGTTCAGGTTCTTCGGTATTTGGAGATTTATTCTTCACTCCAAGGAGTATTGATGTACTTGGACTTCCTTTTCAAAGTCCAATAGATGGTAGAAGTATTTATTACCGTGACGGAAATGATATTCAACATCCATTGTGGACTGCGAACAATGCGGGAACAGAACAAGAAACCAACCGGGTTTTTGGTAACATGGGCATACAATACCAATTTAATGATAATTTAAACCTTATTTATAGGGTTGGTATTGACGTTTACAGCGAAAACAACCTAAATTTTCAAAACAAAGGAGGAATCAATGGAAACGTTCCACAGCCCAGATTGGCTAGTGGTATTTATGAAACATGGAACAATACCAATACTATTTGGGATCATAATCTTGCAATCAACGGAGATTACGATATAACTGAAAAGGTTGGAACAACATTTAATGTTGGTGTCAATGGAAGAAGGGAAGTGTTTGATCAGCAAGGAGTTGCAAGTGATGCGCAACAGGTATTTGATGTTCTAAGGCATTTCAATTTCCTAAATCAGAATGAGATTCAACAAACTTCACAACGTAACCTGGTCGGATTCTATGGGCAATTAGAATTTGATTATGATAACTATCTGTATGTAACCCTAGCAGGAAGAAACGATTGGGTTTCCAACCTATCAACGGCTAACAGGTCACTTTTTTATCCTAGTGCAAGTATTTCTTTTGTGCCAACAAAGGCTTTTGATGGTCTTAAAAGTGAAAATGTACTCAACTATTTGAAAATAAGAGCTGGGTATGGTACTTCAGCTGGATTCCCAGATGCGAATTCAGATAATTTCCCGGTTTCTAACCGACTAGTTTTGGATACTCAAGATTTCCAAGATCCAACCGGAACCAATGTTGTGACGAATACAAGTCCGTTAACGCTTGGAAATCCAAATTTAAAGCCTGAACAAGTTTCAGAAATAGAATTAGGTGTTGAAACTAGATGGTGGGATGGTAGAATTACGCTTGATGCCTCGGTTTATGAGCGTACTACCACGGATTTGATAGTTCAGCAACCTTTAGATCCTTCCTCTGGTTTTTTCCAAACAAACACCAATGTTGGTGAAATTAAGGGAGAAGGGGTTGAAATTGATCTTGGATTGAATTTTTTCAGGAGTCAAGAAGAAGGAGGTTTTAACTGGAATACCAATGTCAACTTTACTGCTAATGAGTCTGAGGTTATAGACCTAGGGCAGGAAACAGATTTGATCGTATATTCTGGTTTTGGTAACCTAGGAAACGCGGCAATAGAAGGACAGCCTTTAGGGGTAATATATGGAACCCGTATTCTAAGGGATGCCAATGGCCAATTTGTGGTGAACAGTATTGGAGATTTTGTTCAAGATCCTCAAGATGGGGTAATTGGTGATCCAAATCCGGATTTTGTAGCAAACATTAACAACACTTTCTCTTATAAAAACTTCAGTTTTGGATTTCAGTTCAACTGGACCCAAGGCGGAGATGTGTGGTCCAGTACTATTTCTACTTTATTGGGTAGAGGTCTCATTGTTGAAACACTTGATCGTGAAAATACATTTGTACTACCAGGTGTCCAAAGTGATGGCCGCGTAAATGATGTGCAGATAAACAACTCAGATTATTTTTTCAATAACATTTTGGGAAATATTTCTGAATTACAAGTGTTCGATGCTACCGTACTTCGTTTACAGGAAGTTACATTAGGATACTCTTTACCTAAGAAATTTTTGGAAGACACGCCTTTTGGTGCACTTTCTTTCACTGTTTCTGGATTCAATCTTTGGTATGATGCAATTAACACTCCTAATGGTGCCAATTTTGACCCCAATACGTCAGGTACAGGAGTAGGTAACGGATTTGGTTTCGATTTCCTTAATGGACCAAGTTCAAGAAGATATGGATTCAGTGTAAAAGCAACATTCTAAGATGACTAAAAAAGATAGAAAAATGAAAATAAGAAGCAAACATATAGCAATGAGTCTTTTTACTGGACTCTTGATGATGACCTCTTGCGAAGTCACTGAGCTAGATATAACAAATGACCCAAATTTTCTAACACCTGATTTAGCAGCCCCAGATTTCTTTATTACTTCTATACAAGAAGATTTTGCTAGACAATTGGATGGCGATGTTTCAGGTGATCCAAATGATAATTTTGTAACTGGTGGTTTTCAATTCGGAGATGGGCTTTCACCCTTGGGAATGGAGCTTACCAGAGTAATGCAAATGTCCAGTAGGGATTATGAAAGTACTTACCAAGATAGTGATGTTGATGATGAATGGGATAATGCCTATAGAGGAATTCTTTTTGATATCAGATTAATGACGCCATTGGCGGAAGAAGCAGGTCAAACACGGCATTTAGGTATAGCTCAATTTATTGAAGCATATACGATTTCCTCTTTGGTAGACTTTTTTGGCGATATTCCATATACAGAAGCAGTTCAAGCTCCAGAGATTGTTAATGCAACTTTAGATAGTGGTGCATCCGTTTATGAGGCTGCACTTGCACTTTTGGATCAGGCGATTATCAATTTCACCAATACGGCATCTACCAATCCGCCTGTGGAGCTTTTTTATGGAAATGACTATACAAAGTGGGTTAAGGCAGCCAATACCTTAAAAATGAAACTCTACCTTCAAACTAGATTGGTAGATCCCGGAGCAATAGATGCCTTTAATGCAATTGTCAATTCTGGAGATTACATTACGGATACCGCGGATGATTTTGATTTTGTTTGGCCAGGTACAAGTGCTGCACAGCCAGATAATAGGCATCCAAGATATGGACTTAACTATGTTTCCAATGGACCTGGGGATTATGCTTCAAACTGGTTGATGAACAAAATGCAAACAACCAATGATCCTAGAATTAGGTACTACTTTTATAGACAGACTAATGAAGTTCCTGGGCAGGAGATTCCAGCAGATGAGCAAACGTTGAGATGTTCACTACAAACTCCACCATTGCATTATACCACTGGAGGTTTTACTTTTTGTAATCTTCCAAATGGCTATTGGGGCAGGGATCATGGAGATGATGAAGGTGCTCCACCAGATGGCCCAAAACGTACAACTTGGGGAGTGTACCCTGCAGGTGGGCGTTTTGATGATGATAGTTTTAGTCCTGTTTCGCAGCCAACTGATCCTCTATCTAACGGAGGTTTGGGGGCCGGGATTACTCCAATACTAAATGCTTTTATGGTAGATTTTTGGAAAGCAGAAATAGAACTGGCTCAAGGTAATGCAGGATTGGCTCAAGGTTTCCTGGAAGCGGGAATTACAAAACAGATAGCAAAAGCGAGAAGTTTTGTATCAGTAGATCCTAATGCTGATCTCTCTTTTGAACCTCTATCATCGGATGTAACGGATTTTATTAACGGCGTGGTTGCTGATTTTGGCTCCGCAACGGGAGATGATCAGTGGAATATCTTAGCAGAAAGTTATTTTGTTGCGCATTACGGAAACGGAATAGAAACGTATAACTTTTATAGAAGAACTGGATTTCCTAATAGTTTACAACCTAATAGAGAGTTAGATCCAGGAAGTTTCCCAAGATCTATGTTCTATCCTAATCAGGCGGTGACTTCAAATTCCAACATTACGCAAAAAGCAAACCTTGCGGTACAGGTATTTTGGGATAATAATCCAGCGGGACCTTCATTCCCTAATTCGAACTAATTAAAGCAATGACTGATAAAAATAATATTATGAAAAAAATAAGAACATACATATTATTCGCTATAGGGTTGATGACAGCTGTTTCCTGTTCGGAGGAAAAGATAGTGGATGACGTACAAGCAACCGTTGCGCGTGGTTTAGTATTAAGGACAGTAACCACCTTAGGGGATAATTTTAATATTTTAGACACAAGTTCAGTGTGGGGAAGGACTTTGGAAGCACAAGACGCTGAAGGTGGTGCTCTACTTTCGGAAATAAGAGTCTTTGTTACCTTTGTTGACAATACCATAGAGGATGGTGACCCTGATTTAAGTACAGATGAAGCTCCTCTGCCAACTGTATCAGCTTCTAGCTTTACTGAAGGACCATTTGGATTTCCGAGGGGAGACGTGAGTGCGACTTATTCGGAAGCAATTGCTGCTACGGGTATAGATTTTGACGATATTGATGGAGGGGATGCATTTAATTTTAGATTAGAAGCAGTACTTACAGACGGTCGCGTATTTACCAACAACGCTGCAGGTACAGTAGCTAATGGTTCATTTTTTAGCTCTCCATTTGCATATACTTCTCCTGTAGTTTGTCCGCCAACAGTTCCTACAGCAGGTGACTGGACTATAAATTTTCAAGATTCCTTTGGAGATGGTTGGAACAACGCAGCTTTTAGAGTTAGTATTGATGGCACCGAAACTGACTATACCTTAGCCAATGGTTTTGTTGGTTCAGAGACATTTGCGGTTTCTGGCAGTGCACAGGTAATCTCTATCATTTTTATATCTGGTGATTTTGATGGCGAAGTAACGGGACAGGTTATTTCGGCTAATGGAAATACTGTGGTAGATATTGATGGCGTTAATGGTACTATAACAGCAGAGGCAGAACTCATTGATTATTGTTTAAATAATCTATAGTTTAATTATATTAATTAATATAAAAAGGGTCGTTCTTGAACGACCCTTTTTTATTATACAAAAAATTGTGTTGAGTCCTATCTTTTTATTTGCTTTGCGGTATGATTGCCACAATTTGTAGAAAAGCACATTTTAATGCAGCACATAGACTGCATAATCCTAATTGGAGTGATGAAAAAAATGTTGAGGTTTTTGGTAAATGCAATAGCCCTAACTATCATGGGCATAATTTTGATTTGGAAGTAAGAATTAGAGGGGAGGTAAATCCAGATACAGGTTTTGTAATGGATTTAGCGGTTTTAGGCACCCTGATCAAAGAAGAAATAGAAGACAGGTTTGATCATAAGAACCTAAATGAAGATTGTCCAGAGTTTTTTGAGATACTGCCTACAACAGAATATTTTGTAAAGATTATTTATGATATTTTGAAACCGGAACTGGAAAAAAATCAATTACTGCATATTACGCTTCATGAAACTCAAAAGAATTCCGCGGAGTATGGGGATTGGTGACAATTTTACGATATTGCACTTCTTTTCTTAATGGGATATTAGCTCAGTTGGTTTAGAGCGCTGCCTTGACAGGGCAGAGGTCACTGGTTCGAATCCAGTATATCCCACTTTTTCAGAAACTTATAGTACAAGCCTGAGATTTTCCAAACCATTTTACTCTGTTTTTTGAAGCAAGATTGTAAATAGTATCTCTTACAATCCTTGGAATAAATGCTAATAAGGCAGAGACCAATCGCCATTTGGGTATTTTAGAAATAATTTTTAAAAAACCATCAGAGTGCGTATGTTTTCCATGTTCATCAAAAAGAATTACGGTTTCCAATTGATTTGTTGAAAATCCATATTGCCGTAACAGGTTTTGCCCTTGCGGAGATTGAAAAGGCACAAATTGAAAAATATCTTCAGGGGCAAATTTTAACAACCACCCTACTACACCATTACATAGGTTGCATTCCCCATCAAAAACAATAACACTTTTTTCCATGATCCATTTGGTTTGTCAACTACTATGTCGGACAAAACAAAAGGACATTTCAAGAAATCTTGCAATAAATGCCTGATTTTATAAGTATTATGATTTATTTATGACTTCATTATAAAAAATCCAGAACCCGCTCAAGAGCCATTCCACGTGATCCTTTAATAAGTAGAGTGCCTTTTTTGATAGGATTTTGAACCAGTACTTCCTTTAGGTCATCAAATGTTTTGAATTTTCTGAAAGAAGTACTGGTTTTATAGAAGTTTTCACCAACAAAGAACACATTCTTAAAGGCTATACTTTTTGCCAAATCTGCAATTGCTTGGTGTTCTTTTTCTGCATCCACGCCAAGTTCAAACATATCCCCAAGAATAAGCGCTTTGTTTTTTGCATCCATTATTTTTAGGTTTTCCAAAGCTACATTCATACTTGAAGGGTTTGCATTATAAGCATCAAGAATGATTTTGAAGCCATTTTTATCAATAATCTGAGAACGGTTGTTCTTAGGTTGATAAGACTCTAGAGCATTTCTGATTTCCTCCAAGGGAACATTGAAGTATTTGCCCATTAAAATGGCAGCACAACAATTAGAGAAGTTGTATTTGCCAATGAGCTGCGTTTCTATCTTTTTATCTTCAACTTCAATAACCACGAATGGGTTGGCCTCAATGAACTTTATGTTGTAATAATCTGAGCGTTCTGTACTGAATCCATACTTTTTGATATAACGCCCTAATTTATTTCGTTGTATATCATCATCAGCATTTAAAAAAGCATATTTGTCATTGGAAATGAGATAATCGTAAAGCTCGCTTTTTCCTTGGATTACGCCTTCCACCCCTCCAAAACCCTCTAAGTGAGCTTTTCCAAAATTGGTGATATAGCCAAAGTCAGGTTGGGCAATATTGCTCAAAAAATCAATTTCTCCTTTATGGTTGGCCCCCATTTCAACAATAGCTATCTCTGTATCATTTTTAATGGATAAAAGGGTTAGGGGCACTCCTATATGGTTGTTTAGATTTCCTTTGGTGGCAATGGTATTGTATTTTTTTGAAAGGACCTTATTGATGAGTTCTTTAGTAGTGGTTTTACCATTGCTTCCGGTAAGGGAGATGATTTTGGCCGTACTGTAGTTTCTATGGAATATAGAAAGTTTTTGAAGCGTCTCCAATACATCATCAACTAAAAGGCAATTAGCTATATTTTCATCTTGTTGCTCGTCAATAATGACATAAGATGCCCCTTTTTCAAGCGCATCTTTAGCAAATTCATTGCCATTGAAGTTTGGGCCTTTTAATGCAAAAAACAGGCAATTTTCGGTTATTTTTCTTGTGTCCGTACAAATAATTGGGTGCTCTAAAAAAAGTGCGTGGAGTTGTTCCAATTTCATAAATCGAAGATAAAAAAAAGCCCTGATTTTAGTCAGGGCTTTTTTAAAATACTCTTAAAGTATTATTTTGCTTTTTTATGTCTTACGGTTTTATTCTTGGTTTTAGACTTAGAACCTACTCTAGACATAGCACATCTGAATCCAACATCATCTGTTGCCATGTATTGGGGTAGATATCTACGTTGAGCTGGATCTAGCCAAAAAGCTCTGTCTCTCCAAGAACCTCCTTTGTATACTCTTACCTCATCATTAATTAACGATGTTCTGTAATTGGAAGTATCATATTGACGAAGGATTTTACCTGTAGAATCACGCTCCACTTGATGTTTTGGCGAGTCGTACATTTTCCTGCTATCAGACTCATCACTAAATCTTTCAAAAAATCTTGAAGAACCTGGGTCACCATCACGATAACCGCGGTTATCACTAGTAGAGAAATTTGTTCTTAAATAAGTTTCTTGCTCATCTACAGGTACTTCTTTAATCTCACCTGGAAGATTCAATGCTATAATTTTACCGTTAGGCAGTGTGTCATACATAATTTCATCACCACGTAAGATTTTTACTTTACCATCATCACCAATAGCTTTCTTTAAAAAGACATTTCCTCTATAATAGTTAAAATCACTTATCTCATCATCAACAATTGGTCGATATACATCGGCAACCCATTCGGATACGTTACCAGCCATTTCATAAAGTCCAAAATCATTTGGCTTGTATGATTTTACTTGTGCTGTAATATCGGCACCATCATCTGACCATCCCGCTATTCCGCCATAATCACCTTTGGCTTGCTTAAAGTTGGCCAACTGATCACCACGGCCTACACGCTGTCCATTTCTAGTGTAATCACCTTCCCATGGATATTTCTTTCTACCTCTGTAGTTGTTGTATTCTCTAGATCCAATAAGAGCTTGAGCTGCATATTCCCATTCAGTCTCCGTAGGAAGTCTATATTCTGGCATTATGATACCACTACTTCTTTTGGCAAATGAATTAATTGAATCTTTTTTCTGTTTCCCTTGTAAAGAATCTATTTGACCTTCATAAACTGATTCAGGGTTGTTCAAATAAGCTTCTGTACTAAAGGTTCCTCCAATTTCACCATTCAATACTTTATATTTTGCGTCTTGGGCCAAGAAACCTTCTTTTTCCAACATAGCCTCGTTAACCCTGTCGGTTCTCCATTCCGCATATTGAGAGGCCTGAATCCAATTTACACCAACCACTGGATATTCTGCATATGCAGGGTGTCGCAAATAATTATTGGTCATGGTCTCATTAAAGCCTAATCTGTTTCTCCATACCAATGTATCTGGCAAAGCACCCGTATAAATGTTTTTATAGTTAGGATTTTCTGGAGGATACACCGATTTAAGATAATCCAAGTATTCTAAATACATAACATTGGTTACCTCAGTCTCATCCATGTAGAATGACTGAACATGTTGTTGTGTAGGAGTATTGTTCCAATCGTGCATGATATCATCCTGAACTTTACCTTTGGTAAATGTCCCACCTTCAATGAACACGGTTCCAGGAGGGGTTACCTGCTCCTTAAAATCAGAATTGTATTGAAATCCACCTTCTTTAGCATTTATTTTCCATCCTGTGGCTCTAGAAACGTTCTTGGAAGAAGAGGATGAGGAATTTTTACAACTAGAAAAACTTCCCACTATAACAGCGCTAGAAAGTACAACTTTGATAAAGTGTTTTTTCATAATTTGGGCTTGAGTACTTTAAAACCTAGGGTTTCATCCCTAGCTACTTTAACTTGATTTGATTTATTAAAATCTTTGTATTGGCAATAAAACGATGTTTTAACCATAATATTTTGTGCTTGCAAAATAATTATGACAACCATCTAACAAACACTTGCTACGATTTAAACGCTGTAGGTTTCAAAATAGTATGAATTGATTAGGGTTTTAACGGTTAAACCTTTCGGATCAGGATTCAAATTCTACAGAAATATAAATACCATTTTATAGGTTGGATAAAAAAAGAGGGGTGAATTACAAGAATTTTTGGAAAAGTTCGTTTACATGTAATACGTCTAAAGGTATTCTATGCTTTTGGATGCTCTGAACCTTAACATTTACTAAACGCTTAAAATGAAAAAGTTACTGATATTGGTAGTGTTGCTTGTCATAGCCCCGCAGATAAGTGCACAACAAGAAAGAGTAATTACAACAGCTGTCCCATTCTTGACCATTGCCGCAGATGCGAGAGCCTCAGGTATGGGTGACATGGGTGTGGCAACCTCTGTTGACGCTTTCTCTCAACAATGGAATCCAGCAAAATTTGCTTTCGCAAACCAAAAAACAGGAATTGGGGTAAGTTATACACCATATTTGGAAAGCATTGTCAATGACGTATCGCTTTTAAATGCCAATTTTTACAACAAGGTCAACGATCGTAGTGCGTTTGCAGTAAGTATCCGTTATTTCGGTTTGGGAGAAATAGAACTTCGCCAGACAATTGATGAGGAAGCTACCCTGGTAAAACCTAATGAGTTTGCGATTGATGGATCTTATTCCCTAAAACTCAGCCAAACATTCTCTATGGCTGTTGGAGGACGATTTATTAGTTCAAACCTTAGATTTCAAGATGGAGCACAAGACTCTCAAGCAGCCAATGCTTTTGCTGTGGATATTGCAGGTTTTTTCCGCTCAAGAGAAATTGCCTATAACAGTTTTGATGGTCGTTGGAGAGCAGGATTTAATATCTCCAACCTAGGTGGAAAAATCCAATATGATGCTGGTGGCCAAGAAAACTTTTTGCCCACAAATTTAAAATTTGGTGCTGGTTTTGATTTTATACTAGATCAAGACAACGTATTGGGACTTACTTCAGAATTTAATAAGTTATTGGTGCCAACACCAAGAGATTTTACAGGAGATGGCCTAATTACTGCAGAGGACAACAATGAATACCAACAAATAGGTTTCTTAAGCGGAGCTTTTGAATCATTGGGAGATGCTCCTGATGGTTTTGGAGAAGAGTTAAAAGAAATTACGTGGGCATTAGGTGCAGAATATAGATACCAAGAGGCATTTATGTTACGTGCGGGATATTTTAATGAAAATGAGGAAAAAGGCGCAAGACAATTCTTTACTTTGGGTGCTGGTTTTAAATTTAAGGCAGCTCAGATAGACCTTTCATACTTATTCTCTACTTCACAGGTTAGGAATCCTTTAGAAAATACTTTGCGATTCTCACTTACCTTTAATTTCGGTGAGGAGTATGTAAATGACTAAGCAAATACAATAAAATCATAAGAAAACCTGTCCATCGACAGGTTTTCTTATTTTTGGTCAATACCTAACATCAGAATGAAAAAACAACATATTGGTTTTGAGCTGTCCGTGTATGATAACAAAGAAAATCTTTCACAAAACGAACAGAAATTGTTAAGTGCGGCAGAACAGGCTAGAGAAAATGCATATGCACCTTATTCCAATTTTAAGGTAGGTGCTGCAGTATTACTGGAAAATGGAGAAACAGTCATTGGGAACAACCAAGAAAATTCATCATACCCTTCTGGGCTTTGCGCGGAGCGTGTGGCGATATTTCAAGCAGGAGCAAAATACCCAGGGATTTCCATCCAATCTATAGCCATTAGCGCAACCTCAAAAGATTACGTGGTCGATTCCCCTGCAGGTCCATGCGGTAATTGCAGACAATCGATAATAGAGTATGAGCAAAAACAAAAATCACCTATTTCCATATTGCTTAGAGGCGAAACAGGTCCTATTTATAAGTGTGATTCCATAGCTGATATTTTACCTTTGGCATTTAGTAGTTCATTTTTGAGCGATTCTTAAACCAAATCTTTTTACAAAACAGATATATATGTATTTTTGCTTTTCTCCGACGCTGGAGAATTTCATATAATACAACCGTTGATGAAAAAAATCACCAAAGAAGTTTACCTAAAATGGTATGAGGACATGTTGTTCTGGAGAAAGTTCGAGGACAAGTTGGCCGCAGTATATATTCAACAAAAAGTTAGAGGTTTCCTTCACTTATATAATGGTCAAGAAGCAGTTTTGGCAGGTTCATTACATGCAATGGATTTGACCAAGGATCGAATGATCACTGCGTATAGAAACCACGTACAGCCAATTGGTATGGGTGTTGATCCAAAACGTGTAATGGCGGAACTTTTTGGGAAAGTAACGGGTACATCCAAAGGTATGGGTGGTTCCATGCATATTTTTTCCAAAGAACATCGTTTTTATGGAGGCCACGGAATAGTTGGCGGACAGATTCCTTTGGGAGCCGGATTGGCTTTTGCTGATAAGTACTTCAAAAGGGATTCAGTAACGCTTTGTTACATGGGTGATGGTGCGGTTCGTCAAGGCTCTTTACACGAAGCTTTCAATTTGGCCATGCTGTGGCAGTTGCCAGTAGTATTTATTTGTGAAAACAACGGATATGCCATGGGAACTTCTGTAGCACGTACATCCTATTCCACAGATATCTGGAAATTGGGACTTGGGTATGAAATGCCTTGTGGCCCAGTTGACGGAATGGACCCTTCCATTGTCGCCAAAGAAGTGGATAAAGCTGTGGAAAGAGCGCGTACTGGTGGCGGACCTACTTTCTTAGAGATGAAGACGTATCGTTATCGTGGACATTCAATGTCTGATGCACAACATTATCGTACCAAAGCAGAGGTAGAGGAATATAAAAAAATAGACCCTATAAGTCAAGTCAAAGAAATTATTCTTGAAAAAGGATATGCATCTGAGGATGAAATTAAAGAAACGGACAAAAGGGTTAAAGATTTGGTGGCAGAATGTGAAAAGTTTGCCGAAGAATCAGATTTCCCTCCAGTACAACAGATGTATGATACTGTTTACGAACAAAAAGATTATCCATTTTTACAACATAAATTATAAGTAGATGGCAGAAGTAATCAACATGCCTAGATTGAGCGATACCATGGAGGAAGGCACCGTGGCAAAATGGCTCAAGAAAGTAGGGGATAAAATAGAAGAAGGGGATATTTTGGCCGAAATTGAAACGGACAAAGCCACAATGGAGTTTGAATCCTTTCATGAAGGAACACTTCTTCATATTGGTATTGAAGAAGGAGATGGAGCCCCTGTTGATTCACTTTTAGCTATAATAGGTGAGGATGGAGAGGATATTTCTGGATTATTAAACGGAACAGCAACACCGATGGTAAAGGAAGAAGCTGCAGCTCCAGCAGAAATAGAAAGCTCTGCTGAAAGCCCAGTTGCTGCAAGTACTGAAATTCCAGAAGGGGTTGAAATTATTACCATGCCACGCTTAAGCGATACCATGGAAGAAGGTACCGTAGCTGCTTGGTTAAAAAAGGTAGGAGATACTGTAGAAGAAGGTGATATTTTGGCCGAGATTGAAACGGATAAAGCCACTATGGAATTTGAATCTTTTTACTCAGGGGTGTTATTGCATATTGGTATTCAAGAAGGAGAATCTGCACCAGTAGATGATGTTTTGGCCGTAATAGGGCCAGAAGGTACAGATGTGAACGGCGTACTTAGTGCTTCATCAGGTTCCAGAGCTGTTGAAAGTGCTCCTAAAACAGAAGAGAAGGCTGCAGAGCCATCAAAAACGCAAGATCCAGTTGCGGAAGCGGCTCCTTCACAAAATGGACAACGTATTTTGGCTTCTCCCTTGGCAAAGAAAATTGCTAGTGATAAAGGAATCAATTTGTCAGATGTTAGTGGTTCAGGTGATCACGGTAGAATTGTGAAACGAGATGTTGAGAATTATCAACCTTCTACCTCAGTTGCACCTGTCGTTGCTGCACCTTCAGAAACTAAAGCTTCTGCTCCAATGGCACCAATTCATTTGCCAGTTGGAGAGGAAAGCATAGAAGAAGTGAAGAATTCTTCTATGCGAAAAGCTATAACAAAGCATTTAGGCGCATCAAAATTTACCGCGCCACATTTCTACCTTACCATAGAGGTGGATATGGACAATGCAAAAGCATCAAGAGCGCAGATAAACAATCTGCCCGATACCAAAGTGTCTTTTAATGATATGGTATTGAAAGCCTGTGCCATGGCGCTTAAAAAACATCCACAGGTTAATACAACATGGACAGATGATGCTACTATTTTCAAACACCATATTCACATGGGAGTTGCAGTAGCAGTGGATGAAGGTTTGGTTGTTCCAGTAATAAAATTTGCTGATCAGCTTAGTTTAACACAGCTTGGTGCCTCAGTGAAAGATTTGGCAGGAAGGGCAAGGTCTAAAAAGATAAAACCAGACGAGATGGAAGGCAGTACATTTACTGTTTCCAACCTAGGAATGTTCGGGATCTTGGAATTCACATCAATAATCAATAAGCCAAACTCTGCAATTTTGTCCGTTGGGGCAATAGTGGAAAAGCCAGTGGTAAAAAATGGTGAAATTGTTGTTGGTAACACAATGAAAGTAACATTGGCCTGTGACCATAGAACAGTTGATGGTGCCGTCGGCGCTCAATTTTTACAAACGCTTAGAGCTTATCTAGAGAATCCGGTTACGATGTTGGCATAAAAAATGTCACTTCTAGCGCGGTCAAGAACAATAAAATTTGAAAGCATCCTTTTAAGGATGCTTTTTTTATCTTTAAAAACATAAATTAATTAAGATGAGTAAAGTTTTAAGCCTTTTTGTAATGACACTAATGTTAAGCTGCGGTTCTGCCCAGTTGGTTGAGACAACAACAGTCAGTCCGCCAACAGGACCCTCAGGTCCGGATGGCGTAAAAGGCAGCGTGGTTGAAGAGGTTTCAGAAGTAAAAGCTTCAGGTGGTTCAGAAACTGAATTTACAGATGCAAAACAGATTGAAACATTAATGAATTACTTGGCTTCAGATGATTTAAAAGGACGAGATTCAGGTAGCGAAGGCATTGAAATGGCCGCAAAGTATATTGAAAATCATTTCAAATCAAATGGCATTATACCTTATTTTGAATCATATAGGGATACACTTTCTAACTATAAGAAAACATCGTATAACGTTGTTGGGGTTGTAGAAGGAAATGACCCGACATTGAAGAATGAATATATTTTGATTGGAGCGCATTATGATCATATCGGAATTATCACTATTGATAAAGGGGATGCCATTGCCAATGGAGCAAATGATAATGCATCAGGAACGGCTACCGTAATGGAATTGGCTCGTTACTTTGGAACAAAAAAAACAAACAAACGAAGTTTGATTTTTGCTTTATTCAGTGCTGAAGAAAAAGGATTGTTGGGTTCAGAGCATTTAGCAAAAAAGCTGAAAGCGCAGAATTTGAATTTATATACCATGTTAAACTTTGAGATGACTGGAGTGCCATTAAGAGGGAAAGACTATTTTGTCTACATCACTGGTTATAAAAAATCTAACTTGGCAGAAATCAGTAATGGTTACGCCAAAGAAAACCTTGTTGGGTTTTTACCTACCGCTAGAGAGTATAGTTTGTTCCAACGATCAGACAACTACCCATTTCATAAAGAATTTGGAGTGCCATCCCATACGTATTGCACTTTTGATTTCACCAATTTTGACCACTATCATAAAGTGGGGGATGAATTAAGTCTTATGGATTTTGATCATATGGCAACTTTGGTCAATAAAATGTTGCCTGTTTTGGAGGGAATTTCCAATGCACCTGGACAAGAAATCAAGATGAATTAATTCATAACGTAACTTCCAGCGTAGTCAAGAAGTCTCTCATATGGCAAACATTATTATAACAGGAACAAGTAGGGGTATAGGACTTGAGCTGGTACAACTTTTTGCTCATGAAGGGCACCAAGTTTTAGCACTGTCTAGAAATGAAAAACCTGTTGCTGATCTAAAACTTCCCAATGTGCACAACATGGCGTTTGATTTGGGAAACCTTACAGATTTTGAAAAAGTGACCAAATTCCTAAAAGAATGGGATGCGGTTGATGTGCTTATTAATAATGCAGGTAGTTTACTGAACAAACCTTTTTTAGAAACCGCACAAGAAGAATTTGAAGCGGTTTATAAAGTGAATGTATTTGGGGTAGCTGAAATGACCAAAACAGTATTGCCAAAGATGGGAAAGACCGGACATGTGGTCACCATTAGTTCTATGGGAGGAGTACAGGGCAGTATGAAATTTCCGGGACTATCTGCGTATAGCTCAAGTAAAGGTGCTGTTATAACGCTTACAGAACTCTGGGCGGAAGAATTTAAGGAAACAGGTCCCAGTTTTAATGTATTGGCTTTAGGCGCGGTACAAACTGAAATGTTAGAAGAAGCCTTTCCAGGGTATCAAGCACCGGTAACAGCTTTGGAGATGGCCACCTATATTAAAGATTTTGCACTTACCGGCCACAAAATATACAATGGGAAACTTTTACAAGTGTCCTCTTCAACACCTTAGTTTTTTGTTTCAATTTTCTTTTTATTACTCAACTTTCTTGTAGACATAGAAATCGGCAAACGAAGTTGTCTTTTTGTTTTTTTCGTCGAAAGGAAATTTGTTGGGGATATGTTCAATCAACTTAAAATTAGGCTTATGTTGTTCTGCCCAATCTGTAAATTTTCTGTGTTTTACATGTACCGCTGTTTTTTCATTTTCTGAGGTATTTGAAGAGTAGACAATAACATAATTTGAAGATGCATTGAACAGATTATCCATGTATTGAAAAAATGTCTCATCCTCAACCAGATGATAGATCACATCTAGACTAAGCGAAAGGTCAAATGTTTGTTGTGCGTATTCATTGACATGAAAGAAAGCAACAGAAGAATCATCTTTGAACATTTCCCTGCACTTTTCAATAATAGTATTGCTTACATCATAGGCCGTATAGGACTTAAAATTAAAAAGCTTCAATTGATTTCCATCGCCACAACCAAATTCCACAATAGTTTCTAAATTGTTCTCAGCAACAAATTGATTGATGATTTCCGCTTTAAATTCAGCTAGTCTATTATAAGATCCTGCTCCTGAATTGCCGCCAATCTTGTAACGGTCTTCCCAGTATTGTTTGGATGTTTCAAATTCAATGTTGGTTGGGGCTTTTTTTTTCAGAAGAGAAGAAAGCACTCGTAATATTTTGCTCATGTTTTTTAAAGCTTTGTGACTGGGGTTGCTTAGGCAAAGTAGTTATACTTCTGTTTTCTTGCAAACAGATGATAAGGTATTTTTATAATACGATTTAGATTCCTAGAAGATTTACAAATAAACTATTTTTGACTAGATGGATGATGTCCTACAAAAATACCTTCCAGACCTAGCAGTTGCACCTTGTTTTACCTTGATACAACAGCACGGGGTGCATTTGAAGATTGTTAGCCATAGAGTGACTCGTCATGGTGATTATAGGAAACTGCCAAACGGATTGCATCAAATTACGGTAAACGCTTCGTTGAACAAATATCGTTTTTTGATTACGCTGGTTCATGAAATTGCCCATTTGGTAGCTTTTGAAAAATATGGACGTTTTATTAAACCTCATGGCCTTGAATGGAAAAATACTTTTCAGCATATGATGATTCCCTTTATAAGGCCAGAGATTTTCCCTTCTAAATTATTACCTATTATAGCCAATCATTTTAAAAACCCAAAAGCTAGCAGTAGTACGGACGCACGTTTATCGATAGCGCTAAAAGCTTTTGATATAGAAGAAAGAAAAAATAACTACGTATTTGAATTACCAATCGGTAGTACTTTTCGGTTGTATAACGGGCGCCTGTTTAAAAAAGGAAAAAAAAGAGTAAAACGATATGAGTGCATCGAATTATCCACGGGTAGATTATATTTGTTCCAACCCAATGCGGAGGTCGAATTGATTCATGATGCGCACATAGAGCCACCATTTTAAAATAAAAAATATATTAAAAGCATGAACAAGAATTATTATGCGGTATTAATGGCTGGAGGCGTAGGTTCTCGTTTTTGGCCCGTAAGCACATCTTCCTACCCCAAACAGTTTCATGATATGTTGGGTACAGGGAAAACATTGATTCAGAAAACATTTGACCGTCTTAATCGGTTCATTCCTGCAGAGAATATCTTAATTCTGACCAATGAACGTTATAACGATTTGGTATTGGAACAACTGCCCATGGTTAACCAGGAACAAGTGGTTTTGGAACCAGCAATGCGAAATACAGCTCCTTGCATTTTGTACGCTTCTTTGAAAATTCAAAAAATGAACCCTAACGCGGTGATGATTGTGGCACCTAGCGACCATTGGATTGAAGATGAACAGGCCTTTGAAGATAACGTAAAAGCCTGTTTTGATAAATGCGAAAAAGAAGAAGTGCTTTGCACATTAGGTATTCAGCCTACATTTCCCAATACCGGTTTTGGATATATTGAGTTTGAAAAGGGGAGTGATGACAAACTAAAAAAGGTGTCTCAATTTAGAGAGAAGCCAGACTATGAAACTGCAAAGGAGTTTTTGGAACAAGGTAATTTTCTGTGGAATGCTGGAATATTTATGTGGAGTGTAACGACCATTGTAAATGCTTTCAAAAACTATCAACCTAGTCAATTTAAATTGTTCCAAGATGGGATTTCATGTTACAATACTGTTGATGAGAAACCATTTATCCAGGAAAACTATGCCAAGGCTGAAAACATTTCCATAGATTATGCTATATTGGAGCAATCCAAATCTATTTTTACCCTACCTGCTACTTTTGATTGGAATGATTTGGGAACATGGGGTGCTCTTTATGACAAATTGGATAAAGATGAAGCTGATAATGCTATTGTCAACAGCAAGGCGCTCTTACAAGATGCCAAAGGAAACATGATTCGTTCCCCAAAAGGAAAAATTGTTGTTGTTGATGGATTGGAAGATTATATAATTGTGGATAAAGAAGAAGTTTTACTCATCTACCCAAAATCCAAACAACAGGATATAAAAAAAGTGCTTAACCAAGTAAAGGAAAAATTTGGTGACCAGTATACATAATTATGAGTGAACATTTATTTGGAGGAGATCAAACTCCTAATCAAGATAGTGGGGAAGAAGTAAAAAAGGACTTTAAGGGACTTTTAGGCAGTGTACGTAAGTTTCTTTCAGAGCTTTTAGAAATACGAACCAATACTGATGCAGTTGCCACTAAGGAGTCTATAATTGCAGATATTCCATTTAAGGGACATACTTCTTGGATTCTTATCTGCTCCATCTTTATTGCTTCTATAGGACTTAACGCAAATTCCACTGCTGTTGTAATTGGTGCTATGTTGATTTCGCCTTTAATGGGACCTATTTTAGGAATGGGACTTTCTTTGGCAATTAACGATATTGATACGTTACGTAGATCAATCAAAAATTTTGCGGTGATGGTAGTTCTGAGTGTAATCACGGCTTTTTTGTTTTTTTACCTATTTCCATTACGAGATGAATCTTCAGAACTTTTAGCACGGACAAAACCAGATATTAGGGATGTTCTAATAGCATTTTTTGGTGGATTGGCGTTGGTTATTGCAAGGGCTAAAAAAGGAACAATTGCCAGTGTCATTTTTGGAGTTGCTATTGCCACTGCACTTATGCCACCGCTTTGCACAGTAGGTTTTGGCTTGGCCATTGGGAAACCTTTATATGCCCTGGGGGCTATGTACCTGTTTACGATAAACACAATTTTCATTGGGTTGGCCACTTTTTTGGTCATCAAGTTTTTAAGATTTCCCATGGTACGCTATGCCAATTCCCAAAGGCGACGATTTATAGCACGGGTTGCTTCAATTACGGGTATTTTGGTGATGATTCCCGCTGGGTTTACATTTTATCAAGTGTTCCAAGAGTCGCTTTTTAAAAAGCAGGCGCAAGAATTCTTAAAGGAGACCATTGAGGTATATCAATTCAATACATCTGGACGATATGTAGACAACCTGACCAAGATCGAATATGTAGATGATGGAACTTCTTTTATTGAATTGGTCTGTATGGGAGATGAGCTGATTCCCGAGAATATTATTAATACGTGGCGAGTCCAGAAGAATGAACATTCTAGGTTGAAGGATGCTGAGTTTCGAATTCTTCAAGGAGGAAAAGATGACTCTGAAGAGAAATTCAACTATGTGAGTGAGCTGTATGAGAAAAATAAAGCTGAATTATTGAACAAGGACGAACAGATACAGTTGTTAGAGGAGGAAGTTGCCACTTTAACCAAGAATATTGGCAAACAAATCCCTTTTAGAACCATAAGTGCAGAGGCAAAAGCTAATTACGAAAATATTTTGGGGTTAGGATTCTCCTATCAAATACAAACAGATTTTAATAAGTTGGACACAATTCCTGTATTTGAAGTGAAATGGAAAGATGGGCTTAAAAGAAACCAGAAAGACAATGATGCCAAAAAGATGACAACTTGGTTAAAACTTAGGCTTCAGGATACTACGCTTGTGGTTAAGGAAGTAGAATAAACAACTCATCACTCAATATCAATTCCTTTCTTCAATATACATTTGACGCACTTTCTTGAAGAGCTCTGAAGAATATACAAAGTTGGTCACTGCTTCATTGTCAGTCTTAAAGATTTCTTTATTGGTGCCTTCCCATTCTTTATGACCATCTTTTAGAAAGATAATCTTCTCACCAATTTCCATTACCGAGTTCATGTCATGCGTATTGATGATGGTGGTGATGTTGTATTCTTTGGTTATTTCTTGAATCAGGTTATCAATCAATATAGCGGTCTTGGGATCAAGACCAGAGTTGGGTTCATCACAAAACAGATATTTTGGATTCATCACAATAGCTCTAGCAATAGCAACTCTTTTCTTCATTCCTCCAGAAATTTCAGAAGGAAACTTTTTATGAGCATCAATAAGGTTTACGCGCTCTAATACAAAATCGACCCGTTCTTGCATTTCAGCTTTGGACTGTTTTGTAAACATACCCAAGGGAAACATCACATTTCCTTCAACGGTCATGGAATCAAATAAGGCGCTTCCTTGAAAGACCATCCCCATCTCCTGTCTTAAATCTCGTCTTTCACTATTGGAAAGTTCAGAATAAAACCGCCCATCATAGCAAATTTGACCTTCTTCAGGTTCAAATAGGCCTAACAGACATTTTAAAAAGACGGTTTTCCCAGAGCCACTTTGCCCAATGACCAAATTAGTTTTTCCATCTTCAAAGGCTGTACTGATACCCTTAAGTACATGGGTGTCTCCGAACGATTTATGAATATTTTCAACTTCTATCATCAGCCTAACATTAGTTGTGTAAGAGTATAATTCAAAATAATGATGACCACACTTGTCCAAACAAAAGCGGTTGTACTTGCTTTACCAACTTCTAAGGCACCGCCTTTCATATAAAAACCATGATAGGACGGCACAGTTGCAATAACAAAGGCAAAAATCAAGGTTTTGATAAAGGAATAGGTAACATGAAACGAATCGAAATCTAATTGTAATCCCTTAATAAATTCTCCACTTGGAGCATAGCCGCCAAAAACTGCAGCAACCCATCCGCCAAGAATACCAACGTACATAGCAATGGCAACTGCAAAAGGATACATCAGCATTGCTATAATTTTAGGGAAAACCAGATAATTCAAAGAATTCACTCCCATGACCTCTAGGGCATCAATCTGCTCCGTGACTCGCATGGTACCTATACTGGAAGTGATGTAAGAACCAACTTTTCCTGCCATGATTATAGAAGTAAAGGTTGGGGCAAACTCTAGAATTACTGATTGTCTTGTAGCAAAACCGATTAGACTTTTAGGTAAGAACGGACTATTAAGATTTAAGGCGGTCTGTATAGTAACCACCCCTCCAATAAAGAAAGCAATAAAAATGATAATGCCCAGAGAGCCAAATATCAATTCATCGATTTCTTTTAAAATCAGGGATCTCATGATTGGCCACTTGGTTGGTTTTTTAAATACCTCCCATATCATGATGAAGTATTTTCCAATCGCTTCAAGATAATTCATGCACTAAAAATAGACTTGCGGCCATAAAAATAAGAATATTGATGTGTATTTAACCTTCATTTAAAGTTTTAAAAAGATAAATGAATAGTTTTGCTCCTGTTTATCAATAATTCTATCATGAGAAAAACAAACCTATTAGTAATACTGCTAGTTCTATTTACAGCCAGTTCGTCTTTGGCACAGCGCAAAGGAAAAAATGTAACCCCTGAAAAGTCAAAACAAATAGCACAATCACCCAAATTAGTAGTGGGGATTGTTGTTGATCAAATGCGTTATGATTATCTGACCCGATTTTGGAACCACTACGGTGAGGGTGGCTTTAAGCGTTTGATAAACGACGGGTTTAACTGTAAAGATCACCATTTTAATTATGCGCCTACTAGCACTGGGCCTGGGCATGCATCTGTTTACACGGGTACAACACCAGCTACCCATGGAATAATAGGAAATGAATGGTACGACAAAATACAGGACAAAAGTGTGTATTGCGCTGGAGATGACACCTACCAATCTGTTGGTACTTCATCAGAAGCAGGAAAAATGTCACCACACCGTATGTTGAGCACGACCATAACGGATCAATTACGATTACATACCCAAAAAAGGGGTAAAGTTATTGCCGTGTCCTTAAAAGATAGGGGAGCTGTATTACCTGGGGGACATGCTGCCAATGCGGCTTATTGGTTTGAGGGTGCTGATGAAGGTAAATGGATCAGTAGTACCTACTATATGAAACAACTTCCTAAATGGGTTACTGATTTTAATGAGTCTGGTAAGATAAAAGCATACAAAAAGGCATGGACTACTTTAAAAGATATTAATTTATACTTGGAAAGTGGTAGTGATAATAATAGCTATGAAGGTTTATTTGAAGATGAAACTACGCCGACTTTCCCCCATAGTACTCCAAATTTACTAAGTAAAGAGAAGGATTTTGAAATTTTAAAATACACTCCTTACGGAAATAGTATTACAGCTGATTTTGCTCTAGAAGCACTTGAAAAGGAAAATTTAGGCACCGATGCTATTACCGATTTTTTGGCCATCAGCTTTTCCAGCACGGATTACATCGGTCATAAATTTGGGGTGAATTCTAAAGAAATTCAGGATACATATTTGCGATTGGATGTTGATTTAGAACGAATCTTGAATACGCTAGATCAAAAAGTGGGTGCAGGTCAATATACTGTGTTTTTAACGGCTGATCACGGAGCAATCAACGTACCTGCATATTTAAAGGATCAAAATATTCCGGCAGGATATATAGAAATGGATGCGAATAAAGAAAAGTTCGATCAATTCTTGAAATACAAATATGGTACCACAGATATTGTCAAGGGAAATAGTAATCATCAATATTTTTTGGATAGAAAAGTGATTGATAACCTTGATATGGATTTAGACCATGTACAAGAGGAAATTGCATTTGAATTATTGGGATATGAAGGCATTGCCGAAACCTATACCGGTTATCAGATGTGGCAAAATGAATATACTAAAGGAATACCAAGCATTATACAAAATGGATGGAACCAAAAACGTTCTGGGGATGTGATTTATGTGTATAAACCTGGTTTTATTTCATATCCAAGAACCGGTTCTACACATGGCTCACCTATGATTTATGATACTCATGTACCATTGTTGTTTTACGGGAATGGAATAAAAAAAGGCAGTACAACTAACCGTACAGAGATTCCTGATATTTCTCCTACTATAGCAACTTTATTGGGGATAGCATTCCCAAATGGAACCACAGGTAAACCTATAGGTGAAGTTTTGGATTGATGCGTTGAAACGTATGGACTCCCTTTTTTTAGTTATCGTTTTTGAAGGTTGGTAGAAAGATGTTCTGCATTATTGCAAAAGGCAACTTGTCTTCCTGTGAATTGTATGCGCCTCCCGTAAAAATAGTGATTATATCTAGTTCAGGAAAAACCATGATATACTGACCGCCATTACCTGTCGCAACTTTGGAAACAATTATTTTGTCTTTAACCTTAAATGGAATGTTCCACCACAGATAACCATAGTCAATTCCCGTGATTTTTGTTTTTGGTGTGGTTGATTCCACAATCCATTTTTTGGATACAATTTGTTTTTCATTCCACATCCCGTTGTTGAGAATTAATTTCCCAATTTTGGCCATATCACGTGGGGTCATATATAATCTGTTGCCAGAAGAGATAACGTCTTTGTTGGAAGTATGCTTCCAATTTATATTGGTAATGCCCAATGGATTGAATAAATATTGTTCAGCGAATGTATCTATGGTCATTCTTGAAGCTTGACTAATTATTTCTGCTATTAAAACTACCCCCATGGAGCAATAATTTGAAACTGTTCCGGGGTCATTGACCATGGGTAGGTCTAAGGTATATTGTAGCCAATCCTTTTTTTTGTAGACTTTATCTTCTTGACCTTTTGATTTTTTGTCCCAGTCGTTACAATCAAGTCCGCTGGACATGGTTAACAAATTTCTAATCGTGATTTTCTTCTTTCTATGGTCAAGGTTTTTTTTAGGTACTGGATTTTTTAGGTATTTAGATATTGGGTCGTCAATGCTATCAATGAACCCCTTGTCAAGCGCAATGCCCATTAAAATTGCCCTTATGCTTTTTGTTGTAGAGCGAAGGTCATGTTGTTTGTTTACAGCGTATCCATTAAAGTATTCCTCAACAATGATTTGGTCATTTTTTATCAATAACGCACTATGGATTTTGTTTTTACCATTCTGTATTTGGTCGAACAATTGATAAATATCTGCGGTATCGATTCTTTGCGATTTTAGATGATTTGTTTTCCATCCATCTCCAAGTTCTTTTGGTTGGGAATATGAATATGTATTTTGACCATAACATAATGCGCTAATGAATAATGATGCAATTGTTAAGGTTATTATGTTTTTTATCATATGACAATTGGAAAAATAGTTTACGATAGTTTGGACCAAATACCTTTCCAACGATATGTTCTAATAAAAGCACCTTCTTTATGGTCTACATACCTTGCAGGTTGGTTGATAAGGGCTTTTAGGTAACCAAAAATAATTTGAATATATAGTTTTGGACTTTTGGATTGCCAAGCCATTTTTAGCGCAGCAATTTTGGTCAGTACAATTCCATAGTGCATTTTATAGAGCGCTTCGCCTTTGATTTTATAGTTTTTAGCACTATACCCATGCCCTGTGGCGCGCAAATGCTGTACATGCAATGTAGAATCCGTCAAGGTTTCAAAATTGTGGTACTTTGCTAAAAGAACATCTACAGTATCCCATCCTACCCCGGGGCGTAAACCTTCTATTTTATTAAAACATGCTTTATGGTATAGTTTTATGGGTCCACGAATATGATTCTTATCTGCAATCTTTTCATACACCCAATCTTCTCCTTTTTTTACGTAAAGTAAGCCAGAACACATGCCCAATTTCCAGTTGCTTTGAAAATGATTTAATATGGTTTCAAAATAGTTAGGGGGGAGAATAATATCTGCATCAAACTTGCCTATCAAGTCATAGTTTGAGGTATGTTTCAATCCAAAATTAAAAGTATCCACAACCTTTTTTCCCGGAATATGCTCATCTGTAGACTTTCGTTGTAAAACGGTTATCCAATTAAACCTTTTACTGTAATCCAAAGCAATTTTGAAGGTAGCATCACTAGAATTGTCGTCTACTACGATTACCTCATCTGGGGCATGGGTTTGTCCAATAAAAGAATCCAGACAAGCAGAAAGATAAGATGCTTCGTTATGGGCAGGGATAATGATGCTTATTCGCATACGCTAAAATTCTAAAAAACAATGGAGATATGCTAATCATTTATCATTTTGGAATGACAGCAATGGTTTAAACGCGTTCTGCGTAAACCATATAATATCTTGGAGTAAAAAACCTTAGAATTGGCCGTATCCCTATTTTTTTGGTAGGGTTGGTCCATTTAGTGGAATCCTTGATTGTCCATCCTGCCTTTTCCAAGAGCCAATCAAACTGCCAGTCTTCAAACTCATGATAATGTCTGTCCCAAGGGTCGGTTTTGCTTCTATATGCAGATGAAAACCATAATCGCATGGGGATGCTGGTAACTAGTTTCTTCGCTTTTATTTCCTTCAATACATTAAAAGGAGCTACCAAATGCTCAAAAATTTCAAAGGCTGTGATGACTTCAGCTTCAGAATTACTGACTTTTTCAAAATCAATATCCAAATCCTCACCTCCTGTATTATTTACCTGATATCCGTTGGATTTCATGATTTCAGAAAATGGATTTTCTACCCCTAAATCTAAAATTGATTCGGAAGTATTAATGTGTTTTTGTAAAAAAGCTATGGTATGCCTGTAACGTTTGTTTGGAAAGTTGTTTTCGTACATCTAATATTTATAAACGATGGCATTGATATTCATACCAGCGCCAACGCTTGCAAAGATAATAACATCTCCCTTTTTTACTTTATGATGTTCAAATTCTCCTTTGCTCACTAAATCATAAAGAGTGGGTACTGTGGCAACAGAACTGTTACCCAGTTTATGTATGCTCATGGGCATGATGTCTTCGGGTGCCGCTTTATCATACAATCGATAAAACCTCTTTACGATGGCTTCATCCATCTTTTCATTGGCTTGATGAATAAATATTTTCTTTACTTCATCAATCTGAACACCACTTTCATCTAAGCAAGAGGCCATTGCCTGTGGTACGTGTGTGCATGCAAATTCATAGATTTTACGTCCATGCATTTTTATATATCGGGTATCTGGACATCCTTCGTTATTGTAGGTTTTATCGAAAAACAGATAGTAAGCTTCCTCGTTCGCGTATGTTGCCGAAGTGTGTCCTAAAATCTCCCCTGAAGCTGCATTTGCCTCAATAATAGCTGCTCCGGCACCGTCTGAATAGATCATACTGTCACGGTCATGCTCGTCCAATACCCTAGAGAGTGTTTCTCCACCGATTACCAAACATTTTTTAGCCATTCCACTTTTAATAAATGCATAAGCTTGGATAACGCCTTCTATCCAGCCAGGGCAACCAAAAAGCATGTCATAAGCCACACATTTAGGGTTTTTAATTTTAAGTAGATGTTTTACCCGTGTTGCAAGACTTGGCAAGGTGTCCCCTTGATTTTTTCCATGGGTCAGATCCCCAAAATTGTGGGCAAAGATGATGTAATCCAGATCTTCTTTATCAATCCCAGCATCTTCAATGGCTTTTTCTGATGCAAGGTATCCTAGGTCAGATGTTTTCAATTCTGGATTTGCATATCGTCTTTCTGAGATTCCAGTAATTGCTTTGAATTTTTCAATGATTACGGCATTATCATTTCCAAAAGTAGTTCCATCCGTTCCAAGAAATTCATGTTCCAAAAAGTCATCATTTTTTGTAACGATTGATGGAATATAACTTCCGGTACCTGTTATGCCAATTTTCATGCTGAGGTTTTAAGAATTTAAATATAATTGTTTATCGCTCGCGGTATTATGCACGCATAATAATTGCTACGATGTCCAAGTTTGGTTTTGCATTTCTGCAAACAAAAAAAAGCCTTGGGTTATGGACTAAACCAAGGCTTTTTACTAATAAATATAATGTTTTGCTACATTTCTGCGTATGCTTCTATCGGTGCGCAAGTACAAATCAAATTACGATCCCCAAAAGCTTCATCTGTTCTTCGGATTGTGGGCCAGAATTTATTTTCTGAAACAAAGGGTAATGGGAATGCAGCTTTTTTCCTACTGTATGGGTAATCCCAGATATCGCTAGTGATCATTTCCAAAGTATGTGGTGCATTTTTTAACACATTGTGTTGATCTTCTGGACTTGCTTCGTCAATTTCTTCTCGTATGGACAACATTGCATCACAAAACCTATCCAATTCTGCAAGACTTTCACTTTCTGTAGGTTCAATCATAATTGTTCCTGCCACTGGAAAAGATACTGTAGGAGCATGGAACCCGTAATCCATTAGTCTTTTGGCGATATCGGTTACTTCAACTCCATGTGCTTTAAAAGGTCTACAATCAATAATCATTTCATGCGCGGATCTTCCTTTTTCACCGGAGTACAATACATCAAACTTTCCCTTCAATTTGTCTTTGATATAGTTAGCGTTTAGGATGGCTATTCTAGTGGCATCTGTTAACCCTTCAGTTCCTAACATTTTAATATATCCATAGGAGATTAGACAAGCCAAAGCACTTCCCCATGGAGCTGCTGATATGGCTGTAATTGCTTTTTCTCCTCCAGTTTCCACCACTGGGTTGGTAGGAAGAAAAGGCACCAGTTGTTCTGCAACACAAATAGGGCCAACTCCAGGGCCACCGCCACCATGTGGGATGGCAAAGGTTTTATGAAGGTTAAGGTGGCATACATCTGCTCCAATAACTGCTGGATTGGTCAAGCCTACTTGGGCATTCATATTGGCACCGTCCATATAGACTTGTCCTCCGTGTTCATGGATTAACTTGGTTATATGAATTATAGAAGACTCGAACACCCCATGAGTTGAAGGGTAAGTTACCATTAAGGCTGCAAGGTTTTCTGAATGTAACTGAACTTTTTCTTCTAAATCGGCAACATCAATATTCCCTTTTTCATCAGTTTTGGTGACAACTACTTTCATACCTGCCATAACTGCAGAAGCTGGATTGGTGCCGTGTGCTGAAGCAGGAATGATACAGATGTTCCTGTGTTCTTCTCCTCTAGATGCGTGGTAGGCCCTTATGGTCATTAACCCAGCATATTCTCCCTGCGCTCCAGAATTTGGTTGTAATGAAGTGGCAGCAAAACCAGTAATCACATTTAATTGTTCCTCAAGTTCTTTTAGAACTGCCTGATACCCTTCCGCCTGATTTAATGGTACAAAAGGATGGATATTACCCCAATTTGCCCAACTTAAAGGGAGCATTTCTGAAGCTGCATTCAACTTCATGGTGCAACTTCCCAAAGAAATCATAGAGTGGTTCAATGCCAAATCTTTGCGCTCCAATTTTTTGATATAACGCATCAACTCCGTCTCAGAATGATACGAATTGAAAACTTCATGCTCTAAAAATGGGGTTTGACGTTGTAATGTGCTAGGGATAACCTCTTTTATGTCTGTTATCTGGGAAATACCTTGAGACTCTGTGAAACAAGAGACTAAAAGGTTAAGGTCCTTAGCCAAGAAAGCTTCATTCAAGGAAATTGATACTGTTTCAGTATCAATGAAATTTAAATTCATGCCTTTACTTTCAGCAACTTCTCTCAGCTTTTTTGTATTGGAAACCTTAATTTTTAATGTATCAAAGAAGGTGGTATTAGTTTGCTTAAGGCCAAATGCTTCAAGAGTTTTAGAAAGCACCTTAGTTTGAGTATGAACCTTGTTTGCAATGTATTTTAATCCATTTGGGCCATGATAAACGGCATACATTCCTGCCATTACTGCTAGTAAAACTTGTGCCGTACAAATGTTGGAAGTTGCCTTGTCTCTTTTGATGTGTTGTTCTCTGGTCTGCAATGCCATACGCAATGCAGGATTACCATCGGTATCTTTTGTAACCCCAATAATTCTACCGGGAATACTTCTTTTATAGTCTTCTTTTGTGGCAAAGAAAGCTGCGTGAGGTCCGCCATACCCTAATGGAATTCCAAAGCGTTGTGTGGTGCCCACTACTACATCAACTCCCCATTCTCCCGGAGGAGTAAGTAATACTAGGCTTAAAATATCTGCTGCAACGGCAACTTTGATGTCATTTGCTTTGGCTTTTTGCACAAACTCAGCGTAATCATGCACTTGTCCATGTTTGCCCGGATATTGCAACAATGCTCCGTAAAAACCAATGGAAAAATCAAACTCTTCATGGTTTCCAACTACCAATTCTATTCCTAAAGGAGTAGATCTTGTCTGGAGCAAACTCAAAGTTTGGGGAAGCACTTCTTCAGAAACAAAAAACTTGAGTGCACCATCTTTCTTTTGTTGTCTTGAACGAACGTCAAAAAGCATGGTCATGGCTTCAGCTGCTGCAGTACTCTCATCCAATAGAGATGCATTTGCCAGCTCCATTCCCGTTAAATCACATACCATGGTCTGAAAATTCAACAAAGCCTCCAGGCGGCCTTGCGCAATTTCTGCTTGGTATGGGGTATAGGCAGTATACCACCCTGGATTTTCAAGAATATTTCTTTTGATTACAGAGGGTGTTAAGCACTCATGATATCCCAAACCAATATAGGTCTTGAAAACTTTGTTTTTTTCAGATAAATCTTGAAGATGTGTCAAGAATTCATGCTCACTTATGCCTTGAGGAAGCTTCAACGGTTCCTTGAGCCTTATATCATCCGGAATGGTTTCATAAATTAACTGTTCCAGGTTTTCTACCCCAACCGTTTTAAACATGGGCTGGAAGTCTCTTTCTGTAATGCCAATATGCCTTGAGGCAAACACTTCTGTATTCATATTCAATTCAATAAAGTGCACAAAATTAGGGATAAATTCAATGAAAATAAGCAATTTTGATAATTGCCAAATCAAAGTTGTTAACCATGAATTAACCTTTTTCTTTAGTAGCTGAATTCTGTTTAATGCGATTGTTTAAAACCATATTTGATTTTTATCTGGATGCTAGTGTTCATGTGGCTTTAGCTGTGATTTCCTTGGTTGTTGTTACCACACTCTTGTTAAACGTTCCTATTGATTTTTCTTTAATTGGATTTGTTTTTTGTAGTACGATGGTGTGTTACAATTTTGTAAAATATGGAGTAGAGGCAGAGAAGTATTTAATTGTATCCAATATTTATCATAAAAACATACAAGTTTTTAGTTTTTTTGGCTTTGCCCTAGCTATTTATTTTTTGATGAATCTTAGTAGAGAAATTTGGTTTGCGGTGATTGGATTGGGTTTGATATCAACCTTATACGCTATCCCATTTTTGCCCAATGCAAAAAACTTGAGAAGCCTAGGAGGATTTAAGATTTATATAGTAGCAATTGTTTGGGTGGGGTTTACGGCGCTATTGCCTGTTTTGGAATCAGAAACTCCCATTACTTGGGATTTGTGGGTTTTGTTCAGTCAAAGATTCGTTTTTGTGCTAATACTTATTCTTCCTTTTGAAATAAGAGATTTGCAGTGGGACGATAAACGTTTAAAAACACTACCACAACTGATTGGAATTCAAAAAACCCGCATGACGGGCTTTGTTTTAATCGCTGTTTTTTTTCTTCTTACTTTTCTCAAAGACGATTTGCTTCTAAGTGAGCTTACAGCACGCTTCTTTGTTTCTATTGCCTTGACAGTAGTTTTTCTTTTAAAGAGTAAAATGCAGGATAAATACTTCGCTTCGTTTTGGGTTGAAGGAATACCTATATTTTGGGCAAGCTTGTTTTTACTCGTAAATGAGTTCTATTGAAGATGTTTTTTTAAATCCTTACGCATCTCATCTTTGTCACTTTCAGAAAGCACGTTAAGACCTGCGCGGTCACAAAGAGAAGTTAACATCGTGTTTTCCTTTGTAAATTTTGCACAAGCTTTACACATAATTATATGTAATCGAAGCTTAAGAATTTCCCAACCCCCCGCTTCTTTATATTGTGATTTGTTGCATATATTCGATGCCTCCTCGCATGAAATCTTCATATCTAATACCAATTTTGATTTAGGCAACCCATAAGGGCAGTTCGCGCTCTATGGATCATTACCCACAAGTTTGACGGATTAATTCCTAATTCATTACAAATATCTTCTGTACTCATTCCTTGAATGGTCTTCATGTTAAAAACCAAGGACTGTTTTTTAGGCAATTTTGAAATACATTCTTGAATGGCTAATCCCAATTCTTCGTTTTCCAACGTGTTGTCACCATCTTTACTAAAAGGATCAGCGACTTGTTCTTCTAACCAATCCCCTTCAGAATCTGCATTGGCATTGTAGTTAATACGAACCTCTGCTTTTCCTTTTTTAGAGTTTATCTTTCTGTAATGATCAATAACCTTTCTTTTTAGGATAGCAATTAACCAAGTGCGTTCTGCCGCATCGCCTTTATAATTTTTAGCAGAGTTAAGGCCTGCAAAAAAAGTTTCTTGTACCAAATCTTTTGCGATTTCTGCATCACTTACGCGTGCTACTGCATAATTGAACAAGTAATCTGCATATTGGTCAACCCAAGTTTCGGGTTTAAGTTCGTAAGCTGCCATATTTTTTTCAAGAAGTACCAAATGTAATAGATTTTAGTTAATGATTCCATGCTTTGTCCATAACAAACGACCTTAAAAAGTATCACAAGAAGTTCACAATAAGACACTTTGGGCATTTGTTAACAAAATTTGATGTGGAGACTTTAATATGTTAAACAAACCAACTGCAAAGATGTATTTGGGAATTCCAATTAATCAATTCTTTCATGAGATTGAATACATATATTATGTAAATTTATGATTATCAGCATTTAATGCTATTCTAATAGCTTTAACTAAATGAAGAGAATTGCACTTTTAATGGCTTTTTTAATATTATTCAACAGTTGTTATAGTTATAAGAAACTAAACCTTGGAGTCGATGATTATGATGTTGGTCAAAATTATGAGGTCAGATTGGGTGAAAGAAAAATGGAAAAAGTAAAAGTGGTTGAAGTTACAGATTCCACAATTGTGGTACTTCAGAACAAAAACAGGGTGGTAATACAAAAATCGATGATTACTGAAAGTAGACTAAGAATGCTTTCTCCTGGTAAAACCATTATAGGCTCTGTTGTTGGCGTTCTCGCAACCCTTTCTATATTTGGTATTCTTTTTCTAAGTGGAGGAAGTAGTTCAGATGGTTTTGTGACATTTTGATGTTAACCACCTGTTTTGGCTAACCCTGATCTTTCTAATAACGGCTCAATCTTAGGCGCTGCACCCCTAAAACGTTTGTAAAGTGTCATGGGATTTTCTGTACCGCCTTTGGATAGCACATTTTCCTTAAACTTAGTTGCAATTTCTTTATTGAAGATTCCATTTTCCTTAAAATAGGCAAAAGCATCCGCATCCAAGACCTCTGCCCATTTATAACTATAATATCCGGATGAATACCCTCCTTGAAAAATATGGGAGAATGCTACACTCATGCATGTTTCAGGAGTTTCTGGAAAAAGATTGGTGCCTTCAAAGGCTTTGGATTCATAATTTTTCACATCTTCAATTTTTGATGGGTCTGTTCCATGCCACGCCATATCCAAAAAACCAAAACTTAGTTGCCTAAGTGTTGCCATGCCTTCTTGGAAAGTTGCAGATTCTTTAATTTTCTGCACCAATTCCATAGGAATCAATTCTCCAGTTTCATAATGGAAGGCAAAAAGCTCTAAAGCTTCTTTTTCATAACACCAATTTTCCATGACTTGACTTGGTAATTCTACAAAATCCCAATAAACTGATGTGCCCGAAATACTTGGGTAGGTTGTATTTGCAAGCATGCCATGCAGCCCATGGCCAAATTCATGGAACAGCGTGGTTACCTCATTAAATGTAAGTAGCGATGGTTTTGTGGTGGTAGGTTTGGTGAAATTACAAACGTTGGAAATATGGGGTCTACTATTTTCACCTTGAAACGTGTATTGTGATTTATAGGAGGTCATCCAAGCTCCCCCTCGCTTTCCCGGTCTGGGATGAAAATCTGCATAGAAAATTGAAACCAAGTTTTGCAAGTTGTCATAAACCTCGTAGGTCTTAACATCATCATGATATTTTTCAATATCAAAAACTTCCTTAAAATTGAGGTCGAATAATTTTTCCGCTACCTTAAAAACGCCATCAATTACATTTTCCAGTTTAAAATAGGGCTTTAGCTTTTCATCATCCAGATTGAAGAGTTTTTGCTTCAACTTTTCTGAATAATAAGCGCTATCCCATTTTTCCAATTGCACAATACCGTCCAACTCTTTTGCAAATGCCTGCAATTCTGCAAATTCTCTTTCGGCCGCTGGTTTTGCTTTTTCCAGAAGTTCTGTTAAGAATTTCTGTACTTTATCCGGAGTTTCCGCCATTCGCTCCTCCAAGACAAAATCTGCATGCGTTTTATATCCCAATAAGTTGGCTCGTTCGAAACGAAGCGATGCAATCTTTAAAACATTTTCTTGATTGTCCAGTTCATCCTTATGAAATCCTTTGCTGCCAAATGCTAGGGACAATTCTTTTCGCAATGCCCTATTTTCGGCATATTTCATAAACGGAACGTAACTTGGATAATCCAAGGTAATCAACCAGCCTTCCTTGTCTTTTGATTTTGCCAACTGTACTGCGGCTTCTTTTGCTCCATCAGGAAGGCCTTTCAAGTCTTTTTCGTTAGTAAGCAACAGTTCAAATTTGTTGGTTTCTGCCAGTACATTTTCTCCAAACTTTAGTTTTAATTTAGATAGTTCAGCATCTATTTCTCGAAGTCTTTTTTTATCTGTATCATTAAGATTCGCTCCGTTTCTACTAAAGCTTTTGTAGCGTTTTTTTAATAAGGTTTGCTGTTCAACCGTTAGGTCAAGGTCGTCTTTTTGTTCGTAAACTGATTTTATCCGCTTAAAAAGACTTTGGTTCAGTGTAATGTCATTGCTGAATTCTGACAACAAAGGAGAAACTTCTTGTGCGATTTTTTGAATTTCATCATTGGTTTCCGCAGCGTTTAGATTGAAAAAAATACTGGAAACCCTATCCAATTCCTTTCCGGAAAAGTCCAAAGCTTCCAAAGTGTTTTCAAAAGTTGGTTCCTCGGTATTTTCAGCTATCGCATCAATCTCTTTTCGGGCATTTTCAATAGCCTCTATAAAAGCAGGTTTAAAATGCTCATTTTTGATTTGTTCAAATGGAGCTTTATCAAATGATTTGAGTAGGGGATTATCCATATAGATTTGAGGTATTAGATTTTAGAATTGAGAAAATTTGTAAACCGTATTTTTGAATTGATGTATTTTATTCAAAGAATTTTGTAATAATTAAAATATGTCTTCTTACTAACTACTTATTTCGCACTTGCTCTGCGCCTTTGATTACTTTTTCCTTAAGCCCCTGTTTGTAGGCTTCAATTTTATCCAAAACGCATTTATCAGATGAACCAATAATCTGGGCTGCTAAAATTCCAGCATTTTTTGCACCATTTAGCGCTACAGTTGCTACGGGAACTCCACCCGGCATCTGAAGAATGGATAAAATAGAATCCCAACCATCAATAGAATTGCTACTTTTTACAGGGACTCCAATCACCGGTAAGGGAGATAATGAAGCCACCATTCCAGGAAGATGTGCAGCACCGCCAGCGCCTGCAATTATGACGTTATATCCATTTTTATGGGCATTTTTACTAAAATCGAACAGTTTTTCAGGAGTTCGGTGAGCAGATACGATGTCTACATCAACCTCTATGTCAAACCCTTTTAAAATATCAACGGCTTCTTGCATAACGGGAAGGTCGCTGGTACTTCCCATAACTACGGCTACTTTGCTCATAATGCTATTTGCTTATCACTTTAATCGTTTCTTTTACTTGTTGTGCTATCCTTCTCGCTTTGGACATGTCTTCATCTACAATGGTCACATGCCCCATTTTTCGAAATGGCCGTGTCTGCTTTTTTCCGTAAACATGGGGGGTAACCCCATCCATTTCTAAAATAGCATCAATATTTTCATAAACCACATCGCCTGTATGCCCTTCGGCACCAACTAAGTTTACCATGACCCCGGCAACCTTACTGTCTGTCTTGCCTAAAGGTAGGCCTAAAATGGCTCTGATATGCTGTTCAAACTGATTGGTATAGCTTGCCTCAATGCTATAATGACCACTATTGTGTGGTCTTGGCGCTACTTCATTCACTAAAATTTCATTGTCCTGGGTTTGAAACAACTCCACAGCAAGTAAACCAATATGTTCCAAATGCGCCGAAACCTTCAGTGCCACTTCCACTGCTTTTTGTGCTATGGATTCTTCAATACGAGCTGGACAAATTACATATTCCACCTGATTGGCTTCAGGATGAAATTCCATTTCAACAACGGGATAGGTTTTAACTTCTTCTTTGGTATTTCTAGCAACAACTACGGCCAGTTCATTCTTAAAATTGACCATTTCCTCGGCAATGCATTCCACATTTGGTAATCCGCTTAAATCCTCTAATTTTCGCACCACTTTTACACCCTGTCCATCATACCCAAATTGTGCACTTTTCCAAACAAAGGGAAATTGAAGCCCACCATTGGAAATACTATCCTCGATTTCGGAAGTATAGGCAAATCGTGTAAATGGCGAAGTAGGAATGCCATTATCGGTATAAAACAACTTTTGGGTTGCCTTATTTTGGATTGTTCGAAGGGTTTTTGTTGGTGGATACACCCTTACATTTTCCTGTTCCAACTTTTCAAGGGCCTCCACATTTACATTTTCAATTTCAATGGTAAGGACGTCAACATCTTTTCCAAAAGCATATACATCATCAAAATCTAGAAGACTGCCTTGTACAAAATGATTACAGGCAATTTTGCACGGAGCCTCTGCGGAAGCGTCCATTACCTTGGTATAGATATCCCATTTTCGGGTCTCATAAAGTAACATTTTGCCCAATTGGCCACCACCTAAAATACCGAGTTTAAAATTGGAAGAGAAAAAATGCATTAATCTGTTAATTGGAATGAAAGCAAAAATACATGAATTCCTCGAAGGGATAAAAGCTCAGAGGGTAAAGCGCACCTAAAAATGTTATCTTTGCCAACCTATTAAAATTGATGACGACTTGATCAAGCTCCATGACAAAGTTTTTAAGCCCTTTTTAGGGGAGGAACAAATTTTAGCTGCTATAGAAAAAATGGCAACTGAAATAGCTAAAGACTATAAGAATGAGACTCCTATTTTTGTGGGGGTACTCAACGGGGCGTTCATGTTTGTGTCCGATTTTTTAAAGGCATACCAACATCCATGTCAAGTTTCATTTGTACGGTTGAGTTCCTATCACGGGTTAACATCTACAGGTATTGTGGAAACTCTATTGGATGTTCCGGAAGATATAGATGGAAGAAGTGTAATTATTTTAGAAGATGTTATTGATACGGGCAGAACATTAAAGCAATTAGTGCATTTGTTCTCTCAAACCAATGTGAAAGAGTTTAAAATAGCTTCGTTGTTTTATAAATCTGATGTGTATTCAGGTGAATATTCAATTGACTATGTGGGAATGGAGATTCCTGATAATTTTATTGTAGGATACGGCCTGGATTATAAGGAATTGGGGCGAAACTTAAGAGAAGTATATCAACTAAACCAGAATAATATGATCAACCTTGTGCTTTTTGGAAAGCCGGGAGCGGGAAAAGGGACCCAGGCTGGGTTTTTAAAGGAAAATTACAATTTAAAGCACATTTCTACAGGAGATGTTTTTAGATATAATATTAAAAACGGAACGGAACTTGGCAAATTGGCCAAATCTTATATAGATAGAGGTGATTTGGTTCCTGATGAGGTAACTATAAATATGTTGAAGGATGAAGTGGAGAAAAATCCAGATGCTGCAGGGTTCATTTTTGATGGATTTCCAAGAACAACTGCACAAGCAGAGGCATTGGATAATTTTTTAGAATCTAAAGACATGCAGATAGACGCTACCATTGCATTGGAAGCTGATGATAATGTTTTAGTAGCTCGTTTATTGGAACGTGGTAAGGCAAGTGGCCGTTCAGATGATCAGGATGAAGACAAAATCCGAAACCGATTTGATGAATACAATCAGAAAACTGCTCCTTTAAGAGCTTATTATGAGAAACAAGGAAAGTTTCATTCTGTGAACGGAATAGGGGAAATAAGTGAAATTACGGAGCGTCTAAGTACCGTTGTAAACGACCTTTCATAACGTAGTTTAAATCTATAAAAATCTAGATGAGTTTTGACTTACAGCCAATTCTAGAAAACGATTTGGTAAAACTTAGGCCTTTGTCATCAAAAGATTTTGATTCACTTTACAAAGTTGCTTCAGATTCTTTAATTTGGGAACAACACCCAGACAATAAGAGATATACATTATCTGGATTCACCAAATTTTTCAATGAATCAATAGCTTCTAAAGGAGCGCTTGTAATTATCGAAAAGGAATCAGGTAATGTGATTGGCAGTTCACGATTTAATTTAGTTCCCAAGTATAATGAGGCAGTTGAAATAGGATGGACATTTTTGTCAAGAGCATATTGGGGTGGGAGATACAATTCGGTATGCAAACAACTAATGATGAATTATGCATTTCAGTTTGTAAATGAAATTGTATTTTTTGTTGGCAAAAACAACATTCGTTCTCAAAAAGCAGTGGAGAAATTAACCTCACTGGATAAGAACAGATTGACCATTGAGCAAAGTTCTGAAAACTCAGAAAACGATTTAGTTTATAGGATTGCAAAGGCATAATATTAATTGCGAAAACGCACATCATGACAGAAGGTAATTTTGTTGATTATGTAAAGGTTTATGTAGCTTCTGGAAAAGGGGGTAAGGGTTCTGTGCACCTGCATCGGGAGAAATATATTACCAAAGGTGGGCCGGATGGCGGAGATGGTGGTCGTGGTGGTCATGTAATTATTAGAGGTAATAGTAACCTTTGGACACTCATTACCTTTAAGTTCAAAAAACATTTTAAAGCAAGCCATGGAGAACATGGCAGCAAAAACCGCAGCACGGGTGCCGATGGTCAAGATGTATATATGGATGTACCATTAGGTACTTTGGTTAGAGATACCGAAAGCAATGAAATTCTTTTTGAGATTACTGAGAATGGAGAGGAAAAAATAGTGGCAGAAGGAGGAATGGGAGGTCGTGGCAACTGGCATTTTAAGAGCCCTACCAATCAAACTCCAAGATATGCCCAGCCAGGAATTCCTGGTCAAGAATCCCAAATAACGCTAGAATTGAAAGTTTTGGCAGATGTAGGTCTTGTAGGTTTTCCCAATGCTGGTAAATCTACCCTTCTTTCTGTAATGACTTCTGCAAAGCCAAAAATTGCAGATTATGAATTCACAACGCTAAAACCTAATTTGGGCATAGTTGAATATCGAGATTTTAGGAGTTTTGTAATGGCTGATATTCCTGGTATTATTGAAGGAGCAGCGGAAGGAAAAGGCCTGGGGCATTACTTTTTAAGACATATTGAGCGCAACTCAACCTTACTCTTTTTAATACCGGCGGACAGCAATGATATTTCAAAAGAATATGAAATTCTGTTGGATGAACTAAGACGTTACAATCCTGAATTGTTGGATAAGGAAAGACTAATCGCAATTTCTAAATGTGACATGTTGGATGAAGAGCTTATGGGAGAAATGAAGGTTGAATTAGACAAAGACTTCAAGAATATACCTTATCGATTTATTTCGTCGGTTGCGCAACAAGGTATCCAAGAACTTAAGGATGACCTCTGGAAGTTATTGAACGAATAACATCATTTATTCTCCTTCCGAAACCAAATATTGATTAATTTTAAAGGTATTCCAATATCAAATGCGATATCTTTTTTCCATACTGTTTATATGTTCACTGTTTTCCTGCAGTGGAGTTCGGGTAAATTACGACTACGATAAGGCCACAAATTTTTCTAACTATACAAGCTATAATTACTTCTCAGATATTGAATCTGGTTTAAGTGAATTGGATGAAAAAAGATTGATGCGGGCTCTTGACTCTACATTACAAGCAAAGGGCTATCTTTTGGCGGAGGAACCAGATTTTTTCATCAATATTCTTAGCAATGAATACAGAAGTGCTCCAAATAATGCTGTAGGAGTTGGCGTTGGCGGAACAGGCAGAAATGTTGGTGGAGGAATTTCCGTAGGTCTACCTTTAGGTAATCCAGGTATTCAGCGTCAAATCCAGTTTGACTTTGTAGATGCCCAAAAAGATGAACTGTTCTGGCAGGCTTCAAGCGAAAGTGGTTTTCGGGAAAATGCATCACCAAGTGTTAGAGAAGAAAAATTAAGGGCTCTGGTAAAAAAGGTATTCTCCAAATTTCCACCAGAAAAGAGATAACTTCCGTTAACCAAAGCTAATTTACCGCTTATCATATTCCATTTTCGTGGTTATTGGTTCCAGTTCTATTTTTGATTGGATAAAATGTAACAAATACTTACTAAAAGAGTCTTATTTAGAAGATTAGCTTCAATTTTCAATCAAAAACTATTAATTCAAACACTTATGAAAACAACATTCAATTTAAAAGCCATTTGCGGTACCACCCTATTTTTACTCATTGGGACCACCACATATGCCCAAGAGAAAACTGTTCCTGGAAATCCAAGTTTGGTTAGTTCAAACGACGAGTTGATTTCCCTTGCATCTTTGGATGAAGGTGATTATAGGTATTCGGTAGAAGATTACTTTGCTAACCCAAAGGCTTTTACCTTTAGATTTTCACCAGATGGAAAATACTTATCCTACAGAGAAAGTAATGAAGAGGGAAAACGGCATATTTACGTAAAAAACCTTGAGACCAATGAAATAAAAAGGGCCATTGAAGAAAAAGAAGAACTTGTTAGAACCTATGGATGGGTAAATAATGAGAGATTATTTTATTCCATGGATAAAGGTGGCGATGAAAACTATCATATTTATGCTGTGGATTTAGATGGCAGCAATCAAAAAGACCTTACTCCTTTTGATGGTGTAAGAGCTCAGTTCACTGAACTGCTGAAAGAGGATAAAGACCATATTATTGTTGCTTTGAACAAAAACAATCCGCAGGTTTTTGAGCCTTACAAAGTAAACCTTACTTCAGGAGAGTTAACACAGCTATATTCTAATGAAGATGCTGCAAACCCTATTGCCGGGTACAACTTTGATAAAAATGGTAATCTTAAGGCCTTTGCCAAAATACGTGATGGCGTAGAGCAAGACATTTATTATGAAGATGGAAATGGAGGCTATAAGGTCATAAAAAAATTGAACTGGAAAGATTCCTTCAATGTTCTTGATTTTAACTATGCAACTGAAAATCCGCATGACGCATATGTCATTTCCAATTTAAGTAGTGATAAAGCAGAGATAGTGCTGTATGATTTAATGGAGGATAAAGTGATAGAACAGGTCTTTACAAACGATCAGTATGATGTTCAGGATATGGGCCTTTCTAAAAAAAGAAATTATGAAATAGATTATTTCTCTTATGAAGGGGAGAAGAGCATTGTAGTACCAATAAGTGATTCATACAAAAAATTGGATAGCAAGATCAAGAAAGAACTTCCTGGAAAGCAATACAGCGTTTTGGACACTACAGATGATGAAAATCTTTATATGGTATACGTGGACAGCGATCGCTTGTATGGAGCATATTATGCCTACAATGTTCAAAAAAATGAGCTTAAGGAGCTATACAATACCATGCCTCAACTTAAAGAAGAGGATATGTCGGAAATGAGGCCTATTACTTTTAAAAGCAGAGATGGTATAACGTTGCATGGTTACATTACTTTACCCAAAGCAGCGTTGGCAGGGGAAAAAGTTCCTGTAATTGTAAACCCTCACGGAGGTCCACAGGGAATACGTGATTCATGGGGTTTTAATCCAGAGTCGCAATTGTTTGCCAGTAGAGGGTACGCTACACTTCAGGTAAACTTTAGAATATCAGGAGGCTATGGAAGAGAATTTTTAGAGTCTGGCTTTAAACAAATTGGAAGAAAAGCAATGGATGATGTGGAAGATGGATTACAATACGTAATTGACCAAGGTTGGGTAGATGCAGACAAGGCCGCTATATATGGAGGTAGTCACGGTGGGTATGCTGTTTTAAGAGGATTGACCAAAACACCGGATTTATATGCCTGTGGCGTGGATTATGTTGGAGTTTCAAATCTTTTCACTTTTATGAAAACCATTCCGCCATATTGGAAACCTTACTTAAAGATTATTAAGGAAATCTGGTATGATGAGGATGTGGCAGAAGAGAAAACTATAATGGAAGAAGTTTCTCCAGTATACCAAATAGAGAAGATTAAAAAACCATTGTTTGTGGTACAAGGTGCCAATGACCCTAGGGTAAACATAGATGAGTCTGATCAAATTGTAAGCGCGTTAAGAGGAAAAGGCTATGATGTACCTTATATGGTAAAATATGACGAGGGACATGGGTTTGGAAAAGAAGAAAACAGAATTGAGCTGTACAAGGCCATGATGGGCTTTTATTCCAAACATTTAGGAAATGAAGAAATACCAACACCTTTAAAAGATTAAGTTCAACACCATCTATTTGTAAGATAAAAAGGAGCTTTTAAGCTCCTTTTTTTTATGACTTAAAATCTTCGGATATTTTTAGATACCGTTCGCACTTTCAATTTTACCACTGGTCATAATCTGCTTCTTTTTAGAAGGGTTGTTGGGTATTTTCGAAGTATAAATAATTAGAATCTAAAAAACATGATAGCCTTAGCTAAATTAATCATCACTTTACTAGTTGACATTTTTATCTAATCAACCCATGGGTTAAACTTTAAAATTCAACAATGAAAAAACTAAACACATCACAAAAAATAGTATTGATTTCAGGAATAATAGGCGTGCTTATTGGGCTTTATGGAAAGTTTAATGGGTGGGAATACGATGATTACTTTATCTTTTTTTACACGGGGATATCACTTACTTGGGTGGCCTTCTTGAAAACGGATAAGAAAAGTTGTAGCCTTCCCGGAAAAAGAAGTAGGGCATAGGTCATTTATTTAATGATGCATTGGGCTTTTGGAAAATACAACACCGAAAGAATCTTTAAAAATAAATGGCAAAACTGCAAAGAAGTATATTTGAAATAGTATTGATTACTAAAAATGGAATTGACCAATAAAAAAAACAAGTACACTTTTTGGATTCTACAAGTTCTTGGTTGGGGCTTTGTTAATATGCTTTCACTCTTTGTTCTGAAGAAAATAAGCATAGAGCTGATAATATACTCAAGTATATTTGGGATGTTTATCGGTATTTCTTCTACTTCTATGCTTCGTTGGTATTTAAAAAGAAATATTCAATTTGATTCATTCGGTATTAAGGAACTCACCAAAGTAATGGTGTCTTTTCTTATAACTGCAATGTTGTTTGGAGCAATGAACTATGGTTTTGGTTATATCTACGCAAAATTTGGACCTGAACTAACTGAAGTGGAACTCCAGATGTTCAATAATTACGATAAAGTTTGGATTCAAATATTAAATTCACTTTTTGTAATTGGAGCATGGACTACAACCTATCTGGTTGTAAAACTGCTTCTAAAGCTAAATAAAGATAGAATTGAACGTTTGGAACTTAATACCAACCTTAAACAAGCACAACTTAATACTTTAAAAGGGCAAATCAATCCACATTTTATGTTCAACAGCCTTAATAATATTAGAGGGTTAATGTTGGAAGATGTTGAGAAGTCCAGAGAAATGCTAACAAAATTATCTGAGATTTTAAGATACTCGCTTACCAAGAACAATACAAACGCTATAACGGTGGCAGAAGAGTTGGAAATGGTTGGTAATTACATAGATCTCTCAAAAATTCAGTTGGAGGATCGATTGGAATTTGTTGAAGAAATAGATGATGATACGCTCTCATTAAACATTCCGCCAATGGTTGTGCAACTATTGATAGAGAATGCTGCAAAACACGGAATTTCCAACTTAAAACAAGGGGGGAGAATTGTTTTGAGTATAAAAAAAGATGGAGAACTGCTGGTAATTCAGGTAAGAAATACCGGAAAACTGCAAATAGGTAAAAATACGACCCAATTGGGATTAAAGAACATCCGCCAAAGGTTAAAACTATTGTATGCTGACAAAGCTTCTTTTAGTTTGAAGGAGGTTTCAAGCGAAGTTGTGGCACATATAAAAATTCCTCTGGCATGAAGATAAAAGCTGTAATTGTTGAGGATTCCAGGTTAGCTCGTAACGAGTTAAAAGAGCTCATCAAAAAAAATGAAGAAATTGAGCTTATCGGGGAGGCTGAAAATGTGGACAAAGGGTTTGAACTCATACAGAAGGAAAACCCAGACTTACTTTTTTTAGATATCAATATGCCGGAAAAAGATGGTTTTGAACTCCTTGAAATGTTGGATGAGGTGCCAATAACAGTTTTTACCACCGCTTTTGATGAATATGCAATTAAATCCTTTGAGTATAATGCATTAGATTATTTGTTAAAACCAATAAATGAAAAGCGTTTTGCCATGGCTTTGGAAAAAGTAAAAACGCAATTAAGTGGAAACCCAGAAGAAACAGAATCTGAAAAGAAGCTAACAGAAAACAGTCAAATATTTATTAAAGATGGAGAATCTTGTTGGTTGGTGAAGATTGGAGATATTTCTCATTTTGAAATTGTTGGGAATTATACTCGTGTTTTTTTTGAAGAGAAAAAGCCATTATTGTACAAGTCTCTTAATCAAGTAGAGGAAAAACTTCCTGTAGAATCTTTTTTCAGAGCGAATAGACAGCAAATTGTGAATACCAATTTTATAGAAAACGTAGTGCCATGGTTTAACGGCAAGCTAAAGCTTCAGATGAAAAACGGCGAAGAAGTTGAAGTGTCCAGAAGACAGTCTTATATATTTAAGGATAAAATGAGCTTATAATCAAAAAACGAGTAGTATTTAAAAAGCCCTTCTATAAAAGAAGGGCTTTTTTGTTTGAGCTTAAGCTCGTAAGATATCTTTGTATCTATCCTTATAGCCAAGAAGGACAACTATATTTAAAATAATCAATGCCAAAGCCCCACCGATATCTGCGGGCGCTAGAGTAGCATGGAACAAAACAGCGTTTACTGAAACACTCATTAAAATAAGAGCCATTAGAGCGCCATATTTATTTAGTATAAATGCCAATCCTGCTAATATCTCAATAACACCTACAATTTTTAAGGTGTGTGTTGAAGATAGTGCACCAAAATAGTTCATTGCCGCTTCGGGCATTTCTCCAAATGGGATAAAACCAAAGAATTTGTTTAAACCAAATACTAAAACAAATAGCCCAAGAAGAATACGTGCGACTAGAAAAACTTTTGAATTCATGTGTTTGAATTTTATTGGTTAAGCAATAAAATTAACTAAAAATTACGAATACGATAATTTATTAGACAAACTGTTTGTTTTTTGAAATTTTCTAGACTAGAAAGATTTTAATAATCCACCGTCAATAGGAATGTTTGTTCCTGTAATATAAGCGGACTGGTCTGATGCTAAAAACGTCACTAAAAAGCCATATTCCTTGGGTTTACCTATACGTTTCATTGGTACCTGTGCTTCCATAGCAGAACGAACTTCAGCGGATGTTATCCCTAGTTTTTCTGCCTTGGTGGTATTAAGTTGGGCAATTCTGTCCGTATCAAAATAACCTGTAAGAACACTGTTTAAGGTAATTCCGTCTTTTGCAACATCAAAAGCAAGACTTTTTGCCCAAGTAACCACAGCCGCTCTTATAGTATTGGATAATGCCAAATAGTTTAAAGGCTCTTTTATAGAAATGGATGCTACGTTAATGATTCTTCCCCATTTCTTTTTCTGCATGTTTTTGAGTGCAAGCTCTGTTGTAAAAACAACGGACTTAAACAGAAAATCGAAGGCTTTTTGGTAATCTTCTACATTTTTTTCCAATGCCCCCCCTGCTTGTGGGCCTTGGGTATTATTCACCAAAATATCAATGGTATGCTGTTCAAAAAATTGAGTGATGGTTTTTTTAAAAGCGTCAAAGTTTGAAAAGTCAACCACCAGATACTGATGTTTTTGCCCTTTGTCCATGGCAAGTTCTGAAACGATGGTTTTCATTTTATCCTCGTTTCTTGCCATAAGTATCACATTTGCTCCACTATCCGCTAATTGCCTTGCAATAGCTTCTCCAATACCTTTACTACTGCCCCCAACCAAGGCATTTTTACCTAAAAGAGATATATTCATAACTATTTATATTCTTCTCTAGCTGGGCTAAAAACATCCATCAATCTACAAGGTGTTAGGGCTTTCCCTCCATGGGATATGTTAGAAGGGATTACAACTACATCTCCCCGATGATAAATGTCCGTTTTTCCTCCAACTGTAAATTCAAAATCACCTTCCAAAACATGCATAATTTGCTCATGTATATGATTGTGCTGAGGTACTTCAGCGTCTTTTTCAACATCCCAAAAAACCCAGGTCATTGTTTCGCCATGCACCATTTTTCCATGATAGCCCGGCATGATTTCTTTAGATTGTATTTTTGATAAGTTCATTACGTCAAATTTTACCCTAAGATAAAAATTAATAAGATGTATGGTTTATTTGTATTCGCTATGTCAATGTCTATTTTTGACTTATAAATTGTATCGATGAAAATCCATTTTATTGCAATTGGCGGTAGCGCCATGCATAACCTTGCCTTGGCATTGGAACATAAAGGGTATGAGATTACCGGAAGTGATGATGTTGTCTTTGAACCTTCAAAAAGTCGTTTAAAAGAAAAAGGCTTGCTGCCTGAAGAGTTTGGCTGGTATCCGGAGAAAATACATGATCAATTGGATGCGGTAATTTTGGGAATGCATGCCAAACCTGACAATCCAGAACTGAAAAAGGCCCAAGACATTGGTGTTAAAATATATTCATATCCTGAGTTTTTATACGAGCAATCCAAATATAAAACAAGGGTTGTCATTGGAGGAAGCCATGGCAAGACCACTATAACATCCATGATATTGCATGTACTGCATTATCATGACATTGCTGTGGATTATATGGTAGGGGCACAGTTAGAAGGCTTTAACCGAATGGTTCACCTTACGGAAGAAAATGATTTTATAGTATTGGAAGGAGATGAGTACTTATCTTCTCCAATAGATAGAAGACCAAAATTTCACCTTTATAAGCCCAATATAGCCTTATTGAGCGGCATTGCCTGGGACCATATTAACGTATTTCCCACTTTTGAAAATTATGTGGAACAGTTCCAGATTTTTGTTGATAGTATTGTCCGCGGAGGTAGTATTACCTATAATGAAGAGGATTTAGAGGTGAAAAAAGTGGTGGAGGCCACTGAGAATTCAATTCGTAAGTTTCCATATAATACACCAAACTATAGCGTGGAGGATGGGGAAACGCTTCTGGATACACCTGAAGGGGAGATGCCCATTGCCGTTTTTGGCAAACATAATTTAAATAATTTGGCTGGAGCAAAATGGATATGCCAGAACATGGGTGTGGACGAAGATGCTTTTTATGAAGCAATAGCTTCTTTCAAAGGAGCATCAAAACGAATGGAAAAAATTGCAGAAGGAACGGGGAAAGTAGCGTTCAAAGATTTTGCACATTCTCCCAGTAAAGTAAAAGCGACCACACTGGCTGTAAAGGAGCAGTATTCTCAAAGAAAATTGATTGCTTGTTTGGAATTGCATACCTATAGCAGTCTTAATGCCGAATTTTTAAAGGAATATGATGGAGCTTTGGATGCAGCGGATGAAGCTGTCGTCTTTTATTCACCAGATGCTGTAAAGATCAAGCAGTTGGAAGAAGTGACCGCAGACCAAATTGCAAAGGCATTAAACCGGGAAGATGTGCAGATTTTCACAGATTCCAGTGTTTTTCAAGACTACCTTTTTGCCCAGAATTTTGATAATACTGCTTTACTGCTAATGAGTTCTGGCAACTATGGAGGATTGGATTTTGATAGGGTAAAAGCCACTTTTCAATAAAAGAGCTACCTAAAAAGGCAATTTTGTCAGCATATATAGGTGTGGAACAATAATTGTCATAAAATCAAGGTGAAGCAACTACAACATTTTTCTATTAAAAGGGTATATGGCAAACTTCAACGCTTTGCTTCCATAGTGTTGGTTTCATTTATGCTGGGAATCTCCAATGTTATCTTAGAGGAGGACAGAATGATCAATGATTCTTATAACAAAGTTGAATTGCAAGAAACCCAAGACGAAGATGAAAATCTCTAATACAGCTGATTTTATTTCCAATAATTATTGGCTTTTGCTATTGTAGCAAACTCCATTGCTACCGTTTGGCCAATAGCAATTAGCATAGAAGCATCATTGGCATATATCGGGCGTAATTTTTCTCTGGTTTCAGCATTTGGCTGCGTAATCTTTATGGTTAATCTAGCAATCTTAACCGCTAGTGCCCTTCCTTCTTCGGGCGAATTGGTTTTTAATGAGTTACCGGGAATTAATTGAAATTGTTCTGACATGTTTTTATAATTTGAGCATAAAATTATTGGTTATGCAATTCAAAAACAGTGACATATGCTACTTTACAGCACTTTTATTTTTCGTCCCATTTGTTCCACTTTTTGATTTTTCCCCAGTTTTTTCAATACACGGGTTATAACTTCTCTAGACGTACCAAGATTGTCCGCAATTTCTTGGTGGGAGATTTTTAGAAGGGTGGACTTTTCGATTTCCGCTTTGGTTTTTAAATAGTCTATCAATCTATCTTCAAGGTTATAGCAAATAACCTGTTTTGTGGTATGCAACAGATCTGTATAATGTTTTTGATAATCATTCAGCACCATACTGGCAAAAGATGGATATTTTTTTAACCATAAGCGAACTCTTTCTAACGGAAGGAGCATTAAAGTACTTTTTACTTCTGTAATGGCAGAAAATTCTGCAGGTTCATTGTTGAAGGTATGTGCAAAACTGTAAATACAAGATGCCCCTGATGAAATGTAGTACAGCAGAAATTGCATGGTATCTTCAGTACTATAGACCTTTATACTTCCGTCTAGCACAATGGGCAATGATCGAATAAACTCCCCCTCTTTTACAATGTATTCTTTGGCCTCAAAATTTTTGATGGACGAATATTGCTCTATTTCAGCAACGAGCTCTTTTTCAAGGTTTGGAAAACAGTCAACCAAAAAAGATGTTTTCATTTGGAGTCTTATTTATAATGTGGTTGTGCTTTAACTATTGAAGTTCTCGTTTGTTCTTATTTGAGTTTAGTTTTCAAGTTCTTTTTTTCTAAAGATATAATTACAAATGAAAACAGCATTTCAATTGCTCCTCCTACCAATCCAAAAAAATAGAAGGATGGAGTAAGAAAAAAGCCAAGAATTCCGAATAGTGCTAATATTGATCCCAAAAGCCAGTAAAAACGCATTCCATAAATTGATGAAAACAAAAAATATCGCCCACCAATAATGAGCATCATCACTGGAAAAAACCAATTTGGACGAATGTACATTATAGAATAAGCAATAAATAACCCAATAAACAATAGAAGGGTGCTTTCCAATGCTAAAACGGATAATGGGTTTCCCTTTTTATGCTGGCCGCTACGTTTTAAAAGCTTGGACAACAAAATCCCTAAAGGATGTATGAACATTCCTCCGAAGAAGAATACCAAAACACCTGTTTTTTCTGTGGTTAGCCATGCAGTTACTCCAGATGCGAGCCACACAATCCCTGATGCAAAAACTCCCGGGCCACCTCCAAAGTATGAGGTGCGCATATCTTTCTGTGCTTCTGTAAAATTCATTTTTAATCTAATTTGAAAGGCTAATAATGGAATTACTGTTCTGGAACACTCCCTGTCTCATCTAAAATGCCTTCCATTTTTAAATGTGTGATGATAGGTTCTTTTGCCATTCTTACTAAAGTAACGTGATCAAAAGACAGTGAATCCGTCTTGTCTTGACCACCTCCGGTAGTACCTAGTATAGTGTAATCCCTACCCTTTCTTTTACGATGGGAAAAGGAATGAAAATGACCATTAATTACGGTGTATGGGCGATTGGCTAAAAGGGTTTCAAGATTGCCCAGTCCTTTTTCATCTTCTCTCATCCAAAGTGGTTTATGCATGAGTACAAAAGTCCACTTTACATCTGGGTATTTTTCCAGAACTGTTTTAAAGTAATCAAATTGGTCATTGCTCATTCCGCCAATTCTGCGTTCGTCCATGCCGAAGTATTCGGATTCTTCATAAATGCCTTCAATTTCACCGCTTATAATTTTGATTGCTTCTGCTCTGGCATGATAAATCTCCAACATTCTTTTTTCTTCATAATCTTCAGAATCCATCATTAAGAACAACACATCATCATATAAAAAATGGTAGTAACGTGGGCCAAATCTATTCTTCCAAAAATCCCGCATTTTTGGGTTGGTCAAATCGTGATTTCCGCCCAAATAAAAGAAGGGCATATTCAATTTTGAAGTTCTTTGATCAAAAGAGTCCCATTCCTTTGCTAATTGCAAAGAATCTTCTGTTCCTCCGTCAATTAAATCTCCTACACTGAGCACAAATGTTGGGTCTAACCTATTTAATTGAGAGACCGCGGTACTATAGACACCTTCACGCTCACCTCCATTTAAATCAGAAATTATCGCAAAAGTGAAGTCATCTTCAGTGGTTTCAAAGTTTTCGGAAGTCCAGGGTTTTGGTCCATTTGCAACATCAGAAACAAAAAGCACCTCTTTTTCCTCTATTACTTTTGATTTTTCCTTGCATGCTGAAACAAGGAGAAGTAAAATCAATAGCTTCCAAAGCCTAAACTTTAAAGCAATCTTAGCATTACATTTCATGATCTTCAGATTTTTGAGCATATTTATTTTTTCTCTTTACTGTATAAACGGAAATAGAACCAAGCAGCTACACCTCCTATCAATGAAAACACCGCGAGCATCCAAAAGACATGTTGATGTCCTTCTGCCCCTGGAGAATTATCCAACAGATACCCCATAGCTGGACCTGCAAATATATCTGGGGTATACCCTATTATGGAAATAAGTCCAACCGCTGTCCCGGTAAGTATTAAAGGAATCTCACCTCTTTCCATTACGGCAAAATAAAGAGAACGTGCGGCATAAACCCCTGCTGCCACGATTAGTATAGATATAAAAAACAGAGCTGTTGTCGACACAGAAATAATTCCTGTTGCAAATAATAGGGCGCCAAAAAATGAGAGTATAAAACTCACCACCAACCAATATGTGGTTCTTGAGCGATCGGCCAGAATTCCAATTACAACTCCTATTACAGGGCGTATAAACAGTAGAAACGTGCCCACCTGTGCGGATTTTACCTGATCATAAAGCATAACATCCTGAGCGTAAAGTGAAAACACATCTGTAATTTTGTAACCTACATAAGCGCAAAGAATAATAACCATTAGCAGTAAGACTGAAGGAAGCTTGAGTACTTCTTTGATTTGGGAAACAGATATTTTCTCCAAAATAATGGCTTGTTCTGCATTATGGCCCATTTTCATGAAGAACCAGACAAGAAACCCTACCAGGACTGCAATTGCTGCCGAGACCAAAATTACATACCTAAAGGCATCCCTGCTCTCTGAGACTGAAGCATCTGCAATTTCAGAAGTAATGAACAAGGAGAAAATTAGAACGCCCATGGCACCGAACAATGCACCTACCAAACCACGCCCCCCATCTAAAAACCCAAAGGCTTTACCTTGTGAGTTTGAGCCTCCCCAAACGCGGGTAGCCTTAATCATTGGAGCCCAGAATAAAAAAATAGTGGTAAAGCCCCAATAACCATAAAGTATTTTTAAAACAGTATAGCTAGGAAAAGTGGCATAGACCAGGCCTCCTAAGGCTGTCATCCAAAGTGCCGTGGCAATCAATTTTCTTGGAGGGAATTTATCAGCCAAAGGGCCACCAATAAGGTATGATACCAAGGCTACGATACCGTAAACAGAAAAACACAAACCCAATTGTACGTTATCCAACCCAAAGACATCGAGTACGGTGGGTCTAAATACGCGGGAAAGTACAAATGGAAGTATAAAAACGGTCTCACCAGCTAAAATAAGTAGAAGGAGGTAATACCATGGAGCTTTCTTTTGTTGCATGCAGCTTAGGCTAAAAACTATCTATTAATTGCTAATGCTTAAAGATAAGGTTTCAAGATTAGTTAAAAATATTTGGAAGGGTTTGCCCTGCTAATATGTTGTGAGTCTATTGACTTTTAATTGTCGGCATATTTTTGGTCCCAAGTTTTGTTTGGGTCATGATTTCTTAAATCAATTTGAAAGTCGGCTGCTGCTTTTAGATTCATTAATACAGATACCCAACCAGAATGTACTTCTAGAAATTCGTCTTCAGCTACGCCTTCATTGGTGAGAGTTAAATCTGTTCCATTATTTTTAGAAGGTTCTAAGCTAAACGTGACTATCGAATTGAAGTAATCCAATTGAAATTCATTGTTGGCATTAGATTCCATGATTTGACTCTCATAAGATTCTCCATTTGGAAAAGAAAATTGGATGATTCCATCTTTTTCTGGAGCTTTTTCAGCCCAGAACTTTTCCCGTCCGCTTGCTGTGGAAAGAAGGTCAAAAACCCTTTCAGGAGAAGATTTTAAATGTATTTTCCAAACAATACTTTTCATAAATAGCTATACTTAGAATTTATTCTGTTTTCGCTGTTTTTTGACCTCTCTAATCATTTTTCCAAAGTTCTTGTCCTTCTTTTTCTTTTCTGCAATACTGGATTCAAAAAAGACCCTTTCTTTTTCCATTTTCTGAAAATTTGCATACGAGTCCGCATCAACCTCTCCACTTTCTACAGCATGAAGTATGGCACAACCATCTTCGTTTGAATGTGTGCAGTTATTGAATTTACAATTTTGTGCCAATTCAATAATTTCATCAAATGTAATTTCAAGTCCAACGGAAGCATCGGTAATACCAATTTCTCTCATTCCAGGATTGTCGATTAGGATGCCACCATCTTCCAAAACGATTAATTCTCTGCGAGTGGTTACATGCTTTCCTCTATCAATGCGCTCACTTATATACCTTGTATCCATAAGCTCTTTGCCCGTTAGTTGGTTTAAGAGCGTTGATTTGCCTACGCCGGATGAACCTAATAAACAGTAAGTCTTACCTTTTTGGATAATCGCTTTTACCTCATCTAGCCCAACATGGGATTGATTGCTAATGGCAATAACTTGAACTTCTTTGATTCTTTCTTTTATTTCATCAAGAAGCGTGCTTAACGTTTGTTCGTCTATTAAGTCTATCTTACTTAAAATGATGATGGGCGCTACTTTGGCAGTATTGCAAATGGTTAAATATCTTTCTAAACGGTTGATGCTAAAATCCCTATTTACAGATTGAACAATTAAACCAAAATCAATATTTGTCGCAATTATTTGGGTATCCGTAGATTTACCAACTGCCTGTCGTTCTAATATAGAATGTCTTGGGTAAACAGCATGTATTAGAGCCTTATTCTCATCGTATTCTGAAATAGCTACCCAATCTCCAACGGCCGGCAAATCGTATCTACTTTCCGCTGTATATCTGAGGTTGCCAATTAGTTCCGCATCCAGTTCTTCAGTTGCGGTTTTGACCACATATCTGTCCTTATGTTCCAACACAACACGACCAACATCAAAAGAAGTTAGGTTATGTTCTTTTCCATATTCTTCCAAAGCCGTATTGTATCCTAAGTCTTGAAGTGTCATTTTGACCATTGTTGGTAACTGATTTATTATTTTTCTTTCGTAATAAGTTTTACAAAGTTGTCCAAATCTTTTAAATCTTCTTTTGTTTTAAGATATTGGTCAGTTCTTTTGTCTCCCATATCCTGTATTCGGTAATCTGGTAAATACTCATTGAAGTTTAAGAATACAAAAGTGTCCACAATCCGTTCTTTTAAAGCATGAGGAACTTTATATTTATTAATAATCGCTTCTTCAACTCCGATATGGGTTATTTCGTGAATAATGGTGTTGGCCGGATTATCATAATTTTTGAACCGTCCGTTGGTTGTAGTGAAAATCAGCACTGAACCTTCATCAGGATTATAACTTCCGCCTGGTCCATAGAGGGTAAGATTTACTTGATAGGTATTGAATTCTTTGAAATTCCAATTAAAGTTTGATTGACTTATTTCATCAATCATTCTATTGATCAGTTCAAGTTCATCCTCTATTATTTGATACCCCTTTTGGTATTCAGCTTTGTTGTATATGCTATCTTGAACAAATACCTTTAATCTTTCATAATCCTCATTTGCAAGTTTCCCTAATTTAGATTTAACCTTTAAATCACTAATCAATGAACCTTCTGGAAGACTGACTTGATAATTTTGTTCTGCAAAGAATTTGATATCTTGGATTGTTCTCCAGATATATTCTGACTCCGACTCTGCTGTCGGAATATTAACTACAACACGATTTTGACTGCTTCCATAGCAAGACGTAAGAAAGATTAATAGCGTTAATATGCTGATTTTAATCCTCATTTTTATTTCTAATTCGTTTCCATCAAATTTTAGAGTAAGGTTTTATCAAAAACAACTTTCAGGTATGGCCTTTTCAATACAATTTCCATCTCCAAAACACACTGTTTCTGTTTCGTAGCCTTCCTCTTCTTGTGTGCAGGGAAATTACTTAATTTAAACAAAATAGCGATTCGGATTAGCACCCAATTCACTATTGTTCTTATTACTTATTTGTTTTTATTAATAAACCCAAACAGTTCATACCCAAAATCATATACTTCGTTTGCATTATTAAATTGAATCATGCCCCATTTTTTGTTTTTGTCAAACAGAAACAAGCTATTGAATCCATCATTGTTCCCTTCGTGTCCATAGACTATATGACCAGAATTCTTATACTTTGCAAACCCAAGGGTCCAAGCGATAGCACCTTCATTGGTTAAAAGGGATGGTGCCTTTAAAGACGTGATTTGATCATCAAATAAATTTGCAGAACTATTCTCTGAGAGTAGGCTTTCCTCCATTATAGCGATTAGCCATTTGGAGAATTCCCGAGATTCGGTATGCATTGCAGAAGCTGCATTAAATTCATTAGCCGTCCAATTGTTTTTTTCTTTTTTAACGCCATTAAAATGGGGAAATGCCTTGTGGTTTCTGTTATATTCATCTTGAACAAATTTGGTATGAACCATTTCCAGTGGTTCTGCAATGCGTTTTTGGAAATAATTCTCTAGACCCTGAGAATCAGTTTGTAAAATTGATTTGATGGCCGTAACCAAGAATTGATATCCTTCACCAGAATAACTGAAGTTTGTACCCGGTTCAAACGATATGGTCAATTCATTTTTTCCACGCCAATTAGGAAAGCCAGTGGTATGGGACAGCACCATTCTTGCGGTAATTTTTTGATATCGGACATCATAATCATCGCTAGCATTTTTATCTAGATAAGTGTATAACGGAGTATCCAAATCCAATTTTTCGTCTTCTACCAATAACATAACCAAAGAAGCAAATACTGGCTTTGAAGTTGAAGCTCCTTCAAATAGAGTCGTATTATTTACGGGTTCTTTGGTTTCTAAATTGGAGTATCCCATTACATTGTGAAAAACTAACTTCCCATTATTGATAATAGCATAGGAAGCCCCTGGAATATTCATTTCTTCCATTTTAAGTTTCACATATCTGTTTATTGAATCGATTGGTACTTCTCGATTGTTTAAGTTTAGGATAGTTTTTGTTTCTTTTTGCGATGAAGCTTGATGAGAATTTTCTCTACAACTTGTGATTAAAACCAATGTTGTCATCAAAAAAATGAATGGAATTTTCATAGGAAGGTATTGTCTTTGTTTTAAAGACAAAATCAGAAATAGATTGTTACAGTATGCAAGTAATTTGAAATGAATGTTTAGTGCAAGTGGCTTCCGTTCTAAGTGATTAAATGTACTTGGAATTACATATGGTCATTGTCACTATTTTATTCTCTTTTTCTACAATAACGACTTTGCACCAATTGATTAATATAAACCTCAGAAGTAACTAGTTCAAAATCAAGTTTCTGGTTTAATACAGTAAAAAGAGGAATGCCATCACCAAGAACAATAGGAATGGTTGTTATAGTTAAATCATCTATTAAATCTTCTTTTAAAAAACTCTGAACGGTTGCTCCTCCATCTATGTACAAATGATAATGCCCTTTTTGATGAATTTGTTCAATTACTTTTTGCATGGTACCCTTTACCAAATATGCTTTGTCTTGATAATCTTTCGGAATTTCTTTTAGAGAATTACTAAGTACAAATACGGGTATTTTGTAAGGCCATTCAAAATCGAATTCACATACGGTTTCAAAGGTATTTCTTCCCATGACCAAGGCGTCTATTTGTTCAATGAATTTATTAAATCCTAAGTCAGATTTGCTTGGGTTTGGTATGCTGTCCAGCCAATCAATCCCTCCATTTTTATCAGCAATGTACCCATCTAAACTTGTTGCTAGAAAGACACTATTTCTTTTGTTCATTTTGTTGCGCTTAGTGTTTTCTTATTTAGAATCTGTTTCAGGTCTTTTTCCGAGTTGCCACATTAAAACCCCACCTGTTATAAACATCCATATAGCATAAGCTCCAGTAGGAATGCCCATTTCTATATTATTTAATATTGATGTAGCAATCACAAATGCCAACGTTCCGTTTTGTATACCACTCTCTACTGTGATTGAAATGGCGCTCTTTAAGTTCAATTTAAATAATCTGGCCGTTAAATAACCCAATCCCATGGTTATTAAGTTTAATAGCAAGGTGACTAGCCCTACTTCTTTCATTGCTTTGCCTATTATGTTGAAATTTGCGGCTAATACTGCTAGAAATACTAAAATAAAAATTACGGTGGAAGCAATTCGCATTGGTTTTTCCATGCGCTTTGCAAAGCCTGTTTTAAACCTGCGGATGAGCATTCCTATGGAAATGGGAATTACAGTGATTACCATTATCTGAAGGATAGTATCTAATATGGGCAATTTGATTGTGACATTTGTGGCAGTACCAAAATACTCCAGCGCATAGGACAAGATAAAGGGTATTGTTATGATACTTACAATACTGGCAATAGCGGTTAATGTAACCGATAATGCAATATTTCCTTTGCAAACCTGTGTTATCAAATTGCTGGTAGGCCCGCCAGGACAAGTGGCTAAAATCATTAACCCAACTGCCATTACGGGATTTAAATTAAAAATTATAGCTAGTAAAAAACCAATAATAGGTAAAAAGATAAGTTGATTTAGAAGGCCAATTAAAATTGCCTTAGGATATCTTACAATTCTAGTAAAATCGGCAGGAATTAAAGTCATTCCCATACCAAGCATAATAATAGCAAGAGATAATGGTAAAAACACTTTACTTATAAGTTCGGTTGCGGTCATAGTTTGATTAATTATATTCTTCGTAAACGTATAAAACCCAACAACCTCATGTATTATTAGTTGTGTTGGCTAGAATTAAATTAGGAAAAGAAAACGAACTGGAGGAAATAATTACGGATTTTGTCAATTAGACTCCAAACTGTCTTAGGTGGTGGTCCAAGTGTTTGTATTGCATTTTTCCCCATTGTTCATGAGTAAAAGGCCCAAAAGCAGGGTGGGGTTCCCATATTTTTCTATCTTTTTCCAAATGAAAATCATTAACTAGGTCAACCAAAATGATCTTTTCAGGCTCAAAATCTTTTTTATCCGACACTTTAAAGTCTTTTGCTGTTGGCAGATTGGGTTTCCAGAGTTTATCATCATACATGCCTTTTTTAAAGCTTTTAAAAATTAGCTTCACAAAAGGGTTGGGCTTTTTCATTTGGTATCTGCCCAAAGCAAGACTTAAAGGAAACTGGCAATGGTGTAACATTTGGCCAATTTCCATTTCCCCCCAGGTAGCTTTGGTGGATTTGGTCAAGGTGTTAATACGGTTTAGTATTTCGGAACAAGTTTCAGTATCAAAAAGAGATTTCATGGTGGAAATATTTAGTGATAGAAAATTACATAAAATATTAATCTCCTATATTTAGACCATGCAAGAAAAAGTGGCTTCTTTTTCCATTAAAAATTGGGCGGATGACGATAGGCCAAGGGAAAAATTGGTGCAAAAAGGGCGCTCCGTACTTTCAGATGCCGAATTGATAGCCATTTTAATAGGTTCAGGTAATAAAAAGGAAAGTGCAGTGGAGCTTTCCAAACGTATTTTAGCCTCTGTAAATCATAATTTAAACGAGCTGGGTAAACTTTCTGTAAACCAATTAATGCAGTTTAACGGTATTGGTGAGGCCAAGGCGGTTTCCATTGCAGCGGCCCTAGAGGTAGGCCGTCGAAGAAGGGGAGAAGATGCTGGAAAAATTGCCAAGATTTCAGGCAGTAAAGATGCTTTTGAATTAATGCACCCCCTGATTGGCGAATTACAGCACGAAGAGTTTTGGATTGTCTACCTTAACAACTCCAACAAGGTGATTCACAAATCCCAGTTGAGCAAGGGTGGTATTACGGGAACCTTGGTAGATGTACGTTTGGTGTTAAAACAAGCGTTGGAACTTGGGGCAGTGGGTATTATATTGGCCCATAACCACCCCTCGGGAACGGTAAAACCAAGCACTGCAGATAAAGAGGTTACAGACAAACTCAAAAAGGCTTCAGAAGCTTTAGATATTAAGATATTGGATCATTTGATTTTAACCCAGCATGATTATTTAAGTTTTGCGGACCAAGGAATACTTTAGTTGACACGTAGAGATGTTATTGATATTTACCCATAAAATTACCAACCGACTTACTTATACAGCAAAACAGCTGTTTGAAAAGATTTTGGGTATAGAAGTAACGTTTACAACCAAGGTTGAAGATTTTATTAGGCACACAGGCCCAAAAATAACCTACTCAAAACAACCCCTGCAGAACGAATTTTTTATCAGGAGCAATGATCTGTTGTTTGAGCAGGGCATCAACGATTTGGATATTAAAATAGCAAGTTGGGACGGCATCCCATGTTTTTTTGCTTGTGGTGAAAAAAGCGCTATACCATATGATATATTTTCGGCAAGTTTTTACCTTTTAAGCAGGTATGAGGAATATCTGCCCCATGTAAAAGACAGTGTGGGAAGGTTTCCAGCAAAAGAGAGCATTGCCTACCAAAACAAATTTTTGGAACTTCCTGTTGTTGATTTATGGGTATATAAGATGTTGCAGGCCCTAAAAGAACGTTTTCCTGATATACAAAACCCAAAAAGAAAGTACAGCTTCACGTCTATAATAAACGTAACTACATCCCATAGTTATGCATTAAGAGGGTTTATAAGAAGTTTAGGGGGCTTCTTTTTAGACATCAGTGGTTTTAAGTTTAGGAGTATGGCCAAACGTACCTTGGTGCTTTTGGGTATAAAAAAGGATCCTTATGATAATTTTCAGGAACTAATAGGAATTCATAAAAAGTTTCCAATCAAAACCATGTTTTTCTTTCAGTTTGCCAAGTATTCAGCACATGACAAAAACATTTCACCAAACAATAACAAATTCGGGTACCTTATAAAATCGGTTGCAGATTACAGTGCTGTTTCCTTGAGTACATCCTTTTTGTCCTCTACAAATAAGATGGTCTTAAAAGAAGAAAAACGGCTCTTGGGCAACCTTGTTAATAGGCCAATTAAATACTCCAGATTAAGATATAATAGGGTCAATGTGCCAAGTACTTACCGCAACCTTATTGAAACAGAGTTCACAGATGATTTTTCTATGGGATATACCCATGAAATCGGGTTTAGGGCTGGTACCTGTACGCCGTTTTATTTTTATGATATTAATATGGAAGTAAGGCAACCCCTAAAAGTCCATCCCTTTGCCATACATGATTATGCCCTTGCAAATTGTAAAAAGAAGGAAGAAGCTTTTGAGGTTATGGATAGGGTGTATAGGCAAGTAAAGCAAGTAAATGGAGATCTAGTAATAATTTTCTCCAATGAGTTGCTGGGAAGTAGCCATAAGTTAAATTGGTTAGAACTGTATCAATCCTTCTTAAGGCGTTACTATGTTTAAAGAAGTGGTTACAGATGTTTTCTTTGATTTGGACCATACCTTGTGGGACTTTGAAAAAAATTCCGCGTTGACATTTCAAAAAATTCTTGAAGAAAATAAATTGAATGTGGATTTGGAGGATTTTCTAACAGCATACATCCCCATAAATCTTGAGTATTGGAAATTATACCGAGAGGATAGAATAAGCAAATCTCAACTTAGATATCAACGTTTAAAAAAAACTTTTGATAACATTGGGAAAACAATATCGGACGAAACCATAAATATTTTGGCTTATGAGTATATAGAACATCTGTCCTCTTACTCTCATTTATTTCCAAATACCGTTGAAGTATTGGAATATTTGTCGCCAAGATATAAACTTCATATTATCACGAATGGATTTCAAGAGATTCAAGAAAAAAAATTAAAAGGATCAAATATCCATCAATACTTTGATCAAATAATTGATTCAGAAATCGCGGGAGTGAAAAAACCGCACCCATATATTTTTGAATTGGCATTGACAAAAGCAAACGTTGCACCTCAAAACTCTTTGATGATTGGAGATAGTATCGAGGCAGATATCATGGGAGCAAAATCGGCAGGTTTCCATACACTTCACTTTAATGCACACAAAGAACCTGAACATGGTTTATGCAAAATCATCAACAATCTCATTGAAATAAAAAGCATTTTATAGAGTTATATTAGGGTATAACAGGGCCACGTTGTTTTATTACAAAATGCTTTTAGAACCTATGAAAAAATTGCTTTCCCCCTGCCTGTTGTTGGTTATGGCTGCCATGCTGATTCTGTCATGCTCTGAAGAACAGGATTTTGACCAGTTTGATGATTTGAGCGTTACCCCAACAGTTGCTTCTAGTATTTTTTATCTAGAATCGGATGAAGAATTCATCAATTCTGTAAGCGCAGTAAACACTTTTTATGCACAAACTTTCAATTTTGATGCTTTCAATGAACAATTTGTGGCAGAACGATTGCTGGAAGGAACCATTAGTTATGAACTTGAAAATACTACAAGCAAAAGATTAAACATTACTATTGAATTTTTGGATGAAGGGGGAAATATATTGGACGTAGAGTCCTTAAGCATTGACCCTGCACCCGCTCAAACGGAAACTTTAGAAGTGGCCTATGGTCCTGGAGGAAAAAGTTTAGATATACTTACCAATACTTCAAGTTTTAGAGTAACGGGAAATAACCTAGGAGATGCCACAAGTATTTCATCCGAGCCAGAACCCAAGATTATAGTGCGATCTGCCGCTGAATTTTTATTCCGATTAAAATGAGGCTAGGCAAATTATTCTTTTTAACCACTTTTTTTGGGGTAGCTTCTATGTGGTCCCAAAACAAGCAATTGCTTTATGATTTTTATGAGATTCCACAATCTTTAATGGTCAATCCCGGGGTGAAGACTTCAGAAAAATGGCACACCGGAATACCTGTTTTATCTGGATTATACTTTCAAGCTGCAACAAGTGGAGTGACCGTAAATGACCTATTTGCAAATGACGGTGTTGACTTTACTACTAAAGTTAGGGAGCGGTTGATAGAGGACATGAGCAAAAGAGATGATTTTAGTACCACCAGTCAGATAGAGCTGTTCAATGTAGGTTTTAGAGGAAAGAATAGACCAGATGATTACTATTCTTTTGGAGTGTATGGTGAAACAGATATCATTGCGTATTGGCCCAAAGATTTGGCAATTTTAGCGTTTGAGGGAAATGGAGGAGATAACATAGGAAGAAGTTTTGATCTAAGTGATTTAAACTTGAGGGGAGAAATGGTCAATGTGTTTCATTTTGGTGTTAATAGAAAAATGAGTAATGATCTTACCATTGGAGCTAGAGCTAAAATCTATTCTAGTATTTTTCAATTCCAATCTATAAAAAACTCAGGATCTTTTACAACTACCCAAGGGCAGAACAATATCTACGCCAATACTATTAATGCTGATATGAAATTACAAACATCTGGGGTGCAAGAAATTATAGATATTTTGGATGAAGACACTTCATCAACCCAAAGGGATTTAACCAGTCTTTTTACTAGAAGGGTTTTGCTTGGTGGAAATCTTGGACTGGGTTTTGATGCTGGTTTTACATATCACCTAAACCCGCAAACAACTATTACAGGAAGTGCATTGGATGTTGGCTTTATTTATAATTCCAAGGATATTAAAAATTATACATTGAGAGGCAGCGCTACCAATGAGGGGATAGATGTTATCCTACCAGAGGATATAAACGATTTAAACAATGATTTGTGGCAGGAACTTATAGATGAAATTGAAGAATCCGTTCCGTTTGATGATAATGATACAAGTAGCTACATTTCTTTTAGACCGGTTAAGGTTTATGGGTCAATCCGTTATGATTTTGGTCTGGCTGAAACTTCCAATAAAGATTGCGGTTGTGCAATTAATACAGAAAGCGGTCAAAATGGTAATCTATACAGAAATAGTGTTGGGGGACAGTTATTTATGATGAAGAGACCTAGAGGTGTTCAAGCCGCGTTAACGGGGTTTTACCAAAAAAGATTGGGCAGAACCCTTTCTCTTAAAACTACTTATACCGTTGATAAATATTCATTGTCCAATATTGGACTAGGCCTTAATCTTCAGGCTGGACCAGTTAATTTCTATATTTTGGGCGATAATCTTTTAGGGTATAGAAATGTTGCTGATAGCCATTATGCCTCTTTACAGTTTGGATTTAATATTATATCTTGGAACGATAATTGATTATCTATTCCATATGAAATCTAGACTACTATTTTTTTTGATATTTACAATAGGATTGAGTTGTTCAATGAATGGTCAACTAAATGATTATAAGTACATTATAGTGCCCAAAAAATTTGATTCTTATAATATTCAAAACAAGCACCAGACAAGTACCACAATAAAACATCTCTTTAACCAGAGAGGATATCAGGCGGTTTATGATGATGAATTACCTGAGGATTTGAGAAAAAACAGGTGTTTGGGCCTTTTGGTAAACCTTGAGGATACTTCATCGCTTTTCAGCACCAAAACTACTTTGGTTCTTAGAGATTGTCAGTCTATTGAAATTTTTAGGACCGTTGAAGGTAAAAGCAAGATCAAGGAATTTAGGCCTGCCTATACAGATGCACTGAAGAAATCATTTGTGTCGTTTGATACGTTGCAGTACAAATACATGCCAAAAGAAGAAGAGAAAGAAATTGAAGGACCTATTACGGTTAGTTTTAAAAACGATGTAAAAACATTGGAAGAAAAGCCTAAGGAGCCAATGGTAGTTCAGGAAGCGACTACAGAAACCCAGAGTTTTAAAAGCATGGAGCCAGTACCTTCTTCCATGAAAAAAGCAGATGTGGTTGCAGAACCCATAAATTCAGATTTGTTATATGCTCAACCTATAGAAAATGGATATCAACTTGTTGACAGTACTCCAAAAGTTAGGTTGAAATTGGTGGAAACCTCTGTGGAAAATGTTTTTTTAGTGAGCCACGGAGATAAAAATGGAGTAGTTTTCAAAAAAGATGACAAATGGTTTTTTGAATATGCCGAAAACGGCGAAAAGGTACTTAAAGAACTAAATGTCAAATTTTAAAATTGATATTTATCCTTCCATCTGTTTTTTAAAAATTCTTTCATAGCATTTTCTCTGGGATTGCCCCCTGGTCTATAGAATGTAGTTCCGGATATTTCTTCAGGGAGAAATTCAAAATCAACAAAGCTGTTTTCATGGTCATGGGCATAATTGTACCCTTTACCATAACCTATATCTTTCATTAATTTTGTTGGTGCATTTCTAATTGCTAAAGGAACTGATAGATCTCCCGTTTCCTTTACTTTTTGTTGTGCTTCTTTAATGGCCACATAACTGGCGTTACTTTTTGCTGAACTGGCTAGGTAAGTAGCGCATTGGCTAAGTATAATCCTTGCCTCAGGGTACCCAATAGTATTTACTGCCTGAAAAGCTGAGTTTGCCAGCACTAATGCTGTCGGATTTGCATTTCCAATATCTTCGGATGCTAAAATAACCAGTCTGCGTGCAATAAACTTTACATCTTCGCCACCTTCTATCATTCGTGCCAACCAGTATACTGCCGCATTGGGATCACTTCCTCTTATAGATTTAATAAAGGCGGAAATGATATCATAGTGCTGTTCTCCAGTTTTATCATAAAGCACAGTGTTTTTTTGCACTTTTTTCATAACCAAATCATTGGTTATAGTAACATTATCACTCGTTTCAGAATTTATGATAAGCTCAAAAATATTTAAAAGCTTTCTTCCATCACCACCGGACAATCGCAACAGAGCTTCAGTCTCTTTTAGCTTTATTTTTTTTGAACTTAAGGAGTTGTCAGTGTCCATGGCCCTTTTTAAAAGCGCTTCCAGATCTTCTTTTCCAAATGGATTTAGTATGTAGACCTGACATCTGGATAAAAGTGCCGGAATTACTTCAAAACTTGGATTTTCCGTGGTAGCCCCAATAAGGGTAACCCATCCTTTTTCAACAGCACCTAAAAGAGAATCTTGTTGTGATTTACTAAATCGATGTATTTCATCAATAAATAGGATAGGGTTTTTAGAAGTGAAAAGGCCTCCGCTTTGTTTTGCCTTCTCAATAACCTCTCTTATATCCTTTACACCGCTGCTAATTGCACTAAGCGTATAGAAAGGTCTTTGGCTCTCATGGGCAATAATATTGGCCAATGTAGTCTTGCCAGTACCTGGAGGGCCCCATAAAATCAATGAAGGAATAATTCCTTTTTTAATCTGATGCGTCAATGAGCCTTGTTCCCCAACCAAATGATTTTGGCTAATGTAATCATCCAGGGTTTTAGGTCGTATACGCTCGGCAAGAGGTTCATTCATAAAGATAAAAATAAGACAATTTTATATGAAGAATGTATCGTAATGACCATCTTTCAAATAAGAAGAACTTTTTAGTAAACCTGACAATTTGTGTAAATTCACTTGTATGGTCAAGTATTTGAATGTGAAATATAGTTATGACGGATAATAATCATTTCAAATTTTCTAACTGGGTTTTGTTGGCTCCTTTGCTAGCTGTACTGTCTATTTGGACCGTATTTTGGGTTGAAGTGCAATTTGGGCTCAATTTTAATGAGTTTGGGGTTTACCCCAGAAGACTTTCGGGCCTAATAGGTGTTTTGCTCAGTCCATTTATTCATGGGTCTCTAGAACACTTATATAACAATACCATTCCATTGGCGGTATTAACAGGCTTTCTGGTATACTTTTACAGACATGCCGCATTAAGAACATTGGTATTGGGCGTTCTTATCTCAGGATTTTTAACCTGGTTTATTGCTAGACCTTCATATCATATTGGAGCCAGTGGCCTTATTTATGTGTTGGCAAGTTTTATTTTTTTTAAAGGGATTTTTGCTAGGCATTTTAGACTGGTGGCACTCTCATTGATTGTTGTTTTTGTTTACGGAAGTATGATATGGTATATTTTTCCAGTTAAAGAGAACATCTCCTGGGAGGGGCATCTTTCAGGATTTCTAACAGGTTTATTTTTGGCGCTTACCACGAAGGTTAGGCTTCCGGATGAAAAAAAATACGATTGGGAAAAAGAGGGTTATAGGGAAGAGGATGATCCTTTTTTAAGTCATTTTGATGAGGATGGTAATTTTATTGAAACCAAAACGGAGGAAGAAGAGCATCAAAAAATTAAAGTGACCTATCATTATAAAAAAGATAAGGATGAATAGAGCTTTTTAGCTCATACGTTGCCGTACTGCTTCATATAAGAACACTCCACAAGCTACAGAGACATTTAAAGAACTAATTTCCCCTAATAAAGGAAGTTTTGCCTTATGATCGACCAGATTAAGTATGGAGGTTGAAATACCCCTGTCTTCTGCACCCATAATTATTGCGCAGGGAGTCTTGAAGTCTACCGTGTAGATATCATTTTCAGACTTTTCAGTGGCAGCGATAACTTTAATGCCTGAAGATTGAAGGTAAAATATAGCATCTTTTAAATGGTCAACCTTTGCAATGGGAACTTTAAAGGCAGCACCTGCAGATGTTTTAACCGTATCGTCGGTAATTGGCGCAGCACCACTTTTAGGTATAATAATACCATTTACACCACAACACTCTGCGGTTCTAATAATTGCACCAAAATTTCTAACATCAGAAACTTGGTCCAGAAGCAAAAAGAAAGGACTTTTTTCTTGCCCCAATACTTTTTCCACCAATTCCTCAAAAACATGGAATTGAACAGGAGAAATATTGGCTACAGCTCCTTGATGATTGTTTTTGGTTAACCGATTTAGCTTTTCAATAGGCACATAGGAACTACTGATACCGTTTTTTCGTATTGAGGTTTCCAGTTCCCTGAACAACTCACCGCCAAGTCCTTTTTGAAGAAATATTTTATTTATGGGCTGTTCGGAATCGATCGCTTCCAGTACTGCCCGGATTCCATAGATTTGGTTGTTCATAGTGTTCAATTGAATAGAATCTTTCAGATGAAAATTTACTAAAAGATTTTACAAAGATATTTTATGTACAGACAATGGACCGTTATTAACTGTATTTATTATGAATTTCTCGTTTTTTTGATTGCTGATGATTTCAATGTCCTTGACATTACCATCTAAAAACAATCCAGATTCATTATTGGAGAGACATGTATAACCATCTTTTCCATTTGATAAAAGGATAAGACCGGAAATTGCATCAAGTCTAGGCGTTTCAACTTCCGTTTCATAAATATTTCCCACGGGAATTACATCTTCATATCCATCACCATTTATATCGATAAAAACACAATCCAAAAGTGGAAAAGATTGGCTTTCGGCTGGGAGAAGCACTTTTTCAAAGCTTAAATCCCCTTTATTGATAAGGATTATTGAGTTGAATTCTGTAACGCTACTCTCATAGGAAGCATTTAATTTTTCTCCATAAATATCAACTAGACTGGCGTTGGCAAATTCTGAGTAAGTTTCAAATTTATCTTTTATAAAGGGCATTTGTTGAGATGAACATTCCCTTCCTCTTACGGGTACATAGGTGCCATTGTATTTTTTGCTCAATACAATATCATTGGTGCCGTTTTCATCAAAATCGGCAGCATATACCTTAAAAGGTTTTTCAGAAGAAGCTTTGAACTTTATATTGAGTCCAGCATTGCCAATAATGTAGTCTTTAAGGCCATCATTGTTCACGTCGGTTTCACTGACAGAAAACCACCAACCTTTTTCGTTTAAAGCTGGAACGTCTTCCCCAATCTTTTCAAAGGTGCCTTGTTTGTTTACGAAAACACCAATACCCGTCCATTCACCAACCACGATAAAATCTTGCCAGCCATCATTATTAATATCTGTAACCTGTAAATCGTTTACTATTCCAAAATCTAAAAGCCCTGGAACAACTTTTTGCGTTACATCAACAAGTTCTCCTTCCATATTTTCGTATAGCACCGATGATTGATGGTTAGGGTATTTTTTGGGAACAACCCTATTCCCAACTAGAATGTCATTATCTCCATCCTTGTCATAATCAATTATGGATACTGTTTTGCCATTTTTGGGATACGAGCTTAGAACATCACTATTAAACCTGTTAAACTGCCCATTACCATTGTTTATATAAATTCTATCTGTATGGTATGATGAATGTTCGGCAAATTCATTTCCTCCACTTACCACATATAGGTCTAAGTCTTTGTCTCCATCAAAATCAAAAAAGACAGACTCCATGTCTTCATAATTGGCATCGTCTGAGAGGGCAGGGGAGTTGATCTTTGTAAAACCATGCTCCGATTGAAGATATAACTGCCCAGATTGCCCAGAGGCGCCTCCTACGTGTAAATCTAATAAGCCATCATTGTTTATATCTCCTTTGGTTAAAAACGGGCCTAAATTAGATTGTTTGTACGGTAATAGAATTTCTTCTTCAAAATCATCATAAGCGTTTTCGCTATGGATAAAACCCAAACCTAAACCAGTTGCACTAACTTCTTGGAAATATTTGGATTTTCTTTTAGGCCTTTTAATACTAATATCAGCTTCACTTTCATTAAAGGACATTGTTGTATTTGAGGGGACGTTGAATTTTTGCTCCATTTTGCCAGATTTCCAAAAAATGGTAACCGTATCTATGGTTTTTTGATTGCCCACACCAAAAAGAGCACTGTTTTCTTGTGATGACCGATAACCTCTTACCCTTTTTATTTCGATTATTTGAGAGTTTTCCCCAACGTCTATTTTTACTTTGGCAAATTCTTCAGATAAATTTCCATTGGCAGTCACTTTTAAGTAGTTGCCTTTTTTTTCTTCTATAGATGTGTTTTGATATAGAAATGCGTTCTCATCCATATTATTGATGACAAGGTCCAAATCACCGTCATTATCCAAATCTCCGGAGGCAGCGCCATTGCTAAAGGAGAAATCATCCAATCCCCAGTCTGAAGAAACGTTGCTATAGCTTAAGTCTGACTTTCTTTTGTAGAGAATATTTGGCAATTTTTCCGATGGCATAGACTCATAGAGCCTTCGTTTTACATCTAATGGAACATTGGAGCCATATTTTTGTCTGGCCTCAAACACTTGTCTCTGCAAGTCGTTATCAAGGGCATAACGTCTATAACCGTTAGTGATGTGTATTTCTTTATGTCCATCAAGATCAAAGTCGTTCATAAGCACAGACCAGCTCCAATCTGTGTTTGCAACACCTGATAATTGTGCAATATTGTTGAACTTTGAATCACCTATATTCTTCTGCAATGAGTTATACATGTATTGGTGCTGGAAATCTGCCTTATTCACTAAGTAGTCAAATCTTCCTGTGCTCATAGAGGCCATGAGCGTTTTTGAACGTACGTGGTCGTTTGCAGCCATGTCCAAAACAAAAATATCCTGTAGGTTATCATTGTCTAAATCGGCAATATCAATACCCATCCCATAAAAGGAAATTTGGTTTGTGGATTCTTTTATTTTGTCTGAAAATGTCCCATTTTGATTGTTTATATAAAGCGCATCAGGAAGGTAATAGTCGCTTGCCATATAAATATCCATCCAACCATCTTCGTTGATGTCTGAAATTGTTAACCCCAATCCAAAAATTGGTTTTTCTAGCCCCGCAATTTTAGTGACATCCACAAACTTCCCATTATCGTTGCGGTAAAGATGTGAGGAGTTAAAATATATATTGTCTGGATTGGCTTTTAAGAGCTTTTGAAGGTTGATAGGGTCTACACCATAAAGCTCATTTTCGTTCATTACCAGACAATCTAAATCGCCATCCTTGTCAAAGTCGAAAAAGGCGGATTGTGTGCTAATCCCCATATCAGCAAGGCCGTATGTTTCTGCACTTTCAGTAAACGCACCGTTTTTTTGATTAATGAAGAGTAAGTTTTTACGGTTTTCTCTGGTATTTGGCCCTCCTTGAGATACATAAATATCCATCCAGTTATCTCCATTGATATCAACAAATGTGATGCCGTTGGACCAATTTTTCCCAGTATTAACGTTTGAAGTTTCAGTGACGTTTTCAAATTCTAAATCACCTTTATTAAGATATAATTGATTGGCTACTTGGTTTCCGCAGAAAAAGATATCTAAAAGACCATCATTGTTTAGATCTTCAAGACCAACTCCAGCACCATTATAAAAATAATCGTAGTCAAATAAGTTTTGCATAGTTGCCACATCATGCTCAATAGTGTTTGAGAAATTGATGCCACTTGCTGTTGTCTCCAACCTTTCGAATACTGGACTTTCCTTTTCGGTTTCAGGTTTTTCAATTGTACCCTGATTGTCTTTTGTTTTGTCACCACAGCTTACGAGAAGAAAAAGTAAGAGTGTTATGTAAAAAACCTTAATCATTTAATTCAACCAATTTTGATGAAATATAAACTAATAATTCAAATTTTAAACGTAGGCGGTTATAAAAGTGGGGGTATTACAAAGTTAAACGGTTTCTTTTGAAGATAGTCGGCACTTAGTGTTTAAACTTATCTAGGAGTTAAGATAATCGCGTATTTCAATTTTAAGTATAAAAAAAGGGCATCTGTTTAAGATGCCCTTTATATGAAATTATCTAATGATAAAGTTTACTCACAAACAGCTATACCAACTGTACCAACAACAGGGCCTAAGGCTCCGCCATTATCTACAGCAGCTTGGTTTCCATTTGGATCGGCAATATTATAGGAATGCTCAGATTCAAAGGCACCAGGAACATAAGAGACCACTAATGAAGTAGCACCCTCTGGTACAGTGAATTTACTATTTCCTGAAGAACCATTTCCAAGCGTAAAGGATGCTGCACTACCGCCATCAATAGACACAGTAATTTGAGCTCCATCCCATCCATCTCCAAAACTATCGAAGAAATTGATGGTGTATTCACCTGGGAACGGTGCATCTGCGTTCAACAATGTACATTCTAGAACATTGATTTGAACATAATTCTCCGTATCGGGTGCATTAGTTGTTACTATTCTGCCATCTGCAGTCTCAAATTCGAAACGTAGATTGAATTCATCATTTATTCCTAAGTCAGCAAACGTTAGCGTAGCACCATAAAGCTCCTCAAGTGTACGAGTGAATTCAACAGTTCTTACACCATCTGCGTCAGAAGTAAGACTGGAAATATCATAGCTAATCAACTCTGCTTCGGCTTCTGAAAGATCTGGATCTCCATCTTCGATGGTCCTGTCAACGAACTCTCTGAATATTGTTAGCGTGTTAAGCAAAGCTCCATCAGCTCCATCATCAATTCTAATCTGAACAGAGTAGATATCATTAGTTGCCGTTGGAGCAATATTGATGCCAGTCTTGTCAGCAACATTGATACCATCGTTTAGAAATGGCAACAGAAGGCTAATGCCATCATCAACCGTTTCAGTATAACGATAGGGAGAGCTAAAGAAAGAACCTCCACTTACATTACCCGTGGTATCTTCGTTTTTAAATGATCTACCATCCGTAAGGAAAAGTTCCATGTCCACTACAAATTGATCACCTGGCAATACTTGCGTAAGAGGTATACCAACTGCAGTAAGAAACTCTGCCAAAGTAAGGCTGTAATCAAAAGTTGGAAGCCCATCTAGCTCACCAAATTCACTAGCAGCAATAGTTGCAAGGGCAGCACCGGAAACAGAATCATCATCAGTGCCATTGTTGTCCACATAACTTCCTGTAATCTCAACGCGATCCAAAAGGGCTCCACCTTCGGCATCTTGCTCTTGAATACTAAAGGACAAAACACTTGCTGTGTCGAACATGTCCAAAGAACCAGATGAGTCCAAGGTTCTCAAGACTGCACCGGCTGTTACAGTATCCTGCACCAGTAAAGTAATCTTGTCGTCCTCACTACAGGCAGTAACAAAGACTGCCATGGCCAACAGGACATATATCTTAAAATTTTTCATGAAATTAAATTTTATGTTCATTGCTCTTTTTTTTAGTTGGCCACAGGGGCACTTGGGTTAGTATCCCAGAATACGGGCTGTGTTTGATCCGTTTTTTGCGTGATATTGGAATTCGTATTCACAGCATTTGCAGGATAATACATGGATCTAATAAAAGTACCTGGGTCAGGCTCTAGGTTTGGCTGTAATGTTGTTGGGAAACCTGTTCTTCTGTAGAAGTTGTAGGGTTCAACACCATTTCCAAAATGAGCAATAAAGAACTGCTCTCCAAGAACATCCCATTTTCCATCTATGTCAGCGTCGTCAAAACGAATTCCAACAGTTGTGTTCATGTATAAATCGATAGCAGCCTCTGAAGGCTCAAATGAAGTATCAGCTCCAGCTGCTCTTCCGGATAGGAATGCCTGAACCTTAGCGATAGATTTAGAAATACCAGCCATCATAAATGTACGTGCACCTCCTGTATTTCCAGCTGCCATTGCCATCTCTGCTCTCATAAAATCCACGCCAAAAGCCGTCAAGAGATTAGTGATGCCATTTCCGCCTCCACCTGAAGATGGGCTAATAGCCTGAAAACTGTCATCATCAAATCTACCACCGACTGGATAGGTTCCATAGGTAGCTCTCAACAAACCATCTGGTGGAATACCGTCAGCTTCTCCATGTGCTCTACCCCAAAAACCGTTTGGTAAAAAACAGAAGTCCCCTCCAAATCCTGCATCAAGATAATGCTGTGGTGGAGTCTCCAATGAACAGTTCAACAATTCTTCATTTGGTGCTATACCAGCTCCTGGAACTGCCGAAGTCTGTCTGTAGAAGTAGTAACGAATCCTTGGATCATCTGTAGTATCCATCAATTGCATCAACCAGTTAGACATATACTCTCCAGCACCTGCTGCTTGATAGTTAATCCCATATCTAGGATGTCTGGTATCTGGCTGTGTGGCACTAGCCGCTGGCCAGCTATACAAGAAATCATCAGCAGTACTTTGAATATAGTTACCACTGTTAATGATTGCATCAAAACTAGCTTGAGCATTAGTATCTACCAATCTACGCTGAACATAGATTTTTAGTTTAAGCGTATTGGCCGCATTCACCCATTTGTCATAATCATTTCCATAAAAGAAATCATTAGCTGGATCAGAGGAAGGTGAGCTATTGAAATTAGCAATTGCATCATCTAAAAGAAGCAACATGGCATCATAAATGCTTGCTCCTGAATCCAATGCAGGGTTGAAATTCTGCTCCGCTCCTTGAACGATTTCAGAGTAAGGAACATCACCGAAGAAATCCACCATACTGATCATCAAATACGCCTCAATAAACTGGGCAATACCAATGTGTCTAGTTTGTTCTGCAGCTTCAGCCAATGGTGTCATAGCGCGAATATCCGCAAGAACACCCCTATAGGCATTGATCCATTCATCGTTCATGTCACTATCTTGATAAACACTTTGGTAATTTCTACCATTCATGTTCACAACACGTGTCATTTCCATGCCCAACTCATTGAAACCATCCCCGGTGGTATTACCACCTGACTGGAAGTTGTCGTTAAGGTCAAAATCGGCATCACCTTCATACTGCCTTACGAAATCCTCCTGAATAGAATTCAAGAAGAAATCTACACCCGCTTGATCTGGGGTAAGCGCATTTGGATTTAAGGTAATGTCGAGCTCTGTAGTCTCACAAGAGGTGAATGCAAGCAATCCTCCCAAGACCGTCAAAGTCATATACTTATTTATGTTTCTCATTGTTTTCATTGTTATAATTCTTAGAATGTTGCTTTTACACTAAACCCGTACCTTCTTGAACTTGGTCCGTTGATAAAGTCAAAACCAAATCCGTTACCTACTCCAGTACCATTGGTGTTAGGATCAAAGTTTGCACCTTTTGGTGTATTTATTGCTCTGTACCAAAGGTTATTACCAGATACTGTGAATGTAAGTGCACCAAATGGAGTCTTGTCCAAGAATTTAGATGGCAAGCTGTAGCTAAAAGAAGCTTCTTGCAATCTAACCGTTGTTGCATCGTACACTTGCAATTCATTAGGACCAAATAAAAGGTTACTAAAGAAATAGGTAGAGTTGTTGATCTGTCTGTTGTTAACATTGCCATTGGCATCAACACCAGGTAGAATAAAAGTATTCTCCCTATCTATAGTTTCAGTAATCAATCCTCTACCCAACAATGTAGAAATGGTAGATGAATATACATCTCCTCCTTGAGTGTAGTTCCACTGGAAACCAAAAGTAAAGTTCTTATAAGAAATACTGTTTCTTACGTTAGCTACCCAGTCTGGGTTTGGATCACCAATAATACCATCATTTGGATCTTGAACATAATTTCCATCTGCACCTACTACAAAATCACCATTGGCATCTGTCAAAATTTTACTTCCAAAGAATACACCAAAAGCCTCACCTTCTATAGCAGCGTTACCTAAGTTAGAAAAACCAGAGAAAACCACTTGATCAGTATCCAATCCAAGATCATTTACTGTAGTCTCATAAGCGGTAAAGTTTACGTTGGTCGACCAATCAAAGTCACCTTCTTCTTTTCCTCTTATCCAGTTAACTCCCAAATCCAGCTCAATACCTTCTGATTCGATCTCACCAATGTTGGTGGCCGTAACAGTAAATCCAGTAGCTGGATCCAATGGTCTGTCCAAAATCAAATCATTGGTCTTTCTCTGATATACAGAAGCGTCCAATGTAATTCTGCTGTCCCACCATCTAGACTCGATACCAACTTCGATTTCTTGTAAAGTTTCAGGAGATAAGTCTGGGTTTCCAAGACGTATACCTGTGGTGTTGGTCACTATATTTTGACCAGAACCATCTTGTGCATCTTGTGTATCCAATGTCAATGTGTTCGCCACTGGGAAATTAGAAGTTAGTACATCAAAGTTTGCAGAAACTCCGATACCACCACGAATCTTTAAGTAGTTAAGCACATTTTCTGATTTTAAACCATCAATTGCTGCAGTTGGTATGAAAGAAATACTTGCAGAAGGATAGAACTGTGAGCGGTTATCTTTTGAGAAGTTAGATACCCAGTCATTTCTACCTGCAAGCGTTAAATACAAAAAGTTGTCATAGTCAAAATCTGCTTGTGCATATACACCAGCGATATTTCTTTCAGACGTCTGTTGAATTTCATTTTGGTTCAAGAAGTTGAAGTGTCTTAATACTCCAAATACTTGCTGACCATCACTGGCAACACCTTGCTGATTGAATTCCTCTCTTCTTGTAGTTGCTCCTATGTTGAAAGTAGAACCAATCTTTTCAGTGATGTCATAATCCCCGTTCAACACAAGGTTGTGATCCCAAATAGTATTGGTATTGTTCCATGTTTCATAGATACCACTGGCCAATCTTACATCTCCAGAGTTACTGTTGATACCACCTTTGTTTTGAAAGTTCGTATTTGCTTCACTATAAACATCAATACCAGCACGGTAAACAATGTTTAGGTTGTCGTTAAGCTCGTATTGAACCGTTGCCTGACCGAAAACCCTGTTGGTTTCCTGATTTGTCTCTGCGTTGTTAACGGTCCAAAGTGGATGTTGAATAGAGTTGTTCTGTCTGTAGTATACACTACCACCAGTAACTGGGTCTTGAAATGGAAGCCCTTGAACATCTATACTCCTTGGAGTAAACCAAAGGTCACCAAATACGGAAGAACCTGTTCCCGTAGCACCGTTACCTTGACTTAAAGCAACTGGAGGTGAAATGAACTTGGTTCTTGCATAGTTCAATGTACCATTTATAGTAAACTTGTTAGATAAGATAGCACGACCCCCAACAGAAAGTGTGTTTCTGTTAACACTGTTGTTTGGAGTAAAACCATTATCCTTAAGGTAACCATAGTTCATATTGTATCCAACTTTACCGTCATCAGAAGTTCCTCTAACGTTAATAGATGTATTTGATACAGTACCTGTTTTAAAGAAGTTTTTTACACTGTCATAAGGTCTCCAATCGTAACGAGCTCCCTGAAATTCTGGGAATGCTGCTTGGATACCTGCAGTGGAAGTTGAATAAGGATGAGCAAGCGTTGCATTTTCATCAATTGCAGGCTGATTTCCATATCCTGAAGCTCCGCCTTCTGCGAATGCAGGACCCCAGTTACTAAAGAACCATCCGAAGTTTTGATCAAAACCGTTACCATAAACATCTTGGTAATCTGGAAGTGAGGCAATCTCGTTAAAGAAAACCGAAGAATTAACAGTGATTTCTGTTTTCTTAGGACCTTGCGTAGTTGAACCACCTTTAGTTGTGATCAAGATAACCCCGTTACGTCCCTGAGAACCATAAAGTGTAGCAGCGGCAAGTCCTTTAAGAACGTTAACGCTTTCTATACTGTTTGGGTCCAAATCCAAGAACCTACTGGAACCGTTGTTACCATTTACGAAATCTTGACGAGATCCGTTTCTTCCTGAAGGGTTGGTATCCGTACTGAAAGGAACACCATCAACGATAAATAGTGCTTGGTTACTACCACTAAAAGTTGTTTGACCTCTAATGATAATATTGGTACCAGAACCTGAAAGACCACTTTGCTGAGTAATCTGTACCCCAGAAGCTTTACCTTGAAGTACACGAGCAACATCACCTTCAGCGCGTTGTTCAAGCTCTTCGGAACCTACTTCGGTAACGGCATAACCCAATGCTTGTTTCTCTCTTTTGATACCAAGAGCCGTCACAACTACTTCTTCAAGAGCTTGAGCGTCCTCCTGCATTTGAACGTTAACTACGCTCTCTGCGCCAACAGTCCTTCTCGCGGGTTTTTGCCCTATGTAAGTAAAAAGTAGTGCTTGACCTTGACTTGCACTAATAGCATAGTTTCCATCAAAATCTGTTTGAGTACCGTTAGTGGTACCTTCAACGACAATGTTAACCCCAGGCAACGGAAGTCCATCAGAATCCGTCACATTACCTGAAATCGTCTTGTCTTGTGCAAATGAAATTTGCACAACAAACGCCAATAACAGCGTTAACAATCCATTAAGTTTTGTTCTCATTTTAAAATTATTTGAATTAGCTAGGCGCTAAAATCATAATTTCATGTTAATAATCCAAACTAATTTTACTAAATTTTTAAGACAATGTTTTTAAATGCGTTAACCGTAAAATGATTCTTCATAATTATCAACTCTTTAATTAAGGGTATTAAAAATTATATTGAACGTAAATTCCCTTTATTTTAACATTGCCTAAAAAGTAGTTTAAAAACGACTGGAGTAGGATATATTTTATTTTAACATCCAGTTTAGGGGTCTTGTTTGTTAAAGATTATGGATGAATATTAAAACACAATTTTAATTTGTAAATTATACCTTAATATATATACTACTATCATGAAGTTGATTTTACACGGAATTACATTCTTTTTGTGTTTTGCATATTCAATAGCCCAACAAAGTGCTAATGTCCAGCCTGGCGTTATTGGTTCATACCAAAAAGGTTTGCAGGGTATAGGTCCTGATTTTGGGAATAATCCGGCATCTGAGAATTTTTATAATCAAATGCGGGATAATCTGGCCAACATGGGGATTGAGCAAAAAATTGAGTTGGAAGATATTGAAGGGTCTATATATATAGAAGATGAATTCGTGTTGGGCACAATTTTCTTTAATAGTGATGAAGAAAGCAAAATGTATATGCGCTATAATGCATTTAATGATGAATTTGAGATTAAGAAATCGAAGCTTGAGAAAGATGAGACCCTTGCGCTGTTAAAAGATGCTGATATTTCATGTTCCTTGAATAATGATAAATTTAAATATGCAACTTTCCTTAATGATAAAAAGGTGAAGTCTTATGGTTATTTAAAAATGATATATTCCACGGATAATTACAAACTGTTTGAACAGAATAAGAAGTTGTTCAAAGAAGGTAAAAAAGCAAAGACATCACATGCCGTGTCTTTTCCACATCGTTTTGTGGGTGAAACCAATTACTATATTTCAATGGATGATAATGACCCCGTGTACGTTAGTAGAAACAAAAAAGAATTGGTTGATTTGTTTCGAGCTGAACATCAAAAGGAAATCAAGCAATTTCTGAAAGAAAAAAATGTGGACCTAAAAAGTAAAAGTGGGTTAGTAAATCTGGTAGCTTTTAGTGGAACATTGTAAAACAGAAATAGAAAAGGAGTTTTTTGATCCATATTCCCTTGTTATCTAGGGCTTTCCATTTTCTTTATTCGTGTTCATTTTGGTTTTTTAAGATAGATTGCAAATTTAATCTGTCAAGATTTGAATTATTCCGAAATATCACTACATTTGCAGCCCTCAAAACGAGGGTTGTTTTGATTTTTAATAGAAATTTTAATGCCAACAATTTCACAATTAGTACGAAAAGGAAGAGTCACAATTACCAAGAAGAGTAAATCGGCTGCTTTGGATTCGTGTCCTCAAAGACGAGGGGTTTGTACGCGTGTTTATACAACTACACCAAAAAAACCAAACTCTGCAATGCGTAAAGTTGCAAGGGTAAGGTTAACAAATGGTAAGGAAGTTAACGCATATATCCCTGGTGAAGGTCACAATCTACAAGAGCACTCGATAGTATTGGTTAGAGGTGGAAGAGTAAAGGATTTGCCAGGAGTTAGATATCATATCGTCCGTGGTGCATTGGATACTGCAGGTGTTGCAGGTAGAACACAACGTAGATCTAAGTACGGTGCAAAACGTCCTAAAAAGTAAATAACTTTTAAGAAGAAGTAATGAGAAAAAGACAGGCAAAGAAAAGGCCATTGTTACCGGATCCAAGATTTAACGATCAGTTGGTAACACGTTTCGTAAACATGATGATGTGGGATGGTAAGAAATCAGTTGCTTTCAAAGTTTTTTATGACGCAATTGATATCGTTGAGGAAAAAAATACTGACGAAGAAAAAACCGCTTTGGAATTATGGAAAGATGCACTTTCCAATGTAATGCCACATGTTGAAGTAAGAAGTAGAAGAGTAGGTGGTGCTACATTTCAGATTCCAATGCAAATCCGTCCAGATAGAAAGATTTCTACTGCGATGAAATGGTTGATTAGTTACTCAAGAAAGCGTAATGAAAAATCTATGGCGCAAAAATTGGCTGCAGAAGTTTTGGCTGCTGCAAAAGAAGAAGGCGCGGCGGTTAAGAAAAGAGTAGATACTCACAAAATGGCGGAAGCCAATAAAGCATTCTCTCACTTTAGATTCTAGTTGGTAAAATGTCAAGAGATTTAAAATTCACAAGGAATATAGGTATTGCAGCGCATATTGATGCTGGAAAAACCACTACTACAGAGCGTATTCTTTTTTACACGGGTGTAAGTCATAAAATAGGTGAAGTACATGATGGTGCTGCCACTATGGACTGGATGGAGCAAGAGCAGGAACGTGGTATTACCATTACGTCGGCCGCAACTACTTGTACATGGGAATTCCCTATAGAAAATGGCAAGCCGACAGAAGATACAAAAGGATATCACTTTAATATAATAGATACTCCCGGACACGTTGATTTTACCGTAGAGGTGAATCGTTCATTACGTGTTTTGGATGGCTTGGTTTTCTTGTTTAGTGCGGTTGATGGTGTTGAGCCACAGTCAGAAACTAACTGGAGATTGGCTGATAACTATAAAGTGCCACGTATAGGATTCGTGAACAAAATGGACCGTCAAGGATCTAACTTCTTAATGGTTTGTAAGCAGGTGAAAACCATGCTCGGTTCTAATGCTGTTCCAATTGTATTGCCAATAGGAGACGAGGCTGATTTTAGAGGAATTGTTGACTTGGCTAAGAATAGAGCTATAGTTTGGCATGATGATAATTTCGGTTCAACATTTGATGTTGTTGATATTCCGGAAGAAATGAAAGCTGAAGTTAAGGAGTATAGAGCTGCTCTAATTGAAGCCGTTGCGGAGTATGATGAAGAGTTGATGGAAAAATTCTTTGAGGATGAAGATTCTATCACTGAAGAAGAAGTTCATGCGGCACTAAGAGCAGCGGTAATGGACAGGGCTATCATTCCTATGATTTGTGGTTCTTCATTTAAGAACAAAGGAGTTCAGTTTTTGTTAGATGCTGTTTGTCGTTACTTGCCATCACCTATAGATAAGGATGATATTGTAGGTACTGACCCTAATACGGGTAACGAAATTACCAGGAAGCCTGATGCAAAAGAACCATTTTCCGCTTTGGCGTTTAAAATTGCTACTGATCCTTTTGTAGGTCGTTTGGCATTCTTTAGAGCATATTCAGGTCGTTTGGATGCTGGTTCCTATATATTGAACAATCGTTCAGGTAAAAAAGAACGTATTTCTCGTATTTATCAGATGCATTCCAATAAGCAGAATGCCATTGATTATATAGAAGCTGGGGATATAGGTGCGGCCGTAGGGTTTAAGGATATTAAGACTGGTGATACCATGTCGGCTGAGAAGCATCCTATTATCCTTGAAAGTATGGACTTTCCTGATCCGGTAATTGGTATCGCCGTTGAGCCCAAGACTAAGGTTGATGTGGATAAGCTGGGAATGGCTTTGGCTAAATTGGCTGAAGAAGACCCTACTTTCCAAGTAAAAACAGATGAAGCTTCAGGACAGACCATTATTTCTGGGATGGGCGAACTTCACTTAGATATTATTGTTGATCGTTTAAGACGTGAATTCAAGGTAGAGGTAAACCAAGGTGAACCACAGGTTGAATATAAAGAAGCACTTACTAAAATGGCTGCTCACAGAGAAACTTATAAGAAGCAATCTGGTGGTCGTGGTAAGTTTGGTGACATTGTATTTGAAATGAGTCCTGCTGATGAAGATTTCGAAGGAACTGGACTACAGTTTGTTGATGAAATTAAAGGTGGACGTATTCCTAAGGAATTTATTCCTTCTGTAGAGAAAGGATTTAAAGCTGCAATGAAAAACGGTCCATTGGCTGGATTTGAAATGGATACCATGAAGGTGGTATTGAAAGATGGATCATTCCACCCTGTGGATTCTGATGCACTTTCTTTCGAATTGGCTGCAAAAATGGGTTATAAAGCTGCTGGTAAAGCTGCTGGCGCTGTTATTATGGAGCCAATCATGAAGATTGAGGTAATCACACCCGAAGAGAACATGGGTGATATTGTTGGTGACCTGAACAGAAGACGTGGAACAATCAGTGATATGAGTGATAGAGCTGGTGCTAAAGTTGTAAAAGGTACCGTTCCACTTTCGGAAATGTTTGGATATGTTACTTCCTTAAGGACTTTGTCTTCAGGTAGAGCAACGTCAACTATGGAATTCTCACATTATGCAGAAACTCCATCGAATATATCAGAAGAGGTAATTAAATCAGTAAAAGGGGTAACCGCTTAATTTTTTAGCAAGATGAGTCAAAAAATTAGAATAAAACTTAAATCTTACGATCACAATTTGGTGGACAAATCTGCTGAGAAAATCGTAAAAACGGTGAAGACGACCGGTGCTGTGGTTACGGGACCAATCCCATTGCCAACACACAAGAAAATATTTACGGTTTTACGTTCACCTCACGTGAACAAAAAATCAAGAGAGCAGTTTCAATTGAGTTCGTACAAACGCTTGTTGGATATTTATAGCTCTTCATCAAAAACTATTGACGCGCTTATGAAGCTTGAGCTTCCCAGCGGTGTTGAAGTTGAGATAAAAGTATAAGTATAGTTCCCGTGCTGTTATAGACGGGAGACATGTCCTGAGCGTTTCGCAAGGGAAAAACGGAGAAAGAAAGAATCTGGGTCAGAGGATTTTCTTGACCCAATTTTTTTGCCAAGAAATTGGTGTAATAAAAAGTAAACAATTAATAATTATATATATGTCTGGGTTAATAGGAAGAAAAATCGGTATGACCAGCATCTTCGACGAGAATGGAAAGAATATTCCATGTACCGTTATTGAAGCTGGACCGTGCGTGGTTACCCAAGTCAGAACCGAAGAGGTCGACGGGTACAGTGCCCTTCAGCTTGGTTTCGATGACAAGGCAGAAAAACGTGCAAACAAGGCTGAACTAGGTCATGTTAAAAAAGCAGGTGCTTCTCCAAAGAAGAAAGTCATTGAATTCCGAGATTTTGAAGGTGAACACAAATTAGGGGACACTTTAGGTGTTGACCTTTTTGTAGAAGGTGAATTTGTAGATGTAATAGGTACATCAAAAGGAAAAGGTTTTCAAGGTGTCGTTAAAAGACATGGTTTTGCAGGTGTTGGTCAAGCGACCCACGGTCAGCATAACAGACTAAGAGCTCCTGGTTCTATTGGTGCAGCATCTTACCCAGCTCGCGTTTTCAAAGGAATGAAAATGGCAGGTAGAATGGGTGGAGGAAGAGTAACAGTTCAAAACTTGAAAGTATTGAAAGTGGTTGCAGAGAAAAACCTTATTGTAGTAAAAGGTTGTGTTCCTGGTCATAAGAATGCTTACGTAACAATTGAGAAGTAATGAAGGTTGCAGTTTTAGATATTAAAGGAAAAGAAACAGGAAGAAAGGTTGACCTTTCTGACGATGTTTTCGCTATAGAGCCTAATGAGCATGCCATCTATTTAGATGTTAAGCGATATTTAGCGCACCAAAGACAAGGTACACACAAGGCTAAGGAGAGAGCCGAGATAGCAGGTAGTACAAGAAAGATTAAAAAACAGAAAGGAACTGGTACCGCAAGGGCTGGTAGTATTAAATCCCCTGTTTTTAGAGGTGGTGGTAGAATTTTTGGCCCAAGACCAAAAGATTACCAGCAAAAATTGAACAAAAATGTTAAGCGTTTGGCAAGAAAATCAGCCTTAACATTAAAGTCAAAAGACAAAGCTTTAGTGGTTGTTGAAGACTTCAATTTTGAAGCTCCAAAAACCAAGGATTTTAAAGCGTTTTTGACCTCTCTGGGAATAGAAAATAAAAAGTCTCTTATAGTGTTGGGCGATTCAAATAATAATGTATATTTGTCGTCGCGCAATTTGGAGCGTTCCGAAGTTGTAACAAGCTCAGAATTAAGTACTTACAAGATTATTAATGCTGGTAAGGTAGTGCTGACTGAAAGTGCTTTGGAAGGAATAGAATCGAACCTAAAGAAATAAGAATATCATGAGTGTGTTGATAAAACCAATCATTACGGAAAAAATGACCGCAGACAGCGAGCTTTTCAATCGTTATGGTTTCTATGTTGACCCTAAGGCCAACAAACTTCAGATCAAAGAAGCGGTTGAGACTACCTATGGTGTTTCTGTGGATAAAGTACGTACCATGAACTATGGTCCAAATCGTAAGAGTCGCTATACAAAAACAGGAATCCAACACGGAAAAACAAATGCCTTGAAAAAAGCAATTGTTGATGTGGCGGAAGGCGATATTATTGATTTTTACAGTAATCTATAAAGACGAGAAATGTCAGTTAGAAAATTAAAACCGATAACCCCTGGACAGCGTTTTAGAGTAGTAAACGGATTTGACGCGATTACTACTGATAAGCCGGAGAAAAGCTTGCTTGCTCCGTTAAAAAAGTCTGGTGGTAGGAACAGTCAAGGAAAAATGACCATTCGCCATAGAGGTGGGGGGCATAAAAGAAGGTATCGTGTTATCGACTTCAAAAGAGATAAGCATGGTGTTGATGCTACTATTGTTTCAATCCAGTACGATCCTAATAGAACTGCATTTATTGCACTAGTTGAATATAAAGATGGTGAGAAGAGATATGTAGTTGCTCAAAATGGAATGCAGGTAGGTCAGAAGGTTTCTTCTGGTACCAAGGCTGCTCCAGAAATTGGAAATGCGCTTCCTTTAGGTGAAATTCCATTGGGTACCATTATTTCTTGTATCGAACTAAGACCAGGTCAAGGAGCTGTAATGGCAAGAAGTGCAGGTACTTTTGCACAGTTAATGGCAAAAGATGGAAAGTTTGTTACAATCAAATTGCCATCTGGTGAAACACGTATGATATTGGCCAATTGTTTGGCTACTATTGGAGCTGTTTCTAACTCTGACCACCAACTGTTGGTATCTGGTAAAGCAGGTAGAAGCAGATGGTTGGGTAGAAGGCCAAGAACTAGGCCAGTAGCTATGAACCCTGTCGATCACCCAATGGGTGGTGGTGAAGGAAGGGCTTCTGGGGGTCATCCAAGATCTAAGAACGGTATTCCTGCTAAAGGATTTAGAACTCGTTCTAAGACAAAAGACACAAATAGATATATCATAGAACGTAGAAAGAAATAAAAGTAAAAGCAAATGGCACGTTCATTAAAAAAAGGACCTTACGTTCATTATAGTCTGGAGAAGAAAGTCCAGAACAATATAGATTCAGGTAAGAAAACGGTTATCAAAACATGGTCTAGAGCCTCAATGATAACACCAGATTTCGTAGGACAAACCATAGCAGTGCATAATGGGAGACAATTTGTTCCTGTTTATGTAACTGAGAACATGGTTGGTCACAAGCTTGGAGAATTTTCACCTACAAGATCTTTTAGAGGTCATGCAGGAGCTAAAAACAAAGGAAAAAAGTAAGTAAGCTATGGGAGTTCGTAAAAAACAAATGGCCGAAAGGTTAAAAGAGGAGAAAAAGCAACTTGCTTTTGCAAAGCTTAATAACTGCCCTACCTCACCAAGAAAGATGCGTTTAGTAGCTGACTTGATTAGAGGAAAACAGATAGAAATGGCGCTTGCAATTTTAAAGTTCAATTCAAAAGAAGCTTCTAGAAAATTGGAGAAACTTTTACTTTCTGCAATTGCTAACTGGGAGGCTAAGAATGAAGATGCAAGTATTGAAGATGCAGATCTTTTTATAAAGGAAATCCGAGTTGATGGTGGTACTATGTTGAAAAGATTGCGTCCAGCACCACAAGGTAGAGCACATAGAATTAGAAAACGTTCCAATCATGTTACCATGGTTTTGGAATCTAATAACAACGTTCAAAGCTAGAGTATAATATGGGACAGAAAACCAATCCGATAGGAAATCGCTTAGGAATTATCAGAGGATGGGAATCCAACTGGTACGGCGGTAAAGATTACGGCGATAAGCTGGCTGAGGATGATAAAATAAGAAAATACATCCATGCACGTTTGGCAAAAGCCAGTGTGTCTAGGGTTATTATTGAAAGAACTTTAAAGCTTATTACCATTACTATTACTACGGCAAGACCAGGTATTATTATTGGTAAGGGAGGTCAGGAAGTTGATAAGCTTAAAGAAGAGCTTAAGAAAATTACTGGTAAAGAAGTTCAGATCAATATTCATGAAATCAAAAGACCTGAGCTTGATGCCAATTTGGTAGCGGCAAGTGTTGCTAGACAGATTGAGAGCAGAATTTCATACAGACGTGCTATTAAGATGGCAGTTGCAGCAGCAATACGTATGAATGCAGAAGGAATCAAGATTCAGATTTCTGGACGTTTGAACGGAGCTGAGATGGCACGTTCAGAGTCTTACAAGGAAGGAAGAATTCCATTGTCAACTTTCCGTGCAGATGTGGATTATGCTTTGCATGAAGCGCATACTACATATGGAAGATTGGGGATAAAAGTTTGGATAATGAAAGGTGAGGTTTATGGTAAAAGAGAACTTTCCCCATTAATAGGATTGTCCAAAGGTCAAGGAAAAGGCGGCAAACAAGATGGTAAAAAACCACAACGTCGTAGAAAGTAATAAGATAAAGTAAAGGTAAAATGTTACAGCCAAAAAGAACAAAATTTCGTAAAGCCCAGAAGGGACGTATGAAAGGAGACTCCCAAAGAGGGCACCAACTTTCCAATGGAATGTTTGGTATTAAGTCCTTGGATTCACACTTCATCACTTCCCGTCAGATAGAAGCTGCACGTATTGCTGCGACAAGGTACATGAAAAGGCAAGGTCAACTGTGGATTAAAATATTCCCGGACAAACCTATTACAAAAAAGCCTCTTGAAGTACGTATGGGTAAAGGTAAAGGTGCTCCTGAATATTTTGTTGCAGTTGTTAAGCCAGGAAGAATCATGTTTGAGGTAGCTGGAGTTCCAATGGACATTGCAAAAGAAGCATTGAGACTTGCCGCGCAAAAATTACCAGTGAAAACTAAGTTTATCGTAGCAAGGGATTATTCCGCTTAATTTTTTATTGAGAAGAAGATGAAACAATCAGAGATAAAAGAACTTTCAATTGAAGAGCTAAAAGAAAGGTTAGCTGAACATAAAAAACAACACGCTGATTTGAAAGTAGCGCATTCAGTTACTCCTTTGGAAAATCCTTTACAAATAAGAAAAACGAGAAGGACGGTGGCAAGACTTGCAACAGAATTAACAAAAAGGGAATTACAATAATTGGTTCTGCCTTATGGAAAAAAGAAATTTAAGAAAAGAAAGAATAGGGGTTGTTACCAGCAACAAAATGGAGAAATCGATTGTGGTTGCAGAGGTAAAGCGAGTAAAGCACCCTATGTACGGTAAATTCGTTTTGAAGACCAAGAAGTATGTTGCCCATGACGAAAAGAATGATTGCAAAGAAGGTGACACTGTTAAAATAATGGAAACAAGACCATTGAGTAAGACTAAATGTTGGAGACTGGTTGAAATCCTTGAAAGAGCTAAATAATTATGTTACAGCAAGAATCTAGATTAAAGGTCGCGGACAACACTGGTGCAAAAGAAGTTTTGACCATCCGCGTACTTGGGGGAACAAAAAGAAGATATGCTTCATTGGGAGATAAGATCGTAGTTACTGTTAAGGAAGCTGCCCCCAATGGTACTGTAAAAAAAGGTTCTGTTTCAACAGCTGTTGTGGTTCGTACAAAGAAAGAAGTAAGAAGACCAGATGGTTCTTACATCCGTTTTGATGACAACGCGTGTGTGTTATTGAATCCTACAGGTGAAATGAGAGGAACTAGGGTTTTTGGACCAGTTGCCAGAGAGCTTAGGGACAAGCAGTTCATGAAGATTGTTTCATTAGCTCCAGAGGTGCTTTAAAAGAAATATCAGAAAGATGAAGTTGAAAATAAAAACAGGGGATACGGTAAGAGTCGTTGCGGGAGACCACAAAGGCACTGAAGGTAAAGTACTTCAGCTTGACCGTGAAAAGAACAAAGCTATCGTAGAAGGAGCCAACATGGTTTCTAAACACGAAAAGCCAAGTGCAAAGAATCCTCAAGGAGGAATTGTGAAAAAAGAAGCTCCTATCCATATCTCCAATCTTTCGTTGATCGATCCAAAATCAGGAGAGAACACACGAGTAGGATATGAAATGAGAGATGGAAAGAAAGTTAGATTTGCGAAGAAATCCAATGAAGTAATTTAGTTATGAGTTACATTCCAAGATTAAAGACAGAATATAAGGAACGTGTTGTAAAAGCATTGTCCGAAGAGTTTGGTTACAAAAACGTAATGCAAGTTCCAAAGTTGGAGAAGATAGTTGTTAGCCGTGGGGTTGGTGCTGCTGTATCTGACAAGAAACTTATTGACCACGCGGTTGATGAGTTGACAAATATTACCGGGCAAAAAGCGATTTCTACCCTTTCAAAAAAGGATGTTGCTTCTTTTAAATTGAGAAAAGGTATGCCAATTGGTGCCAAGGTAACTCTTAGAGGAGAAAGAATGTATGAATTTTTAGATAGATTGATTACATCTGCACTTCCTAGAGTAAGAGATTTTCAAGGAATAAAGGCTACAGGTTTTGACGGAAGAGGAAATTACAGCCTAGGCGTTACTGAGCAAATCATTTTCCCAGAAATCAATATTGATAAAATCAACAGAATTAACGGTATGGATATCACATTCGTTACTACTGCGGAAACAGATAAAGAAGCAAAATCATTGTTAACCGAATTGGGATTACCCTTTAAAAAGAACTAAGTATGGCTAAGGAATCAATGAAAGCCCGTGAGGTAAAAAGGGCTAAAACGGTAGCAAAATATGCTGAAAAGAGAAAAGCTTTGAAAGAAGCTGGTGATTATGAGGCTCTACAAAAGCTTCCTAAAAACGCATCTCCAGTACGTATGCGTAACCGATGCAAATTGACTGGAAGGCCAAGAGGGTATATGAGAACATTTGGTATATCTAGGGTTACTTTTAGGGAAATGGCGAATCAAGGTTTGATCCCAGGAGTTAAAAAAGCAAGTTGGTAAACAGATAAAGAAAAGAAATGCTTACAGATCCAATTTCAGATTATTTGACCAGAATTAGAAATGCCAGTAGTGCAGGTCATAGGGTAGTGGATATTCCCGCTTCCAATCTAAAAAGACAGATTACCAAAATATTGTTCGATCAAGGATATATTTTGAGCTACAAGTTCGAGGATAACAAAGTTCAGGGGAACATTAAAATTGCCTTGAAGTATGATAAGTTTACCAAAGAGCCAGTTATTAAAAAATTGCAAAGGGTGAGTAAACCTGGACTACGTAAATATACGGGTTCAGATGAATTGCCAAGAGTTCTTAACGGCTTGGGTGTTGCTATTATTTCAACATCTCATGGAGTTATGACAAGCAAACAAGCTAAGCAGGATAACGTTGGTGGCGAAGTTTTGTGCTACGTTTATTAATTGAGTAAAGAGAAAAAAAATGTCTAGAATAGGTAACAATCCAATTACAATTCCTGATGGTGTCACGGTAGAAGTGAACGAGAATGTAGTTACCGTTAAAGGTAAGTTGGGAGAGTTGTCCCAAGAATTTTCAGGGGTTGCGGTAAAGGTTGAAGATGGAAATGTTCATGTGGCCAGACCTTCAGATTCCAAAGAACATAAAGCCAAACATGGTCTTTACAGATCATTGGTCTTAAATATGGTTGAAGGAGTTTCCAAAGGATGGACCAAAGAACTTGAATTGGTCGGTGTAGGTTACAGAGCAAGCAACCAAGGACAAAAATTGGATTTGGCTTTAGGTTTCTCTCACAATATTGTAATGAATATTGCTTCAGAAGTAAAAATTGAAGCTATTTCTGAAAAAGGGAAGAACCCGATCATAAAATTAACGTCTCATGACAAACAATTGGTTGGTCAAGTGGCTGCCAAAATAAGAGCTTTCCGTAAGCCTGAGCCTTACAAAGGAAAAGGAATCAAGTTTGTAGGTGAGCAACTAAGAAGAAAAGCCGGTAAATCAGCATAATAAGTAGTAAGATGGGATTATCTAAGACGGAAAGAAAATTACGAATCAGAAGAAGAATACGAAAAGTTTCTGCTGGTACTGAAACAAGACCAAGATTGTCTGTTTTCAGAAGTAATAAAGAGATATACGCTCAATTGATTGATGATAACAATGGTGTCACATTGGCAGCTGCATCATCAAGAGATAAAGGTGTAGATGCAAAAGGAACAAAAATTGAGATTGCAAGCCAAGTTGGTAAAGCAATTGCAGAGAAAGCTGCAAAACTAGGTTTTGAAACGGTAGCTTTTGATAGAGGTGGAAACCTTTACCACGGAAGGGTTAAATCATTAGCTGAAGGAGCTAGGGAAGCAGGACTTAAATTCTAATAAACTATGTACCAGAAATACAAAAACGTAGAAACAGTTAAGCCAGGTGGACTGGAGTTGAAAGATCGTTTGGTTGGTGTCCAAAGGGTTACTAAAGTTACCAAAGGTGGTAGAGCATTCGGTTTTTCGGCAATTGTTGTTGTTGGTGATGAGAATGGTGTGGTAGGACATGGTTTAGGAAAATCCAAAGAAGTTGCTACTGCTATTGCCAAAGCTATTGAAGATGCTAAAAAGAATTTGATAAGAATTCCTTTGAACAAAGGAACGCTACCTCATGAGCAGAAAGGAAAGTACGGTGGTGCACGAGTATATATTCAGCCAGCATCTCATGGTACGGGAGTTATTGCAGGTGGTGCGGTTAGAGCAGTATTGGAAGCAGTAGGAGTACATGATGTACTTTCAAAATCACAAGGTTCTTCCAATCCTCATAATGTTGTTAAAGCCACTTTTGATGCGCTTTTACAATTAAGAGGTGCACAAACAGTAGCTAACCAAAGAGGTATTTCTTTAGAAAAAGTCTTTAAGGGATAAATAAGAGGATATTATGTCAAAGATTAAGGTTAAACAAGTAAAGAGCGCTATTAAGAGAACTCAAAACCAAAAAAGGACTTTGGAGGCTCTTGGTTTGCGCAAGATTGGGCATGTTGTTGAGCATGATGCAACGCCTAATATCCTTGGAATGATAAATAAGGTAAAACACTTGGTTTCCACTGAGGAAGCTTAAAATATAACGGTACATGGATTTACATAATCTTAAACCAGCAGAAGGCGCTGTTAACAGAGATGGAAAACGCTTAGGAAGAGGTCAAGCCTCTGGTAAAGGCGGAACTGCCGCAAGAGGGCATAAGGGTGCAAAGTCTAGATCAGGATATTCCAAGAAGATTGGTTTTGAAGGTGGACAAATGCCTTTGCAACGTCGTGTTCCTAAATTTGGTTTTAAGAACATCAACAGAAAGGAATACCAAGGAATCAATTTGAGCAAATTGCAAGAATTGGTGGACAATGGTACACTTAAAAAAGAAGTGACCTTGGATATTCTTGTTGAAAACAGATTGGCACACAAGAATGATTTGGTGAAAATTTTAGGAAATGGCGAATTAAAAGCATCCCTTAAAATTTCAGTACATAAATTTACTGCTTCTGCTAAAGCAGCGATTGAAGCCGCAGGAGGTGAAGCAATAAGTTTATAAGAAAAATAGCATGAAGAAATTTATTGAGACCATATCAAATATTTGGAAGATAGAAGAACTAAGACAACGAATCCTCGTTACCCTTGGTTTACTTATAGTGTACCGTTTTGGTGCCCAAGTTGTTCTTCCTGGTATTGATACTTCCCAATTGGCGCAATTAACCTCTAATACCGAACAAGGTATTTTAGGGATTCTTAATGCTTTTACCGGTGGAGCTTTTGCAAATGCTTCTGTTTTTGCATTGGGTATTATGCCATATATCTCTGCTTCTATTGTAGTTCAACTAATGGGAATTGCTATTCCCTATTTGCAAAAATTGCAGAAAGAAGGAGAAAGTGGTAGAAAGACCATAAATCAAATTACTAGATGGCTGACCATTGCTATCTGTATTGTTCAAGCTCCAGCATATTTGTTTGGTCTAGGTGCTCTTGGAGTTCCAGACAGTGCTTTTATATTGGGAAAAGGACCTGATTTCATCATCCCTGCCGTAATCATATTGGTTACAGGATGTGTGTTTGCCATGTGGTTGGGAGAAAAAATTACAGATAAAGGTATTGGAAACGGTATTTCTTTATTGATTATGATTGGTATTATAGCAACATTGCCACAATCATTTGTTCAAGAATTTATTTCTAGAACAGCTAACAATACTGGTGGTATCATGTTTATACTTATAGAAGTTATCATTTGGTTCTTGGTAATATTAGCCAGTGTCCTTTTGGTAATGGCAATAAGACAAATTCCAGTGCAGTATGCTAGAAGAACTGCTTCAGGAGGTTATGAGAAAAACATTATGGGATCTAGACAATATATTCCATTAAAGTTGAATGCATCTGGAGTAATGCCTATCATTTTTGCACAAGCAATTATGTTTGCACCAAGTTTATTGGGTAGAACATTTAATGATACAGCTGTTGGCCAATGGATGGAAGTCCAGTTTGCTGATATATTTGGATTGGCATATAATATCCTGTTTGCTGTGTTGATCATCATATTTACTTATTTCTATACGGCTATTACTGTTCCTACGAATAAAATGGCTGATGATTTAAAAAGAAGCGGTGGATTTATTCCAGGAATACGACCTGGTAAGGAAACTGGGGATTACTTGGATAAAATTATGTCGTTGATTACATTGCCTGGTTCTGTTTTCTTGGCACTATTAGCGGTTTTACCTGCTGTGGTTGTAAAGTTGATGGATGTACAAGCTGGTTGGGCGTTGTTCTATGGTGGTACATCGCTGTTGATTATGGTGGGTGTTGCAATCGACACGGTACAACAAGTAAATTCATATTTGTTGAACAGACATTATGATGGTTTGATGAAAACCGGTAAAAATAGAAAAGTAGCATAATTTATGGCAAAGCAGCCAGCAATAGAACAAGACGGAACAATAATAGAAGCATTGTCAAATGCAATGTTCCGGGTAGAATTAGAAAACGGGCATGTTGTTACGGCACATATCTCTGGGAAAATGCGTATGCATTATATAAAATTACTTCCTGGGGACAAGGTAAAACTTGAAATGAGCCCATACGATTTAACAAAAGCAAGAATTACTTACAGATACTAATACGATGAAAGTAAGAGCATCAATAAAGAAGAGAAGCGCCGAATGCAAGATAGTTCGCAGAAAAGGCAGATTATACGTAATCAACAAAAAGAATCCTAGATTTAAACAAAGACAAGGGTAATTATGGCAAGAATCGCAGGGGTAGATATACCTAAACAGAAGCGTGGAGTTATTTCACTTACCTACATTTATGGAATAGGTAAAAGTAGAGCCCAAGAAATTTTAGAAAAAGCCCAAGTAAGTGAGGATACTAAGGTTTCAGATTGGAGTGATGATGAAATAGGAAGAATTAGGGAAACTATTTCTTCTTTCACTATTGAAGGTGAACTTCGTTCAGAGACACAATTGAACATCAAACGACTGATGGATATTGGTTGTTACCGTGGAATTCGTCATAGATCTGGATTGCCACTAAGAGGTCAACGTACCAAGAATAACTCTAGGACGAGAAAAGGAAAAAGAAAAACGGTTGCCAACAAGAAGAAAGCAACTAAATAATAGGTAGGTATTATGGCAAAGGCAAGTACTAAAACAGCTAAAAAGCGCAAAGTAATAGTAGAATCTACAGGTGAGGCACATGTTACTGCTTCATTTAACAATATCATTATTTCTTTGACCAATAAAAAAGGAGATGTGATTTCTTGGTCATCTGCTGGTAAACTGGGTTTTAGGGGTTCTAAAAAGAACACACCTTATGCAGCTCAGGTTGCAGCTGAAGATTGTGCTAAAGTTGCACATGAGGCAGGTCTAAGAAAAGTAAAAGTATATGTAAAAGGACCAGGAAATGGTAGGGAATCTGCCATTCGTTCTATTCATAATGCTGGTATAGAAGTAACAGAAATAGTTGATGTTACCCCACTTCCGCACAACGGTTGTAGACCACCAAAAAGAAGAAGAGTTTAATTATTTTATAAAACGGCCCGTTAGGGTCTTCATGAAAGTGCTTTATAGATTATCGAAGGATAAGCCTTAATTCATAATCGCACTTTCCAATTTAAAGAAGATGGCAAGATACACAGGACCAAAATCAAAAATCGCTAGAAAATTTGGAGAAGCGATTTTCGGAGACGATAAAGCCTTCGAAAAGAAAAGTTACCCTCCAGGACAACACGGTAATAACAGACGTCGTGGAAAAAAGTCTGAATATGCAGTCCAGTTAATGGAGAAGCAAAAAGCCAAGTATACCTACGGTATTTTGGAAAAACAATTTAGAAACCTTTTTGAAAAAGCCAACAGAAGTAAAGGAGTGACCGGTGAGGTTTTACTTCAGTTGTGTGAATCCCGTTTGGACAACGTAGTCTATAGAATGGGACTTTCTCCTACGAGAAGTGGTGCAAGACAATTGGTTTCTCACAGACATATTATTGTAAACGGAGAGATTGTTAATATTCCTTCTTACTCATTAAAACCAGGTGATGTGGTTGGAGTTAGAGAGAAATCTAAATCCGTGCAAGCTATACTAGATTCGTTGACCAACAACAGTAGCGTTTACGAATGGATTACCTGGAACACTGAAAAGCAAGAAGGCGCTTTTGTAGCCATTCCAGAAAGAATGCAGATTCCTGAAAATATCAAGGAACAATTAATCGTCGAGTTATACTCTAAATAAAATCAACATTAATCCAATATGGCATTACTAAATTTTCAGAAGCCCGATAAAGTTATAATGATAGATTCAACCGATTTCGAAGGGAAATTTGAATTTCGCCCTTTGGAACCTGGTTACGGATTAACAGTTGGAAATGCGTTAAGAAGAGTTCTACTTTCCTCTTTGGAAGGTTTTGCAATTACTTCTGTTCGCATAGATGGAGTTGAACATGAGTTTTCTGTTATTCCTGGCGTTGTTGAAGACGTTACAGAAATGATATTGAATCTTAAGCAAGTTCGTTTCAAAAGACAGATTGATGATGTTGAGAGCGAAACAGTTTCTGTTTCCGTTAGTGGAAAAGAACAATTGACCGCTGGAGATTTCCAAAAATTCATTTCTGGGTACCAAGTACTCAATCCAGATTTAGTTATCTGTAACATGGATCCTAAAGTAAGTATTAACCTAGAGGTTATTATTGAAAAAGGACGTGGTTATGTTCCTGCTGAGGAGAACAAAAAATCCAATGCACCTTTGGGTAGCATTGCTGTAGATTCTGTTTACACCCCAGTTAAGAATGTAAAATATAGCATTGAAAACTTTAGGGTAGAGCAAAAAACCGATTATGAAAAATTGGTTTTTGAAATCTTAACAGATGGTTCTATCAATCCTAAGGATGCATTGACTGAAGCTGCTAAAGTTTTAATTCACCACTTCATGTTGTTCTCTGATGAACGTATTACATTAGAAGCTGATGAAATTGCGCAAACAGAGACATATGATGAAGAGTCTTTGCACATGCGTCAGTTGTTAAAAACCAAATTGGTAGACATGGACTTGTCCGTAAGGGCCTTGAACTGTCTAAAAGCTGCTGAAGTTGATACTTTGGGAGATTTGGTTTCCTTCAACAAGAATGATTTAATGAAGTTCAGAAACTTTGGTAAAAAATCATTGACCGAATTAGAAGAGTTGGTAATCAACAAAGGTCTTCAGTTTGGAATGGATTTATCCAAATATAAATTGGACAAAGATTAAGTAATCATATTTTGCTCCTCGTGGCAATACGAGTTAGGAAGCAAGATGATAAAACAAAAACATGAGACACGGAAAGAAATTTAATCACTTAGGAAGAACAGCCGCCCATAGAAAGGCCATGTTGGCCAATATGGCGTGCTCCCTAATAGAACATAAAAGAATCAACACTACAGTTGCCAAAGCAAAAGCATTGAAGCAATTTGTAGAACCGTTGATTACTAAGTCTAAAGCAGAGAACAACCAAACTACTGAGAAAGGAACTCACAACAGGAGGATTGTTTTTAGTAACCTAAGAAGCAAGTATGCTGTTACGGAACTGTTTGGTGCAGTTTCTGAAAAAGTTGCTGATAGACCGGGAGGATATACAAGAATCATCAAGTTGGGTAACCGTCTTGGGGATAACGCTGATATGGCCATGATAGAGTTGGTAGATTTCAATGAAGTTTACAACGCTGGAAAACCCGCCAAGAAAACTACACGAAGAAGTAGAAGAGGTGGAGGTAAAAAAGTAGAAGCTGTTGCTCCAGTAGCTGAAACAGAAACAACAGATGATTCAGAGGAATAGCAATATGTTATTAACTATTGTATTAGAAAAAAAAGGATAAGTGAAAACTTATCCTTTTTTTATGTTTTTTTGTCAAACTTGAAATTAAAATCGCAATGAAGTATCACTCAAAGAAAAGAGCACTGTTATTACTGGCGGATGGTACTATTTTCTATGGCAAAGCCATTGGGAATAACGAAGGTACAGCTGTTGGAGAAGTGTGTTTCAACACCGGAATGACAGGTTATCAAGAAATTTTTACGGACCCTTCCTATTTTGGCCAATTAATGGTTACTACCAATGCACATATTGGTAACTATGGAACCAATGCAGAGGAAATTGAATCTGATTCAATTAAAATTGCTGGACTTATCTGTAAAAATTTTAGTTATGAATACTCGCGTCCAAGTGCGGACATGAGTTTATTGGAGTTTTTGGAGAAGAACAACCTCTTTGCCATTTCTGATGTAGATACCAGAGCATTGGTAAGCTATATCCGTGATAATGGGGCAATGAACGCTTTAATTTCCACTAGGGTTGATGATATAGATACATTGAAAAAAGAGTTGGCCAATGTTCCAAGTATGGAGGGATTAGAACTATCCTCTAAAGTTTCGACCACAGAACCGTATTACTATGGAGAAGAGAATGCTACTTATAAAATTTCAGCCTTGGATATAGGTATCAAGAAGAACATTCTTAGAAACTTGGCTAAAAGAGGGGCTTACATAAAAGTGTTTCCATACAATACTCCGTTTGAAGAAATGAAGAAATGGAATCCAGATGGATATTTTATATCCAATGGGCCAGGAGATCCAGAACCACTGACAGATGCTATTTCTACTACAAAGGAGATGATAAAATCCAATAAACCATTGTTTGGAATATGCTTGGGACATCAGGTATTGGCATTGGCAAATGGCGTTTCAACATATAAAATGCACAATGGGCATAGAGGCATTAACCATCCAATTCTCAATTTAGTCACCGGAAAAGGAGAAATAACTTCACAAAATCATGGTTTTGCTGTGAATAGGGAAGAAACAGAAGCTAATCAAGATCTGGAGATTACCCATTTACATCTTAATGATGATACGGTAGCGGGTATAAAAATGAAAGGAAAAGAAGTGTTTTCTGTTCAATACCACCCGGAAGCTAGTCCCGGACCACATGATGCAGATTATTTATTCGACCAGTTTTTTGAAGCGATCAAGACAAGTCGTAACTAAAACGTTGTAGTTTATTTTTAGGTTATTATCAGTGTTTTATGAGTATTATCATGAAGCTAAAAAGTTCACCTTTCGTATCTTAGCCGAATTAATTTCAACCATAAATATTAAGTTCAGATGAGCATTATTATCAACATTCATGCAAGACAAATTTTAGACTCAAGAGGTAATCCAACAGTAGAGGTAGATGTAGTGACCGAAAACGGAATTTTGGGAAGAGCTGCAGTACCTTCAGGGGCATCTACAGGGGAGCATGAAGCTGTTGAATTGAGAGACGGTGGAAGTTCGTTTATGGGAAAAGGTGTTGGACAGGCAGTCAATAACGTAAACACAACTATAGCGGAAGAATTAGTGGGGACATCAGTTTTTGAACAAAACTATATTGATGAGACCATGATTGCTTTGGATGGAACACCAAACAAATCTAAATTGGGAGCAAATGCAATCCTAGGAGTATCGCTTGCAGTTGCTAAAGCTGCTGCAAATGAATTGGGCATGCCTTTGTATAGATATGTTGGTGGCGTAAGCGCCAATACACTGCCAGTACCTATGATGAATATTATCAATGGAGGTTCTCACTCAGATGCTCCAATTGCTTTTCAAGAGTTTATGGTAATGCCGGTAAAGGCAAATGATTTTAGTCATTCCATGCAAATGGGAACAGAAATCTTCCACAACCTTAAAAAAGTATTGCATGACAGAGGACTAAGTACTGCTGTAGGCGATGAAGGTGGATTTGCGCCAAATTTGGAAGGTGGAACAGAAGATGCTTTGGATACCATTGCGAAAGCAGTTGAAAAAGCAGGATATAAATTAGGTGATGACGTGATGATTGCTTTGGATTGTGCCGCCGCCGAATTTTTCGTAGACGGAAAATATGACTATACCAAGTTTGAAGGTGATAAGGGAGTAGTAAGAACATCAGAAGAACAAGCACAATATCTTGCGGACCTATGTGAAAAATACCCTATCATATCCATTGAAGATGGAATGGATGAAAATGATTGGGATGGTTGGAAAATGTTGACAGATAAAGTTGGAGATAAAGTACAATTGGTTGGTGATGATTTATTTGTGACCAATGTAGAAAGACTATCCAGAGGAATTGAAAACGGTATTGCCAATTCAATTCTAATAAAAGTAAACCAGATTGGTACATTGTCTGAAACGATTGCTGCTGTAAACATGGCAAAGAATGCAGGATATACTTCAGTTATGTCTCACCGTTCAGGAGAAACAGAAGACAATACCATTGCAGATTTAGCAGTCGCTCTAAATACAGGACAGATTAAAACAGGTTCTGCCTCAAGAAGTGATAGAATGGCCAAATACAATCAGTTATTACGTATTGAAGAAGAGCTGGGAAGTATAGCATACTATCCACAGGAGAAAGCTTTCAAAATAAAGTAATGATAATGATTTTTTAGCACCATAAAAGCCTTTCTCAATTGGGAAAGGCTTTTTTTTGTTTCAGAAATAAACTTTGGTTAACTTAATTGACTAAACAAAACTTACCTAATGAACAATTTTCTTTTTGCTGCGGCAGAAAATGATGCTTTGGCCAATTGTAAGGCTGGTGGAATGGGAGACGTGGTTAGAGACGTTCCTAGACAAATTTCAGAACGAGGAGATAAGGTTCATGTAATTGTACCGTCGTACTCTAGACTTCATCAAGATGGCCTATTTAAAACAAATCTAAACTTTAGTCTAAGAGGGCTGTCCTATACCGCAGAACTTTATGAAGTAAAACCAAAGAAAGAATATCCGAACATTGTTCATTATGTAATCCATCACCCGGAAATTGAGGCTGGTGACATTGCCCATATCTATCATAATGACCCAGAAGAGCCTTTCTATACAGATGCTGTGAAATATTTCATTTTCTGTACGGCTGTGGCCGAGGCAATTAAAAAAGGCGCTTTTGGAAAGTTGGATATTATTCATTTACACGATTGGCATTCAAGTCTATTTTTATTTTTAAGGGAATACCATAAGGATTATAAAAGCCTAAAGGATATTCGCACTGTTTATAGCATACACAATTTGGCTATTCAAGGTATTAGACCGTTTGATGACAATTACTCATCGCTTAAGAATTGGTTTCCAGATATACCAATCGACTATATGTCCCTTATGGATTATCGGTATCAAGATTGCATTAATTTAATGGCGGTTGGCATTCGTTTTGCTGATGCGGTACATACCGTTTCTCCATCATACAAGGATGATGTGTTGCTTCCTAGCTCCCCGCCGGAGTTCATTGGTGGCGAAGGGTTAGAAAAAGATTTGTTGAAGGCTGATGAAGAGGGAAGACTCTTTGGTATTTTAAATGGGTGCAATTACAAAAATATCAATGCAGAAGAATCAGGTTTTATTTACAGAAATACGGTAAAAGCACTTTTTAGATGGTTACAAGAAGAATCAAAAAAATATAAAGCGGATTTCTTGGCGCACACAGGTGAAAAAATAATGGAGTACGTGGATAACAGACCAAAATTCATTGTATCCAGCGTAGCTAGATTGACAGAACAAAAATTTTACTTTTTTAGACGCTCCCCAGAGGCTTTTGTTGAAATTCTGAAAAAGCTGGAAAAGGTAGATGGTATTTTCATGCTTTTAGGCACTGGAGCCCCTGAGTATGAAGAACTTTTTAGAAAATTGAGCTATGAGCATAAGAATTTCGTTTTTACCAATGGCCAATCTGAAAGCCTTATTGACTCCATTTACTTGGAATCTGACCTGTATTTTATGCCTAGTCTTTTTGAACCCTGTGGAATAAGTCAAATGTTAGCTATGCGTAATGGCAATCCATGCTTGGTTCATCATACAGGAGGCCTAAAAGATACCGTCTCACATATGAAGACAGGTTTCAGTTTTGATGGGGATACTTATGATGAAAAAATCAAGAGTATGTTAGAAGGTTTTGACCTTGCCTTGGATGTCTATAAGAATGATAAGCCCACATGGAAAAAAATTCAAACTGCAGCTAAAAAAAAGAGATTTACCTGGAAGAAATCTGTAGATAACTATTATAAAGAGTTGTATAATTTTAGTTAGCTTCTTCGCTAGTTTACGACCCATATAATATGCAATTCCTGAACCATAATTGAAGCTTGGAATATTGTTAATGCCCATGCTTTTTCGTAAATTTAAGGTTCTATTTTATTAATCTATTAAAACATACAATGTCGGACAAAGCTATACTTGAATATGATGGTAAAAAATACGAATTCCCAGTTATTAAAGGTACTGAGAATGAACTAGCTATAGATATAAAAACACTTAGAGGAGTAAGTAGTATAGTAACCATTGATCCAGGCTATAAAAATACAGGTTCATGTGAGAGTGCTATCACTTTTTTGGATGGAGAAAAAGGAATTTTGCGATATAGAGGTTATTCTATTGAAGAGTTAGCTGAGAAAGCTGATTTTTTGGAAGTGGCTTATCTTTTAATTTTTGGAGAATTACCGAACAAGGAGCAACTAGATGCTTTTCATAATGACATTAAAGAGGAATCTCATGTAGATGAGGAGATGAAAAAGATTTTGGATGGTTTTCCAAAGTCAGCACATCCAATGGGTGTGTTATCCTCGTTAACAAGTGCATTAGTGGCTTTTAACCCTGTTTCAGTGGACGTTTCTTCAGAAACTGCAATGTACAGTTCTATAGTTCGTATTCTTGCTAAGTTTCCAGTTTTAGTTGCTTGGGCGCAGCGTAAAAAGAAAGGATTGCCTCTGGATTACGGAGATGATAGTCTAGGCTACGTGGAAAACATCCATAAAATGATGTTTAAAAAGCCAAACCAAGAGTATAGAAAAGATCCGATTGCTATAGATGCATTAGACAAACTATTGATTTTACATGCAGACCATGAGCAAAATTGCTCTACATCTACAGTGCGTATAGTAGGTTCATCACATGCCGGTCTTTTTGCGTCATTATCAGCTGGAATCTCTGCATTGTGGGGTCCTTTGCATGGTGGTGCCAACCAAGCGGTTTTAGAAATGCTTGAAGCTATTCAAGAAGATGGAGGGGATACAAAAAAATATATGGCCAAAGCCAAGGATAAAAATGACCCTTTTAGGTTAATGGGCTTTGGACACCGGGTATATAAGAACTTTGACCCAAGAGCAAAGATTATCAAAAAATCTGCAGATGAAGTATTGGGCAACCTTGGAATTGAAGACCCAATCTTGGATATTGCAAAAGCTCTTGAAAAAGAAGCTTTGGAAGATGAGTATTTTGTAAAAAGAAAACTCTATCCTAATGTAGATTTTTATTCTGGAATTATCTACAGGGCATTAGGTATTCCTACGGAGATGTTTACTGTAATGTTCGCCCTAGGAAGACTACCTGGCTGGATTGCCCAATGGAGAGAGATGAGGTTGAGAGGCGAACCAATAGGAAGACCAAGACAGATATATATTGGTGAAAACCTAAGACCTTTTGTTAAAGTGGAAAAAAGATAACTTATCTGTAAAAAATAAAGTTTAGAAGTAAGGCGATTTGATAAAATCGCCTTTTCTTTTTATAACTTGGCTATATTACCGTTAGAATGGAGATTTAAAAACCTATCCTTATCATAACATATTTGCATAATACCTTGGTGATAGTACTTCTGAATTTCTGATAAAGAACCTGCACTAATTTTAACCTTACATCTTAGATATTCGGAATGCAGAAACTCATGTGCATCAATGGCATTTAGGTTTTTAATAGTAGAATCAAGAGAACGTTGATAGTTTTTCAAGCATGCATCTATTTCTTCAATAAAAATTTCATCTACTTGAGGTATTTTGGTTTGTAAAGATTTAGAAAATTGGGAATGATCGCTTTTAGTAATACAATCTGAATATTTTGTGGAATAATTAGGAACCTTATTCTCCTTAGTATTAAATACTTTGGATAAAGATATTTTTCCTGGCAAAGAATTCATGGATAATAAACCAATGCTCGCCATGATGATAAAACATAAAGGGAAAACAACTTTTTTCATCCTGAAGTTTCTTTCTCAAATTAAATGTAATGATAACAACGTAATTTTTCGCATTTTTGCACGAGAAATTCTCAAAAAGAATCTATTTTATATACTTGTAAATCAGATACTTAAATGAATAAGGGTGAAATTCATAAAGGTTTGGGAAAACCCCTAATGAAATTGGGTTTTTTCTTTTTTTGTGAAAGGAAAAATCGCCAGTAAAACACTAGTTTTGCCATAGAATTTTTAAGGATTTCTTGCTATTCGTAACTGGAATGAATCCTTTAGTTTTGAAAATATATTGTATGATGCAGTTGCATATTATCGATGAAACAAGCCCACTAAAGGCGGTAATTTTGGGAACGGCGGAAAGTTGTGGCCCAACTCCAACTCCAGAGGAAGCATATGATCCAAAATCTTTGGAACATATTCTCGCTGGAACGTATCCTAAAGAAGTTGATATGATAAAGGAGATGGATGCTTTTTCCAAAGTTTTTAAAAAACATGGAGTTGAAGTCTTTAGGCCATCAGTTTTGCAAGATTGTAATCAGATTTTTTCACGGGATATTGCTTTTGTAATTGAGGACAAACTATTTCATGCCAATATATTACCTGATAGAGAACGAGAGTTTGAAGCAATAGATCACGTTTTGGGGAAAATAAATCCAAGCAAAGTCATAAGACCTCCAGAGGAAGTTCATATAGAAGGTGGTGATGTAATGCCTTGGAAAGAATATATTTTTATTGGTACCTATACGAGCAATGATTATCCAGATTTTATTACGGCAAGAACCAATAAGGCTGCTGTAGAATATATAAGGAGTATGTTCCCACATAAAAAGGTTAAATCCTTTGAATTGAGAAAATCCAATACCAATGCTAAGGAGAATGCGTTGCATTTAGATTGTTGTTTTCAACCTGTGGGAAAGGACAAGGCCATTTTACATAAAAATGGATTTTTGGTCGAAGAAGAATACGAATGGTTAGTAAATCATTTTGGAAAGGAAAACATATTTGAAATCACCAAGGATGAGATGTACAGTATGTTCAGCAACGTATTTTCTATTTCTCCTGAAGTAGTGGTTTCAGAAAAAAACTTTACCAGATTAAACAATTGGCTTAGAGAACAAGGTTTTACTGTTGAAGAAATCCCATATTCTGAAATTGCAAAACAAGAAGGCCTTCTCCGTTGTAGCACATTACCTTTAATAAGAGCATAAATTAACTTTTTCAATGCAAGTAACAAATAGCATTTTAATGATCAGGCCTGTCAATTTCAGAATGAATGAGCAGACGGCGGTCAACAATTACTTTCAAGAGGATTTAAGTATTAAAAATGGCGAAATCAATAGTAAAGCTCAAAAGGAGTTTGATGATTTTGTGACCAAGCTAAGAAATCACGGAGTGAATGTTATCGTGGTGGATGATAGAAAGGAAACGGACACTCCTGATTCCGTATTTCCAAATAATTGGATTTCGTTTCACGAAAGCGGCACAGTATGCGTGTACCCTATGTTTGCGGAAAATCGAAGAAAGGAACGTAGAGAGGATATTTTTGATATTTTGGAAGGACATGGCTTTCGTATAGATAATGTTGTTGATTATACCGCGGCTGAAGAGGAAGGTGTTTTTTTAGAGGGAACAGGTAGTATCTTAAAAGATAGGGTCAATCAAAAGGCATATTGTGCATTGTCCGAGCGAGCAGATGAAGAACTCTTTATTGAGTTTTGTGAGGATTTTGATTGTTTTCCAGTAATATTTACAGCCAACCAAACTGTAAATGGAGAACGTTTGCCCATTTACCATACCAATGTTATGATGGCAATGGCTGAGACTTTTGCAGTTATCTGTTCAGATACTATTGATGACAAAAAGGAACGTAAAAATGTAATAGATCATCTTAAAAAAGATGGTAGGGAAATCATTTCCATTACAGAGGAACAGATGTATCAATTTGCTGGTAACATGCTTCAGGTTATAGGAGCAGATAATGAACGTTTTATGGTAATGAGTTCAGCAGCATATAATAGTTTGGATAAGGCTAGGATAGCCGCTATTGAAAAGCATTGTAAAATTATCCATAGTCCGTTGGACACTATTGAAACCTGTGGAGGAGGAAGCGCCCGTTGTATGATGGCAGAAGTCTTTTTGCCAAAAACATTGACATGAGTTTTCAACTTCAAATTTAAGAGTTGACATATCACACTTGAGTAAGATGATTCTCTTTATAGAAAACTATCTATACAAGAAAAAATCGCCAATGATAAAGGCCCTTTGCACTCTTCACTTATTTTATATTTGTCAGTCATTTGGTTTCCAAATGATTGATAAGTAGTATTGTTTTTTTTTGGATAAAGAATCTTTTTTTCAGATAAAGAGAAGATTGTATCATTTTTCTTTAAGAGACTGCTTAGTTATTCCTCCACAGTAAACTCCCTTATGGCCCGGTTTGGTTCCATGATATTGTACCCATTCCAAAACTCTGGATTATAGGAAGATAAATAGGTGGCTTTTACTGTTTCGTCCTCTTTCAATTCTTCAAAACTTGTTTTTGAGATGGTATTGGAATTAAAAACTACCATTTCAAACTTTTCTGTATTGTAATTCACAATATCCAAAGCAAGGGATAGTTCGTTTTGTTTTCTTCGGCCTTTTACATGCTTATTTTTTTCAATCACTTTTAACGGGCGGTCCACTCCCATTTTACGGCCAAAGGTCAAGGTCATAAATTTGAGGTTATACTTGTCCGTTCCGTATTTGGAGAATACGGTGGTCCCGTTATATGTTTGTTCACTATAACTAAAGCCCAATAATTTGATGCTTTTTATAGTTTTTACATTTTCATAGTCTATGCGCATAATGGCAAAATCTTCTATATTCACGAAAAGCTTACCTTTAAAATCGGCTCTTCCTGAAGGTTCATATCCAATTACGTATACACCTTGGTTTTCAAGTTCAGAATAACCTAAAAGTTCAAAATCGTATCGGTTAAGTTTCTTGGCCACATCCAATTTGGACTTTTTTCCAAAAAACTGGGAATGTATTTCATCAAGCACATATTTTCGGTTACCTAGAAAATCGTTTTTCTCAGGTTTTTTTAACTCCTCTTCTATTTCTTCAGTGTCATTCTCTGCTTCCAAAATGGAATCTACCTGTACCTTTTGGCCAAAAATTCCAGATTTTATCTTTAAATAAGAATCTGGCTTTACATTGGCTTTGAAAATGGCTTCCATCTTGTCTGAAAGTGCTTCCATGGAGCCTTCATTGCTTTTGTCGTACAATTCTGCGGCCTTAATCACTTCCAATTTATTTTCTTCATCTGCACGGTAAAAATCGCCTAGGGTTTCGGTATAATAGGTAGCACTTCGTGGAAGAATATTAATGATGCTATCTATCAGTTTTTTGTTCAATTCTTCAATGGTCGATTTTTTAAATTCGATATCCAGTTTCTGCATGGTATTGTAACTGGACTGCCTTAAAAAGAAACGCTGTTTTATGGGTGCTTTATTATAATTTACAGGAAGACGTTCTTCCACTTTTTCCATAATGTCATCAACACTTAATTCTTTGTCAAAAAGGTATACTCCACTAAGTTCTATGGCCTTAGGTGTTATTGTTATGATGCTATCAAGTACCTGTTGAAAGGTAATCCCTGTTTTGGTGTACCCCATACTGGATACATAAATGGAATCTAACTGCTCAACGGATTCATTCAATTCAAAGCTAAAACGCCCTTCTTCATTGGTAATGACTCCCTGATTTTCTCCATATTGAATGGTAGCATAAGGAATGGGCTCCTTGGTTTTACTATCAATGATTTTTGAAGAAATGGTTTGTGCAGATATCTGAAGCTGGATGAAATTGAAAAATAATAGTAAAGCAATAAGCTTAATAGATTGCATAGGTTGAATTTTCATGGTCTTTTAAAGAAAGACAAGTTTTTAGGCCAAAGGGTTGCTTTAGTCTAAAAGATTTGACGATTTACACGGAAACTTGTTTCAAAATTTAGGCCAGAACGTTATGTTTTTGAAAGATTTTTGATCATTCCCCCAAAAATAAAATAGTGAAAGGGTAGAATACTATACCAATACAGTCTGCCCCTAAGCCCTTTTGGCCTAAAGGTTGCAGTTTGGTGCAAGACGTTATGCTCATCTATTTTAAACTCTAGCCATGCTTCTCCGGGCATTCGCATTTCTGCAAAAAGAAGAAGTCGCTTTGCTTTTTTGTCCGCAAGCAAAACACGCCAGAAATCAAGCGCATCCCCGGGAAATATTTTATCTGGATGTGTGCGTCCTCGACGTAATCCAGGACCACCGTTTAGCTTATCTAAAAACCCACGGATTTTCCATAATCTATTTCCATAATACCAACCTTGTTCACCGCCAATGCGCCAAATATTATCCAAAACTGCACTTTCATTTTTTATAGGAAGCCTTTTTTCATCTTTTAGTATCCCATACTTAGGTACTTGAATGTATTTTTCCAAATCGTCACTTATCTGGCCGCTAACAATACTATCTTTCCAACTACTCAAAACCAGATTCTGTTCAATCTTTTTAAAGGCCATTTCAATTGCTTGTTCGTAAGAGTGGGTTTTAAGTCCCAATAGTTGTTGCAATTTGTCATCTTTGGCTACCACCTCCATTTTCATACTATCTACAAGGTTAATGGCCAATTTATATGAGGTTGAGGTAACAAAATACAACCAATAGGAAGATAACTTTGGTGTCATTATCGGAACAGTGAGTATCCAATTTTTAAAACCCCTTACCTCAGCATATTTGTGAAGCATTTCTTTGTATGTAAGCACATCTGGGCCCCCAATGTCAAAAGATTGGTCGTAAGTTTTTTGGTTTCCAAGAACCCCAGTTAGAAAGTTGATAATATCTCTAATTGCAATGGGCTGGGATTTTGTCAAAACCCACTTAGGCGTAATCATAAAGGGAAGCTTTTCACCTAAATCCCTAATGATTTCAAAGGATGAACTTCCTGAACCTACAATAATACCTGCTCGTAAAACGGTAAGATCAAAATTACCTTGGTATAAAATATCCTCAACGTTTTTTCTAGAGCTTAAGTGTTTGGACAATTTCTTTTCGTTTACAATGCCGCTCAAATAAATTACCTGTTTAATATTGGTATCAGAAAGATATTCATTGAAGCTTTTAGCGGTTATGGCCTCTTTTTCATCAAAATCATCAATAGAAGAAGTCATTGAATGGATAAGATAATAGGCAGCATCAATATCTTTGGGTATTTTGCTTTTGTCGATATCTTCCAGAAAATCTATTTCAACCACTTTAATTTGTTCCCTGACTTCTTTGTCTACTGAAAGTCTTTTTTCATCGCGTACGGCGCAGATGACCTCATGTCCCAATACTAACAGCCGAGGTAATAAACGCATTCCAATATATCCGTTGGCACCTGTGAGAAGAATTTTCATCGTCTTGAAACAATGAACATTTTAAAAGTATAGATAAAAGGAAGTAATGCAATGGCAATCCATAAACCAATAAGGTTCTTTACATCAATAGTATCAATAAACCCCTTTATCTTCAATAGGAAGATTATGGTTGTTAGTAGAAAAATAATTACTGTTGTAAGGTTCATTACGGCTAGCATGCGTATGCCCAAGGCGTATAATTCTCTGGCGTTTTTCAACGTGACTTTTACTGGGTAATTCATATAATAGGGCTTCAATTTTAATGCTAAAAAACTGGTAACCAAATATAATGCTGCACTTATGGCCGGAATAATCCAGAGGATGGATTTACTTCCAAACCCATTGATCTCACCTTTTAAATTAAAGTGAACGGGTATGGTTTCTGGTAAATCAAAATAAAACATCAATACTACTATGAAGTTAAGGATAACAACACCCCACCCTATTAGGATTAACTTTTTATCAGTTGCAGTAGGTTTTACTTCAATTTTTGGTTTTTTTCGAAGGATATTCATAAATCTTCAATTGAGGTTGGGGCATTATCGGCTTTATAATCCAAAAACTTTCTAAAATACTTTTGAATGGCTTTTGTATCAGACTTTACTTTTATAAAATAATTGTCCTTATAAATGGAATATATAGCAAAATCGCCTTTATATACAGTGAGCTTGTAATACGGAATGATTAAGCCATAGGTTTCCAATAGTGATCTAAAACGCACAATGATTCCTTTAGGGCGCATTTCAATATTACAGGTGTTTAAGTTGTTGTCCAGTATTAGTAAATTTTGGATTTCGATGTTGGCATCTGTAATAAAAAGTTTGGGAGAGCCTATTCCATTTAAAGCAAAACGCTCTTTTAATGTAAAGGGCTTGCCTACCGCTTCATCAACTTTTTTTGTAATTTTTTTATCGGTGTAAGAGACATTAAGAAGCATGGGACATAACTTTATATGGAAGAATTTTCGTTTTCAAGTTGCAGGCGCATGGATTTGGGAAGGTTGTCAACAACCAGATTATAGGAGGTGTCCAACCAACTAAAAAGTAGTTCATCTGGAATACTGCCATCCATAACCACTCTACTCCAATGTTTTTTACTGAAATAAGAGGGCTCTTCCATAGCTGGGTAAGTTGCTCTTAATTCTTCAATGGTGTCTGGAACACATTTTATGCTAAAGCTTGCAAAGGTGCTTATATCTGTAGCAGTAAACATTTTCCCTTTTACTTTAAACGCTAAAACATCGGGTAGTTTGGAAAAAGGAATGGATTCAGTCACTCCGTTTTTGGACAGGCAATATTGTCTATATACTTCTATGTTCATTTTTCTATCAAAAGCTTAATATATAAAGTTAACCAAAACTGAATGGATTACTGCAGGTCTTATTTATTAAAGACAAAGAATTGATTAGTTTTGCACCCTTAAACGCAGCGTTATAGATGAATATTCAACACGTCCTTACAACTACAGTTAAAGAAGCAGTTTCTTCTATTTTTAATGTGGACTTGCCTTCAGTGGAATTTCAACCAACACGTAAAGATTTTGAAGGTGATGTTACCGTGGTTATTTTTCCCATGCTACGCTTTGTAAAGGGAAATCCTGTTGAAATAGGCACTAAGATCGGCGAGCACTTGCGAGAAAATGTAAATGAGGTTGCCAAATTCAATGTGGTTAAGGGTTTTTTGAATGTTGTTATTGATAATGATTTTTATCTTAATTTTTTCAATACTATTCAAGAAGAGAAGTATTATGGGTATATAAAAACTCCTTCCGCTGGCGCTACGATGGTGGAATATTCTTCTCCAAACACAAATAAACCTTTGCATTTGGGGCATATCAGAAATAACCTTTTAGGATATTCGGTCGCTGAAATTTTAAAAGCTTCTGGTAAAAAGGTCTATAAAACCCAAATCATTAATGATCGCGGAATTCATATCTGTAAGAGTATGTTGGCCTGGCAAAAGTTTGGAGATGGCGAAACTCCTGAAACTTCTGGCGCAAAAGGCGATCATTTGGTTGGGAAATATTATGTGGCTTTTGATAAAGCGTATAAAGAACAAATTTCTGAGCTGGTATCTAATGGTGTTGAAAAGGCTAAGGCTGAAAAAGAAGCGCCAATCTTGCTTGAAGCCCAAGAAATGCTGATAAAATGGGAAGCAGGTGATGATGAGGTCGTAGCACTATGGAAAAAAATGAACAGTTGGGTGTATGCGGGTTTTGACATTACCTATAAAAATTTAGGCGTTGATTTTGACACCTTGTACTATGAGAGTGATACCTATCTTTTGGGCAGAGATGTGGTCAGAGATGGCTTGGAAAAAGGCATTTTCTTTAAAAAAGAGGATGGCAGTGTGTGGATCGACCTGACAGATGAAGGATTAGATGAAAAAATTGTGCTGCGTTCGGATGGAACTGCGGTATATATGACCCAAGATATTGGAACAGCTATTCAACGGGTAACGGATTTTCCAGATATTAATGGAATGGTATACACTGTGGGTAATGAGCAAGATTACCATTTTAAAGTACTGTTTTTAATTCTTAAAAAACTTGGATATGACTGGGCAAACCAATTGTATCATTTAAGTTACGGTATGGTAGATCTTCCCAGTGGAAAAATGAAGAGTAGGGAAGGTACGGTTGTGGACGCTGATGATTTGATAGAAAATATGGAGATCACGGCCGCTAGCATCTCACAAGAATTGGGAAAACTGGAGGGGTATTCTGAAGAAGAAAAACAAAGGTTGTACAGAACTATTGGTTTGGGAGCTTTAAAATACTATATTCTAAAAGTGGACCCTAAAAAACGGATTCTTTTCAATCCTGAAGAATCTGTTGATTTTCAAGGAAATACAGGGCCTTTTATTCAGTATACGTATGCACGAATTCAATCTATTCTGCGTAAAGCGGATGGTGTTGGGTCAAGTCCAGCGGATACCTCATTGGCGTTGCACGAAAAAGAGAAAGAACTACTTAAGCAACTTCAACTTTTCCCCGAAACCATTCAATTGGCGGCAGAAAACTATAGTCCTGCCTTAATAGCCAACTACACTTATGATCTAGTGAAAGAATTCAATTCTTTTTACCAACAAGTGTCCATTTTAGGAGAGACAGACGAACAGAAAAAACGATTCAGGGTGCAATTATCCAGAAAAGTTGGAGAAGTGATTCAATCCGCCTTTAAACTTTTGGGGATTGAAGTTCCTGAACGGATGTAATCAAAAACTAACCCTGAAGCTAATATTGGGTGTAAGGCCCAAAGAGATGCTTTCCACGGTTTCAATTTGGTTATCCTCCGTAACTCTATAATATTTGTTTAAGCTATTTTTTCGGTTGGTCATATTAAGGAGGGAAATTCCAGTAGTGGCCTTTATTCGCTGGTTAATATTAAATTTATAAATAGCGGAAGCATCTACCCTTAGATAATCAGGGAGTCTACTGCTGTTGGGTGACTCATAATTGATTCTCGCAGGAAAAACAGTGGTATCAAGAGCCAAATCACCTTCTTGGGGTTCCGTAAATGGTTTTCCAGAACGGTAGTTGACCCCCAAACTTAATTTCAGATTTTCGTAGGAATAAGTACCTGCAAAGGTGATGGTATGCCTAATATCTAGATTATTGGGAAAACTATTAGGGTTTATGGCATTAAAGTTATAATCATTTTTGTTGTAAGTATAAGTTAGCCATGTGCTGTAGTTAGTTCCTTTTTTGTTGATTAAAAATTCAACTCCTTTAACATCATAACTACCAATCTCTCCATTGAATTGATTTTGGTTCTGAAATCCTTGAGTACTGGTGCTTATGCCATCTACTTTTTTGTAAAACCCTTCTACGCCAATGTAGATGCTGTTCTTATCATAGTTTATTCCCAGAGATCCTTGCTTACTCTTTGTAATGGGCAAAGTATTGTCATCAGATAAAATCCATCTGCGTTTTTCAATACCCAAGAAATTCTGTTCTAAATCTATAATCTGATTGGTGGTCTGACTCTTAAATTCCCCCAGAACTTCACCCCTTAGATGATTTGCCAACCTAAAATTCAGATTAAGGCGAGGTTCAACCAAGAACTTTGAAAATGTGCCAAGGTTTTCTATATAGTTAAAACGAACACCTGCTTTACCAATAAATTTATTTTCAGGAGAGCTATAGCCAATTTCAGTGTGTGGAGCATGAATTCTAATAACTCCCTTTATTTCACTATCAAAAGGTGGTTGCGTAAGGTTGGTGGTATTCGTAATACCTGTTTCAATGTACTGATAACCATTGTTCCAGTTGAGGTTCTCCAATAATGAGTAATCTGTATTTAGTTTTATCGCATTTTCCAAAACCTGATTATTCTGAAGAAGAAGCTGTATTTGGTTTCCAAAGAGGTTTTGGGCATCCAAATTGTAGCGAGAATAGTAAATATTTAAGTTGGAAGAAAGTCTATCCGTCCATTGACTTTTCAACTGTCCACCAAAAGATAGATTGGTCTGCTCTAAAACACTATTGGTAGTTTCTAAATCTATAAGATTGGTTTCTACATAGTCAAGATTATTATTGATACTGATAAAATTCAATCTAAGTTGATGTTGGTCATTCACATCAAACAAAAGCTTCCCGGTAAAATCGTAAAAAAAGAAATTTTCATCCCTTATAATATCCTCGTTTACGGATATGTTGTTTTCATTGGTCACTTCACTATCCTGAAAAGCACGGTCAAAAAATTTGTTGTAGGTGGGTGTGTTTAAAAAATCTGTAGTAGATCGCCTTGCGGAAAATTGTAATCCAATTTTTTCAGTGATAGGGATTTGACCATATACGTCCCCACTTATAAAGTTAAACCCAGCACCACCGGTTAAATAATCTGATAGTTCATTGCTGGTTTCCATTTGTATAACACTGCTCACCCCATCTCCATAAGCAGAAGGCGTACCATTTTTAATAACGGTTATTTTGTCTGTTAGATAAGGATTAAAGGCTGAGATCAATCCAAAGAAATGCCCAGATTGATACATTTTAATACCGTTCCATAAAATCAAATTTTGATCATTGGTGCCACCACGCACGTTGATATCGGATACGGTTTCATCAATACTTTTAATTCCGGGGAGCGCTTGTACGGTTTGTAAGATATCAGGCTCAATTAATCCAGGTAAAATTCCAAAATCCGCAGTATTTAAGGTAATGCTGGCATCTTTATCCCTAATAAGACCGGTTGTTAGAAACTGATAGACAATGACCTCTTTTAATTGCTCATAATACTGGGCCAAGAGTATTTTGGCGGCCCCACCTTCTTTTAATAATTCTTCTACATTAATGTATTTAGTGATGTAGCCAAGAGATCTAACCTTCAACGTTGCGTTTCTAGGAATGTCTTTTAGAACAAAGGTGCCATCTGTGTCTGTGGCAATGGCTATTTCCGTATCAAAAACCTCCACAGAAGCACCTGGAATGGTGTTTTCTGCAAAGTTGTCCAGTATCTTTCCCCGGACTGTTACAAGGGTGCTTTTGGTAATGGTATAGTAACGGTCATTAAGCTTTTCCGCTTTTATCTGAAACTGGGCTTCAATATATTCAAGGATATCAGTTAGTGACGCCAGGTTGCTGGGTACGTCAACATCAATATCTTCTAAATCTTCATTTATATATGAAAATTTGACATTGAATTTGTCTTCTAAATTCTTTATGTACTGAACGAGAGCTATGGGTGTGTCTTGTCCTTCCTGTGCATTTATACTGGAATACAACAAGAAGAAAAATCCAAAGAGGAGGCCAAAATGGCTACTGCGGAGCTTTTTCAGCATAGAAAAGTACGTTATCACCCTCAAGTTTGTAATTAATATGAGATGGGGTACTTATACTTTTTAACGCCATATTTAAGTCTGTGTTGCTAAAAGTTCCAGTAAATAACAGACTTTTATCCACATTTTGTGAATTTACTTCGATATCATATTGCCTTTCCAGTTCACTAAAAACATATTCCAACGGAATACTATAAAAGCTACTTTCGTTATTTACCCATGATGGTTGTGCGGTATTGGGCTTGGTGGTATCCATAATTTTGCCATTAATGACCAAAAAGGATGTGCCAGCTGGTAACTTGGTTTCAGTATTGTTATAGGTTACGCTTACTAAGCCTTCATAACAAGTCACCTCAAAAAATCCTTCTCGGTTTTCCACATTAAACTGGGTCCCCAGAACAGCTACTGTTCCTTGATTTGTAGAGACGGTAAATCGTTTTCCTTTGGCAACTTTAAAAAATGCCTCACCTTTTAAGGAAACATTTCGTTTTTCATTCCAATTTTTCTCACTAAAAGAGACTCTGGAACCTGCATTTAAGATAATTTCAGAATTGTCCGGTAAGATGACTTCAGAACGTTCTGCCAACTGTGCTATAACAGATTCGTCCAAGGTGCTTACATAAAAATAAGAGCCGGCAAGTAATACAGCAATAACGGCAGCAACACGCAAGAATTTTTTAAACGGATTCAATGCAATAACCTTTGGGGCATTACCAATACGTTCTTCTTTTAATTGTTCCAAAGCTTGGTCAACATCAAATTCAGGAGCTTTCAAAGTTGCTGAAACATCCTTTAATTTCTGGTAGGAGGCGTAAGCTTCGGACTTTTTAAATTCCGCAAGCTCCTCCCCAGAGAGTTCACCGTTTAACCATTTTGCTAAGTAATTTTCTTGCATGATTTCTATGCTTTACACCTTTATAACAATTATCTTATAAAAAACCCTACTTTTTAATAGACTCTAAATACCATCAATCTGTTCCCGTAATGTTTTTAATGCCAAATGCATACGTTTTTCAATGGCTTTAATGCTTACTCCCTCCATTTCGGCAATTTCAGCATATTTTTTCCCATCAATTCTATTAAGTAAAAAAGTAGTTCTTTGGTTTTCGGGCAAATCATTCAATGCTTTGTCCAATTTCTCCTTGTATTCTTTCTCCTCCAACAAAAACTCTGGAGACTCATTGGAGTGCTCATAAGTTGGTTCTGCGTACTTCAACCTAACTTTTTCCGCCTTAATTACATTTAGGTATAGATTGTTGGCAACCGTATATAAATATGACTTTGCTTTTTCCGGTGTTACCTTGGAGCAATTTTCCCAAAGTTTTACAAATGCTTCTTGGACAGCATCATGGGATTTCTCCTCATTGCCAAATTTATAATATATATAATTGAATACCGTTTTGGAATTAGCCTTGAATATTGAGCTAAAGACTTGCTCTTCGCAAACGTTGTTCATTGAGGAAGGTTTGTCGATTGCTCAAAGATATTTTAAAAAAAATTAAGATAAAGTAGGGTTTTTTACTTGAGAGTTGTTTTAAGGTTGTATTCTAACTGAAAATCCAAATCGTTATGAAAAAGTTGATAAATAATTTATTGTATGCTGGCCTTGTAGTTATGGCCCTTAATTTTACCTCTTGTCAAGAGGAATTTGAAGAAGTAGCAGGAGGTAATGATCAAGAAACCATTACAGCAAACTCTTCTACTGCTGAATTGATCGAAAAAACATCTTCCAATGATGGTTCTTTTGATAACATAGTGGACGGCGCTAGCTGTTTTGCTTTAAAATTCCCATATACTGTTGAGGTAAATGGAATCCAAATTACAATAGACTCTAGAGAAGATCTTCACACTATTGAAGATATTTTTGATGAAGTTGATGTGGACGAAGATATTTTAGATATCATTTTCCCAATTACTATTACTCTTGCTGATTTTACTGAGATTGTTATCGAAAACAAAGAACAACTAAGAGAATTGGCTGCACAATGTATAGAAGGTGGAGGTGATGATGATATTGAATGTATTGACTTTGTATACCCTATTACATTATTCACGTTTGATATTAATAACCAACAAACAGGAGAAGTATCTGTAAACAGTGATGAAGAATTAAGGAAATTCTTTGCTGGATTAGAGGATAATGATCTTGTAAGCATACAATTCCCGTTGACTTTGAAGAAATTTGATGGTACAGAGATCGTTGTGGATAGCAATGGTGAATTGGCCAATGCATTGGAAATGGCTAAAGAAGAATGTGATGAAGATGATGATGATGATTTTAACGATGATGATTTTGATGAAGAACGATTTGACTTTTGTTTGACGCAGTGTCCATGGGAGGTTCGTGAGGTAATTAGAGATAACCAAAGTCAAACGGATCAGTACTTAGAGTACATAATGACTTTTGCCGAAGATGGTACCGTAACAGTAAAAGATAGAGAAGGTGGTGTCCTTAACGGTACTTGGGCCTCAAGTTTTACAGAGCGTGGACCATTATTGACCCTTGAATTTGATACGTTGGTTGACTTTAACCTAGAATGGTTGGTATATGAAATCGGAGATCATACCATTAAACTGTATTCAGACGATGGAAACAAGATAATTCTTAAGCAACTTTGCGAAGATGATCCAGGAGAAGTGCCAGGTCCAGAGACTTTGAGAGAAATCTTGAAAGAATGTGAGTGGATTATCAAAAAGGTGAAAAACCAAGGTGAAGAAATTGACAGACTTTTAGGATTCGAGTTTAAATTCTTGCCAGAAGGTGTTGTAACGTTAAGCAACGGGATTACAACATCAGAAGGTACTTGGGAGATTGGTTATAACAATGATCAAGTCTTATCTCTACTGATTACAATGGGAGACGAACCTGGAGTAAGCTTTGAATGGCCTCTGAGAGACCTTAACAATACCAGATTAAGATTTGAAGTTGAAGAAATTGATTATGAATTAGTGCTATTACGAGTATGTGATGACAATGCCGGTGACGGTGATGTGCCTGAGATTAGAAACATTATGCTAGGTGGAGCTTGGAATGTTGCCATGTATAAAGAAAATGATATGGACATGACCTCAGAATTTGCAGGAATGGACTTCAATTTCTCTACTATGCATCAAGTTGAAGTTTCAGTGAATGATGATCCTATAGCTGCAGGTGTATGGAGAGTATTAAGAAATCACGATAATGAGTTAAAATTCTTCTTGAACTTTGGTGATGAGGCTGTTCTAGGAGAACTAACAGATGACTGGTACATAAACTCAGTAGAAGCAAACCGTATTGAATTGATACATGAAGATGAAAATTCTACGGATACATTGGTTTTTGAGAAGCCATAAAATATTTCCCCAATTTTTTTGAAAAGGACGGCTATCCCCAAAGCCGTCCTTTTCTTTTTATTCTTAAATTTGTCCTTCTTCAAAAATGACGAAAGCACATGTTCGATAATTTAAGTGAAAAACTGGATAAAGCGTTCCACGTCCTCAAAGGTCATGGACAGATAACAGAAATCAATGTAGCGGAAACCCTTAAGGAAGTAAGAAGGGCTCTTCTAGATGCAGATGTCAATTTTAAGATAGCCAAGGAGTTTACCAATAGGGTAAAGGAAAAGGCCTTAGGTCAAAATGTTTTGACCAATTTGCAACCTGGCCAGTTGATGGTCAAGATTGTAAAAGATGAACTTACCGAGTTAATGGGAGGAGATGCGGAAGAGCTAGACCTTTCTGGTAATCCTTCGGTAATTCTAATGTCTGGTCTACAAGGTTCAGGTAAGACCACTTTTTCTGGTAAACTAGCCAGTTATTTAAAAAGTAAAAAAAATAAGAAACCACTTTTGGTTGCATGTGATGTGTATCGTCCAGCGGCGATAGACCAATTACATGTGGTAGGAGAGCAAATAGGGGTAGATGTTTATTCAGATAGGGAAAACAATGACCCTGTAGCTATAGCAAAAGCTGGTGTAAAACAAGCAAAAAGCACTGGATGTGATATAGTCATCGTAGATACCGCAGGTCGTTTAGCTGTGGATGAGCAGATGATGACAGAGATAGCCAATATCCATAAGGCCATTACTCCTCAGGAAACTCTTTTTGTGGTTGATTCCATGACTGGTCAAGATGCTGTAAACACAGCAAAAGCCTTTAATGATGTCTTAAATTTTGATGGAGTTATATTGACCAAATTAGATGGCGATACCAGAGGTGGTGCGGCCATTTCTATTAAATCTGTTGTTGACAAGCCAATTAAGTTTATTGGTACAGGAGAAAAAATGGAAGCCATTGATGTTTTCTATCCTTCAAGGATGGCAGACAGAATTTTGGGAATGGGTGATGTGGTTTCCTTGGTAGAGCGAGCCCAGGAACAGTTTGATGAAGAACAAGCCCGAAAAATTCAAAAGAAAATTGCCAAGAACCGCTTTGGTTTTGATGACTTTCTTAGTCAGATACAGCAGATTAAGAAAATGGGGAACATGAAGGACCTTATGGGGATGATTCCGGGGGCTGGAAAAGCACTAAAAGGATTGGATATAGATGATGATGCCTTTAAACACATTGAGGCCATTATACATTCTATGACTCCAGAAGAACGTTCAACCCCATCAAAATTAAATGCAAGCCGTAAAAAACGCATTGCCATGGGAAGCGGACGCACCGTACAAGAAGTAAATCAGTTGTTGAAACAATTTGAACAGATGAGCAAGATGATGAAAATGATGCAAGGCGGCGGCGGAAAGAAGATGATGCAAATGATGCAAAACATGCGGTAATTTAAATCAATGACCTGAAAACCTTAGCCAAAATAAACCAATCTCATGGAAATCCTTGACGGAAAGAAAATATCAAACCAAATAAAAGACGAAATTGCTATTGAAGTAGCAGAGATGAGGAAGAGAGGAGAAAAAGTACCTCATTTGGCTGCAGTTTTGGTTGGTACGGATGGAGCAAGCCTAACCTATGTAGGCAGTAAAGTACGTTCCTGTAAAAAAATAGGCTTTGAATCAACCTTAATACACCTTCCAGAAGAAACCACAGAGGAAGCATTATTGAAACAGGTCGAGGATTTAAATACCAATCCGGAGATTGATGGATATATTGTGCAATTGCCCTTGCCTAAGCATATAGATGAGGAGAAGGTGCTTATGGCAGTTGACCCTGATAAAGATGTAGACGGTTTCCACCCTACCAATTTTGGTAAGATGGCCTTGGATATGGAATCTTTTATATCCGCTACGCCTTTTGGGATAATGGAGCTGTTGAGACGTTATAATGTGGATACAGAAGGGAAACATACCGTTGTAATTGGACGTAGCCATATCGTAGGAAGACCCATTAGCATTCTTATGAGTCAGAAAGGGAAAGCGGCCAACGCAACAGTTACTTTAACCCATAGTAGAACCAAGAATATTGAGTCCTTTACCCAAAAAGCGGATATTATTGTTTCCGCCTTGGGAGTCCCTAACTTTTTAAAGGCGGAAATGGTCAAGGATGGCGCCGTTGTAATTGATGTGGGGATAACCCGTGTGCCGGATGAAACCAGAGAAAAAGGATATTACATTACAGGCGATGTTGATTTTGAAAACGTAAGTAAAAAAGCTTCATACATTACTCCAGTCCCAGGAGGTGTTGGACCAATGACCATCGCTATGCTTCTAAAAAACACTCTATTGGCAAGAGAAAGACACAAGGTAAAAAATACTTAGTTGCTGCTTTCTTTTTCAGGTTGAATTGAAACCCTTTCTTGTTCGTCATTTGGAGTGATAATGTCTAAATCACTGTCACCTTCGTCATTGGTGCAGCTAGATAATGCCATGGACGAGAATAAGACGGTAATTAATAATAGTACAACTTTCATCATTTGGTAATTTAGTAGGTATGGTACCCTATGATTTCTAGATATATAACGTTCTGCAAGCATCAATTAGTATTCATTTTTAGTTAGGCTGTAAAATGATTTGAACAGCGATTTAAATTCAGTACCTTTTTAATCAAATTCTGTACTGATTATGAAAAATCGACTTTTCGCATTCTTTTGCCTTTTACTTTTATTAAATTCTTGTGCCAAAAATGAAAACTCAAATCAGATTGTAGTCTCTTTTTCTAAGGAAATAAGCGAGAATGCTATTGATGGGCGTTTGCTTTTAATGCTTTCTACAAATGATGAAAAAGAACCTCGTTTTCAAATCAGTGGTGGATTAGATACCCAATTGATTTTTGGGATGGACGTAGATGGTATGAAACCAGGAGATGAAATTGTATTCAATGATTCAGTATTCGGATTTCCGTATGCAAGTTTAAAAAAGGTACCTCCCGGGGAGTACAATGTGCAAGCACTTTTGCATACATATGAAACATTCAATCTATCCACTGGCCATACTGTTAAATTACCTATGGATAATGGAGAGGGACAGCAGTGGAACAGGTCGCCAGGAAATCTATATAGCGAACCTTTTAAGATTACCATTGATGAAAATGGTATCCAAAACCTTAGTGTTACCATGGATAAAGTTGTTCCGCCAATTGAAGAGGCGGAAGACACTGAATGGATAAAACATATAAAAATAAAATCTGAAAAACTATCTGAGTTTTGGGGCAGGGACATGTATTTGGGAGCTCATGTTTTGCTTCCAAAAGGTTTTGAAGAACACCCAGAGGCAAAGTACCCGTTAATGGTTTTCCATGGTCATTTTCCAAATGATTTTGGAGGTTTTAGAACTTCACCCCCAGACCCAAACACAAAACCGGAGTATTCTGCACGTTTTGATGTTGATGGCTACAATATTATTCAACAACAAGAGGCTTACGAATTTTATAAAAGATGGAACGAACCAGATTTTCCTCGGTTTTTAATTATTGAAATTCAACACCCAACACCATACTACGATGATTCGTATGCGGTAAATTCTGCAAGTCAAGGACCTTATGGTGATGCAATTACCCATGAATTAATTCCATATATAGAAAAGGAGTTCAGTGGTATGGGAGAAGGTTGGTCACGGTTTTTGTATGGTGGCTCAACAGGAGGTTGGGAAGCTCTTGCTGTACAAGTAAAGTATCCTGAAGAATACAACGGTTGCTTTGCTGCTTGTCCGGACCCTATTGATTTTAGAGCCTATTGTCTGACCAATATCTACGAAGACAAGAATGCATATTATTATGAAAGTGATCACAAAAAGCTAGAAGTGCCGTCTCATCGCGATTATCTGGGCCATGTTCAGTCAACGGTTCGTGAATCCAATCATTTAGAATTGGTTCTGGGTACAAAATCAAGATCAGGTCAACAGTGGGACATTTGGGAGGCCACATACTCTCCTCAAGGCAATGATGGTTATCCAGAGCGAATTTGGGATAAAATGACGGGGGAAATCAATCCAACGGTAGCTGAATATTGGAGAGAAAACTTTGATCTTAAGCATATTATGGAACGCGATTGGGATAAATTAGGAGAAGACCTCAAAGGGAAAATTCATATTTATTGTGGTGATATGGACAACTATTATTTAAACAATGCTGTTTATTTAATGGAGGACTTTTTAGAAAACACGACCGACCCTTACTATGAAGGCGAAGTATTGTATGGTGATAGGGCGGAGCATTGTTGGAATGGAGACCCAGAATTGCCCAATCACATCACTAGAATGCGTTATAATTCTATGTATGTACCCAAAATAATGGAACGAATAGCCAAAAGCGCACCAAAAGATGCTGATCTTACAAGTTGGCGTTATAAATAAATGAAGGCTTCGGACATACGGTAAAACTAGGATAAGATTGTAGAAGAGAATGGTTATCAATAAAAGAACCATAAATCAGTTTAAGAGGTAATAGTACCTACTCAATTGATTTTATCACGCTTTAGAATTATAATTCTTGTTCTTTAAACTACATATTGGATAATTTGCCCATAAACAATAAAGCATGGCAGGTATTATAAGAAATAAAATAGCATGGATAGTATTTGCTTTTTTGGCAATAGGGGTAGGGCTTTACCCATTAATATATTGGTTTGCCGCTGATAGATTTGGTATTTTATACAGTAAAACTGCCGAACTATTAGCGAACGAGGTTTGGAACGTTGGTTTCTATGGCCATATTACTTTTGGTGGTTTGGCACTTATGAGCGGTTGGTCTCAGTTTAGTAAAAAACTTCGCTCCAAAAACCTAGCATTACATCGCAACCTTGGGAAGGCATATGTGTTTTCTGTTCTAATTGGGGGTATTTGTGGTGTTTACATCGCTTTTTTTGCCACTGGCGGCCTTATTGCTTCATTGGGGTTTCTTTGCTTGGGAATAATCTGGTTATACACCACCCTAAAGGCATATTTTGCTATTCGAGCAAAAGATTTAGCGCTCCATCAAGGAATGATGATTTACAGTTATGCCGCTTGTTTTGCAGCCGTTACACTTCGCATATGGCTACCACTTTTAACAATTGCCTTTGGCGAGTTTCTAATTGCCTATAGAATAGTGGCTTGGCTTTGTTGGATTCCAAACATGGTATTTGCTTTTTTCTGGGTAAAACGAAAAGGTCTGACTTTGGGTTAGTGTTATTTGGCAAATAACTGCCCCATATCCTTAAATGCTTTAAACTCTAGAGCGTTACCTGCTGGATCTAGAAAAAACATGGTAGCCTGTTCGCCAACTTCACCTTCAAACCTAACGTAGGGCTCAATAATGAACTCAACACCTTTATCTTTTATGGTTTTCGAAAAAGATTGAAATGTATCCCAGGGTAAAACAACTCCATAATGGGGAACAGGAACATTTTTACCATCAACTGGATTAATATGTAGCTCTTCATTGGATTTTGGTTTGTAATGAATCACCAGTTGGTGGCCAAATAGGTTAAAATCGACCCAATGGTCACTACTTCGACCCTCTTCGCATTCTAAAATAGTTGCATAAAAAGTTCTACATTCATCTAGATTGTGGACAGGAATAGCGATATGGAAAGGAGTAATATTTTGCATAGTTGGATAAAAGTAAATTGTCATTGTCAATCTTCCAAATAGATGTGTAGTAATTTTATTGAAAGTACTGATGGTTCTAGATAAAATGGTATTCGTAGTTTATGAGATGTTGGTTGTCTATATAATGTTTCCTAAAAAAAGAAATGTATTTATATTTAATAACTATGAAGCTATCAATTTGAAAAACAAGTACATGAAGAAAATTGTTATCCTAATTTCGTTTGTATTAATAGCATCTTGTAAAAAGGACATTAAAAACCAAACTACAGTAACAAGTGAGACACAAGCTGCCACAAAATCCAACGAATGGATTTACCTTTTTGACGGCGCAAATACAGAAGGTTGGAGGGCTTACAACGGAGATTCCCTTCCTCCAGGTTGGGTGGTTAAGGACAGCACATTGACTTTTGATACTGAATTGGGACTTGAACAAAACTACAAGGGAGGCAAGGATATTATATATGGTGCTGAGGAATTCGATAATTTTGAGCTATATCTTGAATGGAAATTACCTGAAGGAGGTAACAGCGGTATTTTCTATCATCTTAAAGAAGGATATGACGGGCCACCAGAGGTTTCACCTGAATATCAGCTCATCGATGATGAAAACTATGCCAGAATCCATGATTTAACCGCCTATAATACTAGCCTTGGCTATACGGATAAACCTGAAGAATTAAAACCATTGCAGCGAACGGGTTCAGATTATGCCATGCACCCAGCAGATTCGACAAAAAAGATATTAAATCCGATAGGTGAATGGAATTCTTCGAAAATTGTCTTTACCCCTAAAAAGGTAGAACATTGGCTTAATGGAGAAATGGTACTATCTTTTGTTCCATGGGATGAAGCTTGGTACGAAAAGAAAAATTCGGACAAATGGAAAAACAGCGCTGATTATGGAAAATATAAAACCGGATTCATTGGCTTGCAGGATCACTCCAGCCCTATCTGGTTCAGAAACATAAAAGTTAAAAAATTATAACAGGTTTTAGATATGAAAAAAAGAGAGTTTTTAAAGACCGCCGCAGTAGCATCATCATTGGCATTATTGCCTTCAGGAACTTGGGCTTTTTCTGGGAATAAACGGTTACGAACTGCACATATTGGTGTAGGGAATATGGGTTTTGAAGATTTAAAGGCAATTTCATCTCATAAATTGGTGGACGTTGTGGCGCTTTGCGATGTGGACTCTAACAACTTGGAAGCGGCAAAAAAGATTCATTCAAAAGCTAAGACATTTTCAGATTATAGAGAAATGCTAAGAGTGATGAGTGATGATATCGATGCCGTTATTGTGTCTACACCAGATCATACACATGCCCCAGCTTCTATGATGGCTATGGATATGGGTAAGCCAGTATATTGTCAAAAACCGTTAACACATCACGTATCTGAAGCAAGAGAAATGCGTAAACTGGCCACTGAAAAGAACTTGATTACCCAAATGGGCATTCAGGTACACTCTTTTTATGACTACAAATTGGCCACTTTGTTGATTCAATCTGGAATCATTGGTAAAGTACATACGGTAAGAGCATGGTCTCCCAAGGATTGGGGGTACAATGGCCAGGCTCCTTCAGGTAGTGACCCCATTCCGGAAACCTTGGATTGGAATCTTTGGTTGGGTACCGCCGCAGAAAGACCTTATAAAAAAGATTATTATCATCCTGGAAACTGGAGAAAATTGATGGATTATGGTTGTGGTACTTTGGGAGATATGGGAGTACATATTTTTGATACCCCTTATAATGCCCTTCAGTTGGATGTACCACTCACTATTAAAAACGAATGTAGGCAACCAACAGGATTTGGCTTTCCAGAGAAGAATATGGTTACATATGAATTTCCAGGTACACAGTATACTGCCGATAAATTGAAGTGGGTTTGGTATGATGGTCCTGGTGCTCCAAAAATGCATAAGGATCTTGAATTGCCCAATTCAGTCGGTCATTCGCAGAAAAATGAAGAAGTTGAAAATGGTGATAATCAAGCTATGGAAGATAAAATGTCACTGGATACTAAAGAAGCTATGGATGGAGTATTACCAGATCAAGGTGCTATGTTCATAGGAGAAAAAGGGCGTTTGTTATTACCACACTTTATGCAATTGCCAAAGAAAATCGTTGATGGAAAATATGTAGACATATCAACGGAAATTGCAGCGGTGGAGAAAGCAAATAATATGGGCAAACCCATACGCAATTACGATTCCGAAGGTCCAAAACATTACCATCAGTTTGTGGATGCGTGTTTGGGCAATGATAATTGTACAGCACCTTTCTCTTATTCTGCAAGATTAACGGAAACCATATTATTAGGCGTTATTGCAGGTCGTTTTCCTAATAAAACGTTGCATTGGGATAATGAAACTGCGCGATTTTCTGAAGAAGAAGCAAATCAGTATTTAGAATCACCGTATAGGGATTTTTAATATCGGACACAGGCTTAGCATAACTTTGGATGTAATTTTCTGTTAGGCCTCCAGAAAAGAAATAATTTGGTTGTTTATGTCTTCTTGGTGCATGGAATGCCCCAATCCTTCTGTACTTATCAATGTGCTGCCCTTCCAATTTGCGCTTACATTTTCAGAGGCGTGATATGGCGCTATCGCATCTAATCTGTCGTGAAATAGCAACCCTTTTTTAGTGTTGGATTGCGCGAATTTTGATGCAGAAAAATCATGTATTTTAAAACCGAATCTTTTAAGGATGTAGTTGTCCAAAGCACTCATTACCCTATTATTGAATTTTAATAGGTGCTGATAATGCTCCATGATTTCATGAAACTCTGATGGAGCACCTATAGTAACCAATTTTTCTACATTGGGATTCGGGTTTTTATACTCATTGTACATCAATGTCATGCCTCCTACGGAATGCCCAATAAGATATTTTGGATCATATTTTTTAATCATATAGTGAAGGGCTTCCTCATATAAGGGTACGTATAGAATTTTACCGGTAGAATGCCCATGTGAGGGAGCATCAAAAGCTATAATATTAAAATCAGCATCTTGAAGTTTATGTATAAGATTACGCCAACGAAAGGTATTACTTTCCCAACCGTGCACTAACAACACGGTTTCTTTCTTCCCAGGCCAATGATAAGATTGTAGTTTATGCCCAGCGGCTGACTCTACTCCATTCTTGGCTTTATCTAAATATGCCTCCTGCTGAGGCAAAACTCTTCCTTTTCTAACGGTACAAAACAAATTGAAAGCCTTGTGCGCGGTTTTTTGTGGAGCTAACAACGCATACAGGTTGAAATATTGACCATACGCGATAGGAAGAATTTTCGTAATTAGTTTTTTCATCAGGTTACTTTTTGTAACTTACTCTTTTAAGGAAACTAAAAATACAGAATCCTTTTGTAAGAAAAAAGAAGTCACCCATTCCAAACTAAGTATAAATATGGAAACTGTTACTGAAAATCAACAACTTAGAACTGCAAAAAAAATTGAAAAAATGTTTGGGCATATTGATTACAAGAACCCACCTGAGCTTTGTCCTGTTCGCGATGTAATGTCAGTTGCATCAGATCAATGGAGTACATTGATTATTCTTTGGTTGGGTTATTTTCCGGTTTTACGCTTCAATAAGCTTAAAAAGTTTGTCTATGGTATATCTAATAAAGTTTTAAGCCAACGTCTAAAGGTACTGGAAGCTGACGGCTATATTTCTAGAAAGGCATTTCCAGAAGTGCCCATTAGAGTGGAATATAGTCTCACTGATTTTGGAAAAACTTATGTTGAAAAATTACTGGAACTAACGGAATGGATGCAGACCAATAGCCCAAAAGTACTTGCAAATAGAGAGAAATATGGCTTATTTTAATCTATAAGCCTATTCCATATATCAATATACATTTTCCAAGCGCCTTCCTCTTTTTTCCAGACAACCACATATTTTCCTTTCCAACTAGTCTCAGGTTCTTCTCCTTTTTTACTAGTACCATAGTAATACCCATAATCATAGGCATAGTCCCCTATAATTTTTATTTCTGATGTATCCATACCATGAGATAGGATCTTAGTGTCCTTTCCTAACAGCCAACGTGCTTTAATGGCCTCTCTTCCCTCTACTATTGGAACTCCTAACGGAATGAGTTTGGCATCCTGAGTGTAACTGTTTGCCATTGCATCAAAATCTTGGGCGATAAAAGCAGTTGAGAAACCTCTGGAAGCGGCAACTACTTTATTTTTTTCACTGTCATCGGTATTAGATATTTTACCATTTGAACAATCGATTCGCCACGTTGGAAAAACTACAGATTCAGTTTTATCTACCCATTCTCCAACCCATTTAAAACCTTTATCATCAATGTCATAAAATGAGAGTCTATAAAAACCATCCGTACCGTTTGGTGCTTTTTGTTCACTATACAATACAATTTTACCTTCTTCATTTTTATTTCCTTCCCATGCTCTTAATGTTGTAGAAACAGTTCGAGTGGTGTAATAATGGACATACCATCGCGTGCTATCTTGACTAAATTGACGAATACTACCGGAATAGGTTTCATCTTCTTTCAGGGTTTCATCTTGAATGGCCATACCATTCATAATGTATTTAAATCGCCAAATCATGTCAACAGGCTCCGCCCAAGTCTGATCAGGGTTTCTGGTTTCAGATTTGCAGTTGCATTCCCCTATCAACGGTGCAAAATCCAATAGTTCTTTTGGCGCCTTTGGATTTGGTAACCCAAATGGGTGTTCTGCAGAAGGTTCAAAATCGTATTGAGCCAGTAAAATAATGGGAGCTAGGAAGATAGTAAGAAAGTGTATTGTTTTCATTTGGTTGGATTTAACTTTCAAATTACCCAAACGAAAATAAGTAGCTACGTCCTTTAGGATTTAATTAACAAAGGCTAATCCCACCCCAACATCAAATATTTTATTTTGGCATTGTCCGGTATTTGAACAGTTTCAATATTGGAAGTAGTATAGCGAAGGTTAGAAGGCAATTCCTCTTTATCAATTGTAAAATATAGATTACTTCCTTTAGGAAATACAACAACACTGTTAAGAGTTGTCACTGTTTTTTTGATTGTATACTTATTTTGAATCTCTTTGAATGTACTGTTTAAGCCAATCCCCTTGGCTGTAGTATAGCGCGAATCAAATATTCTAATGTTTCCAATAGTGGGAACACTTTCAGAATTTGAAGTAAGCGTTAAAAGATGTTTGCCCCCTTTTTCAAAAACCTTGATTTTTTCAGTCTTTGTTCCAACCTTAAATCTAGAAGTGTCCTTTACAATGGAATCTTGAACAAAAATGGTTTCCAAAGTACCTATTGTAGATGTTTTTAGAAGAGATCCCACGGAGTTTTCGGTTATTAAAAATGTGGTGTCATTTTTACCACACTGAATGAATGCAAGACAGCATCCAAGTGCAAAAACTATAAATATTCTTTTCATAAAAATTATCGGATGACTTTTTTCAAAACCCCAAGTACTCCACGAATAAACGTAGCACTTGTCAAAACTTTTACTACTGGGTTCATTCTAGTGCTTCTTCTAGTGGATGTTTTTCTTCGTGATGTAGTTTTTTGTTTCTCTTCCTTTTCAGCTTCTTTTTGAGCTTTTTCTATTTTTTCATTCAGCAATTCATAAGCGCTCTCTCTATCAACGTCGTCATTATATTTTTTAATCAATTTGGATTTGCCCAAAGTTTCTTTAAGTTCGGCCTTGGTCAAAACATCCATACGACTCATAGGAGCACGAAGCAAAGTTGCTGCCAATGGAGTAGGTCTTCCTTTTTCATCTAATGCGGAAATAAGGGCCTCTCCAATTCCTAATGATGTCAGTACTTCTTTAGTATCATAAAACTCAGAGTCTGGGTAGTTTTCGGCGGTAAGCTTTATGGCCTTCCTATCTTTTGCGGTAAATGCCCTTAGGGCGTGCTGTACTTTTAACCCCAACTGCGCTAACACATCATCTGGAACATCAGTAGGGTTTTGGGTTACAAAATAGAGTCCAATGCCTTTAGAGCGAATCAATTTTACAATGCTCTCAATCTGGTCCAATAAGGCTTTTGAAGCTTCTTTAAAAATAAGGTGGGCTTCATCGATAAAAAGAATCAACTCTGGTCTATCGCTATCCCCTTGTTCTGGAAAAGTAGCGTAGATTTCAGCTAAAAGGCTCAACATAAATGTAGAAAAGAGCTTTGGTCTATCCTGAATATCCGTAAGTCTAATAATATTGATGTAACCTCTTCCATTTTCATCAATACGAACCAAATCATCAACTTCAAATGATTTTTCACCAAAGAACAGGTCAGCTCCTTGTTGTTCCAGCTCAATAATCTTTCTTAGAATAGTTCCTGTGGAACTTGTAGAAATACGCCCATAGGATTCTTGGAACTCCTTTTTTCCTTCTCCTGTGGCGTACTGCAATACTTTCTTAAAATCTTTTAAATCTAACAAAGGCAGCTTATTGTCATCGCAATACTTAAAGACTACAGCGACAATTCCTTCTTGAGTAACGGTTAAATCAAGAATTCTGGAAAGCAAAACGGGGCCAAATTCAGAAACAGTGGCCCTTAATCGAACACCATCTTGGTCTGAAAGGGATAAAATCTCTACTGGAAATCCATTGGCTTCAAACGGCAGCCCAATTTTTTCATGGCGTTCATCTATTTTAGGATGACCGGGACTTGGTTGTGCAATCCCACTTAAATCACCTTTTAAATCCATAAGCAGAACAGGAATACCTTTATTAGAGAGGTTTTCCGCAATAACTTGTAGTGTTTTTGTTTTTCCCGTACCCGTGGCACCAGCAATTAACCCGTGTCTGTTAAGTGTCTTTAGAGGAATCTTGACAAAAGCGTTGGTTACCGTTTCTCCATTGAACATTCCGGCTCCCATTGTAATGAAATCACCTTTGGTGGTATAGCCTTTTTCAATATGTTCAAAGAATTTTTCTTTGCTGCTCATGGAATTCAATTTCCGATAAAAATAGGGTAATTTTGGGCAATTCTAAAAACACACTTATGAAAGCTACTCTTCGCATTTTTCTTTCCATTTTGATGATGGGGGTATTGACCAATACATATTCACAAGAAAAAACAGAAATCATTTTTCACAAGCCAGCAAATCCTGAGCGAGCAAAAGCCCCATTCAGTGAAGCCGTTCAGGCAGGAAACCTTTTCTTTTTAGCCGGACAGATAGGCATGGACCGCTCTGTTGGAAAATTGGCCGATGGAGGTATTCAAGGCGAAACAGAGCAGACTATCAAGAATATTCAGGGAGTTTTAAAACATCATGGATTGTCACTGGACAATGTGGTGAAGTGTACTGTGATTCTTAGTGATATTAATGACTTCAAAGCTTTTAATGAAATATATACCCAGTATTTCACTAAAAAACCAGCCAGAACTACTTTTGCAGCTAAAGATCTTGCTGCCGGAGCCAAAATTGAGATTGAAGTGATGGCGATTAGATAGCTTTTAAACCTAGGTCTAAGATGAACTAAATCCTATCTTTGCAAAATGGTTACAGCAGAGGTAATGGATTTGGTGAACAAGGGTCATATGCTCCCCTTAATGGAAGAATTTTATACCATTCAGGGGGAAGGTTATCATAAAGGAACCGCAGCTTATTTTATTCGCATAGGAGGTTGTGATGTTGGGTGTCATTGGTGTGATGTTAAAGAAAGCTGGAATGCCGAGACGCATCCGCCTACTTCAATTGGGAGTATTGTTGACAATGCAGCAATATATTCTGATACAATAGTAATCACTGGTGGTGAGCCACTTACATGGGATATGGGTCCTTTGACTGCTGCATTAAAGGCTAAAAACCTTCAAACACATATTGAAACTTCCGGTGCTTATCCTTTTACGGGAACTTGGGATTGGATTTGTCTTTCCCCAAAGAAAAACAAACTTCCGGTTGAGGAAATATATGATTTTGCTGATGAACTTAAAATCATTGTCTACAATAAACATGATTTAATTTTTGCTGAAGAACAAGCGGCCAAAGTAAACAAAAACTGCATTCTCTATCTACAACCAGAATGGAGTGTCCGTGAAAAGATGGTTCCTATAATCGTGGATTACGTAATGCAAAACCCAAAGTGGAAAGTATCTTTACAGACACATAAATATTTAAATATTCCCTAGGTTGCTCTGTTAGCGTCCGCCGTTACTTTGTAAATCTAAAATACATTCGGCATCAAGAACAGGAACAGCTGCAGATCCTTTTGAAGCATTGCTTTCCATCATTTTCATCATTTGAGCGCCAAACTGTAATTCGGCCCGCATAAGACAACCCGGTACGTCACAATGGTTTTCCGCATCAGGGTCTTCGTGGTCATTTACAGGAACTGTGCCTAAGTTAACAAGTCCAAACAAATGCCCGAATTCGTGGTTCAATGTGGCTGTTTCTACATCGGTTACGGTTATGGTTGAACTTCTGCTTGCTAAATCCCTTATAGTGGATTCGTATATCACCATGGAGGTATTTCTGTAAACAGCTCCTAATGTGACCAAACCTTCTTCCTCATCATCTCCATCAGAAGGGGCATCAGCAAAATAAATATAAATAGCAAGTGTAGTTCCACTGTTGTAAGCAGTTCTATTCTCACTTTCCAATTCGGCAATTTCGTCCAGGACTAGTGTTTCTTCGTCTGGTGATGAAAGACTTTTAAAAGAGAATTCTATATTCTGCTTAAAAGTTCGTTCTTTCAGATAGTCTTCAAAATTAGAAACTGTCTGTCCTGTTGGTTGAAAACCTTCAACGTAGGCTATTTCAATCAAAAGCCTGTCAAAATTATCATTGGATAAAATATCGTTTGCAGAAGAACCGGTAGCCTGCAGGTTTGGAGTTTTGTTAACACTTTGAGTAGTTGAGGAATCATCAGAATCATTAGAACAGGCAATGATAAATCCAAAAACAAATATGAATGCGATAAAGATTTTCTTTTTCATGTTATATTGATATGTATTAAAAACGATAAGGCAGGCATTCTATTATGATTTTAAAGAAAGTTTTGCCAAATAGTCGTAATGTTCTCCCTCACTTACAAGTTCACAATCAAAATCAAGGGCTATACAAGCATTTTGTAAAGTTGTAAAATCAATGTAAAGCCAATCAAAAGCCTGACTTTTTTGTCTCTTGTACTCCATGACAAAGGTTACTTCACCATAATAGTTATCATTGTTTGGTACCCAAAATCCACCGTCTTCATCTTGTTCAAACATATAAATGATATCACTGGAATCCAATAAAATCTGGCCGTTTGGTAATAAAAGCGATTTTAAATGATTTAGAAAAGCGTGCAAATGACCCAACTTTCCAGCTAGACCTATGCCATTCATAAGTAATAAAAGTGTATCGAATTTTGAACTATTATAGTCAAGAAAAGAACTGTGAACTGAAGATTTAACCCCTCTTTTTTTGCAGACTTCAATTGCACCTTTTGAAGCATCCAAAGCAGTAACTTCAAATCCCTTTTTTTGCAGGTATAAGGTGTGATTCCCAGCTCCGCAACCAATATCAAGTACCTTGCCCTCTGTCAATTCTAGAGCTTTTTGCTCTAAAAAAGGCATTTCATCAAAATCTCGAAATAAATAGGGCAGCGGAACACTATCTTCCTCATCAAGTGAGGAATAGGTTTTAATATCTTCTGTGTAATTGCCAGACTGATAATCGAGCAAAGCTTTTCCAAGAATATCCACCATAATTCAAAATAGATGATGCAAAAATGGGACTTTATTAGTAGATAAAGGTTTAATTGGAATCTCTTTTTTATGTTTGTCTATCATGAAAGAGGCATTGGAACAATTACCAAAGAAAGCAAAGGAAAAACATGAAGAAAACAAAAGGTTTTTTATCAAGCTGAAAAAACGCCCGCCAAAGAATTTGGATTACGTGATGAGTGAATTGCATGAAGTTGAGTTCCAAAGAACAGATTGTCTTACATGTGCTAATTGCTGCAAAACAACAGGTCCTCTTTTTACCAACGCAGATGTTGAGAGAATTGCAAAGCACTTTAGAATAAAACCATCAAAGTTTATTGATCAATATTTAAGAGTAGATGAAGAAAATGATTATGTATTAAAAGAAGTGCCCTGTGCTTTTCTTGGAGCCGATAATTATTGCTCTATTTATGATGTTAGACCAAAAGCATGCAGAGAATTTCCTCATACGGACCGAAAAAAATTTCACCAGATCAGCAATCTCACATTAAAAAACGTGGCTGTGTGTCCTGCTGCTTTTAATATTGTTGAAGAAATGAAAAAGAAAATAAAACTTTAATGATTTCTTATATTTGAGAATATGGAGCAGATCATCTTATATTTCGAAAATATACCAGCACTGCACAGAAGTCTTATTCTTGTTGGAGGAATTACGTTCTTCTGGATTTTAGAAGGAATAGTGCCACTTTTTAGTGTTAGTTATAAGAAATGGCGTCATTCTGTTCCAAATTTTTTCTTTACCCTCACTACCATTATTATCAACTTTCCCCTGGCTTTTTTATTATTGAAAACATCGGATTGGACAGTGGAAAACCACTTTGGAATTATAAACTGGTTGCCAGAAATGCCTCTGTGGCTTTATGTTGTTCTTGGAGTTATGTTTCTAGATTTAATTGGTGCCTATACTGCGCATTTGGTAGAACATAAAGTAAAACCTCTTTGGATGGTTCATTTGGTGCATCACTCAGATCATAATGTAGATACAACCACGGCTAATAGACATCATCCTTTGGAGAGTTTAATTCGATATACTTTTACTTTAATAGGTGTTTTTGTTGTTGGTGCCCCAATCGGTATCATTATGCTGTATCAAAGTTTATCCGTTGTTCTTTCCCAATTTAACCATGCCAACATCCGACTGCCCAAAAAAGTTGACAATGCGATAAGTTGGCTTATTGTGAGTCCAGATATGCATAAAGTGCATCATCACTATAGATTACCCTATACCGATTCTAACTATGGCAATATTTTCTCTATTTGGGATAGACTTTTTGGAACCTTCATGAAAATGGATGTGGATTCCATCGTTTATGGCGTGGATACTTTTCCGGATGAAAAAGAAAACAGTAGTATTATAGGCTTGCTCAAACAACCTTTTCATAAATATAGGAGGCCTACTACCACAGAACCTAAGTAACCTTTTTAGGAATCTTTACGTATGATGTGCAAAGAGATTGATATTCCTTGTAAAGATGGGTTTGTACTCAAAGGAACTATTTACTCCGCTAAACCTTCTTTAAATAAAGAGAAAGTACTTATTATTAATTCAGCCACGGCTGTAAGCAAAGATTTGTATAAGAATTATGCCTTGTATATGTCAGATTATGGTTTTGAAGTGATTACCTATGACTACCGTGGTATTGCAGCCTCGAGGCCAAAGAAACTGAGAGGTTTCCAAGCTTCTTTTTCAGTTTGGGGACAAAAGGATTTCACGGAAGTATTACAATATGTAAAACAAAACTATCCAAATCATTCAATTTTGGTTTTAGGCCATAGTATTGGAGGAACCATAATAGGAATGTCCGAAGATTGTTCATTGATTAATGGAATAGTTAATATTGGTGCCCAGACAGCCTACTATAAAGATTGGGATGTAAAAAAGCAGCAACTTTATTTTTTATGGCATGTAGTTTTCCCTTCTGTTACAAGGGTTTTTGGGTATTTTCCTGGAAAGCGGCTTGGTCTTTTAGAAGATGTTCCTAAGGGGGTGATAAAACAATGGCATGGGAGAAGAAAAATTCATAACATGACCGAGCAGTTGAACAAAAGTGGTCAAAAAGTATACTATAATGAGTTTTGCGGTAAACTTTTGACCCTAGCAATTGAGGATGAACCCATTGGAACAGAAAAAGCATTAAAAAGAATACACGATGTATTTACTTCTGCTGATAAAAGAATTGAACTTGTAAGACTCAAAGATATTGGTGCTGAAAAAATAGGTCACTTTGGGTTTTTTAGCAGAAGGTTCAAAACCACGCTTTGGCATAAAACGGCATTGTACTATGATTCTGTTTAAAGTTTTGTAAAAAGTTAGCGATGCTAATCGTAGATTAAATACTTAGCTCTTATTTTTTTGAAAGCTTCCAGGTCTTCTTGCCAAGTGGCTTTTATTTCTGATTCAGTTAAACCCTTTTCAATTTGTTTTTGTAATTCTGGTGTTCCCACATGTTTGGTAAAGGATTTGGTGATAAAGAACTTGGATTTGTCCAAAGTGTTTTTGAAAGCGTCAATAAGCCATAACAAAGAAACTGAGTCCATTTGTGGTGTTTTGGAGAGGTCTTGGCCAAAACACATTTTGTCTTCTTCTTTTGGATGTTTAGAACCAAAATTAGGTTTGGGCATATAGCTAAAATCATATTGGGTACTATCCAAAAAAGATGCTCCGTACCGTTGAAATTGAAATTCAGTTCCGCGTCCGGCGTTAACATTAGTGCCTTCAAAAAGCCCCAAACTTGGGTAAAGGTTAATGGAAACATCGTTCGGGATGTTAGGGGAAGGCCGTATTGGAAGATGGTATTCAGAGTTATGACTGTAATTTTTAAGTTGAATTACGGTCAAATCGGCTTTCTTTCCATTTTCTAACCACTGTTCTTCATTTATCATTTGTGCGTACTCTCCAATTGTCATCCCATATACTAAAGGAATTGTTGTCATGCCCAAAAAGCTGGTATGTTCCTTTTTCATGGTGGGACCATCCACGTAGTGCCCATTGGGATTTGGTCTGTCCAAAACAATTACGGGAATGTTGTTTTCAGCACAAGCTTCCATGACTAATTGTAATGTGGCAATGTAGGTATAGAATCTGACTCCTACATCCTGAATATCAAAAACCACAAGATCGAGTCCTTCTAATTGTTCTTTGGAAGGTTTCCTATTTTTTCCATATAAAGATGTAATGGGAAGTCCTGTTTTAGTGTCGACACCATCTTTAACCAATTCTCCTGCATCAGCCTTTCCGCGAAACCCATGCTCAGGTGCAAATACTTTTTTAATATTGACATCTAAAGACAGCAAGGAATCCACTAAATGCGTATGTCCATTTTCTTTGAAAATAACACTGGTTTGATTGGCAACAACTCCTATGGTTTTGCCTTCGAGCAATTGCAGGTATTCTTCTGTTCTATTGGCAGCAACACTAATTTTTGGCAGCGAATCAGTTTCTGCGTTTACGGCCGTGAGCTTACTTTCTTTTTCCTGTCCCCTACATGAAGAAAGCAGCAAAACCAACAATAAAACTGTACTTTTGGAAATAGATAAAATGGACATTCGTTGAATTTAGAATTGTTTATAGCCAAGCGCCTGATTACAGGGAAGGAGCATAAAATTAGCATTTCCGCCCCTATAATAAAAATTGCCATTGCAGCTATTGCAATTGGTATTGTAATGATGCTTATTGCCATTGCTACCGGGGTGGGCTTAAAACACAAGATTAGAGAAAAAGTTGCTGCTTTTAACGGCCATATTCAAATTTCAAATTACGATAACAATACTTCTGAAGTTTCCGTAGACCCAGTTCCTTTAGAGCAGGATTTTTACCCAAAATTCAAAGATGTTGAAGGCGTCTCACATGTTCAAGCTGTAGCCACCAAAGGTGGAATTATAAGAACGGAAGACACGTTTGAAGGTATGTTGGCCAAAGGTGTGGGTCAAGATTATAATTGGACTGTTTTTGAAGAATACATTGTTGATGGGAGATTACCAGATTATTCTGGAAAACTGAATGATGAGGTGTTGATTTCAAGGATGATGGCAAATCGCTTGCAACTAGAAGTTGATGATTCTTTTTTCTCTTTTTTCTTAAAAGATGGAGATGCATCCAAAGTTCCCAATAACAGAAAGTTCAAAATTACAGGGATTTACGATAGTGGCTTTGAGGAGTTTGATGCCACTTATGTCTTTGTAGACATTCGTCATATACAACGAATGAACAAATGGACATCCAACGAAATAGGGAATTTTGAAGTATTTCTGGAAGATTTTGACCAACTTGAGGAGAAGAGCAATGAAATCTATGGAAAAACACTCTCCAATTTAGATACGCAGAATATTAAAACCAAGTACTTCAGAATCTTTGAATGGATCAGCCTGTTCGATTTTAATATCGCGCTTATTATTGGGATAATGATCATAGTGGGGGGAATAAACATGATTACCGCCCTGTTAGTGCTCATTTTGGAGCGAACCCAAATGATAGGAGTCTTAAAAGCTTTAGGTTCTGAGAATTGGAGCATCCGCAAGGTGTTTTTGTACAATGCCACTTATTTAATAGCAATAGGGTTGTTATGGGGCAACGGTATCGGTTTGGCATTGCTCTATCTTCAAGATAAATTCCGATTGTTTAAATTTCCCAATCCTGAAGAGTACTATATCGAGTATATTCCGGTACATATTGATGTTTCTACGGTTTTATTGTTAAACCTTGGAGTAATGTTACTCTGCTTGGTTATGCTTTTAGTGCCCTCTTATATTATAACCAAAATAACTCCGGTCAAGGCAATTAAATTTGAGTAGAAGACACTAAATTTAGTAGTCTTTTTTAGGCTTTGTTGATATGGTCACCCAACTCAAAAAACTATCTTTGCCACCATTATGGAATATGCAAATAACATTCTTGAAACCATTGGTAATACCCCATTGGTGAAACTCAATAAATTGACCGCCGACCTTCCTTGCATGGTATTGGCCAAGTACGAAACTTTTAATCCAGGAAATTCCGTTAAAGATAGAATGGCACTTCAAATGGTTGAAGATGCAGAAGCTTCTGGTATTTTAAAACCGGGGGGTACAATTATCGAGGGAACTTCAGGAAACACAGGTATGGGATTGGCTTTGGCAGCAGTTGTCAAAGGGTATAAAATGATTTGTGTTATCAGCGATAAACAGTCAAAAGAGAAGGTAGATATTCTAAAGGCCGTTGGGAGCGAAGTTCATGTTTGCCCAACAGATGTAGCGCCAGATGACCCTAGAAGCTATTATTCCACTGCTAGGCGTTTATCAACAGAAATTCCAAACTCTTGGTATGTAAACCAATACGATAATCCAAGTAACGCCAAGGCACATTACCAAAGTACGGGACCTGAAATATGGAATCAAACGGCAGGGAAAGTAACCCATTTTGTTGTGGGAGTTGGCACGGGAGGAACCGTTTCAGGTGTTGGTAAATATCTTAAAGAACAAAACCCCAATATCAAAGTTTGGGGTATTGATACCTATGGTTCCGTATTCAAAAAATATCATGAGACTGGTATTTTTGACGAAAACGAGATTTACCCTTATGTTACTGAGGGAATAGGGGAAGATATTTTACCCAAAAATGTCAATTTTGATATTATTGATGGTTTTACCAAAGTAACTGATAAAGATGCCGCAGTTTATACGCAACGTTTGGCTAAGGAAGAAGGTATGTTTTTGGGGAATTCAGCAGGGGCCGCAATAAAGGGGCTGTTGCAGCTGAAAGAGCATTTTTCCAAAGATGATGTGGTTGTGGTTTTATTCCATGATCACGGTAGCCGTTATGTGGGTAAAATGTTCAATGACGATTGGATGCGGGAGAAAGGATATATAGACTAAATCTTCTTTAAATTAGAATCAAAATCAACCAATATGTGCAATAAGAATTTCCTTATCATTTTCAGCCTTTTACTATCAGCTTCTATCTCTGCCCAAGAGCTTTCCAGAACAGAAAAGAAGATTTTAACTTCTATTGAAAAGAACAATGCTGACGCCATTACCTTTTTGGAAAAAGTGGTCAACATAAATAGTGGTACGCTAAATTCCAAGGGAGTAAAAGAGGTAGGCATGGTTTTTAAAGATGCCTTTGAAGGAATTAATTTTGAAACCAAATGGATTGAAATGCCAGATGAGATGAACCGCTCTGGACATTTGTTTGCGGAGACTTCTGGGAATAAGGGAAAAAAACTATTGCTTGTTGGTCATTTGGATACCGTTTTTGAAGAAGACAGTCCTTTTCAGAAATTTAAGATGGTCAATGACAGTGTTGCCCATGCTCCAGGTGGAAATGACATGAAAGGCGGGGATGTTATTGTACTCTACGCTTTAAAAGCATTGCATGATAACGGATTATTAAAAAATGCACAGATTATTGTTGCTTTTACCGGAGATGAAGAAAGCACGGGAAAACCTTTGACCATTAGCAGGAAAGATTTGTTGGATGCTGCTAAAAGAAGTGACATTGCCCTTGGTTTTGAAACATCCACAGGTTTTAACCATGCAACCGTGGCAAGAAGGGGGTCTTCTGGATGGGCTGTTGAGGTTGAAGGTAAACGAGCTCATTCCTCAGGAATATTCAGTGAACGGACCGGCGCAGGGGCCATATTTGAAATGTCACGTATCCTGCATCAATTTTATACAGATGTAAAAGGAGAAGATTTATTGACTTTTAACCCTGGCACTTTGTTAGGAGGTACTTTTGTAAACTATGACAGTTCCACCAGCAAAGGAGATGTCTTTGGAAAAAGTAATGTGGTTGCTCAAAAAGCCATGGTTAGAGGAGGGTTGAGGTTTATATCAGAAGAACAAAAGGAAAGAGCTAGAGTAAAGATGAGGGAGATAGTGTCCAATAACCTACCCAAAACCTCAGCAAAAGTTACGTTTACAGATAGTTACCCTGCAATGAAGCCCACAGAGGGAAATACCGCATTATTGAACATATTGAATGAGGTAAGTCTAGACTTAGACCAAGGAGAGGTTTTGGCATATGATCCCGGTAAAAGAGGCGCTGCAGATGTATCTTTCATTGCTGAATATGTAGATTGTTTAGATGGGCTTGGCGCTATGGGTTCCAACGCACATACTCCGGAAGAAACAGTAAACCTCAATACCATAGAAGCGTTGACCAAACGTACGGCAATCTTGATATACAGACTTATCAATACTAAATAATGGTACTGCTCAAAAAAGGAAATTGCACGGTTGGGATTGATAAAGGTGAACTAACAAGTTTTATAGCTGAGGGTCATGAATTTATCCACCAAAAAGGGAGTCCTGGGTGGAGAAGTGCAGATACAGAGATGTTTCCTATTATTGGGCCATTAAACGAAACGGACTTTAGAATACAAGTGCCAAGAGGAAGTGGAGCAATTCAAGATCAACACGGACTACTTCGTGAATTGGAATATGATGTAATTTCCCAAACGGAAACTACAATTACTTTCAAAAAAGAATATACGGCTGGAACAAGGGTCAAAAATTCTAAATTCCCTGAAAAGTCGAACAAAGAGTGGTTGGTTTGGCCATATACTTTCGCTTTTGAAAAGTCTTTTGAGTTAAAGGAGAATACACTTGAAGTAACCTTTTCGGTTTCTGGAGAACGAGATATGCCATTTATGCTGGGATATCATCCTGCATTTAAACTGCATGCAGATAACCCGATAATCCTTGCGGACCAAAAGGAGATTACCTTGGATGAGGTACTGACTGTGGGAGGTAGGGCCTTACAAGTTGAAAGTTGCAACTCCATTACGCTAAAGGACAAAAAGGTGATTACTATTGAGACGGAAGGTTTTGAACATTTTATGTGTTGGACAGAAGTTAGAAACATGGTTTGTATAGAACCAATAACCTTTTATCCCTATGCAGTGGCACAAAGAGAACTACATACTGGCTTTCAATATCTTGCTGATTCTGCAGCCGTTTTTAAGGCTATCTTCAAAGTCTGATGACCTAAAAGTTAAAAAAATCACAATTTCTTATTAAAACGTAACTTATTTCTTACTAACTTAGAGTTATCTCTTAAAGTGATGATGGTTATTTAGTCCACTTTTTAGATTGCACTTTTCCAAGGGAAACACTAAGAATTCGAATGTTACGGATTCCGGTATAGGGGCCTTATTAATACAAATCAATCACTTGTGTTATGGATATTATACTTCCTTATGTTTTGTTAGTTGCCCTAGTCTTTATTGCTTGGATAGTTTTTATGGTTAAGATGTATCGCCGGATTAATAAGTGAGTTTGTTCGCTACTTTCTGCATTTTACAACACAAACGATTCCAGTTTTGGTAATAAAGATTCTACGATTCGTTGTGCTTCCAGCGTATTTTTCTGTGGGATTATAAAGGCTTCTATATCAGTTAGCGAAGAAACTTCCAATTGCTGATCAATAAACCCGTATCCTCTGTACATACCTTCGGTAATAAGAACTACAGCATTTTCATCCTCATTTCTACCTTTTTCCTTAATAATTCTAACTTCGGACTGTGAAGCTTTCATGCCTGCAACAGCGGCTTCAACCTTTTTATTGTACAAGGGTATAGGTTCATCTCCCCGGCATACCCCATCACAAGAAGTTAGTTCATGATGGGAGCATGCTGCATTGGTCTGTTGTAAATGGCAATATTTTGGACAGAGCGCAAATACTTTGCATATTTCATGTAAATAGGCTCTGCAATCCGTTTGATTATAGAATACTTTAAGCGGATTTGGAACTCCTTTTATAGCATTAAAGGCTAGGTGAACAATCCCTTTTCTGTCTTCATATGCAAATATGGCATACTGTTTTACAATTCGTTTTTGGGCTCTGTTAAATGGCGGAAAGTGTTTTTTTATTTCGGCAGATTCCATCAGTAATGCCACAAGTTCACTACCAGAAAGCTTAAAATCTATATCCGCGGTTTCGCTGCACATTTGGGTTTCTTTTGTGCTCTTGTCATAAAAGTGACCCAACACCCTTTTTTTTAGGTTGATGGCTTTGCCTACATAGATAATTTCACCTTTCTGATTTTTAAAATAGTAAATACCAGGTTTCTGGGGAATTTTGTTAAAAACAGATTTGGATAGGTGAGGGGGCAATGTGGCTTCTTGACTTCTGGCATTCAGAAATTTTTGAAATACTGATTCTGAATCTGGTGTTTTAAGCAATTTTTGGAACAATAATACCGTGGCATGGGCATCTCCTCTAGCGCGGTGTCTGTCTTTTAATGGAATGTTGATGGCTGAACACAGTTTGCCTAAACTATAGGATTGTAACCCTGGAATAAGTTTACGGGACAAACGAACGGTACATAGTTTCTTTCTGGTAAAATCAACACCTATCTGTCTAAATTCTTCTTTGATAACACCATAATCAAAGTTCACGGCATGAGCCACAAAAATGCTGTCTTTGGTAACCTCTAGCACTTTATCAGCAATTTCAGGAAAAGTTGGTGCGTGTTGAACAAGTTGATTGTCAATTCCAGTAAGACCGGTTATAAAATGTGGAATGGGGCATTGTGGGTTCACTAGAGAGGTAAACTCGTCAATTATTTGCTCACCATCGTATTTAAAAACAGCGATTTCGGTAATCTTGTTTCCTTTGATCCCGTTACCGGTAGTTTCTATGTCAATGATGGTGTACAAATCCTTAAAATCAATTAATCATTGAATTTATGGATAAAGTAAAAAGCCACCAAATAGGAGAATGGTTTTTAGTTATGAACGGTTACAGAACCTTAATACTGAAAATGATAGGGAGTAATTATAACAGTGTATCTCTACCAATTACCGCCATAATAAAGAAAACGGTGACAGAGATAATCAAACAGCTAATAGCAGCAGTTAAGTTATCTGGAGTAAACTCTTTCTTGATATTATTTACAAGTGTTTTCATGGGAACTTCTTTGATACAAAGTTGGGAAGACACAGGATTTTGACATAAAGGAATCGTTCAAGGAAAGGAACAACGGATAAATGGTAAATGAAGTTGGTTTCATCGAAAAATAGAGCCTTTTAACCAATTTTCTAGTTAGAAAAATAGAGCCACAAGTTTAAGAACATAGTTATGAAGCAATTTTTATCAGGGAAGCCCCTTATGAAAGTGAAAAACTTCTCAGCGAATCCTATGATAGATAACGGTTTCCTGTTCCCACAAAACCAAGAAAGAAATTTCCTAAGTGGTTTGACTCTCTATTATGGTATGGGAACATGTTCTTTAAATTTCTGTAATTTAGTACTCACTGCATCAGAAATATCATAAAACAATACGCAGTTTTAGGAAAGAACAATTATTTATTTTGGACACTATAAATAATCAGTATCCTTGATATAACCATTAAACTGAGAAAGAATGGTGGAATCATTATACAGAAAGCACTATAGCAAACTATATCAATATGGTTGCCTTGTGCACAATGATTCCGTGAAAGTGGAAGATACCATTCAGAACTTTTTTGTTTGGACTTTGGAGCATTCAGAAAAATTAAAGGACATCAAAAATTTTGAAGCGTTTGCATGCAAAGCGATTCGAAAAAACCTTATTCATCGTATTATTAAGGATAACCGGTCCAAAAAAAATAAGGATAATTACTTGGTGACCCTTGTTAATGAAAAATCGATTACCTCTGTAGAAAAGGAAATAATGCAAGCAGAGGAAAGTTCATGCTTAAAAATGAACTTGAAAAATGCCATAGAAAAATTACCGGACAAGCAAAAGGAAATCATCTACCTGAAATACTATGCTAATTTCTCTTATAAGGAAATTGAAGACATAATGAACGTGAGCAACCAAGTAGCTCGAAACTATGTTTCCAGGGCCCTTAAAAAACTGAAAAACTCCATATTTTCAGAAAAAATAAGGTCTTTTATAGTGTCTGCTTTTTTAGTTTAAAACAAGTTTTTTTAAAAAAGTTTATTTTCCAAGGTTACATTTTTATGTTTTGCGGCTTCTATTATAAATAGCATTGTTACATGAGCCACAAAAATTTTAAAAATTATCTTTTTGAAGACTTCATCAAGGACTCTTATTTTAGAGAGTGGGTATACTCCCCAAATGAGGCAGTAAGTGCTTTTTGGGATGCTTTCTTGGAGGAACACCCAAGTAAATCCTTGGATATTGAGAAGGCAAAACTTTTTTTAGAAGGTGTTCATGAATATTATGATAGCAATAGGGTAAGTGAAGCTCAAATTCAGGAGAAATACCAAGAGTTTGTTTCCAAGTATGCCAATAAAACGACCGGTAAAATACGGGTTCTCAAAAGAAACCGGAAAAGGGTATTTAATTATGTAGCAGCAGCTTCAATAGTTGTATTGGTAGCTTTCAGCTTATTCTACAAAAACATCAATACAGATTATTATACTACGGCCTACGGAGAGTATAAGAAAATCGAACTTCCAGATGGAACCCATGTTACCTTGGGTGCCAATTCCAAATTACGTTTAGCAAAAAAATGGGACAAAGCCGTTGATCGTAAAGTATGGTTAGATGGAGAGGCCTACTTTAATGTAACTCCTATTGAAGAAACACACGCCAAATTTATAGTTATTACTGATGATGTAGACGTAGAGGTTCTAGGAACAGCTTTTAACGTTGATAATAGAAAGGAAGACACCAAAGTGATTTTGGATAAAGGGAAGATCAAGTTAGATATAAAGGGCAATTTGAACAAGCAACTCCTCATGGCTCCCGGTGAAAAAATAACGTATAAGGCTAAAAGCCGAAAATTACCAGAAAAACAAAAGGCGAAAAAGAACGAAACTTCATGGAGAGATGGGGTTATGACGTATACAAATACACCTTTACATGTTGTGCTAGCTAAGATGGAAGATGTATACGGGATTCAACTAAAACTTAAAGATAATGCACTCAGAGATAAAGAAGTTACCGTAGGGGTTTCAATTACGAACCAAGAAGTTGCGATAACTACCATTGAGAGAATAATTGGGGCTGAGTTTATCAAATAAAAAAGGGATAATCTTCTGAACAAGATTACCCCCACTAATTGCAATATAATACAACTAATTAACGACCAAATTTATGAAAAAATCTATTGTCTTCAAAAGAGGCATTCTACTGTTGGCTTTCATTTTGAGCAGCAGCTATGCATCAGCCAATTTATCAGAAACGAATAAGGACCCATCTTATACCTTTTCAAAAGCTAATAAAATAAAACTCACGGATGCTTTACAGGCTGCAAGTGAGAATTACCATGTATTCTTTAGTTATGAAACCAAACTACTCGAGAATGTAGAGGTTGAGGTGTCTTTAAGTGAGCTTTTTAGTAAAGAAACAGAAATAGAAGTTGTGGTTAACTCTTTACTAAGTGGCACCAATCTAAAATTTGAGACGATTGGCGATAAATATATTGTCATTTATAAGAACAATAGAAACGGAAAAAATAAGCTAGAAAGGCTAAAAGAAAAGCTTAATGAACTTAGGGATATTGAGAATGGAGATGATATACTGCTATATCCCAATTCAAAAAAAGCTCAAAAAGTATTGGCCACAAAAAGAGGTGTAAACGTAACCCAAGACCTTACAATAACAGGGCTTGTGACGGATGAACTGGATGTGCCCCTTATTGGAGCCACAGTTGTTGCCAAAGGCACAACAGTAGGTGCTGTTACTGACTTTGACGGTCTTTATTCCTTAAAAGTACCCACATCTACTACACATCTTGTGTTCTCATATATAGGTTATGAATCGAAAGAGGTGGCCATTAACCAACGCACAACAATCAATACACAATTAAGAGAAGATGCCAACGCGCTTGATGAAGTGGTAGTTACCGCTTTAGGTATTGAACGAAATAAAAAGACACTGTCCTATGCAGTTTCAGAAGTTAAAGGCGATCAATTGGCCGATAAAGCTGAAGCAGATGTTTTAAGGGCTTTGAGTGGTAAAGTGGCAGGGGTAAACATCTCTGGCTCAGGAGGTGCTTCGGGTTCTTCCACGAATATCATTATTAGGGGGAACAATTCAGCAACAGGTAACAACCAACCGCTCTTTGTGGTAGATGGTATTCCATTCGATAATTCAACTACCAGCACATCAGATTTAGCTGGTGCTTCGTCTTCTTATTCCAATAGAGCTTTGGACCTTGACCCCAATGATATTGCCAGTATGACGGTCTTAAAAGGAGGGGCAGCTGCGGCATTATATGGTTCACGAGCTTCAAATGGGGTAATCATCATTACCACTCGATCGGGTAGTGCCTCCAGAAAAGGAATGGAAGTAGAAATATCGAATACCGTAGGTGCCGAGACCATTTCAAGATTTCCTGATTATCAAAATAAATATGGCCAGGGAAACTACCTAAATGGACAATATACTTTTAGCCCCGTTGCCACAGAGTCCTGGGGTCCGGCGTTTGATAATCCTAACTTGGACGGTAATGGAGGTTTGTTTTCAGATGATGGCGTAATTAAATATATTAACCATGTAGGTGACGCAGTTCCTTATAGAGCGTTTCCAAATAATGTAAAGGATTTTTATAGAACAGGTTTCCAAAGAGAAACATCCATAAGAGCACAAGGTGGAGATGGAAAAAATGCTTTTGCAGTAACAGCAAGTAATCTTGATAATGAGGGCTTTATACCCTTTACGGGCCTTAAAAGAACGTCCATTAAGGTTTCTGGGCTAACCAATCTTGAAAACGGCTTAAAAATAAAGGCATCTGCGACTTACGTTAATACACATCAAGACGGAATCTTATCAGGTGGACACAATACATTATCCAGTATTAATAGACAAACCTTGTTTGTGCCTCGTAGCTACGATTTAACTGGTTTTCCATATATAGATGAAGTCACGGGAGAGCAACTTCGATATACCTTTTGGGACAATCCAAGATGGCTGGCACAAGAAGGACCTTATGATAGTGATGTGAATAGGGTTTACGGATACCTTTCTGCGGATTACAAAGCAAACGAGTGGTTGAATTTCTCTTATAAAATTGGACTCAACACCTATACCGACAGCAGAGTTCAGATTATTCCTAGAGGTAGTTTCAATTCTCCTGGTAGCATTACCGACAATGATATTACCTTTACCGAAATATCTTCTGATTTTATCGTTACGGGATCGAAACAATTGACCGAAGACCTCAATTTAAGAGTGGTTTTAGGGCATAATTTCAACCAAAGAAAAACTGATATTACGAGCTTTACGGGTATAGGCATTATTAAACGTGGTATTTCAAGAATTACCAATACTGAATCAGTTGTTACGGATTTATCTACTTTAAGTAATAGGAGAATTGTGGGGCTTTTCAGTGATATGGTACTTTCCTATAAGGACTATTTATTTTTGAACCTAACCGGAAGAAATGACTGGTCGTCCACATTACCTAAAGGGGAAAGAAGTTTCTTTTACCCATCCATATCAACAACTTTTAACTTTACAGACGCATTTAATGTGAAATCGGATTTCTTCACATTCGGCAAGTTGAGATTAGCCTATACTAAAATCGGGAATGATGCGGATCCTTATTTACTCCAAACCGTCAATACCATAAATGGCGACGGATCAGGGCTTCAATTTCCTTTTAACGGAATATCTGGTACTGAGGTAGGTGATAATTTAGGGAATGAAAACTTAAAACCAGAATTTACTACCGAATATGAAGCCGGTCTCGAACTTAATCTCATGAAAGGTAGAGTGGGAATCGATGTTACCTACTATAGTAAGATTACGGAAGATCAGATTTTCAGTGTGAACATACCTGCGGCGACTGGGTATTTTACAAAAACATTGAATGCGGGAGAGATATCAAATAAAGGATGGGAAGTAGGACTAGACTTGAATCCTTTTCTAAATCCGGAAGGATTCAGCTGGAACATTTATACAACCTTCGCCAGAAATGTAAGTAAAGTAGAAAAGCTTATCGATGGTTTAGATCAAATAAATCCTGGAAATAGGGTTGCTGCCTACGGTAATATCTTGCGTGTAGGAGAACCATATGGTGTTATTGAAGGTGAGGTACAAAATAGGGATGCAAATGGCAATCTTCTAATCAATGCCCTAACAGGATTGCCCACCAAGGCACCAGGTCAACAAATAGTAGGTGATCCAAATCCTGATTTTCTAATGGGTATAAACAACACAATGACCTATAAAGGCTTCAAACTAGGATTTCTTTTCGATTGGAAGCAAGGGGGTGATATCCTTTCTCTTTCTAACGGATATCTAAGAGGTTTTGGTTTGACTGAGGAAACTGCTGTAGACAGGGATAGAACCTATGTTCTACCTGGTGTTTTGGCAGACCCGAACGACCCAACACAGCCCATGTTGGACCAAAATGGAAATACCGTAACGAACAATATTCAAATTTCCCCTCAGAATTACTGGAGTGGCGCTACAAACGGTACACAACGTAATCAGTATCGATTTAGTGCGGAATCATTGATTTTTGATGCTACGGTCTTTAGACTTAGAGAACTTAGTTTAGGATATACATTTACAAAACAGATGTTGAAAAAACTTCCATTCGGAAGTATGAGTGTGACTTTATTGGGAAGGAATTTATGGTTTAAGGCCCCAAATTACCCCCATTTAGACCCTGAAGTGTCAACTTACGGAGCAGGTAATGCTCAAGGTGTGGAGCAGTATGCCCCACCAACGGTAAAAAATATGGCTCTGAACATAAAACTCTCATTCTAATAGATATAAATACAATTCGATGAAAAATATTATATATAAAAAAGCACCCTATCTTTTCATATTGATGTTGATTTTCTCATCATGTGATTTAGATATTAACGATAACCCAAACAGCCCAACAACAGCAACGGTTATAGAGTTGTTGCCACATGGTCAAGTATCTGTAATAGAGTCTTTTGCAAGTCTGGTGAATGCCATTACCTCAAGTGCTGTGCAAACCAGGGTAAATTCAAGGTATGACAACTACACGGTCACTAGAACTACTATTGATGGTTTATGGAACAGTAATCTTTATAGTGGTGGTCTCAAGGATCTTGAAGACGTTATTACCCAAGGAACTATAGAAGAAAATTGGCATTATGTTGGAATAGCCAAGCTAATGAAAGCCTATACTTTTAGCCTTATGGTAGATCTTTGGAATGACATACCCTATTCCGAAGCCTTCAATGCTGAAATTGATATGCCCGCTTATGATCCAGGAAGCGAAATCTATGCCAATTTGGAAGCATTGATTATCGAAGCACTGGGTGATTTAAACAAAACTTCAGTGCTTTCCCCCGGAAGTGATGACGTAGTTTATGGTGGCGATCTTGCCAAGTGGGAAAGAATGGGGAATACCCTGTTGCTTAAAATGTACAATCAGACACGGTTGGTAGATAGTAGTGTAGGTCCCAAAATGGAAAGCTTGATAGCACAAGACAATCTTATACAATCGAGTACTGACGATTTTCAACTTTTGTATGGTGATACAGCTGCGCCTGAAAACAGAATGTCACTTTTTGAAGTTGATTATGTGATACGGTTGGATAACAGAATAGCAAACTATTTTAATGATCTTTTGACAGGTAATAATGACCCTCGAATACCTTATTATCTATATAACCAAACCCCTGGTGTGTTTATTGGACGAGATTCGGGTAACCCTAATGGCTTGTCTACTTTCGAAGACCAGGACACTAGAACCTTCCATGGAGCATATCCTGCAGGAGGAAAATACGATGATGGTTCTGGAGGAATTACTACCGCCGACTTGGGACTAAAAGGGGCAGCAACCTATAGAATGATGACCAACGCCATGCGCATTTTTATTGAAGCTGAGGCAGTAATGGCATTAGGTATTACCGCTTCTGCAAGTGTAGAGGCATTGTTTGAAGAAGGCATACGGGAATCAATGGCAAAGGTTAACGACTTAGGAGTGGGCCCAGGGATTTCAACTGCTCAAATAGATACCTATGTTGCCGATAGACTATTAGCTTTCAATGCTTCTAGTGATGCAGATAAGTTAAAGCTGATAATGCTCGAAAAATACGTACACCTTTTTGGTAATGGAATGGAGCAATATAATGATTGGCGTAGAACTGGGATTCCAGATGATCTAACATTGGTTGTACAGACCAGTCCAACGCTAAACAGATTTCCTTACCCATCCAGTGTTACACCACCAACTGTACCCAATAATGATGAATTTGTTTTCTGGGACAACTAAACTTAAAAAATAAGACAATGAAAAATATTATAAAATACGCTCTGGCAGTCATAATTGGTATAACACTTTCCTGTAGTGATGACGAAAACCAAGTGGTGCCAGATTTTTTAAAAGGAACTGAGTATGGGGTGCTATTGGATGTAGATGTCACCAGTGCCGCTGAAGTTTCTTTGACCGATATAAACACTTATGAACTCGGTTTTACTGTGAGCTTCAAAGGTGATAAAAGACCCGTGCAATCCATTATTGTAAACAAATCTTACGTTAGTAGCGTAAACGGGGAATCCTCAGTAATCGAAGAGGAAGTTATTGTTGATTTTCCAACCACAATAACCTTATCTTCAAATGAGTTAGTTAGCGGCTTTCCAAATCTCTCAGTTGGAGATTTGGGAGCTGGGGATTCTTTTAACATAAGCTTTGTTATCAATTATGCAGATGGCGGTGTTGTGGATCGATTTGATAGTAGTATGCGCACCAACTTTGCGGTTTCAATTGTTGATTAACCTTTAAAATATTGGATTAATGAGAACAATCCTTTCTTTTTTTCTTTTTACTGTTCTAACAAGCTGTTCCTCCGTTTCTAAGAATCATTATGTGATTGAAACAGAGGTTGGAGATATAACTTTTGAAGTATACCAAGATAAAGCGCCCATAACAGTTGGTAATTTTATTGAATATGTGGATCAGGCAGAATTTGATGGTGCCTACTTCTATAGAGTGGTGCGATTGGACAATCAGCCTGTAAACCCTGTAAAGATTGAAGTGATACAAGGTGATTTCACTGGAAAGGAACATTACTTTCCAGTGATTGCCCACGAAACAACCTTAGAAACAGGGCTGACCCATAAGAATGGAACAGTTTCCATGGGAAGGTTGGATGTGGGCACTACCGCTGCTGAATTCTTTATTTGTATTAATGATCAGCCAGAACTTAACTATGGAGGAAAACGTAATCCAGATGGCCAAGGCTTTGCTGCCTTCGGTCAAGTTATCGATGGTATGGATGTCGTGCGTAAGATCCAAGGAGGTGAAACCGACAGTCAAATGTTGAAGAAGAAGATTAAGATAAAAAGGATTTACGCCATAAAATAACAAAAACTATGCTTAATTTTTTCAAAACACCAGCTTTGGTATTTGGGTTTTTCTGCCTTTTAGTGCTGAATAGTTCCTTCAAATGTACAGGCAAAACAGATACAGGAATTACTGCGCAAGATGCGGAATCAAAACATATCTATACCATAGAAACGGAAGTCGGAGACATCGTAATACAGGTATATCCGAAAAAGGCTCCAATAACGGTCAAGAACTTTCTTCAATACGTTGAAAACGAAAATTTTGAAGGGGCAAGTTTTTATAGAGTTGTAAGAATTGATAATCAGCCTGTGAATCCAAAAAAAATAGAAGTTATCCAAGGAAACTTCATTGCAGGTGACTTGGCATTGCCTCCAATTGTTCACGAAACAACCAATAATACTGGGATTTTGCATAAAAATGGAACAGTCTCAATGGCAAGATTGGACCCAGGTACTGCTTCAGCTGCTTTTTTCATATGTATCAACGATCAACCTGAACTTGATTTCGAAGGAAAACGTAATCCAGATGGACAAGGTTTTGCCGCTTTTGGAAAGGTGATTGAAGGTATGGATATCGTAAAACAGATTCAATCTGGTAAGACAGATGGGCAATCACTACTAAAAGAAATAAAAATCAAGCGGATTTATAGACAGAAGTAAAGGGCTTGGTATGTCAATGTCCAAAACATGCCATTTTGATAAATGTCAGTAGAAGTACATATTCTCATGGGGTTAAGTAAATATGGAACTCTACCGCCAGTGTAGTTCGTTCTTCTATTTTACTTCAAATAATTAAGTGGTTGTTAGTTTCCTCATGAAATAAAAAACCCTGTAATCTATTGATTACAGGGTTTTTGTATCGTTTTGATACCTAAAAAGTGGAGCCGGAGGTACTAGAACCTACCTTTCAAAAGCCTTATGAGTAAGGAGTTTTCAAATTTTTTAAAAAAGATGCTCACCGAATAGGTGACTTTTCTTAAAAGGTTGAGTTCGATTGCTTGCATCTAGTCAAACAATAATAAATTTTAAGATTGTAATTTGTTAGGAATATGATTTAGATTTTTTGAGCCAATTGTTAAATAAAAATTTTAGCTGCCTAGCCGTTTTGCTATAGTCATTACCTTCAAGATGAAGGAAAACCGAGTTGTTCGGTTGTATGATTTGCGAATTATCCCATATAGCAAAAGACATAAACATGGAGCCATTTGCTAACTTAAACCCATGTACAGATGGAATGTGGGAATATGGATAAAAGTTTATTTCGACATTATTATCCTTTAAAAAGCTTTCATTTTTTTTCAAGAAATCCTCAATTCCTTTCAAATAAGATTTAAGTCGTTCAGGCCATGATGTTGGTATTTGTTCATTGTCTAGCATAAAATCATAATCAAGGTGACAAAGGTTTAGCGTTAGATTATTTAATATTCCTAAATCCTTCCAAGTCTTTAACTTAGGCTCCACTGAAAACAGTGTATAACCAATAATATCCACTGTTATTTTTTCCCTTAAAACTTTCCTGACCCTCATTTCTTTGTTGACAATGTTGTATATGCCATCGGTTCCACCAAAAAGAAGCTTTTCGTCATAGTCTAATTTAGAATCATCAATTTTTCTTATTAATGAATCTGTTTTTACGAATACTTTCCAAATCAGTAAACTAAAAGTAATCACTAGAATACCAGAAGCAGAAATAGTTAGTTCGCTATTGGATATGCCAGCAATACCAAGTATAGCTTTTATTTTGGGTATTCGTAAAAGAATAGTAAAGAAAAGAGTTAAGAAAATGGATAAACCTAAAATTACGTTCCCTATTTTTTCAAGACTCCATGACCCTATTTCATTAACTAAATTTTTGATTGATGATTCCAATTTTCTAAACATTAGGTATAATCTTTTAGGTTAGTTGATTTTCCTGGTTGAATAGTCAATTATACAAAATATCTTTGCTATTTATCATTTCGACCAATCTGCCGATAATCTCATTTTAAAGTATTTGCCAATTTGGGATTCTATAAAACTTTTAAACTAAAACTGATATAGTTAACTAATGCAAGTTTTAAGTCAGAGATTTCAAAAAAGTGAAAAATGAACGGAATAATTAAAACTATCTTTTGAATGACTGTTGGCACGGTCTTTTTGAAGGAGTATCTGTCTGCAAATTTTATAGATGGTTAAGAGAATGGAAATATTAAGTTCTAGGACGAAACTTTCCCCGTTGGCTGTAATAAATAAAGGCTTTTCAGTTTTAAAAATCGCTTCTACTAAATTATTGTTCTAAAACATAAGCATTAAAAATCAAGGTAAATTTTGTTAATAAAGTGCACAAAAACCCTATAATTTATAAGGTTTTTGTATAACTCAATTTTATTTTAAAATTGTAATTTCTCACTCGTCCCCCCATATTCTTTTTAACCCTTTAAACCAAATTAAATGAAACAACTAGTTCGTTCAATTTTACTATTCTTGAATCTCTTAGTAGTTATTTCCGTAAAATCTCAAAAAGAAGATGATTCAAATTATTGTGAGTGCACCAAAACAGATAATGTTTTAGAGATGAAACTCAATTTGGAGGATTTGTATTCAGGCACTTCAACTAAGTCAAGCTATATTTTTCGTAGCCTAAAAGATACAGATGGAGAGAAAATAAGAATTGATAAGAATACAAGTGTTACACTGAAATTCAGGAAACCCAATCTTTTTAGATATGATTTTAAGTTTGAAGATGAAAAAAAACTCATTGAGTCTTACAACTATTTAGATGGCCTACTGGAAAAGGCCTTCAAATTAGCAGGTGGAGGAGCGCAAAGTGATTCTAAGCTGAAGGAATGGGACACAGAAATTATTGAATTAACAAATAGCTATAATGAGTTAATAGAAATGGTCCCAGAAGAAGTTTTTTTGATACAACTGCAGGTAGATGATATGGCAGGAGCGATTGATAATATCCTTAACATGCTTAAAGAAAATTCTGATTTGAATAAAGCCAAGAGAGAAGCTAAAGATTACTTGGAAACCTTAGGTGCAGAAGTCACTCCAATTCAATTGGAATACTATCGTGAATTAAAAGAAAAAGAAACTTCGATAATATCAGCAATCAAGAAGTTTGTTGGAATTTTTGATAGAGTAAAAGTGGGTATTGCTCATAATGTTAGTAAACAAAAGGCCGGTACAGTCGTAACTATCCGGATTAAGCCTGAGATTAATAACACTATTTTTTTGAATGATTCAGTAGATAACCCTAAGGAAGTTACTATTCAATATTTTGTCCAATCCCGTTTTAAGGTACACTTTCATACGGGAATAAGCTTTACAGGAATTAAGGAAATTTCAGTGGAGAAATTAACTGAAGGCGAAACCGATGCTTTCAAAATCGTTGAAAGTAAAGATAATAGCACAGATTTGGTCGCATTCTTAAGCATTCCATTAGTAAGCATTAATGAACTTGGAACTTCTGGTGTAGACTTTTCTCTTGGAACAGGATATAATGATGTTGGGGAAAAAATATTTCTGGGGTTGAGTTATAGACTGAGTAATATTGGTTCTATTACGGGAGGCGCAGTTTTGGACACAAAATCTATCGATGTGGAGGGAGATGGAAATATAGGGGACCTAGTTGATGACTTCGAAATTAAAAATGTGTTTGGGGGCTTCTTTTCTATCAGCATAAACGCTTTTTGAATGAAATATAAATTATTTGTTCCAATATTGTTGTTGGTTTCTTCCTCAGTCTGTGCTCAATTTTCCATTCCAGAAGATTTCATTTGGAAATTACATATTGGCGAAAGCAAAGGAACATGTTTTTTTATTCATAAAGAGGGTTATTTATTGACTGCTGCTCATAATTTTTGGGACCAACAATCAGACGGTGGATTAATTGAAGATTGGCAAAATGCAACATTTAAAATCGTAAATAAAAATGGAGACGAATTAGAGGTTAAAGTTGTTGACATTCAATGTGACAAATTTTACAAGAAGACTAAAATTTGTAATAAGACCAGTGGTTTTGATGTAGCTCTACTTGAGGTTATCGATAAGCAACGCTTGAGGCGTTTTAGTTTTGACATTCCTGAAATCCTAATGAGAAATACCGAGAAGTTGCCATTAAACAATGCTTTGTTATATGGGTATGCCCCAGATGAACCTTCAGTGACGCCATTTACTATTCCAAGGCTTGATGAGGTTTCCCCAAGTGAAACCGGTATGAGTGAATTTATTAGGACAAATAACAACCAATGGTATACTAGAAATATTGATTTTCGATTGGTCAAGTCAGGATTTTCAGGTGGTCCCATTTTGAAAACTTCAAATAATAAGACCGAAATAGTTGGATTATTTACATCAAGATATAACAGTGGTAGAGGTTTTGCAGAGATGACCAAAAGTCTTGATCAAATCTTCATGAAGGTCAACTTAGGAAGTAATCCCCAAATATTATCGGTGTTAAATAACATAAAAAATGGTGTTGTAAAACGCTCAGATATCGATCCTCTTACTAGACTTGAAGTTTTTTATTTGATAAGTTATTTATTCAAAAACCAAAAAATCATTAATAAGAATTACATATGTCATGGTTTTTTTAAGATAAAAGATATCAAATTGATTAGCCCAGGCTTTATAGAAAGTGTTTTGTTTAGTTTCATTAAGAATGGAACGATAAGTTCCTCTTGTAGTACTAAATATATCAGAAAAGCTGATTTGGGAGATTTTATTTTCAAAAATCAATCCAAAATTGTTGATGTGGAAATATTAAAATGGGGATACAAGTTATATGAGGAGGCTTCACTTGAAGAAATGGATAATTTTAGCCAAAAAAGGAAGCTTGCTTTTTTTGATTCGTTTGCAAATGCAGCAAGTATTTTGGGGGATAAAACTAGAGATTTTAGCTATTATGCTGTGTCGATAGAAAATTCTCTTAAAGCTGGATTACTGTCTAGTCAATTAGATAAGCGTCAATTTAGGTATGCTGAGAATGCAGCAAATGTTCTTAACAAAATTGGGGATTCGGAAAACAGTCTTTATTTTTTTGAGAAAGCTTATGTTGAACGTGCAGCAACCAATAATAATCCAAGCAAGGTGGTGGAAGACATTATTTATCTTAAAGGTAAACAGGATAACAAACTTTACAAAAGCTCTGAGATTGAAGAACTTATCCCACAGAAAGGATTAATTGAATATGGCTGGACAAAAAAAATTGGTGATTTCGGCTTTAACTTTTAACAGTTGAATAAAGTATATTATTGAACTAAGAATAGTAAAACAATTATAGAATGTTAGTACGTCCTAAGGCGGAGAATAGTGAAGTCCTGAATAAAGGTATTACCTTACATACTAGCAAGATTCAAGGTGTTCTGAAATGTTAAATTAGAAAAATATCCAAGTTGCTAATGCCTGATACATTTTCAACAGGGTCCCGGTACCTATTGGTATTTCTTCAATCACGATAGTATAAACTCCCGAACCTAATTTTGGAATAGAGGTGATTATTGGCTTTACAATACTTACATTTTTGATACTCACCGAATAGCTCACCTAAATCAAAAAATCGAAGAAACTACCATAAAATAGTATAGGTAATAGATTTTCATATGAATTGAATTCATTTGATTGTAAATGAAAAGAAGAAAACACTGATTACTTTTTTCGATAAAAATTTATGGTTTTACCGTAATATAGATGATAGTAAATGCACACAGTGTTTGCATTTTTTGTCCTGCTAGCAGGACGAAGAAGGTAAAGCAAGAGGGTAACACGCTACCGCGATGTTACGTTTTTTAGCCAACTGATTTTCAGTTAATTACAAGGATTTAAAATTCTGTCAAAAAAAGCTTTTACTGTAAAAACCTTGGGAGACTCAATAAACATTGGAATTTTTTACTGTAAAAAATATTATTTGCTGCGATTTGTTTCTATTTAGGCCGTCTTATTGAACAAATTTAATTTGATTGTGTTTACTTCTATTTGAAGAGTTTGGTGAAAATAAATTGAAACCGGAAAGATATTTGGAGATACCTAGCAAGTGCGCCCTATTTCGATTTTACTTCACGCTTATCTGCCGGAACACTATAAAATCGAAACAGGATCCAGCGCAGGTTAGTTATGGTAAGATTTGGGGGAGTCACAGAAATATGGGTTATTGATAACTTTCACAAATATATTTTTTAATCATATATCTAGTTATTGGATTAAGAGATTTGCCCGTTTCTGGATGTCTTGCTAAATCAGTGAAATACTCTAATTCACCTGATGAATTCTTTCCATACCACAGATTTTCCATACCATCTTCCGTGAAAAACTTTGTATCGCAATCCGGGGTGATTTTTTCAAAATACTTGATTCGATCTTCTTTATACACTTTCAGTAAACCCTGTTGTAATTTTTCAGCATCAAATTTTGTTTCAATATAATGGTGACCTTCCCAAATCATCCATTGCTGTCGATTTACCGACACTATAATAGTTATAATAGCTGCGGTAATAATAAAAAGTGTGATAAAGATTTTATACTTTCTAATTAAGGCCATCAACTTCTGGAGGATACTTTGATTTTTTATGTTCTTCTCAAAATCTTCATAGCTGTTATGCCCTAAAAACTTACACAACCCAATAACAACATTTAACTGCTTAATACTAATATCCTTCAGACCACTCCCTAGTTTTTTTGCTTCATTATAATAGTCACGAAAACTTTTTTCTCCCAATCCGAATCCTATTTCATCTTTAATAAAATTCGAAATGTCCTCTGCTAATTCAACTTTTGAAGGTTTCTTTTCCCCTCTTTTTTTTCTCTCCTCCTCTGCCTTATTGAAGGCATGAATAATAAGTGTTTTGTGCATTAAAAGGTTGATTTTTAGATAGTTTAAAATAGGAAATCTTTTGGAATATTTGTGGAATTTCTGTGTAGAAAACTTTCCAGATCTTTTCCATGATATTTCCGACGTTTCCAAGGTTTCATCACTTCATTTGCTTCAGAATTTGAAAATGTCTTCTCGTAATAAGGCTTACGAGTTTCAATTCTAAATCAGAGGTATTCAGTCCATTGCTGCAGGTAATTGAGAAGTAATTACAGCTCTGTACTCCCTACCTCACTACTTCTCAATCGAGGGGGACGCCTCTCATTTTTCGATGCGATTTCTCATCGCACAATTCACTGAATAATAACTCGGACGGCCATAGGTATGTCCATTTTTAAAGTCTAATAAAATGACAAAAACATATTTAATTTTATTTACGGTTTTCCTCAATGTTATGCTATTTTCATGCACACCGGATAGTATTGCAGAGGAGGATGTTAATCCTGTAGCCTGTTGTGGTGGTGATGGTGGAGATATTCCCCCACCTCCTCCACCTCCAGGAGGAGATAACTAATCAAATATTAGTTCATAATTTAGAGGAATGAAGTGTAAGAATATTTCATTCCTCCTTTTTTATTCGCTGTTGTCATTTTTCATGACAATGATTTCCGAGCAATGTGTAGCACAGGATAAGTCGGACAGCCTAAGCTATTATTACTATGCTATCCTAAATCCAAAGGAACCTGAGCACTTACCAGGCGGAATCAGTTATTATTCCAAAAGAAAAGAAAGAAATTTAATCAATGAGGATACCTTAAGTGCTATTGGGGATTTAAGAATGATTGCCATTGGTCAGTTCAAAATAGGGAATGTATACGATAGTGAAAATTCCATTGTTGAGGCACTTGATTTGATTAACAAACTTAAGGATAGGGATACTTTAATTGAGTCACGGGTAGGTTTGCATAATCAATTGGGAAGGGTTTATCGGTCAGCTAATAAATATAAAGAGGCTCTCAAATCTTTTGAAGAAGCTCTAGAATTAGCCTCGAATACAAAAGATAGTATCACAATACTTAATAATAAAGCCAATGTGTATAAGGATATGTTGCAATATCAGCAAGCATTAGATCAGTATACTCAAGTTTATGACAAAACTTTAGGGCATGGTGACAGCTTACAGCTTGCTATGGTTATAGATAATCTTGGATATATACAAGGGAAAATGAATTTACCATCTGCTCTAGATAATCTAAACAAAGCTTTAGAGGTTAGGTTAAAGAAAAACGAATTGACAGGGGTCTATAGGAGCTACAAAAATCTCACCTACTTTTTTCTTAATAGAAATGATAAAGAGAATACATCGCTTTATGCCAATAAAGCTTTTGAAGTTGCGAAAAGATTAAACAATGGGGGGTATACACAGGATGCTTTATCACTATTTGTTGAAATGGACGAAGACCCCAAGGTGAAAGAGTACAAAAGATTGACGGATAGTATTGCTAGTGCAAAACAATTGGCTGAGAATAAAAACGCTTACATGAAATATAATGTGGAGGAAGAGCGAAAGAAAACAGAGACTAGTAAGTTGCTTCAGGAGAGAGAAAAGCGATTGAAAGTTATATATATGGGTGTTTCTGCATTTGTTCTATTAGTGTTACTTGCTTCATATTTTATTTTCCGTTATAAGTATAAAAAGGGAAAAATAGAACAGGTGTTTAGGACTGAGACCAGGATTTCCAAAAAGGTTCATGACGAAGTGGCTAATGATGTCTATCATGTGATGACAAAACTGCAAAGCAACTTAAATATCAACGAAGATGTACTGGACGATTTAGAGAAGATTTATTCTAAAACTAGAGATATCTCCAAGGAAAATAGTGCTATAGATGTCAAGAAAAATTTTGAGCAAATATTAAATGATTTATTGCTGAGCTACAAAAACCAAAACGTGAACATTGTTACAAAGAACCTTTCCAAAATAAAATGGGATAGTGTTTCAGAAATTAGAAAAATGACAATTTATAGAGTGCTACAAGAATTGATGACTAATATGAGGAAGTACAGTAAAGCTTCTTTAGTGGCATTGAATTTTAATAGGTCAGGTAGTAAAATCTCAGTAAGTTATAAGGATAACGGTATTGGCTGTTCGCTTAAAAAAAGTAATGGTTTATTAAATGCGGAAAACCGTATAGCATCAATAAACGGAACTATTAGTTTTGAATCTAAAGTGAACGAAGGATTTAAGTCAAAAATTATAATCTAAAGTATGTTCAAAAAAGTTTTGGTGGCTGAAGATATGGATGATATCAATAGAGGCGTTTACACGATGCTTGAGGAATTGGGTATAGAAGAAATCGATCAGGTACAATATTGTGATGATGCTTATTTAAAAATCAAAAGAGGAATATTTGATAAAAAACCTTATGAATTATTAATTACCGACTTGTCGTTCAAAGCTGACCATCGTTCACAAAAGTATCCTTCAGGAGAAGCTCTGGTGGAAAAGCTTAAACAAGAAAATATAGATTTGAAGATCATTGTATATTCAGTAGAAGACCGACTTCAAAAGGTGAGGTTCCTAGTGAATAGTTTTAATATTGGTGGTTATGTTTGTAAGAGTAGAGCGGGTCTTAAAGAGCTTTCTAAAGCTATTTCTTCTATTTACAATAACATACAGTATTTATCACCACAGGTAAAGAATGCTCTTGATCAAAAAGTGGATTTAGAGATTAATGATTATGATATTGAACTAATAAGACACCTTTCTAATGGCTTGTCTCAAGATGAAATCAGTGCTTTATTCAAGAAGAAAAATATCTCCCCCTCCAGTTTAAGTTCTATAGAAAAGCACCTGAATAAACTTCGTATACAGTTCGGGGCCAACAATGCCATACACCTAGTGGCAATTGTAAAGGATTTGGGGCTTATCTAGAAATTTAAGGTTGAGGATTCCCGTAAGGCTATGGTTTTTAAGTGATTTAACTTTGAAAAGTTAACTTTTTAAAAACAATATTATGGCAAGAGTATCACCATTTCACAGTATTAATTCACATGTGCATCATAACAATAACAAGTGTACCGAAGGCAACAATATAGAGCGCGAAAACAGAAGGTCTGGAACAGGGGGCAAACCATTGTGCAATCATTGCGCTAGGCTATAACAATTTCCTTATTTTAAATGTGAAGCGGAAAAAAAAATTTGGTTTTAGAAATTTTAAAGTAAAATCAACATCTCCAATCTGGATTTAGTATGAGGAAGATATTTTTTCTTTTGACACTTCTATACATGCATATTGGTTCTTCACAACAAGTAAGTTGTGATAATCTGTTAGAATTTATTGAATCAGAGGGATATAGGAAAGGGTCTTTGAGCAGTTACACCCTTAATTCATCTTGGTTGTACAAGGTAACGGCATACGAATATGATTACCGTATTTATGTTGTGGCGGAAATAAAAAAGAACGAGTATAGTTTTAGCACAAACACCTACATCTTTTGCGGTATTCCGTCCCGAAACTGGAGCAATTTTCGATATGGAGATTATGGAGATTCAAATTCTTACGGGAAGAGATTTCACAAGTATATTATTGATTATGATTGCAATTGTTATTAAGTAGAAGAGAACACCCTATCAAAGCCTTACGGATTTCCGTAAGGCTTTGATGGTTTTGGTGGCTAAGTTTGAGTTATGAACCAATCAAAACTATCATAATGAAAAAAATCACTCTAATATCAGTTGTTTATTTATTATTGCTTTCCTGCTCTTCTCCATTAAATAAAAAGTACAATGAAGAAACATTATCTGAGGATGCAAAAGAAATCAAGGAAAAGGGAAAACTAAGTGAAGAGGATGCTCAAATTATGGCAGGTTGGATAGTTAGAGCTAAGCTTAGTGGGGATAAATTGGAAAATAAAACATATGGCGAAATATTGACGGAAGCCAAAGATTATAATAAGGAACAAGAACTACTTGCTGAAAAAGTCAGAATAGAAGAAGAAGAAAAAAAGAATAGGTTAGGAACGGCTTTAACGGTTGCCATGTATGATAAAGGGTATACAAAATATGATTACCAAGACTATCTAACGTATAGTTTGGCATTTGAAAATAAATCTCAAAAAAATATTAGAGCCTTTAAAGGATCTTTGATAATTAATGATTTGTTTGATAGTGAAATTAAATCCATAAACCTAACTATAGATGATCCTATAGCCTCTGGCGAAACCTTTAAAGGGACGTATACTTCAGATTATAATCAATTTAAAGATGAAGATTCCAGATTAAAAAATAAGAATATTGGTGACTTGAAAATTGTCTGGATACCTGAAAAGATCATTTTTGAAGACGGTACTATACTAGAGTAGAAAAGATATGTTTAAATGTCATTTCTTTTTTATATATAAAATCAATTTAAGCAATACAACATAATCATATAAATGCATAGCAAAAAAATCACATTAATAATTTCCTTGATATTGCTTACCGCCTTTTCAAATGCTCAAAAAGCATCTGATATTATAGTCCCGACGGGTTTGGCAGCATTAAGCTTTGTGGCAGCTGATGCTAATAAAAAAGAGATTGCTAAGGAAATCAGTCAGTTTCGCTCCAAAGAATATATAATGAATTATATAATTGGTCCAGCCGAAAACATGGAGATTAAGTTTGAAACAGAAAGCTTGGCTTCTGATGATAGTGCAGGATTGATTTCGGTTGCTTTCAACTGCAATAAAGTCAATGAGAGAGGCTTATTACTTGCCTTTTTTGGAAATAATAAAAATTCCGATGGAAATGTCGGCTTGGCCTATGGATTCAGGTATATTCCATTGATATACGCGCAAGAATTATTAAAGAGAATAGCGCTCCTTAAAGCTGAATATAAAAAATACATCTCTTCGGAAAATGATGTTAACAATGTGTATTTTGAATATGAAGATATCAAGTTTATTCTTTACCGAGATAGTGGAGATAAAGTAAGAGTATTTTGGAATGGTTTTGAGGTAACTTGGGAAAGAACGGCATTTGACAGAACTAGTAGGCGATTAAATAGATGGTTTGATTGATTATACGAGTAGTTAATTTTCTACAAGTTTACTGATAAATATAAAACTTGTAGAAAAACAATGAAATGAAAAAAAAGCATCTTGAATATATGACAGTTGTATTGCTTGTTTTAGTATCATTTTTTGTGGGTAGGGAGAGTAAGACCGTATCATACCAAGATAGGCTAATTTACGAAGTTGAAAGAAACAATGATTCAATTGATAAGAATGAATTTCAACCGTTGTACTTAGAGAATGATTTATTGAATCTTTCAAACACTGTATTCGTATGTAATGGTAAATCAAGTAAGCGATACCATTTTAAAAAGAATTGCAGAGGACTCTCAAATTGTAGGTCTTCAATTTCTGAAGTTTCAATCGAGGAAGCCAAAAAAAGAGGCAGAACACTTTGTGGATGGGAGGATTAATAAAGATAAATATGAAAACGAATTTATTGATGCTTATTTTGTCATTTTACTCTGTTTCAAGTCAGATTGAACCAATCAAAGTTGTCGATTTAGATATTAAAATTCCTATTGCTTCTTACCAGGATCTAACTTATGGTTTTGCTAAAGGCGATAGAATAGTAATCAGTTTTAAAGAGGAAAGAGGCAAGAATTTAAGCCAATTTGAAATCTTTGAGCACCCATCTCATTTAAGATTTTCAGATTATAAAATTAAAGAAATAAGGAACAAAGAAATAGCTGTTAGAAAAACCGGTATTTACACATTTAGATTTACGAACAACTCCCTAGGTAATAGGGTTTGCAAGCTTCAAATCAATCGCATCCCCGAATCTTTAGAAAAAACTAGGTTTAATACCAATGTAAGTCGGAGAGTAGTTGCCGACACAACTTATACAACGCATAATGATGAGTATACCGCAAGGAGTGAATATCTAACTATACCCATAATTATTGAAAACAAATACTATTTAAATAGTGGTTCCAATGCAACTTGGAAAGGTGGAAAATCAAGAATCACAATACCTATTAGCCTTCCTTCAAATACTGTTAAGTGGTATTATACAGTTTCAGCTTCGCGACAGGAAGGTGAAACAGAAGCAGTAGCTAAAGATTTAGACTTAGCTGGTGATTTGACAAAATTGATTGATCAAACTGGGACTTTGGGTTTTGCATTCAATCAGCTTACACAACCACCAGGCTCGGATTTTTGTGATGTATATTTAATTGATTATGATAATCATAACTCTTTTATAAACAAATCAGCATTCAGCTATTTCATAGAAGGAACTAGAGAAAACATAAAATCTGGTGTTATAGAAATTAATTCTACTCAATTTCAGAGTCAGGTCTATTTAGGATTAAAAAATCCGGATGGCTTTAATGGTATTCATATTGTGCTTGAAGCAGCAGCGATAGTCGAAGAACAAGAAATACGACAAAGAGAAATAAAAATACCACATGTAACTTATCGGGAGGAGTTTTATATAGAAGATTAGTATAATAGATAATAGGGTTGTTATGTTCTCAAACCATACAAAAATCACACAGGATCCGGCGCAGGTTGGTTATGGTAAGACTTGGGACGGGTAATAACTCGACTTTGGAGAGTTGTTTTTATTTCGACAGCATTACTTGGTAAATTTTAAATTTATCACTACAAAAGAAACTTTAATTTTTATACGAAATAGATTACAATTCCTATATTTGAATTCTGCCCTAAACCAAACCTTAGGTAAACCTTGGCTATCAATTTTTCATAGCTTTTCGTTTATATGAATTTTTTGAATATCCAAATTTCACAAATGTCACATTCTAAAGACTCCAAATCTAAAAACAACATTTTAAACAACTTATTCTCTGATATCAGAGATGGTAAAGCAGTACTTTTCTTAGGTGCGGGGGCATCAGTAACAGATGAAAATAAATACTTGAGTGAACAGCTTATTACGTATTACAGAGATGAGCGAAATATTTCTTATGACACTAAGGACATAGTGAAGTTTGTTGATAGGGTTTTTGTAAATACTGATTATGATCGAGCTGATTTTGATAATAAAATTTCTAGCTATCTACAAAACCTAAAAGTTCAAGATTATCATAAAGTTTTGATAGATATGCCTTGGGTTTCAATCTTAACTACAAACGTAGATTTACTAATTGAGAATGCATTTGAGAAACATAGTAGGCTAAGTGATATTTCAATTATTAAAAACAAAAAGGAACTCACTAGCCCAAGATTTAAGGATAATACAAAATTCATCAAACTACATGGATGTATATCAGATATTGGCGAGTACCCATTAGCTTTTTCTTCCAAAGATTTCGACGATTTAAACAAGTATTATAATAAAATATTTGCAGCACTTCAGCAGTTGTCCCATGATGTAAAGATTTTATTTCTTGGGTACTCATTTTCAGATGAATTTGGAAAGAGGTTTTTGCTTAAGACCATTGATGAACTAAACAACAGAGAAATGTTTTTAGTTGATCCTTTTTTAAAAGATAAATTTGATGTCTCATTTTTCGAATCTAAAAACATAAGAGTTATAAATACTTTCATGAAAGATTTTTTTAATGCCTATTCATCATGGATTATTGAAAATGAAAGTTCAAAGAAAGATAAAAAATACAATGTTTTCAGAACTAGCGAAAAAATTAGGATTAATGCCTATCTCCAACATAAGTTAAAATCCTTCATTATCCCAATTAATGAAACTTATAATCAGAATGAAATAACTGCAAAACAATTCTATTTAGGCCAAGAACCTAATTTTAGTGTAGTTAACAGAAATCATGATGTTATTAAAAACTCAAAATTGGAAGAGGCTAAAACTTTTTTAAATCAAAAATTTGAAGAAGAGAATGACCTTTATCCCTTGATATTTTTAACGGGAAGCTTCGGGACAGGAAAGACAACTTTTGCTTATCGTTTAATAAACGAAGCAATAAACGACAGCAATGATATGTTGGCTTTTCATATAATTGAATTGCAGAAATATTCAGATACTCTGATGACCGAACTAGTGGAAAAATTAGATGGAATTAGTAAAATAATTTTCTTTTCAGATCATTCAGAAGTTGATACAAATTTCAAAACAATAAGGGCGATTCGTGGATCGTTAAGTTCAAAACAATATCCAGATAAAAAAATAATTTTCTTGCAAGCAATTAGAGAGAACACTTTGCAAAAGTTCAAGAATTTTCATAATCCAGAAATATTTGAGTTTAATATTGATGCAGACTTAACAGAAAGTGAACTGTCTAATCTTATTGAGAATTATGCCAAAGAAGGATTACTAAATTATAGGGACGGGAAGGAAAAACAATCACTTATTCAGCAATCTCGAAGTTTATTTAAAGGTAATGACCAATATTTGTTTTTACTGAAGTTTATAGAAGCTGGAAACCATAAGAACTCTCTGTTAGAAACTTACAAAGACTTGTCGGAGGATATGAAAAAAGCTTTTTTATATACTTCAATTTTGTATCAATTCGGAATTCCCATGCCATGGTCCTTATTAAGAGATATTATTTCTAGAGATTGGGAAGAGTTTAAAAGAAATGTAATCGAAACCGAAGGTTATGGTATTTTAACCCAATATAAGACAAAGCCAGACCGTTATTTACTCCCCGATTTATATTTTAAAATTAAGCATGCCTTAATTGCAGAAACCTTGGTGAAAGAAATCCTTAAAAAGGAAAGTGATTTTTTTAAACACTGCAGAGTAATTATTTTAAACCTCTCAGATAATGAAATATCTGTCTATATCGCTAATAATTTTTTAAGAGCCCTTGGTATTAATAGGAGTTTAGATCAGTCTAAAATCAACAAATTATATGATGATAGCTTTAAAAAATTGAATGGGTATCCGCATTTCTGTCTTAGCTATGCGAGACATCTCCAACAAAGAGGTACAATAAAAGATTTGAAAAATGCATTGAATGTGCTACAAGAAAGTTCTATTGATCTTGATTATGATATGTATTCTAGGAATTCAAGATTTATCCATCGACGAGCAGTACTAAATCATAAGCTTTCTCAAAAATATAATTCTGAAAAAGACTTTGGAACTTCAAGAGAATATTTTGAAGAAGCTTTGGATTTATTTCAAGTAAAATTGTCATTAGACCCTGGTTCTCTTTATAGTTATAAGGATTTTTTGTCTATGCTAATACAGACATTAAGGTTTTCCAACAGTCGAATATCTGATGTTGAAAAGCTAAAAATTCAATTAAAGGCTAGAGGTTTAATTAAAAAAGCGAAAAGTAATTTACAAGAGGGCATTGGCAAAATCACTAAGCTCCAAACTAGTTTGGAGCTCCTCTTAGAAGATTATAAACAAATGAAGGAACAGATGGATTCTTTAATAGAAGATCCTGAAAGTAAGCCTTATGCTCTTCTATTGAAGTTCGAAATTTTTGAAAATGCCTATGATTTGTTAGGGTATGAGATAAGTGAAGAAGAAATTATCGATGAAATTTCGTATTATGATTATAATGAAGATGTAATCACTTTTTTATTCAATTATTATGGACAGAATCTCAACTATTATGATTATCGAATGAAATTTTTCAAGTTATGTAAACAAAATTCCTCACTTCTCGACAATGAAAAAATAAATTGGCATTTCTATCATTTTAAGGCAAATGCTTATAGTCATAGAATGAAAGAAGCATGGGAGGAACTTACATTATTAAGAACTTCATTTAATAATATTTTACTAAAAGAAAATCATTTTTGGAAAGTTCAAGACGGTGAAGAAAATTGTGAATTTACTGGTAAAATTATTAAAAATAATCGCGGGTATCTTACTTTTAAAGTTAATGAAATGGGTGGTCGATTAAGGGCCAAAGTAGATATGAACACTAATAAAAAGCTAGTTCCAAATAATGAATATTATGCACATTTATATTTCACCTATACTGGTGTTTGGGCCAAAGTACTTTCCGAAGAATAAATTGATTTTAGCTTAATTATTTATCTGACTAGAATTGATTGAGTTTTCTTTGATTTCCATTCCCGCCAACTTCTCTTTCAAAATTGCCATATCCTCTTCCACTTTCTGATCAATAATCTTAGCATAGTGCTGTGTAGTCCGTAAATTCTTATGCCCGAGCATTTTTCCGACCGTTTCTATAGGGACCCCATTAGTCAAAGTCACCGTAGTGGCAAACGTATGTCTAGCTAGATGCGTCGTCAGGTTCTTTTTAATATCGCACCGGTCGGCAATTTCCTTTAGGTAAGCATTGGACTTTTGGTTGCTTAATACTGGAATCACACAGTTTTTGTTTACAACCCTGGGGTGGTCTTTATATTTTTCAATTATAGCCAATGCTGTAGGCAACAACGGAATGGTAAATCCTATATCCGTTTTGGAACGTTTTGATTTAATGTAAAAACTACCATCCTCGTTTTCATAAATCTCACCGGGTGTCAAAGTTTGAATATCTACATAAGCCAAGCCTGTAAAGCAACAAAGCACAAACATGTCCCGTACTATTCCTAAACGCTCACCTTCGATTTCTTTATCAATAAGCAGTTGTAGTTCTTCTTTCGATAAAAACTCTCGCTCTACGGTCTTAAATTGCACTTTGTAATTGTAGAAAGGGTCTTTTGCAAGCCAATCATTCGCTACCGCAATACGAACAATCTTTTTAAAGTTATTAACGTACTTTAAAGCCGAGTTATGATTACATGCTTTGGTCACTTTCAAAAAGTACTCAAATCCTTTTATGAATTTTAAATCAACATTTCTAACGGGTATATCTTCTTTTAGATACTCGGCTTTTACATATTCTGACAAATGATTTTTGGTAGTCTGATATCTTTTATACGTACCTAGGGCAAATTCTACATCTATCAATTTTTCCATTTGTTGATTATGTTCCTCAAATAGTTCAAGTAGCATTTTGAATTTCTTGTCCTTGTGTAGATAGGCATTTTTAATGTCTAAAGAGGTATAAGGCTCATCCGCTGCTATAAACTTTTCCTGTATAACTCTTATCCGATGCCGCACAGTGTGCATTAGTTGATTCAATTCCTGAATTTCTGCACTCCAACCTCTTAATTTATCACCTTTAAACTTCCATTTTGAGGGTAATATTTTACGGTTAAGACTTATTTCGCTTCTCTTGCCATTTACAGTTATCCTAGCATATATCGAGGCTTTGCCATGTTTGTCAAGCCGATATTCTTTGATATAGAATAATATTGCAAAGGTAGAAGGCACCGATTACTAATTTTTTGTCCAATTAAATGTACAAAAAATAAAATAAATTATAATTGTAATTATATAATAATGAGTAATTTACATTAAAATAGGTGAGCAAAAGATAATTTTAAAAATAGGTCACCGATTTGTGTTAATTTGATATGATTTCAAATACCATCATTTGAAACTAAATAAAATAAAAAACCTGTAAATCAATAACTTACAGGTTTAATACGTTCAAATGATGTTGTTTCAGTGGAGCCGGAGGGAGTCGAACCCTCGTCCAAACAAGCAACGTCAGTGCTTTCTACATGCTTAGTCTTTATTCAGTTTTCGATGCACGACCGACCAAAGACCGCCTATCATACACTTAGCTTCTTAAAGTTTTAGTGATGCTGCCAAAGCGAACAACATCCTTATGTTGACTTTTATGGTGCTCCTAAATGGATCGCCATCAACAAGGGCTATCCAGGAACATCTCGCTTCCCTACCTAGTAGGGACGAGGCTAAATCCTACTATAATTCGGATTAAGCGGCAAGAGCGTAGTTATTATCGCCAATTAAAAGTGTGGAAAATGAGTTTAACGAGCTGTATCCCAGCGCTCGACATGCTTACAATGCCATTGGTCTCGCTGTCAAAACCGGTCGGCCCCATTGAATTGGACACCTAAGTGTCCCCAAGTGTACTGTCCTAAACTTGCTTGCACAGAGCAAAGCTAAAGTGCCTAGGACCACACTAATAATTCTTATCAAAGAACAAATATGGCGTTTCCCTTTCTACAAAAGGGTTGGGCTATCGGCTGTACAAGGTACTTGCCTCTATCCCTAACGCGGGCGGCAAAGTTAACTTTTATCTATCAAAGGAGAAAAAAGTTTGTGCCACCTCTTCAATACCCTTATTTTAGGTCAATAATTATACCAGATTATTTATGAAGTTCGGAATTATAAGAGAACGAAAAAACCCGCCAGATCGCAGAGTGGTACTATCCCCGGCAGAGTGTCAAAATGTCCTTTCCACCTTTCCAGAAGCACATTTAAGTGTGGAATCTTCCCCTATTCGAGTATTTAAAGATGAAGAATACCAAGAAAAAGGTGTTTCCATATCTCAAAACATGGAAAATTGCGATGTCTTGCTCGGGGTAAAAGAAGTACCAATAGAAGCTCTAATCCCTAACAAAAAATATTTTTTCTTCTCACATACCATAAAAAAACAGCCCTATAACCGTCCATTGTTAAATGCTATTTTAGAAAAGAACATAGAACTCTATGACCATGAGGTAATTACCAATAGCAAAGGACAGCGTTTAGTGGCATTTGGCCGTTATGCAGGCATAGTAGGCGCCTATAATGGCATACGCGCATATGGGTTAAAGTTTAATGTGTTCAACCTTCCAAAAGCAGAAACTTTAAAAGATCAACAAACACTGATAACCGAACTCAAAAAAATAAAACTTCCAAAGATTAAAATTTTACTTACAGGTAGGGGTAGGGTAGGTAATGGGTCTAGAGAAATGTTAGATGCTATGGGTCTTAAAAGAGTAAACGTTGCAGAATATTTAAAAGACAGCTTTAACGAACCTGTGTATTGCCAGATAGATGCATCAGAATACAACAAACGCAAAGATGGGGTCAGAGGCAATAAAGCGGATTTTTTCGAAAACCCACATGAATACAAATCCAATTTTTTTCGCTTTGCTGAGGTTACGGATTTTTATATAGCAGGTCATTTTTATGGAGATGGAGCACCCTATTTGTATACTCGCGAAGATGCAAAGCATCCTGATTTCAAAATAAAAGTAGTAGCGGACGTGAGTTGCGATATTGATGGTCCTGTAGCTTCAACAATTAAGCCTTCTACCATTGCAGAACCCATTTATGGCTATGACCCTTTAACAGAAAAGGAGACCGATTATAAAAATGCCAACGCCATTGCCGTGATGGCCGTGGACAACTTACCTTGTGAACTGCCTAGAGATGCCAGCAACGGTTTTGGTGGAGCTTTTTCAAAATATGTGATTCCCGCTTTCTTTGATGGAGATGCGGATGGAATCCTAGAACGAGCGCGAATGACCCAAAATGGAAGCTTGACCAAAAGGTATTCTTATCTACAAGATTACGTGGATGGACTAGAATAATTGTGCTTGGTCGAGGAGTGTTTCCTATTCGTTATTCAATTGTTATTTTTTGTTATCTTGGTATTCCCTTTATAACCAAACTAGTGAATTTCAATTGGGTAATTTCTGGAGATACCAATCCAACCATAAAAAAGGTCTGCATAGATTTAGAATATCGATTACGACCTAGAATCACCAAATTCCTATTATCTAGGTTAGATAGTGAATGCTTTGGGGATTTTTCCTCTTTCCATTTTGATGTGGACATTAAAAACCAATGGGTTTGGATTTCAGAAAAAACACCTCAAGGCTATATAGATAAAATAAAAACAGACTTTGATAATGAAATCAATGGTTCTGCGCTTTTCTCTGTTGCCTAGTTATTCTCAACTACAATTTGCCACTGCAGTACTGGATGTTTTTTAGGAGCAATGTAAGCATCCAATACCTTTAATTTTAATTCAACAGAATCTAATCTTTCCAATGTTTTTATTTGTATGGTCTTTGTTCCTTCTGCAGGAACGGTAAAAACTGGAGAACTTGAATAAAACGTATGTGGCATTTGGTTTTCAAACAAAAGATCACTGCTCGAAACATTTTTCAAGGTAACCTTTAAAATTGAGGTATTATTAATATAAGTAGCACCCTCCACAACAATGCAAGCTTTTAATAATGGGGTCAAATTTTCCTCTTTTCCTACCAAGAGCGAATTAAAAACAGCAACTGTTCTACCTGCAAAAAGGGCTTCTTTTAAGGAAGTTTCGGAGCTTTCTTTAGCAAAAACCAATGTAATTGGTCGATTGTGACCTTTTTCAGTGTAGTCCCAATCAATTAGATTATGAACATCACTCGTTCCCATGATGGTTAAATTGTTTTCCAAGGCCAGGGCCAGGGATTCTTCAGCATAATCGGTTGCATTGATGACTTCAATACCGTGCAACTCTCCATTTTTAATCCGATCTTTTTGAAAATCACTCAAAACAGGGTTTCCACTGGGAGATTGTGGATACCAGGCAGGATGGTTCCAGAATACGAAGGCACCTTGTTTCTTCGCCTCAGCAAATTGTTTTACAGAATCTTTGTCCATTAGATTGTTAGCATCAGAAATAAAGATGGCATTACTATGCCCTGCTGGAGCACTTCTAGTAATTTCAGAGCCATGTACAATCAATAAATCGTGTTTTTTTGCTTCTTGCAATGCCAATTCAAAAGAACGGTTTCTGTCAGGATGGGGAATATCTTTAGAATGTGGTTGGTATTCTAGGTGTTCTGTCAAAGAGATTACATCCAAATTGTCTCGTAAGGCTTCCATCACGCGAATGGTAGGCCAAACGTTTCCATCTGAAAATACCGTATGTTGGTGCAAATCGGTTTTCAATGTTTTGTATCCAGGGACATCAGGATACATTATAGCGCCCGAACTTTTGTGCGAATGTTCTTGGGCATAAAATGTGATTGAAAAAAGAATTGAAAGAAAAAGTAGTTGGGTTTTCATAATGATGGTTTTTTCAAATGTATAAAACTACACGGATTACCAATTTTACAAGAGAATTACTTTTGGTTAAGAAACGGTTAACTATAAAGAAACCATGCTTAACAACGACTATTCCTTAAACCAACGAATAACAGAAAAAACCATCCAAAGAAATATTCCAAATGCAAATGTCATCAACCATACTTTAGATTGTCCTAAACTTAAAACTATTTCATTGGACAGTAAGCGTGGTCGAACTAAAATGTCCCATGAATTAAACCGAAGGAATCGACCTACATAAATACCATATCCGCTCACTATACAAATACCAAAGACGATAACTAATGCCCATCTTTCTTGCAGATAGAAGCATAAGAATTTGAATACATCAATCAAAGATAGAATACCTAAAATCAATCCATTGAAAGCAAAAACAAAGACAATAAACAAATCAAACCATTTCCAGAAAGAGTATTCATTATGCAGATGTATGAGATCTGTTATAATGTAAGGCGCATTTGGAATGAGAACCAACCAAATTAAAAACAATACCAAACGAGTACGATTTTTTATTCTCTCATACGGATACCAATATACTGTTTGCGTAAGTATGTAAGGCAAAGCAGCTAAGAATAGATTCCAAATTAAAAAACCGTAAAAGGAGGAGCCTGTAACCAATGCCCTGACCAGTACCAATATGGTCGCAAATAATAAAGAGAGCAGTAGTGTTCTATAATGAACTATTGTAAATAATATGAATCTGTTCATGAAATATGATTTAAAGCGATTGTAAAAAATACTGTTCCAGGTTTACTGGAACAGTACATATACTTTTAGGCAGGCAGTTGACTTCCTGACCAATCAATTTTTCTAGAGGTAAACATGATAATACTCAAAATGACAAACAGACCTATACTACCAACTAGTAAGGCATAGTCTTCCAGCTGTATTATCACAAAAATGAACGTATACAAACTGAACATGGACCCTAAAATCAAAAAAGTGAATTTTGAATTTTTTAAGATGGATCTGGAATATATTGTAATCAGTGTTACTACAGATACTCCTGAAATTAGATAGGCAAAAAGGTAACTTTGATGTTCAGAAATGGAAATTAAAAGGGTATAGAACATGACCAATGCCAATCCAATCATCAAATATTGAAAGGGATGAATGGATATTTTACTGCTAATCTGAATCAATAGAAATACTAAAAGAGTCAACCCAACAATCATAAGGCCATATTTACTGGTTCGCTCGGTTTTCTGGTAGTCGTCCACAGGCACAAGAAACTCGGTTCCAAATGAAAATTGTGATAAATCTGGCAACGAATCAAAAAAGTATTGCCCAAATCTTCGGTTGGTTTCCAACACCTTCCATTTGGCTTCAAAACCTTTGTCAGAAATCTTTTTACCTTCTGTATCTGGGAGAAAATTTCCATTAAAGCTTGGAGAATGCCAATTGGACTTCATGGATACATCAGTTTCCCTGCCAATGGGAATATACTGTAGTGTTTGGCTGCCATTTATCCCGAAATTAGATTCAAAAGCCAAAGAATGTTCTTTTATTTTATTTAAGTCGGTTAAAAAACCAGATTCCAAGGTATTCATAAAAGAAGAATCGAACTTGGGTTTTAAAGGATATGTATTTTCGCCAAGTTTTACGTTGATGGTGTTCCGAATGCCTTTAAGGTTGCTAGTTTTAAATACAACCGTAGCTTTGTTCCAAAGAATATCTTCGTCCTTTATTTCCCTGACAGCGAAGTTGAGCTTGGCAAATTTTCCTTTTATTTTGGTATCAGCGGTATATACTACAGACTCATAGATGCCACGTTCTAAAGGTTGTGTGTTTACGTTAGAGTCTATATCAAGTTCCCAAGGAAAGAAATACGCTGTATGCATCTCCGGGTTTTCAGTTTTCAAAAAAGTTTTGGTTTTTTCATCAAAAACTTTTTCTTCTACATAAGTTCTATAAGGGACTTTTAAAATAGGTCCATAGAGCACCACTTTTTCACCCCATTTACTGTTGATTTCGGCAATAACATCAGTTTGTCTAAATCCTCTTTCTCTAATAAGGTCTTTTACAAAACTCAGCGGAATCAATAATATTAGAATTAAGAATCCTACGGTTAGCATTTTAGCTGAGATTGAGTTTTTAAACCAGTTTCCAATTTTCTGTTTTTGAATAGCCATAATATATAATTTAAAGTACTTTGAATTTCAAAGTGAATGAATAAAAAAAATGATTATTGATTTTTAATGATATGTTCCAATGCTTCTATGTGTTTTTTAAAGGATACTTTACCTAATGCAGTAGCTGAATATCTTGTGTTGGGCTTTTTGCCAATGAACGACTTTTCAATTTTTATATACTCCGCTTTTTCCAATGTCTTTGTATGACTGGCAAGATTACCATCCGTAACATCCAATAACTCTTTAAGCCGATTAAAATCAACCTCTTCGTTAACCATAAGAATAGACATTATACCTAATCTTATGCGATGATCAAACAATTTGTTGATATTGTCAATAAGACCCATGCTATGCTTTTTCTTCTTTAAAGTAAATCAGGCTGCCATATATAATGTGCAAAACACCAAATCCAATCACCCAGAACCAAAATCCGTATCCAGGTAGTGCGGCACATATCAATCCTAAAATAATTTCTGCATACCCCAAATATTTTACATTTCCAATGGTGTATTTGGAGGCATTTACCAACGCCAATCCATAAAAAATGAGCATCAATGACCCTGTGAGTCCATAATGCTGGCTGTTAAGTTTGATGAGAATATATATACCACCAGTAACCAGTGGCACCAAAAAACTGATAAGCAATCTTTTAGTGGTTTCATCCCATACCTTTTCATTATTTTTTTTTGCTTTTTTTGAGGACAATAAATAAGCAGTAACCAAGCTCAGAACAGCAACTGCGACTAAAATACCCACAATTATTTTAAAATTCCAACTATGTAGGGTCACATAACCTTCGTTTTTAGGAATTAGGAAGATATAAGTGACAATGGCTCCAGTAATGGCATAGATGCCAGCTAAAATCCCAGATAGCCCGCTAAGAGAGATAAATCTGGAAGAACGATTCATTAAATCCTTGATTTGGGAAATATCGTCTAAGTATTTTTTTGATTCCATTTTAAAGTACTTTGAAATTCAAAGTTAATATAATTTTCTTATCACGATGATTTTTTTTTAAAAATTAGATGAATTACCACTTATTTTTGAATTATGAATCCAGCAGAGGACTACATTCTAAGCCAAGAGCAACCTTTTAAAGGTATTTTATTACAGTTACAAGTACTGATTGAAACGACTATTCCTCAATTGGAGCTAAAATTTAAATATAGGATCCCATTTTACTATTTAGATGGTAAGCCATTTTGTTATATAAATGTACCCTCCAAAAAAAAGTATGCTGATGTTGGTTTTTGGAGCTCTGCTCATTTAACGGCCCATCTTGATAAAATGACTACAGATGGAAGAAAAGTAATGAAATCTCTTCGCTATACTACTTTGGATGAAATTGATGGGCAAGTTTTGATTGAAGTCTTACAAGATGCCTATAATGTAAACCACAAAGGGTTTTGGAAGTAAGATTACATTTTTTCTAATACAATCAATGAATTACTCTGAATATTAACCGCGTTCATGAAGATTTCTTTGAGCGGATTATAATAATGAGAGGCAAAATTCGAATTTTTAATACAAAAATCAAAAAGTACTGTGATTACGCCGTATTTTTCAACGCACTCAAACCTTAGCTGTGCTGAATTATCACCGAGGATAATATTGCTGTTTTCGGGTAAGTTTTTTAGATTGTACCCTTCAGGTATTTTAATATATGTTTGATACTTAAAATTTCTTTTATACCCAAAATCTATAGGGTAGTTACGTTCTTCAAGAATAAAGGGATTCTTTGAAAAGAACTTTATAAAAAAGGGATTTAGATATAACTTATCTTCTATGCTACCCATTTCCCATTCAAATTTATACCGTTCTGAAACCCTTTTTTCATCTGAATTTTCTTCTTGTAATTCATAATCCGAAATACTTACCTCATTTGCAAAAGAGTCTTCAAGTTGTATGAGATAGTCTTCTTTGGATAATGCATTAATAGCTTTTCTTTTGTCAACGGCATAGTATCCAGTTTGAATGGAATTAAAACTTCCTTCAATTATTTCATTTTCCAAATCCAAAGAAACCATGCCTCTTACAATGTTCTTATTTTTTTCTTCAGGTGTAATGTCGTGCCAATAGCTCCCATTCGTAAAATCCATTACCCGACCATAATAATTCAAGCATCTATAGGGGAGCATTCCAAAAGGGGTTTCCTTATCAGTGGCATCCAAAAGATAGCTTTCCCCGTTTATTTCTGCTTTTACGACTAGATAATTAAAATCGGACATTACGGGATGTATTTTTTTTGGCATCCCGTTTTTTCTTGTAGACATAAGCATTATTTCAGCTTTTATATTAGACGCGTTGAGCAAATTGATTAGTGATAAATTAATTTCTCCCACGTTTCCAGCTTTTTTCTCAAAAGCATCTTTTACTCTACTATTTTGATGGATACTGTATTTTTTATTCCAAGTAAAGTAACTTTTTGTAAACTCATATATTTCCTTTGCTCTTTTGAGTTCGTCGGGTTCATCGAAAAGTTCTGATGGCACATTTTTTTCGAAATATGCATTTTTAGTAAGCTGCCTTCCAATGTCTTTATCAGCTTTGAACTCTTTATCAACATCCTTCCAAGTTTTGGTATATTTTTCCCGAACACCATTGAACCCCTTGAACTCAGACAGTTCAAACTCAATTTTTGAGATATAGTTTGAAGGCGCCAACATATATTTTTCCGCTTCTTTAAAAGCAGGGATATCTTTCATTCCGTATTTTACCACCTCGCAATCGCCAGTTATAGCATAACCTTCTATATGAAAACAACGCTTTTTTACACTGGATTCGTTAATATCCAATTCTAATGAACCAATAAGAGTTCTATTGTAAACATAATTTCCTGGTATCTCCGCAGTAAATTCACTCTGTACTTTTGGAATGTCGCTTTGAAAGACCCATCCTGTTAAATTATACATGTAAGGTGTAATCAATTTGTATTGATACTCCAGAATACTACCTTCTTGTAGATTTGGAAACGTAAATTTTTTTTCAGACCAATTTTCACTTACATCAGAAGTATAAATCTTGTTTTTTAACACAAAGTTTTTCGAATCTCCGTTGTGGGTTATGGCACTAATATTTTCAATTATTTCGGTTAGTCTATCTTTATGATAATAAGGAATAGAGATGGTGGCTTTATCAAACCCTTCCTTTTTTAGAATTTTTATTTTTACATGATATTCTTTGATTAATCTAATCTTACTACCTATTACCTCAAAATGGTCTTTGCCTTTTTCAAAAAGTACAACTGCCTTAGCGGTTGAATCTTTTTCATACGTTTTAAAATTTTTCTCAAAAGAAGTAAGCTTTCCAAATTCATCTTCTTTTTGGGCACTTACGGTTAAAAAGAAACAAGAAAATAGTAGCAGAAGAGTTTTATTACAATTCATCTGAATTAGGAAATGGGTTAGAGGTTGTTAATAGTTTTTCTTATCGCCACCAAATCGGTCAATAGTTTTTCTAGTAAACTTAGGTCCAGCATATTTGCACCATCACTCTTGGCATTGGCCGGGTCAAAATGGGTTTCCATAAAAAGTCCGTCAACTCCCGCGGCAATGCCTGCACGTGCCATAGTTCCTATTAACGCAGGTCTTCCCCCAGTTACACCAGAAGATTGATTTGGTTGTTGTAACGAATGCGTTACATCTAGTACCACAGGTGCATACTGCTTCATGGTTGGGATACCTCTAAAATCCACTATCATATCCTGGTAGCCGAACATGGTACCGCGGTCTGTAATAATAGCCTGCTCGTTACCCGTCTCTGTTACCTTGGTAACGGCATGCTTCATACTTTCTGGAGACATAAATTGTCCCTTTTTTAGATTAACGGTTTTACCTGTTTCAGCCGCCGCTACGACTAAATCTGTTTGTCTAACCAAAAAAGCAGGAATCTGAAGGATGTCTACATATTCCGCAGCCATAGCTGCATCCTGTTCTGTATGTATGTCCGTAACTGTAGGAACCTTAAAAGTTTCCGATACTTTTCTTAGGATTTTCAATGCTTTTTCGTCGCCTATACCAGTAAAAGAATCTATTCTGCTTCTATTGGCCTTTTTAAAACTCCCCTTAAAAACATAGGGAATCTCAAGCTTCTCCGTAATCTCAACTACTTGTTCGGCAATTCGAAGGGCCATTTCTTCACCTTCAATGGCACAAGGACCCGCTAGCAAGAAAAAATTATCACTATTTGTATGTTTTAACTGAGGGATTACGTCTAATTGCATCAACACATGTTTTGGCAAAAATACTATTTTGAAAAAGTATATGTTATAATAGTACCAAATTAACCTACAATGCATAGAATTATCCTTTTAGCAACATTCTTTTGCTGCACTTTGATACAGGCCCAATTTGGCAAAAACTGCGAGGTAAGACAGATTAAAATTAACCTCTTTAACCCTGGCCTTGAGTATGAGATGGGTTTAGGGGTCAATAGCACTTTGAATTTTAGAGTTGCATGGCAAGCTGCGCTGGAACCAGCGAGCTCTACACCTATTGAAGATTACGATTTCTTCCCGGCCATTACCGTTCAGAACAGATATTACCACAATTTTAATGGTAGGTATAGAAGAGGTAGACAGATTTATGGAAATTCGGGGAATTATATAGCTCCCACTGTAGCAGTTTTTTCTCCTGAGAAAAGAGTCGTAGAAAATACACTGGTAGATGGCGTACATGCATATTCAGGCTTGGTTTATGGTGTGCAAAGAAGTTTTAATTCTGGATTGAGTTTTTCAATAGATGCGGGAGCTGGTTATTATTTTGGTCCTTTTGAAGGGGGAATCCACCCAGTTTTAAATTTTAGTTTGGGATGGATTATTAGCGAGAAGCGATGGTGTGTTGGAAAATAACTATGAAACACACTCAAAATCAATAAGATAAAAATAACATTTGATAGCACTAACAAGCAGAAAATAGCAGTATCTTTGCAGCCTTAAAAATTAGGTTATGACCAAGATTAAGAATATTGCTATCATAGCGCACGTTGACCACGGTAAAACAACCTTGGTTGATAAAATCATGTTTCATTGTCAGTTATTCAGAGACAATGAGAACAAGGGTGATTTAATTTTGGATAATAATGACCTTGAAAGAGAACGGGGAATTACAATTGTTTCCAAGAACGTTTCTGTTGTTTACAAAGACACTAAAATAAATATCATAGATACTCCTGGTCACGCCGATTTTGGAGGTGAAGTTGAGCGTGTGCTTAATATGGCAGATGGGGTACTGTTATTGGTAGACGCCTTTGAAGGACCTATGCCACAGACTCGATTCGTTTTACAAAAAGCTATTGATCTTGGATTAAAACCTTGCGTTGTCATCAATAAAGTTGATAAGGAAAATTGTACTCCAGAAGAAGTACATGAAAAGGTTTTCGATTTAATGTTTGAATTGGGAGCTGAAGAATGGCAATTGGATTTTCCAACGGTATACGGTTCAGCAAAGCAGAACTGGATGAGCGAAGATTTTCAAAAACCGACATCTAATATAGAACCACTTCTGGATATGGTAATAGAACATGTCCCAGAATTTAAACCAGAGCAAGGGTCTACTCAAATGTTGATTACTTCTTTGGATTTCTCATCTTTTACAGGACGTATTGCTATTGGTAGATTACAACGTGGTACTTTAAAAGAAGGCCAGCAAATCTCTTTGGTGAAAAGGGATGGTAGTATTGTAAAAACCAAAGTGAAAGAACTTTTTACTTTTGAAGGATTGGGTCGTAAAAAAGTACAAGAAGTTGTAGCGGGTGATATTTGCGCAATAGTTGGTATGGAAGGCTTTGAAATTGGTGACACGGTTGCTGATTTAGAAAATCCCGAAAAATTGAAAACCATTGCCATTGATGAACCTACAATGAGCATGTTGTTTACAATTAATGACAGTCCATTTTTTGGTAAGGATGGTAAATTTGTGACATCCAGACATATCAAAGAACGTTTGGAAAAAGAACTGGAAAAGAATTTGGCGCTACGCGTTGAAGAAACCGATAGTGCGGATAAATTCATGGTTTTTGGTCGAGGTGTTTTGCATCTTTCCGTATTGATAGAAACCATGCGTAGAGAAGGGTACGAACTTCAAATAGGACAGCCTCAGGTTATAATCAAAGAAATTGATGGAGTAAAATGTGAACCAGTAGAACATTTAACCATTGATTTGCCAGAAGAAGTATCTGGAAAGGCAGTAGAAATGGTTTCCATTAGAAAAGGTGAAATGACCAGTATGGAAGCAAAGGGTTCTCGAATGCTTTGTGAATTTTTGATTCCGTCCAGAGGAATTATTGGTCTTAGAAATCAATTGTTGACTGCCACCGCAGGTGAAGCGATTATGGCTCACCGCTTTTTAGAGTACCAACCTTTAAAAGGGGATATTGCACAAAGGCAAAACGGGTCTCTGGTCTCTATGGAGAATGGTACTGCTATTCCTTATTCTATCGATAAACTTCAAGATAGAGGCAAATTTTTTATTGATCCGGGAGAAGATATTTACGAAGGACAGGTTATTGGTGAAAATTCACGTGGTGATGATATGACCGTTAATGTAACCAAGACTAAAAAATTATCGAATGTACGTTCTTCAGGTGCAGATGATAAGGCTAAAATTGTACCGGCTATAAAGTTTTCTTTGGAAGAAGCATTGGAATATATTCAGAAAGATGAATATGTTGAGGTAACTCCTAGTCATATTAGACTTAGAAAAATTTATCTAAAAGAAGTAGACAGAAAGCGAAACAAGATAGATTAAGCTTTTTCGCTTAAGTGACCATGATGCTGTTCTCTTAAACAAGCTACGGCAGCCCCAATAATACCGGCATGGTTCATTAATTCCGCTTTTACCACATCTGTTTCAATGGTAATTAAATGGTTGAATTCCTGCCATTTTTTTGATGTGCCCCCACCTACAATGATTAGGTCTGGAGAAATTATCAATTCTACCAATTTTAGGAACTTATTGAAGCGTTTGCCCCATCTTTCAAAAGTGAGACCTTCTCTTTCTTTTGCCGATGCAGCCGCCCACTCTTCAATTTTCTTGTATTTTTTATAAGGAATTTGACCCAATTCAAAATTAGGAAGCAATACGCCATTGTAAAAAGCACCACTACCTAATCCTGTGCCTATGGTAA